>Ga0306924_10006289_pt1 | contig 11824 bp, 11 predicted proteins | sample sta12Can44000111_FD_203756 | JGI IMG/M metagenome (GOLD analysis project Ga0306924, IMG submission 203756) | Lab enrichment of tropical soil microbial communities from Luquillo Experimental Forest, Puerto Rico - statanox.12C.anox.44.000.111 (v2)... | ecosystem: Environmental > Terrestrial >...
GCGTGACCATGTCGCCCGGACATGCCGTCTCGTTTCCGCCCGAGGCCGCGATTCCTCGATCGATACCTCAAGAGACGACTTCTGCCTATTTCCTGTGGCTCGTCGAGGCGTGGTTCGCCGGCGTGATGCTGTTGAGCTTGCGCTCGGCGGGCGGCTTTCTCGTGGTTGCAGGACTTCGTCGCCGAGAATCGACACCGCTGAACGAAGAACTGCTGGAGCTCTGCCTCTCCTTGCAACGGCGGATGGGCCTGAAGCGCGTGGTCCGCTACTGCCAGTGTATCCACCTCGATGCTCCGGCTGTCGCCGGCTGGGTTCGGCCCTTGGTGTTTCTTCCGATGACGGCGCTAACAGGTTTGAGCGCAGCTCAGCTTGAAGCGGTGATCGCGCACGAGCTGGCGCACATCCGGCGCTTCGACGCTTTCGTGAATCTTTTCCAGATCGCGGTAGAAACGCTGCTCTTCTACCATCCCGCTGTTTGGTGGCTTGGAAAACAAATCCGCGCCGAACGCGAAAATTGCTGTGACGACGAGGCCGTCGCGCTCTGTGGCAGCCCGGTTAGCTATGCCAAAGCGCTGGCGCATATGGCGGAATGGCAAGCGGCTCCGCGACTGGTGATGGCGGCCAATCGCGGGTTGCTCTCCGCGCGTGTCGGGCGCCTTCTCGGTGCAAACGAGAACGCCGGGACTTTTCGCCGCGCGAGTCTTTCCGCTGGTGTCCTGTGCCTGTCGGCCGCGCTGCTCGCCGGCAGCGCATTCGTTGGCGGTGCGCACAATGTTCATGCGCAATCGCACGGCCAGGTGATCACTCAATTGTCTGCGGCAACTCCGTCGCCGACTCCGGCTGTGCGCAAGCCACTTCCGACACCCCTTCGGGATGCCGCTGTTCTTGTTTCTGCGCCGAACGCGAACTTTGTGCAGGAGACGAATCCCGCGGCGGCGCGGCCCGTTTCAGCCCAGCAGCCTGAATCCTCCGGCAAGGCGAGTTACATCGATGCAATGAAAGCCGCGGGGCTCACAAACCTCTCCGTCGACGAACTTGTCGGGATGAAGATTCAGGGGGTCACGCCCGAATACGTAAAGTCGATGAAGGATCTCGGCCTGAAAATTGATCCCGATACGCTCGTGGGAATGAAAGTGCAGGGCATCACCCCAAGCTATGTGGCTCAAATGCGGGGGGCGACGGGCCAATCGCTCGATGCAGACGATCTGATCGGGCTAAAGGTTCAAGGGGTGACGCCAGACTACATTAAGGAAATTCATGATCTAGGCTTCAAGGCGGATGCGGACGACATCATCGGAATGAAAGTACAGGGCGTTACGCCAGATTATATCCGAGAGATGCGCAACCTGGATCTAAAGCTCGATTCCGACGAGGTTATCGGAATGAAAGTTCAAGGCATCACTCCCGACGACGTCAAAAGCATTCAGGCTCTTGGCCTGCATCCAAGTGCCGATGAACTCGTCGGCATGAAGGTCCAGGGCATCACGGCGGACTACCTGAAGGAATTGCAGGCTGCCGGCTTCAAGGTGGACGCCGACGAAGCGATCGGCGCAAAGGTTCAGGGCATTACTCCGGAATTTATCAAACAAGCGCGCAGTCACGGTTTCAAGGACTTGACGCTCGATCAGCTCATCAGCCTGAAACAAACCGGCGTGCTGGATCCTGAAAAGTAGCCAGGAGGAGAATCTATGAATCGCCGAGACGCAATGATCTCTTACGTTCTGGTCGTCTGCGCTTTGCTTGGCGGCTTGGTCTCACGCGCTGCGGAAAGCATCACGGGAAGTTGGACGATTGCGCATTCCTCCGAACCGGGCAAGGTGGAATTTGCGTTGATTCATCATCAACACGGGCACTCCTCGAGTCACGAGTCCACGTGGCCAGTGACCGCGTTTGCCGGCCTAGACCTCTCGAAGCCCGGCAAGCAGGAGGTGAAGTTCACCATCCATCGCGACGCGGGCCGATTCGATTGCGAGGGTTACGTCACGGACGGAGAAGGCGCGGGCGTGTTTCACTTCACGGCCGACGCCAAGTTTCCCTCGGAAATGAGCGCCCTGGGATTTCAAGGGATCGACGACGAGAAGCAATTTTCCATGGCGGTTCTCGATGTCAGTCTCGATTTCGCCAAGGAAATGCAGGGTGAGCACCTGCATGGCCTTGACACCGACAAGTTGATCGCTTTTCGCATTTTCAATGTTAATCCCAAATTCATTCAGGAATTACGCGACGTCGGCCTGAACGTCACCGACTGCGACAAACTCGTGGCCTTTCGCATTCACGGCGTGACGCCCGAGATGGTCCGCTTTCTGCATAAGGCCGGTTACCAACCCGATGAAGACACATTGATCGCAATGCGAATCCATGGCGCGACTCCGGAATGGATGCAGGCACTGCAAAAGGAAGGCTACACCGGAATCGACCTGCAGGAACTGATCGCCTTCCGTATCCACGGTGTCTCTCCCGAATTTATACAGAAGATCCAGGAACTCGGCTACCAGCACCCGGAGCCGCAGCAACTTGTGGCCATGCGCATTCACGGAGTAACTCCGGAATATATCTCTGATCTCAAGGCGCGCGGCATGCAGAACCTGACCATCGATCAATTGGTCAGCCTGCGGATTCACGGCATCAACTAATCCTCAACAGCAGCTTGGTCGGATATAATCCGGCCTTCTGAGATCTTCCCGTTCGAGGGAGATAGCAAATGCAAAGGAACGTCGTCCGGGCTCTTGCCGTGGTCGCGGCCCTCTCTGCCGCGGTGGCTCTGTCGTTTGCGCAAAACCAGCCTGCGAAACCGGCGGTTGCGCCCGCCCATGCGGGCGATGTGGCCAGCCGCGACTCCATCGTCGCCGCCCTCTACGAATCCATTTCTGGCCCAGCTGGCACAAGGGACTGGGATCGCTTCCGGGCGCTGTTCATTCCCGAAGCACAACTCATCGCTGCGTTCAAGAAAAAGGACTCGACCATCGGCTACAAGGCCATGAGCGTCCAGGGCTATGTCGACGGCGCAGACAAGTACTTCAAGGAGCGCGGCTTCTTTGAGCGAGAGGTTTCACGCAAGCTCGAATCGTTCGGCAATATTGCTCAGGTCTTCAGTACTTACGAATCGCGCGAGACCGCGGATGGCAGACCTTTCGAGCGCGGCATCAACAGCATCCTTCTACTCAATGACGGCTCGCGTTGGTGGGTGGTAACGGTCTATTGGGAGGGCGAAAGTCCCGACAACCCGATTCCTCCGCGCTACTTGACAAAATCCGATCAGTAGCGGAGCACTCACCCATTCCCCGATTCTGCGACAGCCCGAAGACTCAGTGAACACTCAGTTGCCCCGTGCCGACGTGTGCATGCAGGCGGTACTTCCCGTCGGATTCCTTCGACACAGAGCGGAAGAGCCCGCCCTTCGAATCCCCAAAGACTTCTGCGTCCACCTGCCCCGCGCCAACGGACATGTCCACGCGGCCGTAGTCCTCCGGCTTTTCTACCGAAATGGTAAGTTGGCCCGCTTGCAATTCGACGTCCTTGTTGCCGACCACATCCTGGACGCTGACGTCGCCCGCAAAAATCCTCGCCATCAAGTCTGAGTTCCGGGGCACGTGAATGATGATCTGAAGCTCATTGCGGGGACCCCCCGTGAGGTGCAGCTCAGCGACATTGTTCGCGACAGTAAGCCGCCCCTTCACATCCTGTATTTTGTCAACATTCTTGCCGGCCAGGTCGACGGTAATCTTGTTGTCGTCGGCGCCAACGATCATAATCTCGCCCGAACGCACGTGTAGCCTCAGTTGCGCATTGGTTGGGCAATTGAACTCCATGTGGGATTTTCCGGTCAGAACAACATCTTTCGTGCTGGCGGTCAGCGCTAGGGCCGCAAGGGCAGTGAGAGCCATCGCCAGAATGCTTCGTTTCATGGACGCGCCTCCCGGTGTTGCTTGATATACGTTCCAGCCAATAGGAATGTTTCCTCGAATTTTGACCGGGTGCTAGCTCCCATTGGCAGGCACCGAAGCTAGCTCCGGGCGGCAGCGCTCCTTGAAGGAGGCCCCCAACCGATCACCAGAATTCGGAAGGCCTTTTTTACATTGCCTTTACAGGTCGGCCGCCAAACCAGCCTCCGCTGCCCGGAAAGGCACATTTGCGATTTACCGGAGTACAATAAAGCTACTGTTTCCGAGGTGATTCTATGAACGATAACCTCTCGCGCCGGAAATTTCTGGAGCAGTTCGGCCTGGGCACCGCCGCTGGCGTCGGTCTCTCGCTGTTGCCACAGTTCGCTCAAGGCCGTTCAGCTTCCAACCCGCTTCCAAGCCGCGTTTTGGGCCGTACCGGTGCGCGCGTGTCTATCCTCGCTTTTGGGTGCGGTAGCCGCTTCCTGATGTATGGGGACGAGGAGAAGGCCCTGTCGGCGCTCAACCACGCCATTGACCTGGGCATCACCTACCTGGATACCGCCTACGCCTACGGCGACGGAAAGAGCGAGACGCGTGTCGGCAAGGTCATGGCTTCGCGGCGCAAAGAGGTCTGGCTGGCCACCAAAATTCCCGACCGGACTCGCGACGGCTTCCTTCAACGCCTGGAAGGCAGCCTGAAGCGACTGCAAACCAACCAAGTCGACCTCGTGCACATCCATAGCCTTGGCCAGAGCGACGACCTCGCAAAAATCGAGGCTCCCGACGGCGCGATGAAGGGTTTACTTGAGGCTCGAGAAAAGAAGCTGGCCCGGTTTATCGGCATGACCAGCCATACAAATGGCCAGGTGCTGGCGCGCGCGATCGAGCACAACGATCTGGATTGCGTGCAGATGGCTCTCAACGCTTCCGGCAACGGGCGGTTTGAGGAACTAGCCCTGCCGGCGGCCAACAAGAAGGAACTTGGCGTCATTGCGATGAAGGTGACCGGGCAGGAGTTCCTTCTCGGCAACGCGAATGGCAAAAGTGACATCGATTCCCTGCTGCGCTATTCCATGAGCCTGTCGGTTGCGACCGCCGTCGTCGGAATGCCTCAGCTCGAGATGCTTGGACACAACGTTGAACTCGCGCGAGGCTTCAAGCCGTTCTCTCCAGGTGACATGGACCGCATGCGGCAAGCCGTTGCGCCGTCACGCGAAGGCCTCGAGAAGAATCTCGTCGGCCACCTGGACGGTCCAACACGCGTACCGCATTTGTTCTGGGCATAAGTTTGGCGAAGGAAGACGATATTCAGAAGGCCGCGCTGATCATCAGGTCCGGGGGGCTCGTAGTATTTCCCACCGAAACTGTGTACGGCCTTGGCGCAAACGCGACGGATCCGGCAGCGGTCGGTAAGATTTTTGAGTTGAAGGGCCGGCCAGCGTCGAGTCCGTTGATCGTCCACGTCGCGGACACCGAGCGGGCACGAGAATTGGCAGCGGAGTGGCCCCAACAGGCTGAGGAACTCGCTCGACGATACTGGCCGGGCCCACTGACCTTAGTTGTTCCGAAAAACAGCGCCATTCCCGATGAGGTGACCGCCGGCTTGCCGACCGTGGGTCTACGCGTTCCGAGACATCCGGTTGCGCTGGCGCTACTGAAAGCTGCGGATCGGCCGATTGCGGCACCTAGCGCCAATCGCTTTACGCAGCTCTCCCCCACAAACGCGCACCACGTGCGGGAAGCCTTTGGCGATGAGACGCCGTTTCTGCTGGATGGCGGGCCTTGTGAGGTGGGCTTGGAATCCACCGTGATCGCCGTGACCAAGGGGGGACTGGAGGTTTTGCGGCCCGGCATGACGATCGTCGACACGGCGGTGCCGTCCGAGAAAGGTGACCAAACGGCTCATCGCTCGCCGGGTCAACACAAGAAGCACTACAGCCCTCGAACACGCGTGTTGCTCGTTTCAGACGGCCGCCTGCCCCGAGAAGGCCGCGGAGCCTACCTTTGGCTGGAACACGAGGCCGAAGCCGGGCGGGCTGTGCATATGCCGGAGCGGCCGGAAGAATACGCGGCCCGACTCTATGAAAAACTGCACGAACTCGATGCCGACGGATGGGATTGGATCGCCGTTGAATTACCTCCCCATACGGAAGAATGGGTCGCGATTCGGGACCGAATAACGCGAGCCGCGTACGAAGAGCCGCATTGACGCCACTTCCCGGGGTCAGCTGCAGCGAAAACGCGATACAATTTCCGGGCCTTATCAAACTTCTGGAGGATTCCATGCAGCAACCATCTTGGCTGCGCTCCACGTTGCTTTGCGCGCTTTTCCTGGCGGGCGCAGCTTTTGCCTTTTCCGTGTTGGGGTTCGCCGGGACGCAAAACTCGCCGGCGACCGACAAGCCTTACGTGATTGAGTATTACTACAAGACGAAATGGGGACACGCAGATGAGTTCATCACGCTATTCCGCAAAAACCATTACCCCTTGCTGAAGAAAGAACTCGAGATGGGACGATTACTCAAAGTTACGGCCGTGGCGCCCGTGTATCACACAACGGAAGACGGCCGCTGGGATTATCGTGTCACCATCGTCTATAAGAATGCAGCGCTGGCAAATGACGGCTACGATTCAACGGCCTTGCAGAAGCAGCTCTTTCCCGATCAGGAAACCTACAAGAAGGAAGAGCAGCGCCGCTTTGAAATTCTCGAAGCGCACTGGGACTTGCCCATCAAAGACGTAGACCTGGAAGCGCGGTGAAGCTACGACTTCCGAGCTCAGAGGTTGTCCAGGAAAAACTGCGTGACGCGGTTCCAGACGATCCGCCGGGCGGGAGGGTCGCTGACGCCGTGGCCGCGTCCCGGGGCGGCGATCACTTCCACATAAAGACCGTTTTTGATCAATTCGTTTATTAAAGACAGGGTGTTGGCGTAGTGAACGTTGTCGTCTCCCGTGCCATGCGCAATCAGCAGTTTCCCCTTCAGTCCACTGGCGTATTTCACCGGCGCCGAATTGACATAATCCTCTTCATGCTGCTTCGGCAAGCCCATATACCGTTCCGTGTAGATAGTGTCGTAGAAGTGAAAGTCTGTTACAGGCCCGCCCGCGAATCCCACCTTGAAAACGTCAGCGGCTTTCAGCATGGCCGTTGTGGTCATAAAGCCCCCAAAACTCCAGCCCCAAATGCCGATGCGCTTGGAGTCGACCCAGGGCTGCTGAGCTAACCACGCCGCGCCGTCTCGCTGATCGGAGAGTTCCTGCACTCCAAGATGGTAGTGAATGGGCTCTTCAAAAACATGGCCCCGCCCGGCGGATCCGCGATTGTCCAGTGAAAAAATGATGTAGCCTTTCTGCGCCATCATCTGATGCCAGAGGGAACCGGAACCACCCCACATATTGAGGACAACCTGAGCGTGGGGGCCACCGTAGGTGTACACAATCACGGGATATTTTTTGGAGGGATCGAAGTGGGGTGGTTTGATGATCGCGCAATTGAGGGCGACTCCGTCGTGTGCCTTGATCGTGAAAAATTCCACGGGCGACAGATGATATTGCGCCAGTTCTTCAACTTTGTTTTCGTTGATCGTTACGATTTTGCTGCCGTCGCTGTGATAGAGGTCCTGTCGAGGAGGCATAGCTGTATTGGAATAGCCATCCACATAGGCTGACGCGTCCGGCGCGAGATTAATCATATGCATCCCGTCCTCTTTTGTGAGGCGAGAAAAGCCACTGCCGTCGAGCGCGACGCGATAGAGTTGGCGCTCCGTCGGTGATTTCTCGGTGGCCGTGAAATAGATCAAGCCTTTCGCTTCGTCGATGCCGTCCACTTGGCTGACTTCCCATTCGCCTTTTGTGACTCGAGTAAGCTCTTTGCCCGACATGTCATATAAATAGAGGTGGCGATAGCCCGAGCGCTCACTGGACCACAGAAAACGGCTTCCATCCTTCAGGAAATGGAGATCATCGGTAACATTGATCCAGTACTGATCTTTTTCGGTAAGCAGGACCGACGATTTTCCGGTTGCGGTATCGGCCAGAAGAAGATCGAGTACGGTTTGTTCGCGGTTGAGCCGCTGTATGGCAAGATGCCGTGAATCCGGTACCCAGTTCACACGAGGAACATAGATATCGGTGTTGGTGCCGATATCCATCGCGCGAGGCTGATCACCATTAAGTGAAGCGACGAGGACACGGACGACCGGATTGCTTCCACCGGCAACGGGATACCGCTGCATTTCGGCTGCACCGGGATACGATTCAAAGTTAACCAGGGGATACTTCGAAACCGGGCGCTCGTCCATTTCGAGATAGGCAACTGCGGACGAATCGGGCGCCCACCAGTAGGCCGAAAAAATCTCCAGCTCTTCGGGATAGACCCAATCGAGTTCGCCTCTTCGAATTTCTTCGGTGCCACCGGTCGTGAGGGCGCGTTCTTTGCCGTCAGCCACCGATACAAGCCAAATATTATGGCCGCGGAGAAAGCTGACAAATTTGCCGTCAGGCGAGATTTTTACGTCTGATAGCTCTTCTTTCCCGGTGACCAGCACACGGCCTGACTGCGATTTCAGGTCGTACCATGCGAGCGATTCGGGGCCTTCGAAGAGCAGTGCGCCGCCATTCGGAGCCCACTGAAACTGTGCCGGTGCGCGCCGCCCTGCGCCGGTAGCTTGTGTTTGACTGCCGGGGGCCGCGGGAAGCACGCTTTCAAGCTTGTCAGCCGGCACGGTCACCGTTCTCTCCCCGGTCGCGGCGTCCAGCGTCCACAATTCGGTCCGGGATTCCTTGCCCGTGCCCTTCGAATCGAGGTAGGCCAACTTGCGGGCATCAGGCGACCAGGTGATGCCCCGCGTCGGGCGGCCACTCAAGCTTGGCTGCCCGTAGATGCGGTCAACCGTGAGTTCGCCCGCCGGTGCTTGCGCTGCTGCTTTTTGTTGTGCAATGGCGAACGGCTGTACGCCCAATATAAGAATCACTGAGAGAGCTGCATACGTCAGAATGCGGGTGAACGTAGGAAGCAGCATGAATCCTCCTGGAACGAGCAATTCTAAATCTGACTTGAAACTGGCCGCCAAATCACAAACGCCTGGCGAAACGCGCGGAACAAATTCGACGCTTACGCGAGATAAAAGCCTAGCCCGGCGGCCAGCGGAAATTACGGCCACCCAGCAAGTGCAAGTGGAGGTGAAACACGGATTGACCAGCTCCGCTGCCGTTATTGAAAATTGTGCGATAGCCCGGCAGGAGCTGGCGCTCCAGGGCAAGCTTGGCCGCAACAAGCTGCATCTTGCCGAGCAGATTCTGATCGGCCGCTGTGGCGTCGTGCAACGCGGCAAAGTGCTTACGCGGACAGATCAGAATGTGAGTTGGAGCCTGCGGACTGATATCTTCGAAAGCAAAGACGTCTTCATCTTCATAAACAATCTTGGATGGAATCTTCTTTGAGCCAATCTTGCAAAACAGACAGTTTTCGTCCATCAGTGCGCTCCTGACGCAGCGGGCTCATCCAGCCTGATAACAAGCGGCGCGAAACCTTCCTTGATGCGCAATTGCTCGCCGAAATCGCGAGCAGAGTCCTCACCGGAAATTTTGCCGACGCGCACGCGGTAGAACGTGCCGCCCGGAGAATCATACTGCTGAATGAAGATTGGAGAATAGGAAGCGCTCAAACGGTCGCGCAGGCGCTCGGCATTCCCACGATCATGGAACGCCCCGACCTGCACCGTGAAGTAGCCCGCCGTCACATCGACATCGCCAAGCACCTCGAGACGAACGGGGACCACACCGGGCCCGACGGATTCGATTTCGCGAGCGGCTGCAAGAGACAGGTCGATAATGCGACCTTCTACAAACGGCCCCCGGTCCGTAATTCGCACGGTAGTGGATTTCCCATTATTGAGGTTCGTCACCCGAACCATGGTGTCGAATGGCAAAGTGCGGTGCGCGGCCGTGAGCTTGTACATATCGTAGATTTCGCCGTTTGACGCGCGGCGCCCGTTGAATGGGTTCCCATACCAAGAAGCGTTGCCGTCTTCGGTGTAGCCAGCGGGAGCGGGCGCCGGGGGCGTTTTTGCATGCTTTGCTGGCGGAGGTGATGTGCTTGCGTTACGCTTGGCCGATTCCGGGGTCGACTCTGGCACCGCGAAAGGAGGCGCGGGTCCGGGCTGCGGCTGGCTCGCGGTGTGGCGCTTCGCGGCGCACCCGACGCTGAAAACAGTCGAAACCACAAGAACGGCACGAAGGGCATGTCGGGCCGATGTCACGGTTTGGGCTGCTGCGAATTTTGTGCGCTGCGAGCGGCGACGCGGGCCTCGAGCTTCTTCGAAGCTTCGGCCAGTTTTTCGGAAACTTCCCGAAGGAACTGGGCCGAGCGCCTTTCGGTTTCCGGCGCGACTTCCTCTTCCAAGTACTTACGGAGGCGAGTCAGCTCTTCGTCAAGTCGGCGTCCTAGTTCTTCAAATTTGTCCATATGTACCTCGCGCCGGAATGCAAGACGCGTTTCCGGTATTATAGAAACGCAAAAAAAAGCGCGCAAGGAGGAGTGTTGGCACTTCCCTACCAATGGCAGATGCGGTTCGAGCGTTGGAAGACCTTCTTTAGTGGGATGTTTGGCGGCGGAGAGCGGCGACCGCAATTGTGCCCAGCCTGCGGAGCTCTTGTGGGCATTCACGCGACTCGCTGTCACGAGTGCGGCACGAATCTGCGTTTCTCGCTGGCCGCGATGAGCAAAGGTCTAGCGGGAGTTTTCGGCGGCCGCGCTCCCATGACCACCGGCATCGTCACCGTAAACGTGATTTTGTTCGCCGTCGAACTGATGGGAACGATGCAGGCAGGAAAAGGTGGCGGCCTTGCAATTTTGTGGGGAATGAATGGAGAAACCCTCGTTCGGCTCGGTGCCTGTTATGGGCCAAGTGTTTTTATCGGCCACGAATGGTACCGGCTTGTCACGGCGATGTTCCTGCACGGCGGGCTCATCCATATCGCCTTCAACATGATGGTGTTGCTGGACTTGGGGCCGATGGTGGAAGAAGTGTACGGATCGGCGCGCTTTCTGTTTCTTTACGTCGTCTCGGGGATAGCCAGCTTCGCGGTTAGCGCTTTTGTGAAGGGCCTCGCAAGTTTCTCGATTGGCGCGAGCGGCGCGATTCTTGGCTTGATTGGGCTGCTTATCGCCATCACCTCGCGGCGTGGCGGGATGTTTATGAAGGAGTTGCGTTCGCGTTTGATTTCCTGGGTCGTGACAATCTTCGCGATGGGGTTGCTGTTCAGCGGGTTGCGAACGGACAACTGGGCGCACTTCGGAGGGCTGGCAGCTGGATTTCTGCTCGGAAAGCTGTTCGCGGATCACCAGCCTGCAGCGGGCAGCGAACGCACGCGTGCTTACACGTTGGGATGGATCGCGGCTGCCGTTGTGGTGGCCAGCATCGGGTTGATGATCCTGCATTACAAGGACCCGCTCCCGATGTGACTCGTGGGTTCTTCTAGGAAGCGTGGAGACGGCGGGCGACGGCAAAAGCATAGTGAAAGCCCGAAGTGACCACGAAGACCGTCACGAGATAGGTCAGGTAACGAATAATCGTTTCAGCTCGGTCGTTCGGATAAGCGGCGGCGAAAATGACGTAGAAGACGAGGGCGATCTCAAAGAAAGTGGTGGCTTTCCCAAGCAGGCTCGGGGGAAAAGCGCGGTAGCCTTGAATCAGCAGGATTACGGCAGCGACAACCAGCAGCAAGACGTCCCTGCTCAAAACCAGTATTGTCAGCCACCAAGGAATTTTCTTCTCCATCGCGAGCACGAAGAAAGCGGAAGAGAGCAGGAGTTTGTCGGCAATCGGGTCAAGGTACGCGCCGAGCGCCGATTTTTGGTGAAGCGTGCGCGCGAGGTAGCCATCGATCGTGTCCGTGAGCGCAACAAAGACAAGAACCACAATAGCCCACTGGTATTT
>Ga0306924_10006290_pt1 | contig 11823 bp, 12 predicted proteins | sample sta12Can44000111_FD_203756 | JGI IMG/M metagenome (GOLD analysis project Ga0306924, IMG submission 203756) | Lab enrichment of tropical soil microbial communities from Luquillo Experimental Forest, Puerto Rico - statanox.12C.anox.44.000.111 (v2)... | ecosystem: Environmental > Terrestrial >...
CGGCAAGAAGGACTGATCCGCGCTGCGCAGCAGGTCCCGTGAAAAACGAAACGGGGACCGGTTGTTCACCGGTCCCCGTTTCATGTGAGCGCAGAAGGAATCGAACCTTCAACCTATGGATTAAGAGTCCATTGCTCTGCCAGTTGAGCTATGCGCCCGAACCCGAAGGGGCCGCGTATCTAGCGTGTCCGCCCGACGCCGTCAAGCGGCCACCGAAAATGGCGCGCCCGGAGGGAGTCGAACCCCCGACCCGCGGCTTAGAAGGCCGCTGCTCTGTCCAGCTGAGCTACGGGCGCGAGTCGTTGCTGCAAAAAGGTGGGTGACCAAAGGGGCTCGAACCCTTAACCCCCGGATCCACAGTCCAGTGCTCTACCAATTGAGCTATGGCCACCACGAAATCGATCTGGCGCGCCCGGAGGGAATCGAACCCCCGACCTGCGGCTTCGAAGGCCGACGCTCTGTCCAACTGAGCTACGGGCGCTGATACGCGACACCCAGGTTTTCAAAGAATCGGGGCGGCGGGATTCGGACCCGCGACCTCCTGCGCCCAAGGCAGGCGCGCTACCAGGCTGCGCTACGCCCCGGAAAGCCGGCGGGTCACCCCGCCCCGAGAGCGCCGTTGTGTAGCCGTCCTCCGAGCTTTCGTCAACCGGCGAGCCCGGCGATCACAGGGACGAGCTTCCGGAAGGCCTCGCCGCGGTGCGAGATCGCGTCCTTTTCGGCCGGAGACAGCTCCGCCATCGTGCGGCCGTCGCCCCCATCGGGCGCGAAGTACGGGTCGTAGCCGAAGCCGCCCTCCCCCCGCGGCGCGGCGACGATCCGGCCGCGGCAGCGCCCATCCACGCTGGCGTGGATCGTCCCGTCCGGCCGCGCGAGCGCGAGGACGGCCACGTACTCGCCCCCGCGGCGCGACGCCTCGCACCCCTCGAGCTCGCGCAGGAGCTTCGCGTTGTTCGCGGCGTCCCGCGCGTGGCGCGCCGCCTCCGGACCGAGCTCGTGCGCGGCCACCTCGGGCAGCGCGCAGGCCGGACTCGCGAGCGCGTCGTCCTCCGACCAGCGCGCGGACCGGACGCCGGGCGCGCCGCGCAGCGCGTCCACGGCAAGGCCGGAGTCGTCGGCGAGCGCGTGGAGCCCGGTGAGCCGCGCGTAGGCCGAGGCCTTCTTCTCGGCGTTCTCGCGGAAGGTCTCGCCGTCCTCCTCCACCTCAGGGAGGCTGCGGCCGAGGTCGACGGGCGAGACGACGCGTACCGGGAGCCCGGCGACGAGCCGCCGCAGCTCGCGGAGCTTCCCCGCGTTCGTGGTGCCGAAGAAAACTTCGATCACTTCCCACCCCGGAGCGCCTGCTCCTGCGCCGCCTTGAGCTGGGCGATCCCGGCGAGCGCGGCGTCGATCATCGCGTCGAGCTGCGCCCGGCCGAACGCCTTCTTCTCGGCCGTGCCCTGCACCTCCACCAGCTCGAGGTCGCCGGTCGCGACGACGTTCAGGTCCACCTCGGCGGAGGAGTCCTCGTCGTAGTCGAGGTCGAGCCGCACGCCGCCCTCCACGATGCCGACGCTCACCGCGGCCACGTGGCGCTTCACCGGCCGCGTGGTGATCTCGCCGTTCCGCCGGAGCCGCTCCACCGCCAGGGCGAGGGCGACGAAGCCGCCCGTGATCGCGGCCGTGCGCGTGCCGCCGTCGGCCTGGATCACGTCGCAGTCGATGGTGACCGTGCGCGTCCCGAGCTCGCGGAGCTCCACCGCGGCGCGGAGGGCGCGGCCGACGAGGCGCTGGATCTCCAGGGTGCGCCCCTGCTGCTTCCCGCGCGCGGCCTCGCGCTGCATCCGGTCGTGCGTGGAGCGCGGCAGCATCCCGTACTCGGCCGTCACCCAGCCCGAGCCAGTGCCGAGCAGGTGCGGCGGGACGCGGCTCTCCACGGAGGCCGTGCAGAGCACGTGGGTGTCGCCGAACTTCGCGAGGCAGGAGCCCTCGGCGTGCTTCGAGAAGCCGGGCTCGAGGACGATGGGGCGGAGGTCGCGGTCGCCGCGGTTCTTGCGCATGGGCCGGCGGTCATATCACGCCACGCCTCACCGCGCCGCCCGCCGCCCCCCTGCCCTGAAGCCCGCGACGCCCTCCGCGATCGCGGCCGCGATCCGCTCCTGGTACGCGGCGCTGGCGAGGAGCCGCGACTCCTCCGGATGGCTCACGAAGCCCACCTCCACGAGCACCGCCGCCATCCTCGCGCCCGCGAGCACGTGGAACGGGGCCTGCTTCACGCCGTGGTTCTCGGCGCCGGTGCGCGACGTGAGCCGCTCGTGGATCGCGTACGCGAGCCGCGAGCTCTCGGCGAGCGACTCCACCGAGCCGAGGTCGGCGAGGATGCCGGCCACGGCGTCGTCGTGCGCGATCTCGGCGGGCGCACGGTCGGCGTTCTCGCGCGCCGCGACCGCGGTCGCCGTGGCGTCGCTCGCGTCGGCGGAGAGGAAGTAGGTCTCGATCCCGCGCGTGCGCGACCGGCCCTTCCTGGTCGCCATCGAGTTCAGGTGGATCGAGATGAAGAGGTCGGCCTCCGCGGCGTTCGCGAGCGCGGAGCGCGCGGAGAGCTCCACCGACTCGTCCCGCTCCCGGGTGAGGATCACCTTGCCGCCCTGCGCGCGGAGGCGCTGCGCGAGGCGGCGCGCGATCCCCAGCGCCAGGTCCTTCTCGCGGACGCCGCCGGGGCCGATCGCGCCGTCCTTGTCTCCGCCATGGCCGGGGTCGACCACCGCCACGAACGCGGGATCGAGCGGAGGCGGCGAGGAGACGGGGACGGCCGACAGGGCGGCGAGCAGCAGGGCGACCACGCCCGGAGTCTACCCTGCAGTGACCTCGATGGAGGACTCCCCTTCCGCCACGACGACCTCGCCGATCTCGACGGCAGGGACGCCCGCCGCAGCGAGGGCAGTCAAGGTGGCGGACGCCCGCCCGGCCGGGACGGAGGCGAGGAGCCCGCCGTTCGTCTGCGCGTCGGCGAGGACGATCCGCAGGGCCGGATCGACCCCGGGGCCGAAGCGGACGTGCGGCTCCACCCAGGCGACGTTGGCCTTGGAGCCGCCCGGCACGACCTCCTGGCGCGCGAGGTCGACCACGCCCTCGAGCACCGGCACCGCCGCCGCAGAGAGCCGCAGCGCCACGCCGGAGCCCTTCGCCATCTCCCACGCGTGGCCGAGGAGACCGAAGCCGGTCACGTCGGTGAGCGCGTGGACGTCGCCGGCCGTAGCGGCCTGTGCGAGCACCTCGCCGGCGGCGCGGTTGAGGCGCGCCATGAGCTCCGTCACGCGGTCGATCTGCGCCGCGGTCGCGAGCTGCCGCTTGATGGCGGTGCTGAGGATGCCCGAGCCGAGCGGCTTCGTGAGCAGCAGCCGATCGCCGGGCCTCGCGCCCACGTTCCGCAGTACCCGCTGCGGATGGACCACGCCAGTCACCGCCATGCCGTACTTCGGTTCCGGATCGTCGATGCTGTGCCCACCGAGGATGGGCGCGCCGGCGTCGCGCGCGGTGTCGGCGCCGCCGCGGAGGATGGCGGCGAGCACGTCGCGGGGCAGCTTCTGCACCGGGAAGCCGACGAGGTTCAGGGCGAAGAGCGGCCGCGCGCCCATCGCCCACACGTCGGAGAAGGCGTTCGCGGCGGCGATGCGGCCGAACCAGTACGGGTCGTCGACCACCGGCGTGAAGAAGTCGACCGTCTCGACGATCGCGGTGTCATCGGAGATCGCGTACACGGCGGCGTCGTCGCTCGTCTCGTGGCCGACGAGCGCGCGCGGGTCTTCGGAGCGTGGAAGGTCGCGCAGCACGTGCGCGAGATCCGCCGGGCGGATCTTGCAGGCTCAACCCGCGCCGTGGCTCATGCTCGTGAGGCGAACGTCGTCCATGTCCTCGACTTACCGGCGACGCCCACGCGGGGCAAGCTGGTTCAAGGCTGGGGCATGGAGCCCGCGAGCTTCAGGTAGGCCTCGGCGGTCGGGTCTCCCGGCACCAGGCGGAGCACCTTCTGCCAGTGCTCGATCGCCTGGTCGCGGCGGCCAGCGGCGAGCAGCGTGAGCCCCAGCGCCAGCCGCGCCGGGACGTAGGCCGCGTTCCGCTGCAGGATGTCCTCGTACTCCGCGAGCGCGCGGTCGATCTGCCCGGCCTCGCGGAAGGTGGCGGCGAGCCGCGCCCGGATGTCCACGAAGCCCGGGCACAGCGCGAGCGCACGCTCGAACTCCTGGATCGCCTCGTGGAGCGCGCCGGCGACGCGGTACACCTCGGCGGTCTCGGCGTGCAGGTTCGCGATCTTCGCGGCGACGTTCCGGTCGAGCCGCCCCGGCCCGCCCTTCGAGCTCTGCAGCGCGCGGTCGTACAGCTGCTGCGCGGCGTCGTACTGCCCGGTGTCGTTGCAGAGCACCGCGAGGTTCAGCGCGGCGTCGGTGTAGCGCGGGTTGATGCGGAGGGCCTGCTCGAAGTCCCGCTGCGCGCGGTCGTAGTCCCCCTGCTCGTGGTGGATGACCCCGAGCATGTTGTGGACGTCGGCGAAGTTGGGGTGCTCCGCCAGGATCCCGAGCAAAAGCGGCTCCGCGCGGTCGTACTGCTTCACGGAGAAGCAGCGCCGCGCGTAGCTCATGCGGTGCTTCTGGCTCAGTGCGACATCCGGCATCCCGCCGAAAGTGTACGGGGAACGCCCAGACTGTCTCCTTTTCCGCCACCTCCCGGGCGCCGCGCCGCGGCACACCTCCGGGGCGGTGCGGGGCGGACGGGCGTGGATCGGTCAGAGCCCGCCGGTGAACACCCAGCGCGCACCGTTCCAGCGGAGCCGGTACACCGCCCGCGTCTCGCGGGGGCCATCCGGGCGCGCGATCTCGAGGTCCTCGCCCACCTCGGCGGTCTCCCGCTCCACCCGCATCTGCCACGCGCGGACGGAGGGGCGCCCCTGCTCCTCGGCCCAGGCGCGGCCGAGCCGGGCAAGGAGGGCGTCCTTCGTCTCGCCGCGGTCGGCGTACCGGTCGTCCACGAGCGCCGCGAGCGCGCGCGGATCGCGCGCGGCCTGGGCGTCGTGGCGGCGGAAGAGCGCCACCAGCACCCCGCGCAGCCGCTCGAACTGGTCCCCCTCCCCGCACCAGCCCGCGATCCGGCACGGGGTCATGTGGAACTTCTCGCGGCCGATGTACCGGAGCTTGGCCGTCTGGTCGCGCCACGCGACCCGGCCCTCGGCGTCGAGCATGGCCGCCACCGTCGCCCGGCCGCCCTCCACGCTCACCGCCGGCTCGGCGAAGCGGAGCGGGAAGAGCTCTGCGGTGCCGCCCGACTTGAACCCGTACACGTCGGAGAGCTGGCCGCGGTCCTGGTGGGCGAGCGCCTCGCGCACCTGCGTCTCCGGGCTCGCCCAGGTGCTGGGCGTGCCCCAGGAGGCCACGCGGCGCCAGCCGAAGCCCAGCGCGAGGGCCACGGCGAGCGCGGCGGCGATGGGGACGAGGTAGGGCGCGCCCGACTTCCCGAAGCGCAACGGCTCGGGCCGTGAGGGATCGAGGCCGAGCCGGACCGGCCCCTTACCGGAGCTTCGCAAGGAGCCTCTCCGCCTCCGCGCGGCGCGGGCTCTCGGGGTGCTTCACGATGAGCTGCTGGAGCGCCTGCTGCGCGCGGTAGCTGTCGTCGAGCTTCTGGTAGGCCTCGGCGAGCTTCAGGAGCGCGTCCACCTCGTGCCGGCTGCCGGGATACTTCTTCAGGAGCGTCTCGAGCCGCAGCACCACCGCCGACCAGTGGTCCCGCTTCGCGTAGAACTCGGCCGCGTACCACTCGTGGTCGGCGAGCCGGCCGCGCGCCTGTGCGAGCAGCTTCTTGCCCTCCTCCAGGTGCTTCGAGGACGGGTACTTCTCGACGAACGACGCGAGCGCGTCGGCGGCGTCGCGCACCGCCTGCTGGTCCTTCTCGTGGGACGGGGGGAAGAGCATGAAGTCGGAGGGCGCGTCCTTCCAGTAGGAGACGCCGACCCGGAACGCGGCGTAGTCCGCGTCCTCGTGGGAGGGGTGGCTCTTCACGAAGTCCTGGTACGCGGTGGCGGCCTCGGGAAAGCGCCCCTGGTCGAACTTCACGTTGGCGAGGCGCAGCTCGGAGAGCGCGGCGAACTTCGAGAAGGGGTACTTCGTGCGGACGTGCTCGAAGAGCTTCACCGCCTCCACGTGGTTCCCGTCCTTCAGCTCCTCCAGGCCGCCCTGGTAGTTCTCCTCGGCGGTCTTCCCGTACTTCATCTCGCCGGACATGGAGACGCGGGAGCTCCCGCAGGCGAGGAGCGCGAGGGCGGCCAGTGAGGCGAGGAAGGTGCGCATGGGGCCGCGAAAATAACCGAATCCCGGGGCGACCGCGACCCTCGACCCTCGGCGCCGCCCCAGCCCAGGCCTCGACCCAACCTCGACCGCGGTCAGTCGAGCTCCGCCCTCAGCACCCGGCTCACCACCTCCGGCGAGAAGCCGCGCCCGAGGAGGAAGCGCACGGCGCGGGCGCGGGCCTTCGGGTCGAGCGCGTCGGGGTCCTGGCCCCGGAGCTTTCGCGCGAGCGCCTCGCGGCAGAGCGCCGCCTCGCTGCCGCCACCTTCTCCGGCGGCCCCGCCCCGCTCGGCCAACGCCTCGGCCACGGCCCGCCGCGCGTCGGCGCGCGGGATCCCGGCGGCGGCGAGCTTCCGCTCCACGAGCCGCGGCCCGGCCCGTCCGGACGCCACGAGGGCGCGGGCGCGGCCGCGGGCGTACGCGCCGTCGTCGAGGTAGCCGAGCCGCCGCGCCCAGGCGAGCACCTCGGCGGCGACCGCCTCGAACCCGGCGCGCTCGAGCCGCGCCCGGAGCTGAGCCTCGCTGCGCGCGTGGAACGCGAGCACCCGGAGCACGAGCGCCTTCGCGCGGTCGAGCTCGGTTTCCCCGTCCCGCGGGCGCGGCTTCGCCGCGCGCCCCTTAGAACCGCTCGATCTGGAAGTCATCCTCGGCGGCCGCCCCCGGCTTCGTCGGGGCCGGGGTGAGGCGCGCGACGGGTGCGGCCGGAGCGGCCGGTCGCGGGGCTGCGGCGGGCGACGCCGGAGGACGCGGCGCGGCGTTCCCCGGCGTGGCGGGCGCCTTCTCGAAGTTGTCCCACTTCGAGTCGCTCGTGCCGGAGATGCCGGAGACGCGGAGCGCGAAGTCGTCGGGGTTCGTCGCCTGGCGCAGCGCCTCCTCGTAGGTGATGAGGTTCGAGTTCAGGAGCCACATGAGGCTCTGATCGAACGTCTGCATCCCGTACGACACGTGGCCCTGTGCGATCGCGTCGTGGATCTCCTTCGTGCGGTCCTTGTCCTCGATGAGCTCGCGGACGCGGCCGGTCGCGAGCAGCACCTCGATCGCAGGCACGCGGCCGCGCCCGTCGGAGCGCGGCACGAGCCGCTGGCTGATCACCGCCTTCAGCACGGACCCGAGCTGCAGCCGCACCTGCTTCTGCTGGTACGGCGGGAAGGCCGAGACGATGCGGCTGATCGTCTCCGTCGCGTCGAGGGTGTGCAGCGTCGAGAGCACGAGGTGGCCGGTCTCGGCGGCGGTGAGGGCGGTCTCGATCGTCTCGAGGTCGCGCATCTCGCCGACCAGGATCACGTCGGGGTCCTGGCGCAGCGCGCTCTTCAGCGCCTGCCCGAAGCTCATCGTGTCGACGCCCACCTCGCGCTGGTTCACGATCGACCGCTTGTCGCGGATGAGGAACTCGATCGGATCCTCGATCGTCATGATGTGGCAGGTCTCGGTCGCGTTGATGTGGTCGATCATCGACGCGAGCGTGGTGGACTTGCCGGAGCCGGTGGTGCCGGTGACGAGGATGAGGCCGCGCTGCTCGCCGGCGATCTTCTCCAGCACCTTCGGCAGCATGAGCTGCTCGATCGTCTGGATGCGGAACGGGATGACGCGCAGGACGATGCCGATGGTCCCGCGCTGCTGGAACACGTTCACGCGGAAGCGGCCGAGGCCGGGCACGCCGTAGGCGAGGTCCACCTCGTTCGTCTGCTTGAACCGCTCCTTCTGGAAGTCGTTCATGACGCCGAACGCCATCCGTGCCACCTCCTCCGGCGGCATGCGGCGGCCGTCCTTCAGGGGCACGAGCGCGCCGTCCACCCGGAACATGGGCGGGAGGCCAGCCTTCAGGTGGATGTCGCTCGCGCCCGTCTTCAGGGCGACGCCGAGGATGTCGTTCAGCTCCATGGGGCGCAGCCTACCAAACGACGGCGGGCTGCCGCGATGTGCGCGGATGCGTGACGGACCTGCAGCGCGCCACGCCGGCGAGGCGAAAGCGTGCGTTCCGGCGGCCCCACACCCGTGCGCGGGACCCGGACGCACGACGACCCGAGATCTCGGCTGAGATCCCGGGCCGTGCGTCGCCAGCATTGCGCGGCGTGCGCCGCGCGATATCGCTTTAGCGCTTCGAGAACTGGAAGCGCTTGCGGGCGCCGGGGCGACCGTACTTCTTGCGCTCGACCGCGCGCGCGTCGCGGGTGATGAAGCCCGCCTTCTTCAGCACCGGCCGGAACTCCGGGTTGTAGTCGCAGAGCGCCCGGGTGATGCCGTGGCGGATCGCGCCGGCCTGGCCGGAGAGGCCGCCGCCGTGCACGTTCACGAAGATGTCGAGCTTGCCCATCTGGTCGACGAGCTTCAGCGGCTCCACGAGGATCATCTTCGCCGTCTCGCGGCCGAAGTAGTCGTCGAGGGTGCGCTCGTTGACGGTGATGCTCCCGGTGCCGGGGGTGATGCGGACGCGCGCCACCGACTCCTTGCGGCGGCCGGTCGAGATCTGGAGGGCCATGTGCTGGATACCTTTAGTACGCGAGCTTCAGCGGCTCGGGCTTCTGCGCGACGTGCGGGTGCTCGCCGCCGGCGTAGACCTTCAGCTTCGTCATCATCGCGCGGCCGAGCGCGCTGCGCGGCAACATGCGCTGGACCGCGAGCTTGAAGACGTCTTCGGGGTGACGGGCACGCACCTTGTCCGCCGGCGTGAGCTTCTCGCCGCCCGGGTGCATCGTGTGCGTGAAGTAGAGCTTGTCCGTCTCCTTGCTACCGGTGAACCGGACCTTCTCGGCGTTCACGACGACCACGAAGTCGCCCGTGTCGATCGAAGGCGTGTAGATCGCCTTGTGCTTGCCCTTGAGGATCGTGGCGACCTGGCTCGCGGCCCGGCCCACGGTGAGATCCGTCGCGTCGAGGATCCACCACTTGCGGGAGGCCAGGGCCTCCGACTTCGTCGCGCTGTGCGTGCTGTTCATGAGCCTGCGAGTCCTGCGGAAATTTGGAAAGGCGGCTTGTAGAGGAGAGCCGCCGGGATGTCAAGACCGCGGTGCCACCGGATCGGGCGCCGCGGGGTCAGGTCAGGCGGGTTTGCGGAGCCGGTCGCGGAGCGCGGCGAGCACCTCGTTCGATCGGGTGGCAGCGTCCACCGGGTCTCGGGCGTTGGGATCGTGGGCCTCCCACGCCTCCGGCGGAAGGTCGTCGAGGAAGCGGCTGGGGGTTCGGGTCATGAGCTTACCCCGCTTTTGGCGGGTGGCGGCCCGGGTGATGAAGAGTCGCTCCCTCGCCCGGGTGATCCCCACATAGGCGAGCCTGCGCTCCTCGTCGAGATCCCGGGCCTCGCCCTGGATCCCGGCGCACGGCAGCAGGTCCTCCTCCACCCCCACGAGGAAGACCACCGGGAACTCGAGCCCCTTCGCGGCGTGGAGCGTCATGAGGGTCACCCCCTCCCCCTCCTCGGGGTCCTCCTCCGCGCGCGAGTCGAGCGCGAGCCGCGCGAGCCACACCGCGAGCGACGGGCGGCGCGTCGTCCGCTGCTCGTACCCCTCGAGCGAGCGGAGGAGCCCGTCCAGCGCCTCGACCTTGCGCGCCCCCGCCTCGGCCGACTTCACCGTGGAGCGCGCGTGCGCGTAGAGGTCCACCTCGGCCACGAGCCGCCGCGCCGTCTCGCCGAGCTTCGCGCCCGGCGCGCGGAACGCCTCGCCATAGCGGCGCACGAGGGCCGCGAACTCGACCATCCGCTCCGCGGCGCCGCGCGGAAGGCCCTGCACCTCGGCGGCGCGCTCGAGCGCGTCGAACAGGTGCAGCCGGTGCTCCACCGCCCACCCGTGGAGCCGCTCCAGGGACGCGTCGCCGATCCCGCGCGCGGGCACGTTCACGACGCGCCCGAGCGAGACCTCGTCGTCGGTGGAGGCGCAGAGCTTCAGGTACGCGAGGAGGTCGCGCACCTCGGCGCGGTCGAAGAACGAGGACCCGCCGTGCATCTCGTACGGCAGGCCGAGCTCGCGCAGCGCCTCCTCCACCGGGCGGGACTGCGCGTTCAGCCGGTAGAGCACCGCGAAGTGGTGCAGCGGCCGTCCCTCGGCGCGGAGCCTGGAGATCTCGCCGGCGACGAAGCTCGCCTCCTCGTCGTCGGTCTCGAGCGCCGCGACCCGCACGCGCTCGCCGGCGCCGGAGCTGGTCCAGAGCTTCTTCGCCTTGCGGTCGGGGTTCTTCGAGATGACGCCGTTCGCGCAGGCGAGGACGTGGCCCGTGGAGCGGTAGTTCTGCTCCAGCCGCACCTCCTTCGCCCCCGGGAAGTGGCGGTCGAAGCGGAGGATGTTCTTCACCTCGGCGCCGCGCCAGCCGTAGATCGCCTGGTCGTCGTCGCCCACCGCGCACACGTTCATCCGCTCCCCGGCGACGAGCTTCAGGAGCTCGAGCTGGCAGCGGTTCGTGTCCTGGTACTCGTCCACGAGGAGGTACCGGAAGCGCTCCTGCACCTTCGCGCGCACGGCGGCGTCCTTGCGGAGCAGCTCCACCGGCAGCGCGATGAGGTCGTCGAAGTCGACCGCGCGCTGCGCGCGGAGCGCCGCCTGGTAGCGCGGGAACACCTCGGCGGCGATGAGGTCGTAGTCATCCCCCTGGCCCGCTTCCTTCACGCGGATCTCCTTGCGGAGCGCGTTCTTCGCGCCGGAGATGAGCCAGAGCACGCGGCGCGGATCGAACGAGCGGTCGTCGACCTTCACGTCGCGCATGCAGCGCTTCACGAGCGCCACCTGGTCGCCGGCGTCGCAGATCGAGAAGCGCTTCGGGAGCCCGGCGGCCTTGTGCTCCTCCTGCAGGAGCCACAGGCCGAACGAGTGGAAGGTGGAGACGAGGACGCCGGCGCCCACGCGGCCGGCGAGCGCGACCACCCGCTCCTTCATCTCCTTCGCGGCCTTGTTCGTGAAGGTGACGGCGAGCACCGCGCTCGGCTCCACCCCCTGCCAGAGCAGGTAGGCCACGCGGTTCGCGATGACGCGCGTCTTCCCCGAGCCGGCGCCGGCGAGCACGAGGAGCGGCCCCTCGGTGGTGGTCACCGCCTCGCGCTGCGGCGGGTTGAGCGTCGAGAGGTCGAGCACGGGGCGGCCGTTCATGGCACGGCGTCGGGGGCGGGACAAGGCTTGACGTTGGACGGGGGCTGCGCCCCCGCCCCGCCGGGCGAAGCTCCCAGGTGCTGGATCTAGGGCGCCTAGTCCTGCGGCCGGGCGGCGGCGCGGAACGGCGCGGCGGCGGTCGACTCGCGCGCTGCGAGGCGCGCGAGCTCGCGGTCGGTCCCGGCGACGTGCGCGTCGAGCCAGACCGGGATCCAGGTCGCGAGCGCGGCCGGGAGGATGGCGTCCGGGCCGCCGCGGCCGAGGTCGGCGACGACGCCGTCGAGGTCGTCGAGGAACTGCGCGTGCTGGGCGCGGTGGCGGACGAGGGCGAGGCTCTCCGCGGCGAGGAGCAGCGCCTCCTCCGCCTCGAAGAGCCGTGCCGCCGCGGCGCGGAGCGCGACGATCGCCGGCGCGAGCTCGCCGCCCCGGGCCGC
>Ga0306924_10006294_pt1 | contig 11820 bp, 6 predicted proteins | sample sta12Can44000111_FD_203756 | JGI IMG/M metagenome (GOLD analysis project Ga0306924, IMG submission 203756) | Lab enrichment of tropical soil microbial communities from Luquillo Experimental Forest, Puerto Rico - statanox.12C.anox.44.000.111 (v2)... | ecosystem: Environmental > Terrestrial > Soil...
CGTCGGCCCTCATTCTCCTTGGCGAGGTCGGCGAGCTCGATGCCGGTGCGGCGCTGCAGCGCCTCGAAGCCCTCGACGGCAAGCCGCCCGTTCGTCGTTCCGGACAGCGCCAGGATCGCCTCCGCCGCGTGAATGTCCTTGGCCAGCGACGGGCGTCCCGCCGCTACCCCGCTGACCGCGGCGCCGTTCACGCCGCGCAGGTATTCGACCTCCGCCTCGGGATGCGTGGTGACACCCTTGATCGTGAGCCCGACGGATTCGACCATCGGCCCCAGCGCGGCCATTTTCTCGGCAACCGCCGGGTAGTCGCGTTCAACCATGACCAGGCGCGGCATCGTCTTGCCCGGAATAGGTTCGCAGTCACCGGCTTTCCAATCCATCACGCGCCCACCGGGCTGGGCGGTGGCATCGGCGCTGTCGTGAAACAGCGGTACCGCCACGATGTCTTCGCGCTTGCCGAGGTGCTTCGCGGCGAGCCAGGAGAAGCCGCGCGCGATCCGGTGAAACGCCTCGAAGTCCGTCTTGGTCTCCCACGGCGGTGAGATCGCCGGCGAGAACGCGTGCACGAACGGGTGCATGTCGGTGCTGGAAAGGTCGTGCTTCTCGTACCAGGTGGCCGCGGGTAGCACGACGTCGGAGAACAGCGTGGTGCTGGTATTGCGAAAGTCCAGCGACAGCAGCAAGTCCAGCTTGCCGACCGGTGCATCGTCGCGCCAGCGCACCTCTTGCGGGCGCACGGCGTCCGCATCCCGTGCGGCGACGTTGGAATCGGTACCCAACAGGTGTTTGAGGAAATACTCGTTGCCCTTCGCCGAGGAGCCGAGCAGGTTCGACCGCCACACCGTCAGGCAGCGCGGAAAGTTCACTGGCGCGTCCGGATCCTCGCAAGCGAATTGGAGATGGCCGGCCTTCAGCCCGTCCACCACATGCGCCACCGCATCCTTGCCCAGACGCGCCGCCTCATCGGCCAAGTCCAGCGGATTGCGATTGAACGTCGGATAACTCGGCATCCAGCCCAGCCGGCTCGCCAGTGCGATGTTGTCGGCCGCCGTTCGGCCGCTGAACCGGCCTTCGGCCATCGGGGACGCCATCACCTCGGAGGTGAACCGGTCGTAGCGCCACTGGTCGGTCGAAAGGTACCAGAACACCGTGCCCTGCATCTGCCGAGCCGGCCGCTGCCAATCCAACCCGAAAGCCAGCGTCGACCACCCCGTCACCGGTCGGCACTTCTCCTGGCCGACGTAATGCGCCCAGCCGCCGCCATTGACCCCCTGACAACCGGTCAGCATCACCAGCGTGAGGAACGAGCGATAGATCTGGTCAGAGTGAAACCAGTGGTTGGTCCCCGCGCCCATCAGGATCATCGACCGGCCACGCGAACGTTCCGCGTTGTCCGCGAATTCACGCGCAATCCGTTCGGCCGCCTTGGCGGGCACGCCGGTGATCGGCTCCTGCCAGGCGGGGGTGTACGGCTGGCTCGCGTCGCCATAGTGCATCGGCCAATCGCCCGGCAGGCCGTCCCGGTGCACGCCGTACTGCGCGAGCAGCAGATCGAAGACCGTGGTGACCCGTTGTCCGGCAATGACCGTCGTCGGCACACCTCGGGTCAGCACGCCGGGACGGTCACTGTCGAACCGCGGCAGTTTCACCGCAATCACGTCGTCGTGGGTTCCGTACAACGTGAGCAGCGGGTCGGTCCCTTGCAGGTCGAGGTTCCACTTGCCCTCGCCGGATGCGGTGAACCGATGTCCCAGCGAGCCGTTCGGCACCACCGGATTGGCCTGCGCGTCGAGCAGCACCGTGTTCGACGAGGCACCTTCGCCGGTGTCACCGAGATCGGCTGCGGTGAGGAACTTTCCGGGCAGCCATACACCGTCGCGCTCGACCAGCGTCACCAGAAACGGCAGATCGGTGTACTTCTTTACATAGTCGGAGAAGTAAGGGGTCGTCCTGTCGACGAAGAATTCCTTGAGGATCACGTGCCCCATGGACATCGCAAGCGCGGCGTCGGTTCCCGGCCGCGCCGGCAGCCATTCGTCGGCGAACTTCGTGTTGTCCGCGTAGTCGGGCGAAACCACGATCACCTTTTGGCCGCGATAGCGCGCCTCGGTCATGTAGTGCGCATCGGGCGTCCGGGTAACCGGAACGTTGGAGCCCCACATGATCAGATACCCGGCGTCGAACCAGTCGGCCGACTCCGGGACGTCGGTCTGGTCGCCGAACACCTGCGGCGAGGCGACCGGAAGGTCCGCGTACCAGTCGTAAAACGACAGCATCGACCCGCCGATCAGCGAAATGAACCGCGCCCCAACGGCATGGCTGACCATCGACATCGCCGGTATCGGCGAGAAACCGGCCACCCGGTCAGGGCCGTACTTTTTGATTGTGTGCACATGTGCCGCGGCCGCGATTTCTGCGGCCTCCCACCACTCGGCCCGAACAAACCCGCCTTTACCGCGTGCGGCCTTGTATCGGGCCGACTTCACCGGATCATCCACGATGTCAGCCCACGCCAGCACGGGGTCGTTCAGTCGCTCCTTGGCTTCGCGGTAGTACTCGAGGAGGACACCGCGCACATACGGATAGCGCACGCGCGCAGGCGAATACGTATACCACGAGAACGAGGCTCCGCGGGGACAGCCGCGCGGCTCGTACTCCGGCTTGTCGGCGCCGACCGACGGGTAGTCGGTCTGCTGGGACTCCCACGTGATGACGCCGTCCTTCACGTAGATTTTCCACGAGCACGATCCGGTGCAGTTCACGCCGTGGGTCGAGCGGACAACCTTGTCGTGCGCCCAGCGGTCCCGGTAGAAGTCGTCCGCCGACCGGCCACCGACCTTGTGCAGCGCACGGTGGTCCGGGGAGACCTCGCCGCGATGAAAATATTTGCTGAACCCGAGCAAGGTGTCGGCGGTGGTCTGGCGATTCGCATTCAGATCGACCACGGCGCCTCCTCTCGAACAGCGACTATCGCGCAGTCAGTCACCGAGGGTAAGGCAGGTTTTTGGCTGCTCAAAGAATCGCACCGAGACCCGCTGGGGATTGTGCGCTTGCCTTAACATCGCGGTCATATTCGAGTCCGTGAGGTACGCCACAGTGTTGCCACAGCCACGGAAAAGGCGCTGATGAACGACCTAATCGGTTCAACCCTGATGGCAACGAACCGTCCCGGCCCTCACAGCTTCGACCTCACATATTTTCTTGTCGTTAACACGTCTGTTGCGCGTCGGCTGTGACCCGGTGACGACGTCACTAGGGGGCTCATTGGCGGCGGCGATTCGGCTCCTCCCTACAACCGGCTTTCGCTCGCGTCATTTCTTGGCAGACGGCGCTGAGCGGCATCTGCAGAGATCACCGGAAACCGCGCCAATCTTGGCGGGACAGGATGGGGAACAAGCACGCACACCAAACACGGGTGCGGCGAAGTCGAACCTGAAACCTTGGCACATTCCCTGCAGACGTCAGCGCGTCGTGTCGCCCTGAAATGCGGCGCGGTAGGCGGAAGGCGTGGTGGCGGACTCACGAGCCAGGTGCAGCCGGAGATTGGCCGCGGTGCCGAGGCCGCAGCGGCCGGCGATCTCGTCGATACCCAGTGCGGTCGACTCCAACAGCCGTCTGGCCTCCAGCAGCCGCTGCGCCGTGAGCCAGCGCAGCGGCGTCGTGCCGGTTTCGGCGCGGAAGCGCCGCGCGAAAGTCCTTGGCGCGTAACCGGCCTGGCGGGCCATGTCGTCGACCGTGATCGGTTCCGCGAGCCGCTCGATGGCCCAGGCGCAGGTTTCCGCCAGCCCGCCCGCGCTGTGCGGGATCGGCCGGTCGATGAACTGGGCCTGTCCGCCGGACCGGTGCGGAGCGACGACCATGCGGCGGGCCACCATGGCCGCTAGTTCGGCGCCGTGATCGTTGCGGTACAGGTGCAGGCAGAGGTCGATGGACGCGGCGACGCCGGCACTGGTCAATACCGTGCCCTCGTCGATGTACAGCGGGTCGGGACGGACGTCGATGTTCGGGAACCGGGAGGCCAGGTCGTCGGCATCGCGCCAGTGCGTGGTGGCGGTGCGGCCGTCGAGCAGCCCGGCCGCGGCGAGCGCGAAGGCGCCGGTGCACACCGCGACCATGCGCGCTCGCGAAGCGGCCTTGCGCAGCGCGCGCAACACCGGCTCGGCCGGTGCGTCCAGCGGGAAGAAACCGGGCACTATGACGGTGTCCGCGCTCGCCAAAGCGTCGAGGCCGGCGGTGGCCAGCACGCTGAAGCCGGTCGTGGTGGGCACCCGGCCGGCACGCTGTGCGCTCACCGTGAACTCGTAGCGGTCTCGCTCGTCGCGGTGTCCAAAGACCTGCGCCGGCACGGACAGGTCGAAGGCAACCACGTCGGGCAGGGCGAGTGCGACTATCCGATGCATGGCAGAATTCTAGCGAAGTTAGGCAGTCCTGCCACTCGTGTCAATGGCCGGAAGACCGCAGGATCAACACATGAATATCGGCTCGCTTGTGTTTGACAACATGGACCAGATCGACTTCACCGGTCCGTTCGAGGTTCTGTCCCGCCTGCCCGGTGCGACCTACCGCAGCTACGGCCTGACCGGCGCGCCGGTGCGCGACGTGCGCGGTCTCACCATTGTTCCGGACGCGGCCATCGCCGACGCGCCGGAACTGGACGTGCTGCACGTGCCCGGCGGCCCCGGCGTCGACGCGCTGATGGAGAACGCGGAAGTCCTTGCCTGGCTGCGAAAGCAGGCGTCACACGTGGTGCTCTCGGTGTGCACCGGTGCCTTGCTGCTCGGCGCCGCCGGCCTGCTCGCCGGCCGCCGCGCCACCACTCACTGGGCATCGTTGGACCTGTTGCGGGAGTTCGGCGCCGAGGTGGTCGAGGACCGGGTCGTCGTGGACGGTGACTGGGTCTTCGCCGGCGGTGTCACCTCCGGAATCGACGGCGCGCTCACGCTCGCCGCTCGCCTGCATGGAGACCAGGTGGCGCAAGGGATTCAGCTGTACATGCAGTACGCGCCGGAGCCACCGTTCAACGCCGGCACCCCGCGGACCGCGCCACCGGCGGTGCTGCGGGCGGCGCAGGCCGAACTGGCGGAGATCACGCGTCGTCGGCAGGAGACGATCCGGCGGATCATGGTGGCGCACACGCGCGAGTTGGCCACCTAGGCGAATGGTCCCCGTCCTGGTCGTTGTCCCAGGGCGTCGCCTTGCCTGCGGACTTCATCTCTGCTTTGGCCTTCTCGACACTGTCATGGTCTCCTTCTGAGTTGTATTGAGCGCCACGACTACCTGCTTCCGCTTCTCCTTGCTCGTGTGCTTTGCCCGTCCGACCTCCACCCGGAAGACATCGATGAAGGAGTTCAATTCGTCGTGCGCCGCCTTGTATGCGGGACGGCTTGCCGCTGTCTGTCCAGCTTGTCGGCCGGCCATTCGGCGAGGCGACGCTGCTAGCGATTAGCAGACAGATCGAGGAGCGCGGCCCATGGCGGCGCCGGCCACCGCTGTCGTAATGCCGTCGGTGCGCCGACCTCCGGCTCGGCAGACCCTCGCCCTTTGATCATGTCAGCGCACGGCGACCCGCAACATTTTGTAGCCGCGCAAGACGTTGTTGAGTCGCGGCTCCTCCTCCAGGATCGTGAAGCGCCGAACGCGTTTGGCCAATGCGGTGAACAGAGCCTGCATCTCCAGGCGGGCGAGATTCATGCCAACGCACGCGTGCGGGCCGGCACCGAAACCCAGATGATCACCCGGCCGCCGACGTATATCGAACCGATCCGGGTCGGGATACTTGCGCTCGTCTCGGTTCGCCGCGCCATAAAACACGATGGCGCGCGAGCCCGCCGGCAGCACCACGCCGCCCATGTCCACGTCCCGGGCGACATAGCGGGAGAAGCCCTGGATCGGCGAGTCGTAGCGCAGCACTTCGCTGATCGCGCTGGGCATTAGCCGCGGATCCGCACGCAGTAGGTCCCACTGTTCGGGATTGTTCGCGAACAACCACACCGCGTTGCTGATCGCCGAAATTGTCGTGTCCAGACTGGGACCGATGTAGTCGATCATCATGGCCGGACACGCCTGCGAGGGCACTTCGCCCCGCGCGACCGCGTCGTGGATCCCGTCGGCCCAACTACCGGGCTTCAGCTTGCTGGGCACGGCCTCAGTGGTGGCGTAGTTCATCATCTCGTCTAAGACCGGAAACGACGCGATGGTCCTGTCGTTGATCGGCCCGAAGCAGTTGAACAACTCCTCGGCCCAGACCAGCATCCGCTCTCGGCCCTGCTCGGGTAGTCCGACCAGATTCGAAACCACCTCCACCGGAAGGTGATTCGCCAACTCGGTCGCGGCGTCGAAGCTGCCCTGCTCGACCAGTTTCTCCACCAGGCTCTCGGCCTCCGCGGTAATCTCCTCGCGGGCCGGGCGCAATGCCCTAGGCTTTAGCGGACGAACGAGCACGCTGCGTAGCGCGTCGTGGTCAGCTCCGTCGCTGCACAGCGTGTTGCCGCGCAGCACCCGGTTCATCCCATCGTTCATCATCACGCCGTAACGAGATGGGAAGCACTCCCAGTCCAGCAACGCACGCCGAACCGCGTCGTAGCGAGTGAGGGCAAACATCTGATACCTGGTCAGCCACACGGCGGAACCCGCATCGCGTAACCTCTTGTACCCCAACCATGGATCGAGCAACGCCTCGTCGGTGTAGGGATCGTAGTCGGACTGAGGAGCCGAACTGATCATCTCGCTCGCACCATCCGCACCTACCTTCAGAATCGCGACAAGACAAATTTCGCTCCGCGCTGGATCGACGATGGATGACACGGTCGTAGATCGACGACCGTTCAACGGCTGTAGTGTGTCGGTCGTCACTGCGCCTGCGACTTCCATTCCGGAAGTGGGACGGCGTTCCGAAGTTCGTCCGGTTGGCACTACCCTGGTCCGGTGACACGACAACCGGGGCTGGGACCAGCTCGGCGGGCAGATGTCGAGCGTAATCGCGCCCGGGTGTTGCAGATTGCTCGTGAGCAACTGGCTGCGGGTGACGATTCGCTGCAGCTGAACACGATCGCCCGGCTCGCGGGGGTGGCGGGTGCCGATACTTGCTGCGACGGCTGCGACCTGCTCTGCGGTTAGCGGATGGTGCCGCCGGTTGCGACCCTGCGCACTGTTGGCTGAGAAGTCCACGCCGTCAACGGGGTTCGATGCAATCGCCTTATGGCGCACCGCGTACACGAACAACGCTCCACTGTTTCGCAGGGCGAAGGTTGTTGGGGCCGGGCCGTTCGGTGGTCCCGTACCCCCGCCTGTACCCCGAGTTGTCGTGGCGCCTTGACGTTTTGCCACGACACGCAGCCGTTGCTCACGTCCGGCGCGGCGCGATGTTTACACGCACACTGCGACGAGGAATTAGCCAGCTATCGAAGACGCCGCATCATCGATGAGATCGGTTACCGCGCTCGGCTGGGAAGCCAGCGAGGCATGGCTGGCATCAAGCTCGATGGTCTTGCGGGCACCTATCCGCGTCGCCATTCTGCGCTCGTTGTCGGGGTGAATTATGCGGTCGGCGGCCGACACCTGGTACCACGCTGGTTTGACCTTCCAAGCGGCCGTCGTGACGGGATCACTGAACGTCGAGGCGCGTGGCGCCTTCTGGGTCACGGCCATGACGAGTGCCTCGTCCACGGACAGGTCCTGACAGAAGCTTTCACCGAACTTCTCCTGCCGCAGCCAGAGATACCCATCGGAGTCTGGACCGGCATTATCGAGAGCCGCAGGCGGCACTTCCTCGCTGATCTGCGCCAGGCTTTCCCCGACCTCAGGTGCGAACGCGGCGATGTAGACCAACGCGGCGACGTTCGGGAGGTCACCCGCTTCGGTGATGACCGCGCCGCCATAAGAGTGCCCAACCAGCACGACCGGTCCATCGACCTGACGAATCATCGTGCTAGTTCTCTCAGCGTCGTCGGCAAGCGATGTCAGCGGGTTCTCCACGGCATGCAGCGACGCATAACCACGTCTGTTCAGTTCGACAATGACTTTTCCCCAGTGGCCGGCGTTACCCCAAAACCCGTGTACCAGAACAACTGCCGGCTTGTCTGCCATGACGATCGCTCCTTGCCGCCAGATGACCACACACGCAGTGGCCTAGGCCATACAGCCTTCAAGTTATACCGACGGCCCATCACCAGCAAGAAAGGGAGACCCCCCGAACACGCTCCCGCGATCATCGACGCCACGTGTCGACAGGGACGAGGACGGCGAGCTGGTGCAGATAGCCCGCTAGCGGCGTGGCCAGTAGCGCAGCTGCCGGCGCCACCGCGCACGGATACGGCGACGCTAGGCCGCAAAGCGCCGTACCCGAGTCGGTCGCCGGGGCGGGTTGAGGGGTTATAGGCCAGGCTCCCCGCCCCGGCTGCCCCGCCAACAGAGAGGAACACACCAATAGCCACCAAGAAGCAAGCCGCCGCACGCGCGAAGTTCGCCAAGGCAGCCCGCGCCAAAGGCAACACCAAGGTCGGTCGGCGCGCCAAGAGCACCGCAGCGCCCAAGCGCAAGAAGCGCGGCAAGTAGCGCGTGTTAGCTCGCGCGGCGTACACACCGCCGTGCGCCGGTACGACGCCGGTATGCACAGCCCTACCCAGCCGACCTAACCGCCACAAATAGTGGCTGACCTCGGATTTATGTGTGGGGCGGGCGGGGCTCGAACCCGCGACCAACGGATTATGAGTCCCTAGACAACGTTCGCGCGACCGGGCGAAACGGTTAGCTGAACCGGCTCAAATCGCCTGTAACACAGCAGATTCGCGCGTTGCCGGTACGGTTCCGGTACGTCTTCAGTACGGCTACAAATCGCCCCTGGACGCCGGGGCGACGCCGGGGTGAGACGTGGCGCGGAGTGTTAGCTAAGCTAGCGACCGGGGTGGGTTTCGGTGCGGCTATGAGAACGACATGAATACCCGCAGTTCTGCCGCAGGCGGATTGCCCTTGCGGCTTAATGTCAGGGCTCGTCAGGAATAGAGACCACAACTTGATGCCAAGCGTCTGGAGGCTCTCATGACAATCAGTAATCTCACCCGATCAGCTGCTGCGGCGGCAGTCATGGGCACCTCCGCTCTCATCCCGGTACCGGCCGCCGCCGATCCCCTCCCGTACGGACCCGATACGTGCATCCAGGGCTACGTGTGGCGCGAGGCGCGGCCCGGCGACACCGTCTGCGTCACGCCGGAGATTCGCGCGACGGTCGCCAAACAGAACTCCACGCCGGGCGCCAACAAGGACCCCAATGCCGGGTCCGGACCACAGTCCTGCTCGCAGGGCTACGTGTGGCGGGAGGCCTTCGACGGCGACACGATCTGCGTGACACCGGCCTTCCGGCAACAGATGCTCAATGACAATGCCGCTGCGGCATCGCGCAAGCAGGCCACCCAGCCGCAGCCTAAGCCCAACGCGCCGGCGAACGGTTCAGCCGTGCTGTTCGAGGTCACCGGATCTGGCGAGGTGTACAACATCGTCACCGACCCGTCGGGACCGAACGTCTCCGATCACACGAAAATCCCGTGGCAGCGGACCATCACCGTCGGACCCGACGTGCAGTTGCTCCAAGTCGTCGCGACCGGGCGCCAAACCCCCGGCCCAGGATGTCGCATCACCGTCGACGGAAAGGTTGTCGCCGAACAGCCGATCGGTGGAAGCGCACACTGTGTGTTCAGCCGGTTCTGAGGCCTAGTACCCAGCCGCTCGAGCTGTTTCGGGTCGCACTGCGAGTTCGTCGCGATCTTGACCCGCAGGTCCAGAGAAACCTTTGTGCCGAGCAGCTTTTCGATCTGCGTGCGCGCCGACGGTGGCTCCCTGTTCTGTCTGATCTTGTGGCGAGACGTACTCGGCCTAACCCCGACGCCGTAGCGGCACGACGTTGGTCGCCTCGCCAGGCTTCAGCGGGGCGGTTGGCTCGGGTGGCGCGTTCGGTACGCCGCCGTCGTGCTCTGGGATCCAGTCGCCGTAAACGTCGAGCGTAAGCGTGTAGGTGCCATGCCCTAGCCATTGGCTTACCTGCACGAAGTGGACGCCCGCCGAAAGTTGTAGCGCCGCAAACGTATGCCGTAGGTCGTGTAGCCGCACGCCTTCGACGGCGGGTAGCACTGTGCCATCATCTAGTGTGGTGGCCGGCCTGCTCGCCTGTATGCCGACCGCCGCCAACGCGGGTCGTAACAGGTTCTTGTACTGGGCGAGTGGTGAGTTGTGCAGGCGTGCTTTACAGCGCTGTTGCCTAATACCGCTCTACGGTGCCCCAGTCAGGTTGACAGCTTCCGGCGGGGTAATAGAGCGTATCCGTCAGGCAGGCTCACACACCGGCCTAGCCTTCGATGGAGAGGAATTAATATGCGCGCCATCCAGATTGAACAGTTCGGCGACCCCGCGCAGGTGCTCCACGTCGTCGACATCGAAGAGCCGCCGCCACCGGGTCCGCATGAGGTTCTGCTGAGCGTTGAGGTCTCGCCGTTGAACAAACACGACCTACTCGTTGTCACTGGAATGCTGGCGCGACCACCCCTGCCCCACGTACCAGGCGCAGAGGGGGTCGCCCGCGTACTTGCCACTGGCGCCGAGGTCGATGAACTTCAAGTCGGCGATCTGGTCGTGCTACCCCTGTATGCCGGTGCGTGGCGTGAGCGGCTCGTCGTGCCCGCCGACAGCCTGTTCGCACTCCCCGCCGGCGGCAACATCGACCAGTACTCGATGCTGGGCAGCAACCCTCCGACAGCAGGCTTGATGCTCAGTGAATGCACCACCCTGCAGCCCGGTGACTGGGTTGTTCAGAACGCCGCGAACTCCGGTGTGGGACGGTCATTGATCGCGCTAGCCAAACTTCGTGGACTGAAGACGATCAACCTGGCCCGCGACGACACAACGTTCGCCGAGCTCACAGCAGCGGGGGCCGATGTGGTCCACGTCGACGACCCCGATGCGGTCGGCGATGTTCGAGCAGTGATCGGCGACGCGCGAGTGGCGCTGGCAGTGGAAGCCGTCGGTGGTCCAGGGGTGGCGCGGCTGCTCGAATTGCTGTCCGACGGTGGATGGTTGGTCAGCTATTCCTGGGCCAGGGACGAACCCATGTGGGTCGACACCTCGACACTGGTCGGCAAGCACCTCACCGTCCGCGGATTCTTTGTCGGCGACTTCGACTACCGCGACAAGGTGGTGCCTGTCATTCGTGAGGCGGCACCGCTGGTGGCCGACGGCACCCTCGTTGTCCCCGTGGCGGCCGTGTACCCCCTGAAGCATATTCAGGACGCGGTGCAGCATCTCCTCCGTGGCGGCAAGATCCTGTTGAAAGTGGCGGGTCGATGAACGCGCGCAAGGCGCGGCTGAAGATTGGGCACTTTGCCGCATGCCGGCACCTGTAGCGCGCTCGCTCACGCGCCGGTATTTCGCCGGTAAATCGGGTCTTCCGGCGCGCTTACTCCCGGCCAATATCACTTCTACCAGCGAAAACGAGTGGGGCGGGCGGGGCTCGAACCCGCGACCAACGGATTATGAGTCCCTAGACAACGTTCGCGCGACCAGGCGAAACGGTTAGCCGAACCGGCTCAAATCGCCTGTAACACAGCAGATTCGCGCGTTGCCGGTACGGTTCCGGTACGTCTTGAGTACGGCTACAAATCGCCCCTGGACGCCGGGGCGACGCCGGGGTGAGACGTGGCGCGGAGTGTTAGCTACTAATCCGAAAATAATGGCGACGTTGCTGTGGTGGTTAGGCGGCCGGGGTGAGGGTGACGGTGTAGCCGAGCGCTTCGAGTTGGCGGATGTGGTTGCGCTTGTGCCGGTCTGGGTTGAGGT
>Ga0306924_10006296_pt1 | contig 11818 bp, 10 predicted proteins | sample sta12Can44000111_FD_203756 | JGI IMG/M metagenome (GOLD analysis project Ga0306924, IMG submission 203756) | Lab enrichment of tropical soil microbial communities from Luquillo Experimental Forest, Puerto Rico - statanox.12C.anox.44.000.111 (v2)... | ecosystem: Environmental > Terrestrial >...
TCCGCCACCCCAGTGCGCCCGGCCTGTCCCTCACGGGCGTCCGGTTGATCATCCCTGATCACGCATTGGGGTTTCCCGTGTTGCGCGCGCTTTCCTTGTGTACATGCTGCCGTCACTACCCCGGTGCAGCGGCTGGGCGTATTCCTCGCTCATCTCACCCAGCCGTGTCAGCCTTCCCCGATTCCACTATCGTGTCGGCCTGCACATCGTCCTTTTCGAGGTCCTTTTTAGAATTGATTGTGTTGTCGGTCTCGATTTGACGAGTGAAGTCGCTGCGCCGTGGGCTGACCGGTTTCGTCGAAAACCCTGTGGTTTCCGACCGCAGTGTGGCTCGATCATTAAAAATGATGATCTTTTTTATTCGGCCCTCGGGGTGATCTCGAGCGCGTCGACATCGAGGATCTGGGCGTTGTGGCTGACGATGGCACCAAGCGTCGATGATCGAGTACTCAAGCTCGTTTAGTTGCCGCGCGCCGGTGCCCAGCAGCAACCTGACAGCGAGGCTCGCTGAATTTAAAGCAGGGTGAGTTCTTGCGATAGCATAGCTGAACTCGGGGCTAGGTTCGGCACCGCAGCGACAATTTACAGGCACTATTTCATTTCGCCTCTTTACTGACGGTTCCGGCCGCATGCATCGACTCTTATGCCCGATGGCATGTAGCCCCAATCACCGGAGTCGAGCAGACGAGGCTGTCGAGTACAAGCCTGTGCGATCAGGTCGCCCGCGTCGAGTGCCCAGACCCGCACGGTGCCGTATTGATCGGATGTCGCGGCATAATGCCCGTCTGGGCTCAGCTCTGCGAGCCTGATGTTTTTGGAATGTTCGAGACGCGCGATTGGCTGACCAAGCTGCGTATCGGTGACGATTAGTGATCCTCCGTCGATATCCCCTCGCAGCGTGCGCCCAATGATGGTCGGCGCGCAACTCTCTCTAATATCGCTGCTGTCGAGAGGTGAAGCAGCCGCTGCGATATCAATCCGCTGACTGCTGGATAGAACAATGCTGCTGCCGTCGTTGCTGACGAGACACCTGAGCTCGGGCGGGTCGAGATGGTGCGCGAGCGGAACCGTTATCGCCTCCGTCTCTTTCGCCAGAGACCATCGGACCAGCTGGTACGCGTGTCCGGAACGTAATTCCCCGCCGGGGGCTCTCGCAACAGCGAGGACGTATCGGCCGTCGTCGGAAATGCGCAGATCCAGTATTTTCGCTTCTACCGGTGGCAGCGTCCAATGCTCGCCGGTATCGAGATTCCACGCTTGCACGATATTTTGAACGGCAGCCACAACGACATCGCCCCGCGCGCTGAGCGCGATCGCATCAGGCGCCGCAATCGTTGCGAATTCTTTCCGATCAGTGCTATCGTCACCAATAACGACGCGGCTTGGCAATCCGATCGCGACACGTCGCCCGCCCGTGCTGATCGCCCACTTGGCCCGCTCGGAGATACCGACGCTGAAATTCGCAACGGTAGCGCCGTCACTGAAATTCCAGGACGTGAGTCGCATTGTCTTGTCTGAAGCGAGGAGCATGCGCAAATACTGGCCGTCAAAGCCGAGCCACAGAACCTGGTCGCCCGGATCAGCATCGATGCCGGCCAATGCGGATCCCATCGGTTCGAAGGCAAGTACCATAAGGAAATTATCGTCATTTTTAAGTTGTTCGGCGAGAACGATCGCCTCACGGCCGCTGAACGCGGCAACCGAACCCCCGACCGGAAGACGCGCGCGCTCCATTCCATCTTGCAGGTCCCAAAGTATCGTTCCATTTCCGTACCGGAGTATAATGAAGCGTCCGTTGTCATCGACGGCCAACAGGATGCCTTCAGGTGGCGTGTTGCCGTTATCGTCCAGTTGCTTCGGTTGAACGCCATCCAGTTTCCAGACCTCAACCTTGCTCTTCCCGGTGCGTCGTATGGCGAGACGGCTGCCGCTGCTGCTGAAAGCGAGGCGCCAAGGGCTTTCGGGCCACGCAAGAACCTGCGCGGATTTTTGCTCATTGGCTTCGGGCAGGCGCCAGATGCCGTTCGTCGCCGCAAACAGCTTTCCATCGGGGCTGAAGGCCATAAATTCGGCGCCGTCCTGCTGAATGACGTCGGTACCCCGCGAACGGGACCAGATCCTGTACGCGCCGGCGGCGGCCTTCCCCGATTGTGCGCTGTCCGTTATGGCGAGGAATTCCGCATCGGCACTGAGCGCGAGCTGAACATGCGAGCCGCCGGTATGCGCTACGCTGGCAATATGTTTGAGCGGCGTGGACGACCAGAGGTCAATAGCCCATTCCCGATCCGTATTTTCGGTTTCCGTCGCGCAAAAGCTGCCGCTCGGGGTTGCCGTCGTTACAAAAGCAGGTTTCGCCGACCCTTTAGCCGAGCGGTCTTTTTCAATTTCATTCAGGTTACAACCGACGGATTCGCCTCCGGGAAGCTTGAGAACCGAAACCTGATCGGCTATGCCGCGCAATGTGACGTAGCCGCCTCCTCCGATGGTCTCCGGTTTCCAGCCGTAGGGAAGATCGAATTCGCCCACCCGGCGCGGCATGACAGCCAGGGCGCGGCGCAGTGCCAGGTCGGTATCCAGCGATCGTTTGCCAATGCCTCGCAGTAGCCTTACCGCCTCCGCGGCGAGCACCACGCTCTTATCTATCGGGCCGCCGCCCTCCCGCAACAGATTCGCCTGCGCTGCCAGCCGACCGGCTTCGGCCATCGCGGTCTGGCGCAGCGCTTCGTCGCGCTGTTCCTTCGCAAGCCGTTCCTGCTTCCAGCCGTAGAATCCCGCTCCGATCGCAATTAAGAGAAGGACGCCCACCGAAACCAAACCGGCAGACACATACCGGACAAGACGCCGCGATGCGGCGGCTCGCTCTTGTGCCGCCTGTGCTCGGGCATTGGCGGCATCCAGTTCGGCCTGCTGACGTTGGCGTTCGCGCTCGGCTTCCTCGGCGATGCGCTTGTCGTCTTCCGCGATGCTGTCGGCGATGAGTGCACGGTCGCCTGCCGGGATGTCGCCTTCCGCTCGCCGGCTCAACCAATCTCGCGCAATCCGTAATTCCCGGCCGGTCAGCAAGCCGCGCTCGTTGGCCTCGTAGGCCGTCCGTGCCTGGCCGAGCCGCTCGCGCCAGACCAGAAAGTCCCGGTTCTCCTCCAGCAACCGGCTCAGCGGCGGCTGCCGCAGTAGCGCCTCATGGGCAATCTCGACGATTTCGGCGTCCTGCCCGGCGATCCGTCGCCGGTCGCGGATCAGGAGACGCTGCTCGGCGAAGCGGCCGATCACCGGCTTCGCCTCGGCCGGGATCTCGTCGATCGTCGCGACGCGGCGAACGAACTGTCCGGCCGCGTTGGCCTGCACAAGATGCGGGATGAAGGCCGTCCGCACGAGGGCCAGCTGCGCATCGGCATCGCGCGGCAACTCGCCGCGTGCGACCCCGGCTTCGAGCGCTTCGCGGACGCTGGTGTCGATCACCCCTTTCAGCCGCCCGAGCCTCTCGTACCCCGAGAAGTTGATCTCGTTATCAACTGCGTAATGCTCATGAAGGTGCGCCAGGGTGAAGGCGAGCAGCGGCAGCGCGTCCTGCCCCGAGATGTCCTCAAGCAGCGCGTCGACCAGTTGCGGGTCGATTTTGAGCGGCGGATCGACAAGGTGTGCCGGGCCTTCGATGACCGTTCGGTATGACCCTTCGAGCATCATGTCGAGCGTAAAGGTATCCTTCGATAGCGCCGCCAGCCTCGTCTCGTTCTGCAGCAGCGGGAACGAATCCGAGCGAATCGCGACCAGGGCGAGCACCCGCTGATCGGCCGCCAGGGTCCGCCTCAAAATCTCGATGAACCGCGCGGCTTCGCCGCTTCCCTCGGCATTGAACAACTCTTCGCCCTGGTCGAGCGAGAGAACGACTGTCGGGGGCTGCGTCTGTTCCCCGGACGGGCCGGGGGCCTGCGCGATCTCGCGCAACCCGGCAAGAATTGTCGACAGCCCGTCCTCGCGCTCCGTGACAAAGGCCTGGATGTCGGCGCGGCCGCGCGGCAGATCGCGCCGGCGAATTTGCTCGGCGAATGAAGCGGTGCTCATCGTCTGGAACAGCGCCCGCGTCAGCCCGAACTCGCCGGAAATGACGGCACGCTCCGGACGGATCACCGGCAAGGTCAACCAAGCCCGATCGTCACGCTGCAGGCGAGGTCTGAGCCCGGCGCGCAGAAACGACGACTTGCCGGAGCCGGACGCCCCCAGGATGACGAGCATCCGGTCGACCCCGACGCGCACAAGGCCGCGCATACGATCAAGCGCCCGCACGATCTGGGCGTCCCGCCCGAAAAAGATCGCAGCGTCCCCCTCCTCGAAATAGGCGAAGCCGGGATAGGGCCGACGCCCCGGCGGCAGCGCGAAGGTCGACGGGTCGAGCCCGGCACGCTTCAGCCCTTCGCGGAGCCGGCGGTGGCCGGCCGGATCGCCGAGGAGATCGATCCACTGCTCGTCGGTCAGGTCGGGCGGCACCGCCGCCTTGTCGGCCCCGATCAGCGCGACGATGATCTTCTTGCCCATCAGCCGCGCGGCGTCGACCTCCGATTTGCACCAGCCCGAGGCGAGCCACGCCGGAGAGACGAGCGCGAGAACGAGCTCGCAGCGATGCGCCGCCTGCTGCAGCGCGTCCTTCCAGCGCTGCCCGGCGACGATGCCGCGCTTGGGATCAAGATCGAGGAAGATGTCCTGCCAGCCATTGGCGACGAGCCAGTCGCGGACCTTGACGGCCTGTTCGTTATCCCGGCTCGAATGGCTGATGAAAATGCTGGCCACGGTTCCGCTCCGTTCGAACAGCAGCATTTGATATTGGTCGATCTATGCCACCGCTCAGCATAGTAATGCCGCCGACCGCCAACTCAAGAGTGCCCAGCATCCGACACCGTTTTCGCGGTGGCGCAGCCTCTCTGGCGCGGCTGGACTAGCAGATCAGAAATGTTGACTCGTGGCCGAGGATCCCCGCCTGCAGTCCAGCCACCTGTTCGATCATTGTGGGCCAGAGGCACCCTGAATAATAGCCGAAGGAGCTGCAACAACCATTTCGGCTTTCTGTACCGCGGCGATCTTGAAGCCCTCTGCGCCGAACTGCGCGCCAAAGGCATGAGCTGCCCGGTCGAGCTGAGCGCGGCGTCAACGGCAGCCTGCTTTACTACGTCGCGGCGCCGGACGGGGCCGGCATCGAACTGATGCAACGCCGTGCAGCCGCAATGGTCGATATGGGGCATAACCCGGAAGCTGCGTGGTTGCCATGGCAAGGTCTGCTGACCGTTCCGAAAGCGGCCGGTGGTTGTCAATGATTATAGGGATGCGGACTTTTTGGTGAGGCTCTAAATCTCGAAAACAAGGCTTTTGAGTGACACTGCCACAGCGTGCAGCCGATCATCCCGACCCGGCGCAAGAGCCGTTCGACGATCCCGACTGGCTCTTCGACTTCAAGTACGATGGCTTCCGCGCCCTCGCCTATCTCGAGCATCGCCGCTGCCGCTTGATCTCGCGCAACGGCAACCACCTCGACCGCTTTGACGAGCTCGGCGCCGCGCTTGCCGCTCTGCTCGACCTTGACGACGCCATTCTCGATGGCGAGGTGATCGCAGACGACGACAGCGGCCGGCCACAGTTCTCCGAGCTCCTCAGATGTCACGCGAGCGCCCGCCTATGTCGCCTTCGACCTTCTGTGGGCCGATGGCGCCGACCTGCGCTCCTTGCCGCTCAGCGAGCGCCGTGAGCGTCTGCGGAGCATTCTGCCAACCGACTCATGCTCATCATCGGTGAGGTCAAGATTCGGCATTCTGGAGATATGGGATCAAGCTCACGACGGGGCGGCGCTATACCAGGGGTTTTTAAAGCAAACTGTAGCCCGCGTCACTGTTACCACACTGTTGCAGCGAGGTTACAGCGGTCAACGAAATGTCCGCGAGTGCACCGGGGAGACCTGACGAACTTTACAAAAAGGGGCACGCTTCTGCTGCCCCGAGCGCGCCCGCATTAGCTGGGGGAAAGCCATGCGGGGTCGGGGGTCCGGGGGACGGACTTTTTGCGCTCGGGGCGGTTACATAGATGCGCCTTTCCCAGGCAAGTTCAATTGGGAGCTGTCGGCTCGGCGCTGCTCGACGCCGAGATCGAAGTAGCTCGCTTTTGCCGCTTGTCTATAGGTGCGCTTACGCCCAGCGTTACCGAGGCGCTATCGGTCATTGGCAGAGGGTGCCAATTCTTCGAACTCACTCAGACCCACGACCTAAAAGGCATTGCCGCCAAGCGTCTCGCCGATCCCTACGCGCTACGTGTCCGCTGGCTCAAGATCAAGAACCCCGACTACACGCAGCAGGAAGGCAGAAGCGAGCTGTTCAATGGGCTGCGGTCGCCCCCCGTCGCATTGGCTAGCGACCAGCGACGCACGCAGAAGCATGCTTAAGGATGCTTCCGCCAGCAGAAAGGGCCCGGGGGACTGGCCGTAGGGGCCCACCGGGTCCTCCGCAGCGAGCGCAACTCTGGTTGGCATGAGCCTCGTTTTGGGTCCCGGGTCCATTGACCGGGCAAGGGAAGGAAAACCTTCCAGAAGTCTTGGATTTTTGCACGTTAAACCGGCTGTTGCCGTGAGCGTGTTCCTGATTCGGTCCTGCTTACCGTGCTATCCTGCCTGTTTTATGGCGTGACCCCAGTACGACGTTTAGCATATAATTCAGCAGGTTAGCGGCGCTCGGCCGCCGCTGGTTACATGGGGACTTCGCGACAGCTATCGATCCGTTAAGGGTTCCACCCTTAGTGAGCCAATGTAAACGCTTGGAGATCGGAAGCGTCGTACTGGGATTGGCGTGACCAGCCGCTGTTGGCCCTTGCCGCAACATAGAGGGATTCGGCGAACGCTGCCATGCCGCCGACAACACAGGAGGGGCCAAGAAGATTCGCGACCGTACCAGTAATCGTTCCAGGGTTGGTGGCCGCGCTTACCTGCCCACTGGTGGCCCCGACGATGACGGGAGGCGGCGGAGTGTTGTGACCGCGAATCAGACCGAATGAATAGTCGGCAAAGTTGTTCGGATGGCTTGCCGTGAAAACCATGGTCACCGTGTCGGTGGGTAGAACGTAACGCAAGATGCCGCAGGCGTCGGCCACATTGATTCCGACCTTCGGCGCCGCGAGCGCGGCCCTACAGGGGTTGTTATCCACGCGGAACTTCACTGGTGGCGTTGTAGCCAGCACAATCGGGCTCGGGACAAACGGAACGGGATTCGGTCTTACGAACTCCACCACCAGAGTATGAACGGCGTTGCTGAGTCCGGTTGAATCCAGCAGGCTGCCCAACGACGGATTTATAAACAGAAATGGAGAAGTCCGGACAGGATAGAATCCCGGCTGAAAGTTCACCACAACTGTCGAGGTGGTTACAGGAACGAACGTAACGCCGTTCCACTCTTCGTCCGTCCAGGAGTCGAAGCGAATCACGCCGTCGACCGTGATCCTGTAGTGAGTCGCACCCAGAGCCGTGGCCGCCGGGTAGTTGATCATGATGGGCAGGGTTCCGCCGAAGGGCGTGTCCTTCACCTGGTAAAAGTAGTGTGGCGGGACGGGGGTAGTAGTATCGGCCAGGCCCTCGTTCGGACCCGGCGGTTGGATCACTTTGTCGAACGGGATGAAGCCGAAGCCCATGAACAATGGCCCGGCTGGGAGGAACGGCAGGAAATCGACGATTGAGAGCGTCGTTTCTCCGTGAACCAGCATCCGGGACGGGCTCATCAGCGCCATCGCGCCGGGCCGCGAGGAAAAGCCGCCGGCCACGAGACTTGTCGTGTTCGTGGAAAGATCTACACGGGTGACGCGGTTCGCGGGATCGCGCTCGGCAACCAGGAGAGATGCTTCGGCCGGATCTCCCCAGATCAGGAAGAACGGCGCGGTTAGACCGGTCACGATGACTGTGGCGAACCCGTCGCTGAGGCGGATCTTTATGATGCGGCCGGGTGTCTGCTCGGTTACATAGGCGTACTGGCGGTCGGAAGTGATAGCGAGACCCACAGCGTTGTTCAGGGTCACCGGGATCGCCGTCTTCGTGCCGCTGGTCAGGTTGATCTGGTAGAGATGTCCGGTTGGAGCGAATTCCACAACGTAGGCGGTATCGTGCGCCTCATCGAGTGCCATCTGCTGTGGCGCCGTCATTCCGCTCGCAATCACAGTGGCGGAGGCGCGATTCGGGGTCGACAGGCTTACCTTTACCAGGTCGCCGGAGCGTTCCGTGATGTAGGCATGGACGCCATCGGCGCTGAGTTCGATGTCTTCCGGGTTCGTGTATCCGGTGCCAATTACGGTGTGGGCCGGCGAAAGAGGAACGGTTTTGGAGAAGTTTCCAGAGAATTCAACGTAGAAGAGTTCCCCCGTGGAGGAGCGGAAGTCGCATCCGCCCGCGCCGGGAAGTCCCGTGAGAATATCTGTGATGGTTGGCATCGTTAAAGCATCCCCTTAATTCCGCGCTACGCCAGGGCCGCTTCGAACGTGTTCACCGCGGCCCTGGCCTACTGCCAGTTTCGTGGACAGGCAGTTAAGCCGGCATTCGCCAGATGAGTACCCACCCATCCTCAAGCAGGATCCCTCAGGAACCCGTTGAGAGGTGTGAGGTAGTTCACACTTAGGAAAAAGTTTTCTCTCGGATTGCGGGACGGGCGAGCGCCATTGTCTGGCGCGATATCGCCGGCTGCCCACCACCCAGACGTCGCCGGCGCGCAGGCGGTTGCGCCGGTGCCGGGAGCCGGCACTGGTCGCCGGATTGCGGCGGGGTCTACGCCGAGGACTAGAACGCGGAGGCCCCCGAGAGCTCATGGCCGGATCTTGCCCTCGCGCACGGCCATAAGCTTGGCGGCGATGACCTCGATGTGCCAATTCGGCAGAAACGGCGCCTGCGGGTTGAGCTCAGAGAAACAGCGCTCGGCAAACCAACCGTCAGTCGCGCTACCCGGCTGCAAAACCGGGGAAAGAAGCGGCGCCGGTTGGGGGAACATCTCCGACGCCGCTCCCTGTCTGGCTTGGTCCGGCACCCCAAGCCGCGGTTCGGTTCGTTGCTGACTCTCTGCTGGAGGGAACCGGATTCGAACCCTCGGTCCCGCTCTCGTGAAAGGTCTCTCGGCTGTTGCCGACGAGAGATACCGGACCGATAAGCTGGATGGGGTCATCAAGCACAGGTCGTCTCGCGAGACGACGATGGTCGGCCGCGGGCCTCTCTCGACGGCCGTCTCTTTCTCGGCGGGACCGATGGTTCGAATCCGGTCCCCTCCAGCGAAGAGTCGTGCGAACTCCGGTACGGACGGACGCCGGATCCGAGGTCGCAAGCCCGTAATGGCGAAGCGCTACACACGGTCGTCATCGTCGCCTTCGATCGCGTCACCGGGAGAGTACACGGCAATTTCGTATATGGCTCGCACGGGCCGGGCTGGCGTCGAGCGCGACCCGGGACATCTATGTACCGCCCCGAGCGCGATAAGATTAGGTCCATCCCCCGGATCCCGACCCGCATGGCTCCCCCCAGCTGATGCGGGCGCGCTCGGGGCAATGGAAGCCTGCTCCTTTTCGTAGCGTTCGTCAGGTATCGTCGGCGCCACGAACACAAGCGCGCGACGGCTCCGCGGTTTGCCGCTCCGCCAGGGTGAACATGGCTTGCGGCCATCAGCGAGCGGCCGGCGACGCAGTCTCCGAGATGGACCCAACTTTGGACCCAAACGCCTCGGTACGCATCGACATGAACTAGGATGAAACGTCGAGCCTCGGCGCCGGAGCTGTTACAAGATAAGCGTTTCGGGATGTGCCGGGACCATGCGGGACGGCCACGAGAGAATTTCGAGCCCGCCCCCGTTCGACCGCCCACCGAGAGCAGGAGCGACCACCGGCTTAGCAACTCCGGCGAGCATTGCAACTCTGTTGGTCCGTAAGGATGCGGATGCCCCCGATGCGGTCCGCTCTGATCAGTTCATCCTGGTTTGTCGGCGCTGCCGGGTATGAGCGAGTTTAGCGAAATTTCCCATATTAGATTCCCTATGGAGAGGATTCCGCTGAACTCGCAGCTCCCAAACGGATCACCCGTGCGTAATCACGACCTTCCCGAAATGCCCACGGCCCTCAAAATGCCGGTAGGCATCCTTTGCCTGGGCGAACGGGAATGTCCGGTCGATCACTGGGTGCAAGCGATGCGTGGCAATCGCCCGGTTCATCGCTTCGAAATCAGCGCGGCTCCCAACGCTGATCGAGCCGAGCGTGATGCCGCGACCGGTCAGCAGTAAAGGATCTAGGCCCGTCCCCGATAGCGACAGGCTCGGCCCAATCAGGCTGACATGTCCACCCACGGCCAACGCCTTCAATGACGCCGCCAGCGTCCCCGGCCCGCCGATCTCGACCACACAATCGACACCGCGCCCGTCGGTTAGCTCGCGAGCCTCCTCGTCCCAGTCCGGCGTCTCTTTGTAGTTGATCACGTCAGAAGCCTCCAATGCCCTGAGCCGTTCACCCTTCTCCGCGTTCGAGGTCGTCGCAATCACCCGAGCACCCAAGAGGCGGGCGAATTGCAGCGCAAAGACCGAAACACCTCCGGAGCCTTGGGTCAGCATCGTATCGCCCGCAGTCACCCGGCGACGGCGCGTTAAAGCGACCCAGGCGGTTACCGCGGCGCATGGCAACGTCGCCGCTTCCTCGAAGGAGAGGTGGCTTGGCAGGTGCACGAGCGCCTCCTCGCTCAACACGGCATATTCCGCCAGCATCCCGTCAAGGTTGGCACCGAGCCGGTCGGTCAGGTAGTCGGAGCTGATCGGTCCGCCAAACCAGCGCGGATGAAACGTCCTTGCAATCCGGTCGCCGACCTTGACCCGCGTTACTCCATCGTCGATGGCTGCGACTTCGCCTGCCCGTCAGAAAGCGGTATCACGCCGAGCTTTGTCGGACCGCGACCACCACTTTTCAGGACCATCAGGTCGCGGTAGTTCAGCGAGCTCGCGCGCACCCGCATCAAGACTTCCCGCAGCCCGGGCCGAGGATCATCGCTTGATCGGAGCTCGATGCCGTCAACGCCCCCAAAGCGCTCGATACGGTAGGCTTGCATTTCTCCTTCTCCTCTACCTCCGCGGGCCCGACATGGATGGGCTCGAAGGGAGAACGTCCCAAGTCGAGTAGCTTGACTAGGGCTCTGGGGCCGGTAGGCAATGTGGGCAACACTCATTCGGCCTCGAGCCGAAAGAGTAGGAGATCTAGGGGGAGTCGAGATGGATATCAAAGGAGGTTGCCTCTGCGGCGCGGTACGTTACACAGCCGAGGTCGACCCAACGAGCGCAACAGTCTGCCATTGCCGGGATTGCCAAAAGTTCACCGGCAGCGCCTTTGCCGCGCTGGTTCGCGCGACCAAGGGGGCGGTGACTATCGAAGGCACACTCAAGACGTTCAGTAGCATCGGCGGCAGCGGCAATCCAATCCTCAGGCACTTCTGCCCCGAGTGCGGCTCGTCGATCGCCGAAGAGCCGGGAACGCGGCCTGGGATTATTATTCTGAATGTCGGGACGTTTGATCATCCAGCTGTCGCAAAGCCAGGGCGGAAGATTTTTCGTGATGACGCGTTGCCGTGGGTCGAGGTGCACGGCGAAATACCGCGCTTCGCAAAACGGCCCGGTTGAAATCCAAGTCCTCCGCAATGCGGGTCGTGACTGAAAAGCATGAACGGGAGTGCACTATGGCCGATCTGCCGCCGCTACCCGAACTGCGCTTCGCCGAGGTCCCGGCGACGTCACGCCTCCGTTATGTCGGCGACCGGTTCTGCTACATGGAGGCGGGACGGGTCGACCTCCCT
>Ga0306924_10006301_pt1 | contig 11811 bp, 12 predicted proteins | sample sta12Can44000111_FD_203756 | JGI IMG/M metagenome (GOLD analysis project Ga0306924, IMG submission 203756) | Lab enrichment of tropical soil microbial communities from Luquillo Experimental Forest, Puerto Rico - statanox.12C.anox.44.000.111 (v2)... | ecosystem: Environmental > Terrestrial >...
CCATCAAGCACCGGCGCGAATACGAAAAGGACGCGCCAGCGCTGCCGGACTGGCGGATCACCTGTTTCTACGTTGACAAAAAGCATCGCGGGCAGGGTATCGCGAGGGCTGCCCTCGGTGGCGCGCTCGAGCAGATCGCCGCAGCGGGTGGCGGTCTCGTCGAGGCGATCTCCGAGGTGACCACTGGTCGCGAAGCCGTTGGGCGGTTCCTGTTCAGCGCGACCGTCGAGTTGTTCGAGGACCACGGGTTCAGCCGGGTCCGGCAGGTCGGCAAGCATGCCTGGATCGTGAGCAAGCAGGTAGACCCGGCCTGACCGCAATCTCGGCACGGTGCGGCGGCCGTTGACCCGGCCGTGACGGGATTTATCGCGAACCAGCAGCGTCGAGCACGGCGGAAAGGGGCTTGAGCTTCGCGATGAGTTTCATCGAGCCTCCCGCCAGGGGCGACAAAGCCGATATCGCTGCGGTGGATCTTCCAGCACATGATCGAGGAGTACGCCCGAGGGGGTGGCGCTGCACGCCGCCGCGTTCACCGGGATGCCGGACCCGGTGCTGCACCTGGCCGCCCGCGCGATGGGCGTGGTCACTGGCCTGGCCGCGCTCGAACCTGACCCGCGCGCCCCCGGCGCCGACGTGCTCCTGGACGCCGCCCTACAGGCCGCCACCGGCCTGCAGCAACTCCTGGCGTTCCGGCATGACTGCACCACCGTCACCACCCGGCGGAGCAGGCCGCCGCCACCGCCAGGCTCACTAGTGCCGCCGACGAACTCGGCAAGGCCACCGAAGCCCTCCATCGGCTCATCGAGCTGGCCGAGATGACCGGACGGTCCGGCCGTACCGGCAAGGCGGATCTCAACTGACTCCAGCCCCGCCACGGTCGGCAGGCCCCCGAGTTCCAGCTTGACCTCCCCCGAACCGGCTTAACGTGCGTTCAGGTTCCGTGGGGCAGTGAGCTACCTATCGGGTTCGGCGTGTAGCTGTATCAACTGGGGCGTACCGGCCGGTAGCAGGTAGGGGCTTCTTCCAGGGGATTGCCGAGTGACCCAGCGACATAACTGGGTTGCCTCATACACCCTGGTCAGATCAGGGTTGGCGGCCCACCGTAACCATAGGAGTTCCAGGCCGTCTCAGCAGCTACACGCCGCGCGGTGATCAAGCTGTGACAAATAGGTCATGGAATGGGAACACTCACTGCCCGCAACTACCGCGCCGGGATCCTGCTCGTGCCGGCCCTGATCAGGATTGAGGACAGACTTGATCAGCACGTCCTGCCCCCGTATCGTGCATCTTCACGGTGCGGCCGGGTTCGGCGCAGCGGAATAGTCAAGTGGGGGCCGAGGATGGCGACGTTCCTCTTGGTACAGCCGGCGTGGCTGGGCGGGTGGTGCTGGGACAAGGTCGCCATGCGATTGCGCGCCCACGGCCATGACGTGTACGCGCCCACACTGACGGGCCTTGGTGAGCGCGCCCACCTCGCGACCCCGGATGTCGGGCTGACGACGCACATCGACGATATCGTCTCCGTGGCTGAGTTCGACGATCTGGACGATGTGATCCTGGTCGGGACCAGTTCGGGCGGGACCGTCATTACCGGCGTGGCCAATCGCATCCCCGCGCGGATCGCGTCGCTCGTCTATCTCGACGCCTTCGTGCCGTCCGATGGTCAATGCACATTCGACCTGCTCCCGCCCGAGCGCCGCGGCGTCGTAGAGCGGCTGATCGAGACCGAAGGCGCCGGCTGGCTGCTGCCGCGCTTGACTCCCGCGCCATGGCCCGTCATCCTCCGCGACATCTGGCGGGTAACCGACCCCGCCGATACCGGCTGGATGCTGCCCCGGCTGCGCCCCACACCGGCTCGCCACTTCACCGAGCCGATCCCGCCTTCTGGCACCGATGCCGACGGCATCGACCGGATCTACATCCGCTGCCTGCAGTGCACGCCGGCCCCGCAGTTCGACGCGGCGGCCGAGACCGCGAGGTCGGACCCAGCCTGGAGGTCTGTCGCGATCGACACACCACATCTTCCGTACGTGACCCATCCGGACACGGTGGTCACGGCGCTCACGGACGTGATCAGCCACTAACCGGAGCCCTTGCCATCGGATGCCTGGCGCGTCACGTGTGTCCGTTTGAGGATCGTCTGCCGGACGCCGCCGGACGTCACCTGCGGGGTGGTTCCCGCCCAGCTCACGGCGTCTCAGTTAGCCCGTCCGGTGAAAATGTCACGCACAGGGACCTCAACCGTGACAGGGGGGAAGCCAGGGTGGGCGTCAATGTCGGCTATGCCAGGTGCAGTACCACCCGCCAGGACCTCACCGCCCAGCGTGAGTAGCTCACCGCGTTCACCGCAGGCCGGACTGTGGGGGCCGGATGACGGGAGACTGTCAGAGCGCCGGGATAAACCGGCATGGAGATGGGGATGGAAGAGCCCTACGTCGAAGGAGTAGCGACCCACGATGGCCCCGAGTCATGCGCTGGCGCCCGTGAGGGCGGCGGTGAAGCGTTGACAGGGGTACGTGCAGGCCGGGTTATTGAGCCGCGAAATCCCCTTGACCGGGGTGCCGACGCTGTTGACAGAAGCGGAAGGCAACATCGCTGGCAGCGTTATCGCGAGCTGCTGACGGACCCCGCGCGGTCGAAGACCCTGTGCATGCTCGGAATCTCCATGCGCGAGAACCGGGAGGTCCCGCACCTGCCCGCCGGGTCGGTCCCCGGGCGGGCCGCTCAGGGAACGCCGAGGCGGTACGCCTGAGATGCACGGGTACGGGAAGTCCGGACGGGTCGGTAGTACCTGCGATGCCGCCGAACGAGGCCGCGGCTGCGGAGGCGGCGGAGGAAAGGGACCCGGCCAAGGGGAACGCGGCCAGCGAAACACGCCCCGGACGCAGAGCCGGGCAAGGCGTGCCAAATGGGCTGGACCGCGTGCGCCGGATAGCGGCAACGGACAAGGAGGCACGGTTCACCGCGCTGATGCACCACGTCAGCCTGGAGCGCCTGGTGATGGCCTACCGGGACCTGAGCCCGAAGGCATCCCCGGGAGTGGATGGGGTGACGTGGGAAGCCTACGGGCAGGACCTGATCGCCAACCTCAGGGATCTGCACGACCGGGTCCACAGGGGGGGCTACCAGGCAAGACCGTCCCGGCGGGCGTACATCCCGAAGGCGGACGGGCGGCTGCGGCCGCTCGGCATCGCCGCGCTGGAAGACAAGATCCTCCAGCGCGCCGTCGTCGGGGTGCTCAACGCCGTCTACGAGGCGGACTTCCGGGGGTTCTCCTACGGGTTCCGGCCACGGCGCAGCCCGCATGACGCGCTGGACGCGCTGGCCGTGGGCATCGAGCGGAAGAAGGTGAACTGGGTGCTCGACGCGGACATCCGCGACTTCTTCACCAGCCTTGACCACGGCTGGCCAGGGAAGTTCCTGGAGCACCGGATCGCGGACAAGCGCATGCTGCGCCTGATCCGCAAGTGGCTGAAGGCAGGAGTCATCCAGGACGGGAGATGGTCGCAGACCCCGGAGGGAGCCCCGCAAGGGGCATCGGCGTCACCGCTGATGGCCAACGTCTACCTCCACTATGTCTTCGATCTGTGGGCCGAGTGGTGGAGGAAGCGCTACGCGCACGGGGACATGATCATCGTGCGCTTCGCGGACGACTTCATCGCGGGCTTTGAGCATCAAGCCGACGCACAGCGGTTCCTGGCAGACCTGCGGGAGCGGTTCGCGAAGTTCGGCCTGGACCTGCATGAGGGCAAGACGCGGCTGATCGAGTTCGGGCGGCACGCCGCCCGGCAGCGCAAGGCGCGTGGCCTGGGCAAGCCGGAGACGTTCGATGTCCCTGGGCTTCACGCACGTCTGCGGGAAGACCAGGGACGGGCGGTTCGGACTGCGGCGGTTCACGATCTCAAAGCGGATGCGGGCCAAGTTGCATGAGGTCAAAGGAGAGCTTATGCGGCGGCGGCATCTGTCCGTTCCCGAGCAGGGCAGATGGCTGGCGAGCGTGGTGCGCGGGCACTGCGCTTACTACGCCGTGCCCGGCAACAGCAAGGCGGTCCGGGCGTTCCGCGACCAGGCAACCAGGCACTGGCACAGGGCGCTCCGGCGCCGCAGCCAGCGCACCCGCCTGAACTGGGGGACGCATGGACCGTCTCGCTGACCGGTGGCTACCCCAGGCCAAGATCATGCACCCTGGCCGAGCGTGCGGTTCGACGCCCGCACCCGAGGCAGGAGCCCAGTGCGTTAGCAGCGCTCGCTGGGATCTGCGCGGGGGGCCGCTGGCAACAGCGGTCCCTACCGCGACCGTCCGGTCCTGAGAGCGGCGGGGGGGGTGAGACTCCCCCCGCCGACTCACCCGGCAGTTTGATTATCTTGCATGGTCAAGAAGGCCGCGCTGAGCTGGTCATTCTGTATCGGCATGACCAAGGTCGCACACATGAAGATCGGCTGCGGTGTCACCGTGGCGAGTGAGATGGGTCGCGTGGCTTTCCCGCCGATCGGGGCCCAGGCAGGGTGACGGCCGGCGCCGCGATCAGCCAGATGGCCCAGCCTTGGGCGGACAGCGCCGGCCGTAGCTGGTTCGCGCAGTGTCCGCACAGGTAGAGCTGGCCGCCCCTGGACGCGCGGTAGACCGCCCGGACCGCGGGTCCGCAGCGGTCACAGGTCTCGCTCATGCCGCCTGCCGCCACTGGGTCGCCGGTCCCCGGGCGATGAGCTGGCGGACCCAGCGCATCCGCCTGGCGGCCGCGTCGGGGTGGTCGCCGAATTCTTGTGCCATCCGGCCGGCGCAGCCGCCGGTGCCGAACTGCTGCACGGCGTGGCTGATCGCGGCGGCGACCATGTCGGCGGTCGGGACGTCTGACGGCTGCAGCGCGGAGGAGAACAGGGCCCGGCAGCGGGCGCCGTCCATGTCCAGCGGGGTCACGGTGATCTGTGTGGCGGTGGGCATCTCACACCATCCGGTTCTTCTTGTATCCACGGTTAGCTGTGGGCGATGGGTCGCCGGTCACGGCCGCGACCGGTTGATATCTAGTTCCCGGTCAGCGCGGCGTGGACGGCGGAGTTGGTCGCGGCCCGGCTGAGGTCGTCGGAGAAGACGCCGCCGGGGTAGGGCACGACCCAGACGTGCAGCATCTGCGGCGTGTAGGTGTCGTGCCAGCTCGCCGGGTTGCAGGAGCCCCGCAGCTGGACGCCGAATCCGGCCACGGTCGGCTTGCCGTTCTGGCATGTCACCAGGTGCGAGTGCCAGCGGGTCAGCGACCCGCCGACCAGCGGGCCGCTGGTGTCCCCGTTCTGGATGTACATGGCGCCGAGCAGGATGGGCGCGTGATGCGGCACGTTGATCGCGTAGACCAGCGAGGAGGGGTGCTGCGGGTTGAGCCCGGCGGGATCGGGACCGGCGTACAGCAGGTGCTCCTCGCCGTTGGTCCGCAGGACGTAGGTGTACCCGGCCGCGAACGCGGCCTGCACGTTCTGGTACCTGGCCAGGGTGGCGTCGGTCGCCGTGACGAGCCGGGCCGCGGCGAGGACCTGCGCCGCGGTCGGCGGCGCGGTCGTCCCGTACATCCGCATGTCCGGGAGACCATCGGTCGACCCCATGTCCCCCATCCCGGCCGGCGACGCGGGCGACGCGGCCATCCTCGATCCCGAGGCCATGCCCGCCGGTCCTTCGGGGCCGGCCCAGCCCGGTGTCATCACCGCGGCGGCTGCCGCGATCGCCAGGGCGGGGACGGCCAGCAAGGCGGCGGCGGCCGCGACGCCGTGGCGGCGGACCGGCCGGTCGGCCAGCGACGGCCGCCACGCCAGCGCCGCGCACCCGGTGATCAGCGCGAACTCCAGGACGCAGGCCACCACGCCCAGCGCGCCGACGGGTTCGGGGTGATGCAGGTCCGGGCCGAACGGCAGGCCCACGGTCCGCGACGCCACGTACACCGCCAGGACGGTGGCGTTTCCGGCCATGCCCAGCCACAGCCACGGCCGGGATGGCCGCCACAGCAGGACGGCGGGCCAGATCAGCTGGGCCCAGGCCAGGACCAGGAAGAAGACGCCGTACAGCGTGTAATCCTTGAAGTGCTCGAAGACGACCGCGAAATGGATCGCGGCCGCGGCCGCGGACAGCGAGGCCAAGGCGCCCAGGAGGTACGGCCTGGCCGTTGCGGGCGCAACGCGGCTCTTCTCCCCGTCCCGCTGGCTAAGGTGCTCTTCCTCGATCATCGCGTGGTCCCTCGATCGGTACCGCCGGTAACCCCGGCACGCCACCCACGCTAGGAATCACCCGCCCGTCCCGGCATCGGCCAAGCGGCCACAAGCCGGGCAGGCCACATATGCCGCAAGGCCTACCAGCCGACCCCCAACGGCCTACGAGCCCCGGGCCGGCAGGCCCGGGGGGCTACTGGAGCTTGTACTCGGCGATCAGGTGCGGCCGCTCGGCAACAAGCTGCTCGAGATGGATGTCGGGCCCCATCTCTGCGAGGGCTGGCTTGCCGTCGTGGTTGTGCTTCTCGGCCCAGTCGGCGGCAGCGGCGGTGAACCGGCCGGCGGTGGCGATGACCAGGACATGCGCCGGGGAGTCCACAGCTCGGTCATGGCCATGTTGGCCGAAACCTCAGCGGGACCAGCCGACTTGGTGAGCGGTGCTTGGCCTGGAGCGTGACGCGCTCGGTCCTGGTCCCTGTCAGCGGGTCACGGGCAGCGAGTTCGCGCTCGCCTGTGACCTGTGGTTCGCCAGCCGGGAACGGGCCGTGTCTGGACATCCGGAAGTGGCACCGGGCTGGTGCCCCGGCGGCGGGTCGATGGAGGTGCTGCCCGCCCTGGCGGGCCGTTCGCGCGCCCTGGAGATCATCGCGGGCAGCCAGGACTTCGACGCGACACCGCGCAGCAGCACGGGTGGATCAACCGCGCCTTCGGGATGCCGAACTCGCCGCGTTTGTCGACCGCCTTGCCAGCTTTGAGCAGCCCGCCCTCGTCGCGGCCAAGGCCCAGATCAACAAGCGGGCAGGAGTGCCCTCCGGCGAGGACACGGTGGAGGCGGCGACGGTCTTCCGCGAGCCGGGCACCTGGCCCGGCACGCAGCTCCAGCAGCGCCGCGACTTAAAACTCAGCCTGGGCGCCCGGCTCGGTCCCGCCAACTGACCCTCGCGGACCGCGGGGCAGCAGCCGGGAGGTCGCGCAGGGTGACATTACCCGGGATTCCCGCAGCCTCCCGTGTGCTCGGCCACCGCCTGCGCCGCGGCGAGGAAGTCGTCGACCAGTGGCGAGTTGCGCGATGCCGCCACCGCGAGGCATACCTGTTCGGGCGCGAGTTCCGGGATGGGCACATAGCTGATGTCCGGACGGGAGTAGAACACGGTCGCTGAATGCGCCAGGAATGAGATGCCCCGGCCGCACGCGACATGCTCGAGCTGCTCATCCACCCCGCGCACCAGGTGCCCGGCGTCGGGGTGCGGGCGCCTGGTGGGCTGCGTGCTCGTGTCGGCATGCCAGATCAGCGGCTCGCCGGCCAGGTCGGCCTCGGTAACCTCCTTCTTGCCGGCCAACCGGTGGCTGACGGGCAGCACCGCCACCCGCGGCTCGGTGTACAGCGGGATGACGCGCAGGCCGGCCTCGTCGATGGGCAGCCGCACATAGCCGACGTCGACGCGGCCGTCGAGCAGCATCGGGGCCTGGTCGTCCCATTCCATCCGCAGCACGTCCACGATCACGTCCGGGTGCCGGGCGCCGAACAGCCGTGCCGCCGGGATGACCGCGATGCCCGCCCGGAAGCCGACCATTAGCCGCTGGCTGCCGCGCGCGGCCACGGTCACCCGGCGGCGCACCGCGTGCGCGGAGGCCAGCAGCGGGCCGGCGTCGGCCAGCAGCTGCCTGCCCGCGTCGGTCAGCACCACGCCGTGGCTGTCCCTGGTGAGCAGCGGGGTGCCGAGATCGTGTTCCAGCGCGCGGATCTGGCGGCTGAGCACCGGCTGCGCGATGTGCAGGTCATCGGCGGCGCGGCCGAAGTGCAACCTGTCGGCGACGGCGACGAAGTAGCGCAGTTTGCGCAGGTCCAGGTCCATGGAGCCTCCCCCTTTCGGCGATGCCTCCAGGGTATCGCCACGGCGAAAAGAGGTCTTGGACAGCCCGCTCGGGCCAATGGCATCGTTAATTGAGCCCAATCGGGCAGGAGCACATTCGACATGAAAGTCCGGCACCGGAATTCGATCGCAGAAAGAAGCGAGATATGGCCCTGGAGAGCAAGCGCGTGGTGCTGATCGGCGGCACCGCCGGTATCGGCCTGGCCACTGCGCACGCGACGTCATGAACGCCCAGGCCGAGATCAGACGGGCCTTTCCCAGCTTTCACGTCGGCCAGTTCGGCCATGTGCCCGGGCTGGCCCGGTTCGCCTTCGACCGGTAACGCCCGATCCCCTTACCCCATTCACCCCCATCTGAGGAGAAACCGTCATGACCCGCATCGCCATCATCGTCGGCAGCACCCGCCCGAATCGCAACAGCGAGCACGTGGCAGGGTGGGTGCACGAGATCGCCGCCCGCCGGGATGACGCCGACTTCGAGCTCATCGACCTGCGCGACGTCCCGCTCCCGCTCTTCGACGAGCCGCTCCCGCCTGCCTTCGGCCAGTACCAGAACGAGCACACCAAGCAGTGGGCGAGCACCATCGCCTCGTTCGACGGGTTTGTCATCGTCACGCCCGAGTACAACCACGGCATGCCGGGCGTGCTGAAGAACGCCATCGACTACGTGTGCGCCGAATGGTACAACAAGGCGGTCGGCTTCGTGTCCTACGGAGTGAATGGCGGCGCCCGCGCGGTGGAGCAGCTGCGGGCAGTCGCCGGCGTCCTGCACATGGCTGACGTGGGCCCGCAGGTCACGCTGCAGCTGTACACGGAATTCGAGAATCTCTCCGCCTTCAAGCCCGGTGACCACAATCTGGTAACCCTGGACGCCATGCTCGGCGACGTGGTGACCTGGAGCGCCGCGCTCGCGCCGCTGCGAGCCGTCGCCGCGGCCAGCGCAGCCTGATCGGCGCGTCTCCCGGCCGGGCACCGCACGGCCTGCGGGTTGATGCATCAACTTCTGCGCCACCTGCGCGCGAGGCCTGATCACCCGCGGACGGCATGGTTCCCGGGGCATCGACGCGGTGAGCACAGCGAAGGGCCTGGCCGTGCTCAAAGAAGCCGTGCCCAGACACATCCGGAGAGGCACGGCGCCTGCTCATCGACCGGCTCCCCGGCTAGCTCGACCAGCCCAGCGAGATCGCCACCACCACCCGGGACGCACACCCGCAGGCACAGCAGGCTGGCCTCGCCTGACGCCAAGCCCAAACCGGAAACAAATCCTCTCCGCGGCCGCCGCCCAGGCCGCCCGCGGCATCGCGGTGCTCGTCCCGCCCGCCAAGGACCAGCGCGCCGCCATGGCGCCCGTCCTGCTGAAGATCATCGCCCAGTGGCGCAACCGCATCGAGACCACATTCAGCGAGATCACCAACCTCATGGAGCTGGCCCGGCACGGCGCCCGTACCTTCTGGGGCCTGCTGACCCGCACTGCAGTCGCCATCGCAGCCCATACGCTGCTCCGCACCTGCCTCGCCGTAGCGTAGATCAACCCACATAACGCGCCTTAGAACGCGGAGCTGCTCGCGAAGTCCGCCGGTCAGCTCGAGCGCTTGCCGCTGACCGCGCACAGCCCGCGCACCTACCGTGGCGCCGTCGGGCCCGACTTGGCTCGAATTAGTGCGCGCCTTGGGTGATGGCAGCGACGGCGGTGCGGTGGTCGTCGGGTAGTGGGTCGGCGGGGGTGATGGTGTGGTTGCCGGCCTGGATTTCGATGGTGCGGTAGCGGCGGGCGGTGCGGACGAATCGTCGGATCGACCAGCTCGTGCGGTCGTCGATCCAGCGGCGGGATACCCTGCCTGCGGTGCCTCGTACCGTGCGACTGGAGGAGTCGATGCTGGGATGACGGCAGGGCGGCCGATGCCCGCACAGGACGACGTGCTCGGGTACTTCAGCACGCTGTCGAACTGGGGACGGTGGGGCGACGACGACGAGCTCGGGACTTTGAACCACATCACCGACGACGTCCGGCTGGCGGCGGCGCGGGCCGTGCGCCACGGCAGGAGCGTGTCGTGCGCATGGGAGGTTGCCGTACCGGACGAGATGAAGCGGTCGACGACGACGGTCCCGTGCGCCGCCGACATGCCAGGTGCCGAGGACATGCCGGTGCCCGGATTCCGCGACGACCGGCGCTGGGGCTTTTCGTCCGAGCGGCTCGGCATCACGTTCCACGGCAACACCGTCACCCACGTCGACTCGCCGTGCCACATCTTCTGGGACGGCGCGATGTACAACGGGCGGTCGCACTCGCTGGTCGACGCCGCAACGGGATCGGCGTGGGCGGCCGTCACGGCGGCGGCGAACGGGATCCTCACGCGTGGTGTCCTGCTGGACATTGCGAGGGTCCGTGATGTGCCGTGGCTGGAACCGGGGCAGGGTGTGTTCCCCGGCGATCTCGAGGAGGCCGAGCGTCGTCAGGGCGTGCGGGTGCGATCCGGCGATGCGGTACTCCTGCGGACCGGCTATGGCCGCGTCCGGCACGAGGCCGGTGCGGCCAGCGGTTTCACGCAGGCCGGCTGGCACGCGTCCTGCCTGCCGTGGCTGCATGAACGCGACGTCGCGCTGATCGGCGCTGACACCCCCCAGGACGTTCAGCCGTCGGGGTACGAAGACGTGTTGATGCCGGTTCACGCCGTGAGCCTCGTCGCGATGGGTCTGTGGCTGCTCGACAACTGCGACCTGGAGGAGTGCGCGGCGACGGCTGCCGAGCTCGGCCAGTGGGACTTCCACCTCGCAGTCGCGCCGGTCCGGTTCGCCGGTACGTCCGGCAGCCCGGTCAACCCGATCGCCACATTCTGACCGCGGCTCACGAGGGGGTGCGATGCCATGAAGGACCCGGCCCGCATCTGGAACACGGTCGTGGTCGGTGAGGACACGCCATGCTGGCCGGGAACCAGGCGGCACGAGCGCCTCAAGGCGTGCGCGGCGCAGGCCGCGGCGAGGTGCTGCCGCCACGATTCCTTCGCGAACCCCGGCAGGCGGCGCTTGACCATCGCGTACGATGCCGCCGGAACACCGGCCTCGCCAGCACGCGCAGACTGTCCAGCTTGCTGGTCGGCTCGATGATGCGGGCCAGCACCAACTGATCGAACACCTCGTCCCCGCTCACGGCCTGCTCGAACCCGAGCACCCCGGTAGGTATGGATCAGGCATTCACCGGCCCGCACGACGGGCACCCTACCGGGCAGGCACCCGTCCGTTCTGGACAGCCATCGACAGCAGGCAGTAACTCCCCGGCAAAGATCCTCTGCCGCGTACCAGAAGCCGAGCCAGGCACAGGCATTCCGGCAGTTCAATACCTGACTGTGCCGTTACCGACATGCGGCAAAAGCAGGAAGCAATCGCGAAAACCGCCCTGCCCGGCAGCAGGCAGAAACGCTACTAACCCCCGGACCCGCTCCTGGAATTCCTCGAGAACCCCTGAACCGAAACCCCGAATTATGCCGTCCGTGACGGCCCTGGCACACCCGTGACCAGGGCCGTCACGGCATCGTCGGCATAACCGGCGGATCGGCATAATCGCGCTGGATACGACCACGGTGGCCGCGCAGCGCGGCCCGGCCCAGACCTCGCCCTGTTCGAGGAGGCAGGCCTAAGCGCGGCTAACGACGGGTGAACGTGACGTGGGTGACGCCGCTGGGGGAGCTCACCGACTCGATGGCGAAGCGCTCCTCCAGGCCCTCCAGGCCGTCCCAGAGGGACTCGCCGCG
>Ga0306924_10006304_pt1 | contig 11808 bp, 10 predicted proteins | sample sta12Can44000111_FD_203756 | JGI IMG/M metagenome (GOLD analysis project Ga0306924, IMG submission 203756) | Lab enrichment of tropical soil microbial communities from Luquillo Experimental Forest, Puerto Rico - statanox.12C.anox.44.000.111 (v2)... | ecosystem: Environmental > Terrestrial >...
CCCTGTCATCCCGGGCATCTGGACGTCCGCGATCAGACATGAGGTAAGGGGGACTTGACGAGAGCTTAAAAACTCCTCCGCCGACGCAAAGGCTTCGGCAGTATATCCCAACGACTTCATCAGTCCCCTCAGTGCCTCGCGCATCGACTCATCATCGTCGACCACCGAGATCAGGGGCTAGGATTTTGCCACTTCAACTCCTTTGTTCCGCACAATAAGCGAACCAGGCTGCTGCCATCCGGGCCAGCGGATGGGGTATCTTCAACAGGACATTGGAAAGATAAGACAAAACCGAGCGGCCGACGATTATACTTTGGTTTAAATAGAATCAGCGTGAGCGAACGTACTCGGTCCTCCGAGAGCTGCGGCTTAGGTAAAAAGTCTTTCTCCGGCGAGCGCGCGATCTTAGGATATTGCGGTGGCGGGATTGCCAAGGGCCTGAAAAGCGTCGGCGTCTCGATTGCGGTGAGCGTCAACGATGACTGCGCAGCCAACGATCATCATTGTCGATGACGACCCGGGGATCCGCGAGTCGCTCGAGGGCTTGTTGCGCTCCATTGGCTTACAGGTCAAATCGATGGCTTCGTTGCCGGAATTTGTAACAGGAGGGCGCCCCGAGGGGCCCGCTTGCCTTGTGCTCGATGTCAGGTTACCGGGACGAAGCGGTCTCGACTTTCAGCGCGAGCTCGCGGAGGCGAACATTCGCATCCCGATCATCTTTATCACCGGGTACGGCGACATCCCGATGTCGGTCCAGGCGATAAAGGGGGGAGCGATCGAATTCCTGACAAAGCCCTTTCGTGACCAAGACCTGCTGGACGCGATCCAGTTGGGCTTGGAGCGAGATCGCGTGTGGCTGGAGAACGAAAAGGCTATCGCCGAGCTCCGGGGGTGCTTCGATACGCTAACGGCTCGCGAGCGCGAGGTGATGGCGCTGGTCGTCAGTGGCCGCCTCAACAAACAGATCGCTTACGACATCGGCATCAGCGAGATCACTGTGAAAGTCCATCGCGGCCAGGTCATGCGAAAAATGAAGGCGGCGTCTTTGCCCGACCTGGCCCGAATGGCCGACAAGCTAAATTTCGCGGCGGAAAACACTCACAGCCGATAGACCGACATATAGGTCCGACCTGCCTACACGGCGGGATTCCCCGCCGCGGGCCCAGTCCGGTCGCCACAGTGGGCCTTCTTAGAAGTGGCACTAAACCAAGGTATAACAGGGATGATTCTCTGGCCCGATGCATGCATCCGCAGGTGCAATGGCATGGCCTAAAAGCCCTTGGTAGCGTCCGCCCATCGTTCTGCTGGAGGGATTTGAACATGGGCAAGGCGACGCTAGCGAAGACAATGGCATGGAAAGCCGCGGCTCTCGTCTCGGGGATTGGCCTCGGCATGCTTTCGTATCCGGTACATGCCGCGCCATCGAGCGGCGGCGATACCGTGAAAGGACTCTACGACGCGCTGCTCAGCACGATGAAGAACGGCAGGATACTTGGCCAAAGCGGGCGCTTCGCGCAACTCGACCCGGTTATTCGCCGCAGCTTCGACATCGCCTCGATGGCGCGGCTCTCGATCGGGTCCAGTTGGGCCGGTCTGAACGAGAACCAGCGCCAGCAGATCACCGATAGCTTCGGGCGCTACATATCGGCGATCTATGCCGACCGCTTCGACAGCTATGCCGGACAAAAGCTCTAGGTCACCGGGGAACAACCTGCCTCGCCGGAGTGATGGTGCGCAGTCAGATCATCAAGGCCAGCGGCGAGCCGGTCAAAGTCGACTACATGATGCGTCACAACGGCGAGGCTTGGCTGATCTCAGACATCTACCTCGACGGTGCGATCAGCGAAGTCGCGACCCGCCGCTCGGAATTCTCCACCATCTTGAAAAACGAGGGCATCGACGGTCTGATCGCGGCGCTCAACCGCAAGGCCGACATCTTGACCGGAACTACGGCTAAGGCGCTCTAGTGGTTTCCGCTTGGACCGTCACTCCAGGTCTTGGCGATACCACGCGATTCGCGCCTGCGTCCTCTTCGTTGCCTCTTGTCACTCACGGTCATTCCGGGATGGCCCGGAGGGCCGGACCCGGAAACCGTGAACACCGCCGGTAGCCAGTCTTTGTGGGTCCGTGTTTGTGGATTCGGGCGCGCGGGCTGGCCCGCGCACCGGAACGACGGCATTTGGGTATCGTTTCACCGCTCTTTCGCGGGAATGACGGGATGATCGATTGGGTTCACGACTGACATTTCGGGTTTGGGTCCGGATAAGAATAAAGTAGGAACATTCGGGGCATCTGATAAGATGCGCGCCTCCGATGACCACGAGCGTGCGGTGACCCCATGGCAGGCAGCGTCAACAAGGTGATCTTGGTCGGCAATCTCGGGCGCGACCCCGAGATCCGCTCGATGCAGGACGGCAACCGCGTCGCCAATCTGGCGGTCGCCACCTCGGAGAGCTGGCGCGACCGGGTGTCCGGGGAGCGCAAGGAGCGCACCGAATGGCACCGCGTCGTGATCTTCAACGAGCGGCTTGCCGAGATCGCCGAGAAGTACCTGAAGAAGGGCTCAAAGGTTTATCTCGAGGGCGCGCTGCAGACCCGCAAATGGACCGATCAGGGCGGCCAGGAGCGCTACACGACCGAGATCGTGCTGAACCGCTTCCGCGGCGAGCTGACGATGCTGGATGGGGCAGGGGGCGCCCGCGGCGCCGGCGGCCCGCCGATGGAAGGCGGCTATGACGAGGGTTATGGCGGCGGCGGCTTTGGCGACGAGACCTCCGGCGCCGGCACCGTAGCGCCGACACGTGCTCGCACCCCGGTCAACGATCTCGACGACGACATCCCATTCTAGTCTCCTGGTCATGATCACCGAGCGGATTGCGGCGCGCCGCGATTCCGCCGGAGGCAAATTTCTCAAGATGACGAGCTTGCGAACCTGATCAGACTCCTGCGACGGCGATCTTCTCGCCCTCAATCCCTTTCGTGACATCCCGATCGTCACGTCGGCGGCCTTCTTGCAGGGGGTGGCGTGGTAGGTTCGGTGCACTTGGTCTAGAGAGAGCGTCGTAATGAACAGCCCATTGATGGCCGCTTTGCAGCAATTCGACATGAGTGAAGCAAATCTTGCAAAGCTTTAGCGGCTATGGGGTGAAATTGAGTCTCTTATTCCTCAAGGTGTTGTGTTCGGTGACAACCCAGAATACGAAGACCGTTGTCGATCCTTTGCAGAGGTGCTTCAGGCCTTACCACTTATCGACGGGTGGAAACCCCTGATATCTCTGCCGGATCTAAACGCGATTGCTCAAAATCGATTTGACGCTATGGATCTGGGGGAGATCGAAGCAACAATCAGTGTCGAGACCGCGATCGCAGCCCCGGGATACGAAATTCGCGAATATCGGTTTCGCTTCAACCAAAAACGTCGAGCATTGATACGGGATACATTGGTCAATCTGATTGACAACATCGATGGTGACCTGCGCGCTGTCCGCGAAGGCTCTGGCGAGATGCAACCCTTCGAGACAATATCCAGTCCGCACTGGGACGGCCTTCGCGAGCACGTCTCACAGATTGACGTGCTGCTGGGTAGCATGCCTCGCCCGCCCCGATGGGGGGAGATGCGGCGGCATCTCGGGTTTGGACAACATCAAGACCTCATTGACATCGAAAAATTGGACTGGCCACGAGTCAAGGCGGGGCTAAGAAAAAATCTTTATGGGGACAATGAGCCTTTGCCCAGTAGCGTCCGGGATTTGGGGGACCTGGTTGCTGCAAAGCCGCGGGGTGAGGTTGTGACCAAATTAGCGTGGTCTAATCTCGATAAAGAGAGTTTTGAGCGGCTGCTCTTTAACCTCATCAGCACCTCGAAGGGCTATGAAAACCCTGAATGGCTTACCCGCACCGACGCGCCAGACCGCGGGCGTGACCTCTCTGTCATGCGGGTTATTGTGGACCAGCTAGCGGGGACACGACGGCAGCGGGTTATTATCCAGTGCAGGCATTGGCTGAGCGCGAGCATCAATCTCCCCGATGTAGTGGTAATCAAGGAACAAATGAGCCTGTGGGGTCAGCCTCGTGTTGAGGTGGTGGCCATAGCGACGTCCGGTCGATTTACGAACGATGCCATCCAGTGGATCGAGACGCATAACGCCTCCGGTAACTCGCCGCCGATTGAAATGTGGCCGGAAAGCCATCTCGAGCGGCTTCTTGCGTCGCGTCCTGACATCGTTGCCTGCGCTGAACCCTCACGCGACTTTCGGTCGGCGCGTGGTTCTCGGAGCTCTGATGCCCAATTCCCGGACAAGCCGGCTCTATGACGCGTGTGAGACCTACATACAAAAGACAGCTTTGGAATGCGTTTAGGGCGAGTTCGCCGGAGGCCAGTTGGCCTTACCCCGGCCTATGCGGCTCATATCCGCCACGGCTGTCCCGCCCGCTAGGCGCGCTGCAAACAAGCTCGGCCTTAGGTCGCGGACGGATTTCTTGAACGGCGCAACGCGCCGATAGTCAGGTGTCGATAGCCAAGTTGTATTCGGGTCCTCGGGATCCGTTTCGATGCGATAAAGGCCTTGCGAGGGCCTTGCGGCGCCGTCAGGAAGGTCGAGCAGTCGCTTCCATGAAGCGACGCTCCAAGCCTGAATCCCACCGCTGAGTGCTTCCTCGCGAAAGCGCTTCCACAAGGCGGCCATTTCGACCGTCGGCCAGTCGCCCTGGTCGGTCAACGCGGTGATTTCGTTGCTCCCTAGCCATTCTCGCATCTGGGCGGGTGTGACGAAGGAGGCCGATCCGTCGCGGACGGCGGTTATCGCCGCGCGTCGTGACGGTAGGCCCGCCCGGATCAGCATCGCCATCATGAATTGTGGAACGCCGGTCTCAAGGGTCGCCGCAGCGCCCCCAGCGATGATTTCGGGCAACCAGCCGAGACTCATGCGACGTGTGCGGATCGCTTCGAGCGCCCAGACCAGCCGGTATGTAAAGGCGTCCTCGACGATGCGCATGTTGTCGGCGCCGATGACGTTCACGTCGGTGCCGGACACCCACTGCTTGAGAAGCGTGCGCCACGTTATGGGAAGCGCGTTGTTCTGGTCGGGTACAAACGGGCGGATGACCAGAAGGCGTTCGGCGAGACCGGCCAGGGCGTCCGAGAGTTCGGCCTCATCACCGGCAAGGGCCGCAAGATCGGCGCGATCGATCAGCGCTTCGAGATCGTTGGCCATAGCGTCGATGGCGAGGCCCGCTTCTAGCCCCACGCCCATTGCAAAGTGGCCGCGGCGTGCTGTTGCAGTGGTGTTTACCCAGATGACATTGGCGCGCGCCTGAAGGATCGCTTCGTGCAGCCTTTTTGTGTCCTCGCCCTCTCGCGCGATCTGGCGCGCCCACAGCGATCCCTTAAGTGCTTCATCGAGCAGGCGGGGCAGGTCTGCGCGATCGGCGTCCAGCGCCTCGACCAGCCCGAAGACCGTCGCATCGAGCCGTTCGACGAGCTGTGACAGGAGTTCCTCTTCGTCCTTCTCTTCCTCGTCGCCGTCGTCTTCGGCCTCGTCATCCCCTGGATCTCCGCTAGCGAAGGGAGCCGCGATAGCGGCTTCCTCGTCTGCCGAAGTCCAAGCTTCGCGCGCGTTCGCGAGATATTCGAATGCATGGTCGTGATCGAGGACACCCTCCCGTGCGAGGCGGGTGATGATCTCGGCGACGATCTGGATGAGACCGCTCCTCAAGGTCCTGGCCTTGATTGACCGGACGAGTTTGCGCCACTCCTGAAGACGCCATTCGGTCTTGTCGAACATAGAATGGACGACGAGACCTTCCACGTCGACGAAGGCGCGACCCGCCCGGCCGGCGACGTTGGCGAACTCCTCACCAGTCACCAGTTCGCCCGACCGATAGAGAGCCGGAACCAGAAGGACGGCCGCGTTGAGATTGAGGCCCTGGGACAGCGTCGGCGACGCGATAATCACCTTCAGGACGCCTTCGGACAGCAGGATTTCGAGCTCGCGCAAGAACGGGCTTGGCAGGCGCCCATAGTGGACCGCAACGCCCGCCCTGAGACACGCGACCGCCGGGTGATCATCGCCGAGCCATTCGCGTCCGACTACCAGCGCGCGGGCGATCGCGGTTTCGTCGTCGAGCAGAGATGTCAGATAGCCGCGCTTGCACAGATCAACGACCTGCTCGCCGTACCCTTTGACCCAATTCGCCTGGGTCGAGAAAATGAGGGAGCGCTTTCCCTGCGCGGCAAATTTCCAGGCGGCAAACAGCACGAGCTGGTTGTTCTTGCGTGGATACGGTTTTCGATCCGGGGCCCTCGCAGGCACCGCCTCGACGAACCGGTCGATGAACGGTACGTTCTGGTCAAGGTCGAAATTGAGTCGCGCGGCGTTCCCGTACCAACGAAGCGCACCAAAGCGCTGCCGAGTCGGTCGCCATTCAGAACGAACCGGCGCGCCGGGTTCGTCGTTACGAATCCAGGACGTCAGATCATCGAGTTCATCGCCGCTGGGCAGGATCGCTGAGAGGCAGACGATGCGGCGGTCCGCGGCGTCCGATCGCCGGAGCAATCGCTGGACCAGGGTCTCGTAGCGGATTTCGCGTTCGCTAGGCCCGATCATATGGCCTTCGTCGAGCACGATCAAACCGACGTCATTGATCAGGCTTGGATCGTTTCGGAGCGCGAAATCAAGCTTTTCGGGCGTTGCGATGACGATTTCGCGGGTCCGAAGGGCATCTTCATCGCCGGCGGAGATGCCACTGGCGCCATAGAGGGAGGAAACCTGGAATCCCAGAGGCGCGAAGGTGTTGCGGAAGGATCGCTCCGTCTGGGCCGACAGGGCGCGGAGCGGGGTAACGATTAGGACGCGCCGACCGACGGAGAGGGTCATCAGCGCGGCAATCTCCGCGACGCGGGTCTTGCCGGCGCTAGTTGGCAGCGCGACGACGAGATCATCGGTGACATCCGTGGAGCGCTTTGTGGCTTCACGTTGCGACGGCCAGAGTTCGACCTCGGCGTTCTTCCGCGCGTACAGCGAGGCAATGAACATGCGACGGAGATCGGAGTATTTCGCCGCGCCGCCGTCCGGCGGGTCGAGCGGCAGATTGACATGAAGCGAATGCGACCAGAGATCGTCGATGAGATTGAGGCAGAGCTTGCTGATCCACCAGAGGGGCACATTCTCGGCGTTGTCGGCGAGGCTGATCGCTCCCGACAACAGGTCGCGTGCGATCGCCAGCGGTTCGGCGGCGGCTGTCTGGAGCGCGAAGTCGAAGAAGGCGAGCGCTCGACAGATTGTGGTGTTCAGGATGGTCGCGATCGCGTCGTCAGGTTCGACCAGGTCGAAGTCGATCGAGATGGCCAGGTCTGCGTCGCCGTGCTCATCGTCGACCAACCAGGCGCGAACGAAGGCGCGCAGCCGATCGAGATCGCGAAGAATGAGCAGCATGATCGCCGTCTCGGCAGGACTGGCGATTAGATCCTCATCCGTCTCGTTGAGCAAGGAATAGGCCACGGCGGAGTAGCCAGCGAGATGATACCCCGCCGCCGCTAGGGTGCGATGGAAGCCGCGTTTGGGCGCAGTGGGTTCTCCATTACGGACCAGGGCCTCGAAAGCACTTGCAGCTCGTTCGAATCCTCGGTTTGAAAGCTCCGCAGGGCCCACCTTTTCGCGCAACGCAAGGGCGGCGCGAAGAACTGAAAAGCCATGTTCGCTGAGATCGGTTTCGATCGTTGCTCCCAGCGGCGGCGCATCCTCGGGGAGGACACCGTCTTCCCGCATGAGGGCCCAAGCAGCGCCGCGGTACAAAAGGCGATTCCAGATACCGTCTCGGGTGGCACCGGCCAGGAAGCCGGTCAATTCATCAGGCGTCTTCAAGTTTTTGCGCCTTCTCGTACATTTCCGCGATGAACTCCGGGTGATCCTCGACCCTCAAGTTCACGACATAATGCGCTCGATCTGTGCTGGCCTCATCGAGGTCCGCTTTCAACGCCGTCGGCGGAGTGTTGCCGGACATGGTGAAGAGCATGTGGTCGACGCGGCCAGCGCGGATGGTCTTATCGCCGATCCCGTCCCGAATTGTCCGGCCAAGCTCAACGTCATCTTTGTTGTCGCTTTCCAACAGCCGATTGGCGACGAACAGCAAAGACTCCGGCGTACAGCGCCCCGCATGGCGGCAAAGCGCCTCGCGGGCTTGCGTGATGGTCGTTTTGCCAAGCGTTTTGTTGCTTTTGGCTTCGCCTTTCAAAAGCCAAAGCTTGTCGTCCGGGTCATAGCCGGCGCCGATGAAGTCATCAGCCCGCAGCGCCATCTCGCGACCGTCCTTGTAGCGGAGCCGGCGCACGGGGACACGGAACCCGGTCTTTTCTTCGACCAACTCAGTGGCCAAGATTTCGCCGAACTCGCCCGAGCGGGCTCTAGCCTTTCGAGGCAACACCGTTCGTAACAGTTCGGCGGCACCTTCATAGCCGAGGCGAACAACGTCGTCGGCAATCCGGTCAAGGCGCTCATAGTGAGAACGCATCGTTTCGGCGAGGCGAGCGCGGATTGCATCGCGCCCTCCGGCCTTCTCGACCAGCATCCAGAAGTGCTTTTGCGCTTCCTCGTCTTCTTGCTGCGCGCACCAATCGTCAAACAAACCCACGGTCGCCTCCGATCAGTAGGCGACAGCTTCGACGAATGGTCATCGCAGCACGCGGGGAAACCGTTTGGCTCATCGGCAATAACCTGAGGTAAAATAGTTAAAGCGGGTACAAGACCGAGAATGAGCGGCGAATATCGAGTTCGAATCGACTCCGTGACCCGGCTATACTGTCGCCGGCGCAACATATGTGCAGCAAACAAGCTTTCCGGGCGTCTGCCCACTTGGTCGGCGTTTTGGCGCCATTCTGGCGAGGCGAGACAAGCGTTGGCGCGGATCGTCACGAACGATATAGGTGTCGGGGTCGGTCCAGGAGCTCTCGAGATCGATAAAAGGGCAGTTCCGACATTCACATGGTATTGCGCCACACGTACCGGAAGCCCATGCCGCGCGCGCCCACGAAGAAATGGTCGCGGTCTCATGTTGATGTCTTGATATCAACTCTGACGGCATCGATGATGCGTGATGCGAACGACTCTAACGCTCGATGATGATCTCGCGGGGCTATTGAAACAGCGCGCGCGGGAGCTCGGTATTCCCTTTAAGGAAGCGGTGAACCGAACAATTCGCGCCGGCATCGGCGATGCCACCGCGACCCGACGCCATCCCGCACCGAAAACGATCTCCCATTCATTCGGATTCCGGCCGGGCATCGATCTCGACAAACTCGGGCAGCTCGCCGACGAGCTGGAGGCAGGGGCCTTCGCGGAAAAACTCAATGAATCTGCCGGACGTAAACGTCCTCGTTCACGCACACAACGCTGACTCCGCACTGCATGACAGGGCTAGGCTGTGGTGGGACGCCTGTCTCGCTGGCACCGAAGGCATTGGACTTGCTTGGGCGGCAATGCTCGGGTTCGTGCGGATCACAACCAACCGTAGAGTGGTGGCGCGGCCGCTCCCGGTCAAGCGCGTAATGGAGCAGCTTCAGGCCTGGCTGGCATTACCGCATGTTCATATTGCGCATCCGTCGAATGCGCACTTTGCCAGGCTTAGGGCTGAGCTCGAGCGCCTTGGGACCGCCGGTAACCTTACCACGGATGCCCACTTGGCCGTACTCGCCATGGAGCGGGGTATATTTTATATTCGACCGATACGGACTTCGCCCGCTTTAGCGGTTTTCGCTGGGTGAGCCGGTGCAAGGAGGCAAGAGGATCGTAGCACGGTTAGAGGCGGCGCAATGTTGCCAGACGTGCCCGCCAACAGCCGGTGCAGGCGGGCCGCCGGTCGAAGGCGACTACGACGAGGGTTATGGCGGCGGCGTTGAAGACGAGCGACGGGCGGATAGCTCGGCCGCTCTGGCGCGCGCCAAGACCGCGGTCGACCACCTCGACGACGACATCCCCTTCTGAGGGGAAGCGAACTCGGCGAAGTCGCTAATGGTATCCTGGTGCTTCGAAGCATCGTTGGAAAGTCGCGATGGCACATCCTCCCTATAATCCAAAATCGGCGCTGTTTAAGGCATATCCGAAAATGAAGGAGCTTTCGAAGCAGGTGAACCACGTCATGGAGGGTGCCGAAGAAACGCTCTCAGAGCGCGAATTCGCAGGCTGCGACACGAGCTGGGGGAGGGCTCACCTTTTTGAGGCAGAATGGCGGATCAACTGCACCAACGACTACAAGGCGGCCTCTGATGCAGTCGCGCGCTTACGGAAGGCGCTCGATCGCAAGGACCCGCCTGACGGCCTGACGCAGGACTGCGGGGGCAGTTTTGCGCCAGGAACCGAAGCTTTCTTTTTGAAACTCGACCGATCGACTGATCAACTCCTGGCTAGGCAATGGCCGTGGCGCTTGCAGCCGACTTTTCTAGATCGCATCGACGATCCCGGGCGCATGGTCACCTATTTGCAGGACCTGTGCTGGTCGGACGTGACGCGGTGCGGGCGCGACAATCGCAAAGAGCTTAACCTCGCAATATCGGTGATCGCGCGTCTGGTGCTGAAAGGCGGACAGGCTGGATACCTGAGCGGACCCGGCTTCGTGCCCGTGCTCGAACGCTTTGTCCGTGATTGGCAAGACCCGAAAACCGGCTTTTTCGGTGTGACCTACGTCGTCGACAATCAAGCAAACGAAATCAGGACGACGGATCTTAGCCTTACTTTTCATATGGCGCGCTACGCTCCTCATCTGGTGCGCTGGTGGCCGGTCCTGATCGATACGCTGCTCGATATGAAGGACCAGCAGTATCCTGAGGGCTGGCTCGAAAATTCAAAGATGACGGATCACAACAACTATGATGTGGTAGAGCTGTTCTCGCGCGGATGGCCGTATTTGCGCCCGGATCAGCGCCAGCGAGCGAGTCAGGAGATTACAAAGATGCTTGACTGGTGTCTGGAGAAATCAGTGAGGTGCAGTGGCGAGATAATAAACCCGGACAAGGGAGATATGGTCATCGACTCATATTATTTCGCCGCTGCCTTTCTGGACACTATCGGTTACTTCGATCAAACAAAGAGGTTTTGGGCCGATAAAGGGGTGCTGCCTGCTGATACGGAACCGCTGCGGACCGCGATAATCGCTCAGCTGAGCCGCTTCAATCAGGACCTGACCGTTGTCGACGACACTCTCGAGCGCCTCGGTGCGCGCCGGCGGCCGTGGTCCAACGCAATACTGTAGACCTCATTACGCCGCGGGGCCTGGCTCGAACGGCACCGTGTTGAGCGCTAGGTGGTCTTCCAGAATTCTTGGCGGCAATTACACGACGGCACGAATCTACACTGCGGCTATCCCGGCTGAGAAACCGGCTCGGATCGGCGGACTATCGCCGGCATCCAGTTCGCCGCGCGGCGGGACAACCTGGTCTCGATCGTTTCGTCCTCAAAGTCATGAACTACTGGAGGCGACGTGAAGCGCTCACGCTCGCTCAAGCAGTTTGCATTGACGACCGCGCGTGTTCCGGCCGTCAGTTCCGAGACTGCTGCGATGAAGACACCGCAACGGCGACAGATTAGAAAATCGCAGGTGCGAGTTCCGAAGCGATAATTCTCTACCTGCGACCAGTCGTCCGCCCAAACCTCGAAGAGCCCTTCGGGGTCCGCAACCATGCGCGGGCTATGGCTGCGGCAGAACGAGCACGTGCACGCTCGCAGCGGGCTGTCCTCTGGAGGCTTCGAAAGCCGAAGACGCACATGAATGTTACCGCAATGACATCCGCCCATATGCTCCATGCCGAAGAATTTCGGG
>Ga0306924_10006307_pt1 | contig 11807 bp, 7 predicted proteins | sample sta12Can44000111_FD_203756 | JGI IMG/M metagenome (GOLD analysis project Ga0306924, IMG submission 203756) | Lab enrichment of tropical soil microbial communities from Luquillo Experimental Forest, Puerto Rico - statanox.12C.anox.44.000.111 (v2)... | ecosystem: Environmental > Terrestrial > Soil...
GGTCCCGGGCCGATCTCCCGCGCCCAGGCGTCGGAGTCCGCGGGCGTGAACCCGAGCGCGCGGCCCGCGTCCCGCAGCGCCATCCGCGGCCGGTACGAGATCACGTTGGCGACCTGGGCGGCCCGGTCCCGGCCGTAGGTGCGGTAGACGTACTGGATGACCTCCTCGCGACGGCGGTGCTCGATGTCCAGGTCGATGTCCGGCGGGCCGTCCCGGCCCTCGGACAGGAACCGCTCGAACAGCAGGTGGTGCGAGACCGGGTCGACGTTGGTGATGCCGAGCGCGAAGCAGACCGCCGAGTTCGCCGCCGACCCGCGGCCCTGGCACAAGATGTCGTTGTCCTCGCAGAACGCCACGATGTCGTGCACGATCAGGAAGTAGCCGGCGAACCCGAGGCGCTCGATCACGTCGAGCTCCCTGGCGATCTGGACGTGCGCGCCAGGCACCCGTTCGGCTCCCTGAACCCCGTAGCGGGCCGGGACCCTGCGGGCGGTCAGTTCGCGCAGCCAGGAGGCCTCGGTGTGCCCGTCCGGGACCGGGAAGTCGGGCAGGCGGGGGGCGATCACCCTGAAGTCGAACGCGCACTGGCGGCCCAGTTCCAGCGTGCGCTCGAGGACGCCCGGGTATCTCCGCAGCCGCGCGGCCATTTCCTCGCCGGAGCGCAGGTAGGCGGTGCCCGCCGCGGGCAGCCAGCCGTCCATGTCGGCCAGGCTGCGGCGGGCCCGGATCGCGGCCAGCGCCTGGCCGAGCCTGGCCTGCGCGGGCGCGGCGAAGTGGACGTTGCCGGTGGCCACCACGCCGAGATCGGCCAGCGCCGCCAGCCGGGCCAGCATGTCGTTGCGCTCGTCGTCACCCGGGTCGTGCTGGCAGGTCAGCTCCACCATCACGTTCTCGTGCCCGAACATCCCGGTCAGCGCGGCCAGCTCCCGCCAGGCCGCCTCCGGCCCGCCCGCGGCCAGCGCAGCGGGCACCGGTCCCTTGCGGCACCCGGTCAGCACCACCCAGTGGCCGTCGTGCGCGGCGGCCAGTTCGCCGATGTCGTAGAGCGGGCGGCCCTTCTCGCCCCCCGCCAGCTGGGCGGCGCTGATCACGGTGCACAGCCGCCGGTAGCCTTCGGCGTCGCGGGCCAGGATGAGCAGGTGACTGTGCTGGCCCGGGCCCGGGAGGCTGAGCTCGGCGCCGAACGCCGTGCCCAGCTTCGTGCCGCCCTGGTCGGCGAGCCGCGCGGCGGCCTGCGCGAACTGCGGGACCCCGTACATCCCGTCGTGGTCGGTGAGGGCGAGCACCTCGACCCCGAGCCGGGCCGCCTCGGCGACCAGCTCGCCGGGAGTGGCCGCCCCGTCCAGGAAGCTGAACGAGGAGTGACAGTGGAGTTCGGCCCATGGCGTCGTCCCGGCCGGCCGTGGTGCGAGCCGGCTAGTCGCGGCCGGCGGCCGCTCGGCGGCCGGGGGCCCGGTCCCCCAGGACATCCGGCGCTGCAGCTCCCGCCAGGGGACCGGCGGGTTATCCCACCCCATTCACCAATACCCGGCTTCGACCAGCCAGCCGCCGTCCTTGACCACCGCCAGCCAGGCCCGGCCGTCCTCGGTGGCCAGCTGGAACCGGGCGCGCCGGCGCGCGGCGGACGGATCCCACCAGCGCTCGTACAGCGGCCAGGGACCGGCCCAGCCGGTGACCCGCCGCGACGGCTCGCCGTGCACCGCCAGCCGGGCGGGCGCGGCCGAGAGCGCGCAGCGGCCGCTGACGGTGACGGCCCGGCCGGCGTCGTCGGTCACGTCCGCCTCGCGGGCGGCGGGAAAGACCAGGCCGGGCGCCGTACCCCTGACCCGGCCGGGCCAGGGCCGGTCCGCGGGCAGGCGGGGCTCGGTTTTCTCCCCGAACGGGATGGGTGTCACCTGGTCGCCAGCGTTCCTGCCGCCGCCGAGGACGGGGCGCAGCACGGCCTCGTGCCCGAGCATGGCCTGCACCCGCATGGCGGCCCGGGCCACCCGGTCGCTGACCAGCGTCTCCCCCCACAGCGCGAGCTGCTGCCCGGCGGCGCGGACGACCTGGTCCGGCAGCAACCGCAGCGCGGCGATGCCGCCCGGGGTGTTCTCGTCGCCCGCGGTCTGGCCGCCGGGGGCCGGGTGCCAGCCGTCGAGCTGCCAGCGGACCCGGTCGGCGACCGCGGCCTCGGACAGCAGCCCGTCGTGCCGCCACCGCCTGCTGCTCTCCCCCCCGTCCGCCCAGGTGACCGTGATCTGCACCCGGACGCAGGTCAGCCCGCGGGCGGCCAGGCCGTCGTGCAGGCTCATCGCCAGCGCCTTGGCGGCGAACACCACCGGCTCGGCCCGCGGCTCCCGCGGGTCGAACTCCTGGACCACGGACAGGTCCGCGGGCGGCGGGAGGGTCACGAGCGGCCGGAAGTCCAGACCGCGGGCCAGCCGGTGCGCGCGCTCTCCCGCGTCGCCGAACCTGCTGGCCACGTCGCGGACGGGCAGCGCGGCGAAGTCCCCGAGCGTGCATAGGCCCAGCCGTTTCAGCAGTGCGGCCAGATCCTGGGCGGATAGGTCCCGATCAGCCAGGACGCTCACCGGCTGGCCGGCCAGGAACCTCGCGGTGCCGCCCGGCGGTACGGTCGTGCCGTCCCGGGCGGCGAGCAGCGCGGCGAACAGCCCGTCCGCGACGCCGGTCCTGCTGTCGACGCCGAGGTCGGCCAGCGCGGCGGTGATCCGGCCGGCCAGAGCCGTCTCGCCGCCGAAGTAGCGGGCCGGGCCGCGGGCGCCGAACGCGCACACCCCCGGCTCCACCACCTCCACGTCCGGGCAGAACCCGGTGACCACCGCGATCATCTGCTCGTGCCTTCGCGCCCGCTGGATGTCCGGGCCGACGCTCAGGTGCAGGTCCGGGCAGGCCACGACCATGACCCGCGGCGGCGGGGCGTCCGCGGCGGGCGCGCGGGCGCTCACCCGCCCACCACCCGCAGGGCAGGCGCGGTTCCCGGCGGGTCCTGGATATCGAACGGGAGGTCCCGCGGGCCGGCCACGGCGACGCCGCCGTCCTCGCCGGGCAGCCAGAGCCAGCGCGTCCGCGTCATGGCCGCCTCCCCGCGGCCGTCCGCCGCCACCTCCGCGCAGCACGCCCGCAGCCGCCCGTGCCCGTCGCCGAGCCCGGCCCACCGCTGGGTGACGACCCGCAGCCGCAGCTGCGCCCCGGGCCAGTCCCCGGCCACGAGCAGCACCCCCCGCCCGCGCCGCAGCGATGCCTCGAGACGCCGCTTGACCTGCACCGGCGCTGGCGTTCTGGCGGGCGGGCGGAGCAGGACGAGCTCGCAGCCGTCGAGCAGCGACGCCACCACCTGCGGCCAGGACGGGCCGGGATCGGGGACCAGCAGGGTCCGCCCGGCGTCCAGGCCGAGGGCCGCGGCAGCCAGCATCCCGGCCTCGGGTATCCCCGTGATCCCGCACCACGCCCCGTCCGCCGACGCGGCGGCCGCGAGCGCCAGGCAGAGCAGGCCGAACTCCGCCACGGCCACCACCGACCCGCGCGTCAGCCCGCCCCGCGGCAGCAACCCACGCAGCGCCGGCAGCACGGGCAGCACCCCAGGCTGTCCCGCTGTCGTCCACCTGGTTTCCGTAGGAGCGCTCCCCACTTCGCCGATTATCGAACAGAGGTTCTATCATGTCAAGCCGCAGGTCAGGCGCATCTGGGTTAACGCGACCCGAACACGGGGCGAAAGATGCGTATCAGGGCCGGGCGAGGCGCCTCTATTTCCTCGAGAGCACGGTCACGCGCCGCTTCCCGCGGCAGGCCTACCGGTGCTCGGAGCGGCGCGAGCGCATGGCGGGGGTTATGTGGAGCCGCGGGACGGAAATTGGGGGCTTCCGATGAACGGGAGATATGTCGGCTACGTGGACGGCGACGACCCGCTGCACGGGTTCCTGAGCTGGATCGTCCGCGATGTCATGAGGGTGCGCGAGAGCCGGGCCGCGTTCCGCGCCTTCCGGCTGTCCGGGAGCAACGTGGTCTACGCCTACCAGGAGAAGTTCAGCGGCGTGAGGGTCATCTGCAAGTTCTACGGGCCGCGGGCCGGGAAGGCCCGCCAGGAGTACGAGGGGCTGGAGACGCTGCGCCGGTACGACCTGATCGGGTCGCCGCACCACGTGATCCGGCCGCTCGGGTTCAACTGCGACATCAACGGCGTGCTGGCCGTCGAGTACTACGCCGGCGAGGAGTTCAGCCACGCGATCACGCGCGCCACCCAGCACCAGGACGACGGGCACCTGTACCGGCGGCTGACCGCGCTGGCCTATTTCATGGCCACCCAGCACGACCGGACGGCCAACGGGGACGGCGTGGACTTCGAGTCCGACTGCCGGTACTTCGACACGGTGACGGGCAGGCTCAACAAGGCCCACCGCATCGGCGCGGACGACGCCGACACGCTGTCCCAGCTGCGCGACCGCTGGCGGGACCAGCCCCTGATGTGGCAGGACCAGCAGGTCTGGCTGCACGGCGACGCGACGCCGGCCAACTTCCTGTTCGGGGACGACCTGGACGTCGCGGCGATCGACCTGGAGCGGATGAAGCGCGGCGACCGGATGTTCGACGTCGGACGGGTCGCGGGCGAACTGCAGCACGCGTTCATGCGCGACTCGGGCGACCGGCACCGCGCCGAGCCGTTCATCGGGCACTTCCTGTGGGAGTACAGCTGCCACTTCCCGGACCGCGAGTCGATGTTCGAGTCGGTCACCGCCCGCGCGCCCTACTACATGGCGCTGAACCTGCTGCGGATCGCCAGGAACGACTACATCGACTCGTATTACAGCGGACGGCTGGTCAGGCAGGCGAAGCGGCTGCTGAAGGCCGCCTGAGCACGGGATCGGGGCTGGGCTGACATCGGGCCCGTTCGGGCAAGATGCAAGCATGGACATCCGAGCGGTCGCGTTCGACGCCAACGGCACCCTGGTCCGGATCCTGACCGAGGACGGCATGGAGGAGATCTTCCGTGCCGCCGGGCACTTCCTCACCTACCAGGGCATCCACCTGTGCCGGAACCAGGTCAGGGACCTGTACTTCCGGATCATGGCGGAGCAGCGGGAGGCCAGCCAGGAAGAGCATCCCGAGTTCGACGCCGTCGGCATCTGGCGCCGCATCATCACCGAGCACCAGACGGATTTCACCCGGGCCCTGCCCGCCGCCAAGCTCGAGCAGATGCCGCTGTTCCTGGCCGAGATGTACCGCGGCATCTCGCGCCGCCGGCTGAGCCTGTACCCGCACGCCCGCGAGGTGCTCGACGCCCTGCGCAAGCGCTACCCGCTCGCGCTCGTCACCGATGCGCAGAGCGCATACGCGCGCGCCGAACTGCACCGGGTCGGCCTGCTGGACTACTTCGACCCGATCGTGGTGTCCGGTGACCACGGCTACCGCAAACCGGACCGGCGGCTGTTCCAGGCCGCCCTGGACGGGATGAAGGTGGCCGCCGCCAACGCGATGTACGTCGGGAACGACATGCACCGGGACATCTTCGGCGCGCGGGAGGCCGGCCTGACCACGGTGATGTTCGATTCCGACCAGGGCAAGAAGGCCTACAGGGACTGCGTCCCCGACTACACGATCACGGATCTCCGCGACCTGCTGGTGATACTCGGCGTGCAGGAGTGACGGACGAGATTACAAGGAGCCCGGGCACCGCTCGGTCCTTACGACGTGGATGCCACATCCACGTCGCATGAACAGCATGGCTGGGACATCCACGCCTTATGAAACGGGAAGCGGTGGGCGGAAATACATAACGGGCTACATAATCCTCAGGATGCGGGGCGGCTAGGGGTCGCATACCGTGAAGCTTCGGTGAGGTCCGGGCTGGGTCAGCGCGCACTATCTGTTGTTGCTGAGAGCGCTCCTGGCGGGGAGGACAGCCCACCTCGCCGGTCTTTCAGGTCCCGGTGAGCGCCCGCGCCGGGGCCCACTTTGCGTGACTTGGCTCGTTCTCCCCGGAAATCGGCCCCTCAGGTTTACGCTGAGGATGTTGCCGGCACCTGAGGGATACGTTACGTGGACGAGATCCGGGCCCACCTGCCCGAGGAACCGAATACCTTCGTGGGCCGGGAGCGGGAACTCGTCGAGCTGCGCCAGATGCTGCACCGGACGCGCGCGCTGACCCTGTGCGGGCCCGGGGGGATCGGCAAGACCAGGCTCGCGCTGCGGCTGCTGGCCTCGGCCGGGGCGGAGTTCCCCGACGGGGCCTGGTTCGTCGAGCTGGCTGACCTGCGGCAGCCCGACCTGGTGGTCTCGCGCATCGCGGCGGTGATCGGGATCACCGAGGAGGCCGGCCGCCCGCTGCTGGAGACGCTCGGCGACGCGCTGCGGCCGCGGCGGCTGCTGCTGGCCCTGGACAACTGCGAGCACCTGCTCGACGCGTGCGCCGAGGTCTGCCGGCACCTGCTGGCCAGCGCGCCGGGGCTGCGGCTGCTGACCACCAGCCGGGAGCCGCTGTCGGTCGCGGCCGAGACGATCTGGCGGGTGCCGCCGCTGTCGGTGGCCCCGGCGGGCGCGGACCCGGAGGAGGCCGCCCCGGGCGCGGAGCGCTACGAGGCGGCCCGGCTGTTCGCCGACCGGGCCGCGGCCTCCCGGCCCGGGTTCACCGTCGGGCCGGACAACATCGCGGCCGTCACCTCGATCTGCCGGGCGCTCGACGGCGTGCCGCTGGCGATCGAGCTGGCCGCGGCCCGGGTCCGGGTGCTGTCGGTGGACCAGATCGCCGCGCGGCTGGACGACAGGTTCGGTCTGCTGACCGCGGGCGACCGGTCGGCCGCGCCCCGCCAGCGGACCCTGCGCGCCGCCATCGAGTGGAGCTACGAGCTGCTCACCGGCCCGGAACGGATGCTGTTCCGGCGGCTGGCCGTGTTCACCGGGTGGTCGCTGGAGATGGCCGAGCAGGTGTGCGCCGACGAGGAGATCCCGGCCGCCGAGGTGCTCGGCATGACCGCCGCGCTGGTAGACAAGTCGCTGGTCGTGCTCGATCCCGAGCTGTTCGGCCAGGCGCGGTACCGGATGCTGGACACGATCAGGGAGTACGCGGCGCTACGCCTGTCCCAGGCCGGGGAGGCGGCGGCGTTCCGGCGCAGGTTCCGCGACTACGTGATCCGGGTTGCCGAGAACAGCATGGCGATCGGGATGGCCCGCATCGCGGCCCCGTGGCCGGCCCGGGTGGACGTCTTCCGCCGCTACGACGTGGATGCGGGCAACGTGTCCCGGGTGCTGAACTGGTGCCTCGAGCAGGGCGACGCCGAGGCGGGGCTGCGGATCTGCGCCGCAGTCAGCCCGTGCTGGATCGTCTGGGGGACGTTCGGCGAGGGCAGCGAATGGCTGCGCTCGTTCCTGGCCCTGGACATGACCGCGGTTCCGGCCGGGGTCCAGGGCGCGGCCACCGTGGTGCGCGGGCAGCTGACCCTGTCCAGCGACCCGGCCGCCGCCTGGTCGCTGGGCGCCGAAGGGCTGAAGCTGTGCCGCGAGGCCGACGACCGGTACTGGATCGCGGTAGGCCTGAACCTGCTGGCCGAGATCGCCCTGCACACCAGGCGGATCGACGAGGCGGCGGCCAGCGCGGACGAGGCGCTGGCCACCGCGCAGGCGGCCGGTGACGGCTGGAACGAGGGCTACGCGCTCGGCACCAGGGCCGCCATCGCGGCCCGCCGCGGCAAGCTCCGCGAGGCCGAGCAGCTAGCCACCGCCTCGGTGGCGGTGATGCGGCGGATCGACCAGCAGTGGGGCGCGGCCCGGGCCCTGCTCGGCCTGGGTGACCTGGCCAGGTTCCGCAACCATCCGGGCGAGGCGCACGGCTGGTACGTGGAGGCGCTGGCCACCCTGCGGGAGATCGGCGCCCGGCCGGAGATCGCCCGCTGCCTGGCCGGCCTGGGCCGGGTGGCCATGGACCTCGGCGCGATCGAGCAGGCCCGGCGGCATCTGACCAGGAGCCTGCGGCTCAGCCACGCCACCGGTGCGCGGATCGGCGTGGCCCGCGGCCTGGAGGCCTTCGCCGCGCTGACCGGGCACGAGGGACGGCCCGAGCTGGCCGTGCAGCTGGCCGCGGCGGCGACCGTGCTGCGCGAGACGGCCGGCCTGCGGCCGCTGACCGGCGCGCGGGTCGAGGCGTACCTGGCCCCGGCGCGGCGGCTCGGCGACGCCGCGGTGGCCCGGCTGTGGGCCAGCGGCCGCGCGCTGACCACTGAGGACGCGGTCGCGCTGGCGCTGGACGCGCCGGTCAAGCCGGCGCCGTCAGGGGCTCTGCCGGGCGGGAAGGGCCTGAACGGCGAGAACCCGGCGCTGACGGTGGTGGGCCGCTACCGGGTGGCTTCGGCGCCGCCGAGCTCGCTGACCCAACGGGAGTACCAGATCGCTGAGCTGGTGGCCAGCGGCCGCAGCAACAAGGCCATCGCAGCCGAACTCTCCATCAGCCACACCACCGCGGCCAGGCACGTGGCCAACATCATGGCCAAGCTGGGCTTCAACTCGCGCACCCAGATCGCCGCGTGGATGGCGGGCCAGGCCTAGGGACCGGCCGGGCGGACGGCCCCGGGCGAGCCCCGGATCGTGCGCCGGGGCACGCGCCCAGTCCGTTCGGTATCAAACCTACTGGCCGGTAGTAACCGAGTGACTTCCTGCTGGACACGGCCAATGCCGGATAATTTTCTGCGGAAGACGCGGGAGGCGGTAAAAAAAAACATTTGACAGGTGTATCAGATGCGCCGAGCCGCCCTCTGAGTTAGAAAAAGATGATTATCACCGACCGAGGTGCTGATCATGGTGGAGAACAAGCTAGCCGGACCCGGCCATGCGTGACGACCCGCATGTCGTCGCGCTCGTTACCCGTGCGTCCGGGGGTGACCAGGAAGCATGGTACGAGCTCGTCGACCGCTATGCGCCATTGGTGTATACAATCTGCACTCGGTACCGGCTGAGCAATCACGACATCGAGGACGTGGGACAGAATGTCTGGCTCTTGCTGGTCGAACAGCTCGGCAAGCTGCGCGAGCCCGCCGCCTTGCCCGGCTGGCTGGCGACGACCACCGCGCGCGAATGCCTGCGCGTCGTGACCGCGGCGAGTAAAACCGAGCGACCGGGTACCGGGCTAGACGACTCGGTGGTTTTCGTGGACGACGCGACGATCGACGGGGAGATCCTGGTGGCTGAGCGGAACGCGGCGCTGCGTGCGGCCTTCGCCGCGCTGCCGCCGCGCTGCCAGCAGCTGCTGTCGATGCTCATCAGCGACCCGCCGCATTCCTACGCGGATATCCACGCCGAGCTCGGCCTCCCGGTTGGCAGCATCGGACCGCAGCGAGCCCGGTGCCTGGATCGGCTGCGCCAGTCGGATGCCCTCGCCGCCTTGGGAGAGGGCGGAGAAAGAATCGACATACGGGGAGGCGAGCCAGGTGCCTGACTACTGGGACGACGATCGACTGCTGGGAGCATTGAGCCAGGCGCTGAAGGCTCGTCAGGCGGTTCCCTCGTGGTTCATCGAGACGGGCCGGAACGCCTTTGCCTGGCACAACATCGACGCCGAGCTGGCGCAGCTCACCTATGACTCCCACGGGGACCGGCGTGAGGCCGCGGTGCTGCGGTCGGAGACGGCCTCGATCAGGGCGCTCACCTTCACCTCGGCCCACCTGACCCTGGAGCTCGAGGTCACCGGGAACTCACTGCTCGGCCAGCTCCTCCCGCCGCGGGCCGGCGAGCTGGAGATCCATACCAGGGCGGGCCAGATCAGCACGACCGAGGTGGACGAGATCGGCTGCTTCTCGGTCGACCCCATCCCGGACATCCAGTTCCGGTTGCGCTGCCGGACTGCCGACGGCACCGACGTGCTGACCGGGTGGATCACGATATGAGGGTTCGGCTTCCGGCGGCGGGAAACCTGGACCGAGGCGATCCGGAATTTCTCGCGGCGCCGTGTATCAAACCTGACAGAGTGCCCTCTGTATAGGCAACTGAGTCCGCGGGGGCCGGGGGGACCCGCGGACTCGGCGGGGGGATTTGGGGGCCCAGGGGCGCCGCGCGGACATCGAGGACCGCGCGGCGCCTTCTGGTGTCCGGGTGGGGTCTCTCGACCCGCGGTCCTGACCTCGCGCGGGACAATGGGATCGTGCTGATCAGGGACGCCCAGGCGGCGGAGCTGCCGCTGCTGCAGGACATCGACGTGGCGACGGGGCAGATGTTCCGGGACATCGGCATGCCCGAGGTCGCGGAGTACGGCCCGTGGACGCTGACGGACCTCGAGCATTCCCGGGTGGCCGGGCTGCTGTGGGTCATACCCGGCGACGCCGGCCAGCCGGTCGCGTTCCTGATGGGGAACCTGGTCGACGGCTGCCTGCACGTCGAGCAGCTGTCGGTCGATCCGGGCAGCGCCCGCCGCGGGCTCGGCCGGGCGCTGCTGGAGCACGCCGCGCAGCGCGCGGCGGCCGGCGCCGTGCCGGCGCTGACGCTGACCACGTACGCGCACGTGCCGTGGAACGCGCCGTACTACGTCCGGTGCGGGTTCCGGATCCTGGACGACGCCGAGGTCACCGCCGGGCTGTGGGCGATCAGGCAGCAGGAGGCCGCGATCGGCCTGGACCGGTGGCCGCGGGTGTGCATGCGCCGCGACATCCCGGCTAGGGCGTTAGCCGGCCGCGTGCTTGACGGCCGATTCGAGGGCGGGCAGCGGGAGCCAGCCGTCGTGCGACCAGATGATCGTGCCGGAGGCGGAGACCAGGGCGAACCAGGGCTGGTCCTGGACCTGGTAGCCGTCGGCCACCCGCCCGGTGGTGTCCATCCCGACCGGGAAGTCCAGGTTGGTCCCCAGGTTGGCGAGGTACGAGCGGACGGCCTGGGCCGAGGGCTCGACCACCGTCTCGTCCACCGCCACCAGCGGCGGCAGGCCAGCGCGGCGCGCCGCGGCCACGTAGGCGTTCATGCCGGCCAGTTCGGATTTCAGGTTCGCGACCTCGTCCAGCCAGGTGGCGAAGAACATGACCAGGCGCGGCTGGCCCGGCCCGAGCGTGACCGTGCTGCCCTGGGAACTGGCGGACGGCAGCGTGAGGTGATCGGAAGGGCCCTGGCCCGCGATGGACGCGAGCGACTGCTGGCTGGCCACCTTGGGGTGTCCGGGCAGCAGGCTGGCGATCTCCTCCGCGAGCACCCGGGCGGACTGCCCGACGCTGGAGTAGGCCATCTGGGTCAGGTAGAGCTTGCGCTCCCGGCCCTGCTGGTCGATCAGGAACAGGGCGGGAGTGTGGTCGATCTGGCCCTGCTCGATCTGGACGGCGATGTGGTATTTCGTCCAGGTCGCCTTCAGCTCGGGCAGCGAGCCGGTCAGGAAGTCCCACTGGTTGACCAGGCCGTGCGTCCGCGAGTAGGAGAGCACGTCCGCGCGGCCGATGGCGTCGGGGTTGGCGTCCACGCCGAGCAGCTGCACCTGGCTGCCCGCCGGGCCGAGCAGCTGCTTGGCCTGCAGCATGCTCTGCGTGGTCAGCGGGCAGACGTTGGTGCACTCGGAGTCCTCGAACGCCAGCATGACGACCTTGCCGCGGAACTGGCTCAGCGACATCGGCTGGCCGAACTGGTTGCGCAGCCGGAAGTCCGGCGCCGGCTGTCCGCCGAGCGAGGACCCGAGGTCCAGGTTGGGGTTGTCCATCGCGGCCGAGTTCGCCCCGGTGGACGACGCGCTCCCGGCCTGCGAGCCCGACGGCGTGCCGGAACTACATGCGGCCAGGCCCGGCAGCCCGCCGAGGACGCCGACCAGGGCCGCCGCTGACAGCGCGGCGCGCGCGCGGTACCTGTTCATGGCG
>Ga0306924_10006308_pt1 | contig 11805 bp, 11 predicted proteins | sample sta12Can44000111_FD_203756 | JGI IMG/M metagenome (GOLD analysis project Ga0306924, IMG submission 203756) | Lab enrichment of tropical soil microbial communities from Luquillo Experimental Forest, Puerto Rico - statanox.12C.anox.44.000.111 (v2)... | ecosystem: Environmental > Terrestrial >...
TCACGGAGCATCGGGTTGACACTTGGCCGTGGAGATGAGGTCGTCGTGACGCGCATGGACCATGACGGCAATGTGGCCCCGTGGCTCGCCATGGCGCGCGATTGTGGTGCGACGGTGCGCTGGCTTCCCTTTGACGACCACAGTTGGCAGATCGAGCCTGCAGCGCTCGATCACGTGCTTTCCAAACGGACAAAACTCGTTGCCCTGAACGCCGCCAGCAACCTCACGGGTTCGATCAACGACGTCGCGCCTCTCATCAAACGGATTCATGAGGCCGGCGCTTTGGTGTACGTGGATGCCGTGCAATTCTCGCCGCATGAGTTCACTGATGTAGCCGCACTCGATTGCGATTTCCTCGCCTGTTCGTCGTACAAGTTCTATGGACCGCATCTGGGAATCGTTTGGGGGCGCGAGGACTTGCTCCGCGCCTTTGCGCCATACAAGGTTCGCCCCATGGGTGACGAGCTGCCAGATCGCTGGGAGACGGGCACGCCGCAGATCGAGCTCCAAGCCGCGCTCGCAGCGACGATCGATTACTATGACTGGCTCGGCGCCCGCTGCGATGGGGGAAGCGACACGCGCGGGCGCATTCGAGCAGCTTTCGACGCGACCAAACAGTGGGAGCAGACGCTCGCGGCGCAGCTCATCGCGGGGCTCCGTGAGATCGACGGGGTGACGATTCACGGCATCACGGATCCCTTGCGGATCGCGTCGCGCGTTCCGACCGTCTCCTTCACGCATGCGCGCCGGCCACCGGCCGACATCGCCGCAGCGCTCGCCGAGCGCAACATCTTTGTGTGGGCGGGCCACAACTATGCCCTCGAGATCGTGCGTCACCTCGGCATCGATGAGACACACGGCGTGTTGCGCATCGGCTTGGCACACTACAACACGCCTGAAGAGGTGGATCAGACGCTGAGCGCATTGGAGGAAGTGCTGGGATAGGTTGGCTCTAAAGAGTCTACCCCACAGTACTACGCTGGTGCTTTGCCGCGGATTTGCGGCTGCTCGCCGCCAAGTTCCTGTACTTTGTGGCAGGCGACTTGATGGCCGTCATAGGCCAACAGCGCCGGCACTTCGATCCGGCAGCGTTCGAACGCAATCGGACACCGGGTGTGGAAACGGCACCCTGATGGCGGATTGAGCGGCGAGGGGATATCGCCTTGCAGGATGATCCGTTCGCGGCGTGCCTCCACGCGCGGGTCTGGAATCGGGATGGCAGAGAGCAGCGCCTGCGTATAGGGGTGCAGCGGCCGGTTGTACAGCTCGTCGCGACCTGCGACCTCCATGATCTTGCCTACGTACATGACGGCGACGCGATCGGAGATGTGCCGCACCACCGACAAGTCGTGCGCGATGAACAGGTAGGTGAGTTCGAGTCGATCCTGCAGGTCTTGCAGCAGGTTGACGACTTGCGCCTGGATCGACACATCAAGAGCGGAGACAGGCTCGTCGGCTACGATGAAGGTCGGGTTGACGGCGAGCGCTCGCGCCACGCCGATGCGCTGCCGCTGACCGCCGGAGAACTCATGCGGGTAGCGATTGGCGTGATATGGCGCGAGCCCGACCGTGCGCAGCAGCTCGTTGACCCGAGCGTCGATCGCTTTGCCGCTGGCGAGCTTGTGGATGACGAGCGGCTCGGCGACGATATCGCCAACGGTCATGCGTGGGTTGAGACTCGCATACGGGTCCTGGAAGATGATCTGCATCTTGCTGCGCAGCGCTCGCATCTCTTTGCGGCGCAACCCAGTGATATCTTGGCCCTCGAACACGATCGTGCCGGAGGTCGGCTCCAAGAGGCGCAACACGCAGCGGCCGAGCGTCGTCTTGCCCGACCCCGACTCGCCAACAAGGCCGAGCGTTTCGCCGCGCTTGATCTGAAAGGAAACGCCGTCAACCGCCTTCACATCGGCCACGTGACGCGAGAACACCCCGGCCGTCACCGGAAAGTACTTCATCGCGTCCTTGACATCGATGATCGCGTTGCCCACAGGCGGCCCGCCCGTCTGGGGGCTGGGCATCGCGCTAGCCACTTGTAGCCTGCTCCTGGATCGCTCGGACGCCAAGCGGGGCATGCGGCGTCAGTGTGCGCAGGTCGAGATGCTTGTCTTCCTTATAGAGCACGCACCGCGCGACGTGACCCTCGCCGAAATCGATGAGCGGCGGCGGCACGGTCGGACACTCAGGAAGCGAGTACCGGCACCGCGCAGCAAACGAACAGCCGGCCGGCAACCGCAGCAAGTTAGGCGGCTGGCCTTCGATGGGCACGAGACGTTTACGGCCGCTCTCATCAAGCCGCGGCAGCGACTGCAACAGGCCAAGCGTGTACGGATGCTTCGGGTCGCGGAAGATCTGATCGACGGTTCCGTATTCGACAAGATTGCCCGCATACATGACGAGCACCCGTTCGCACACCTCGGCCACGACGCCCAGATCATGGGTGATGAGGATGATTGCTGAATTGAGACGCTGTTGCAGATCGCGCATGAGATCGAGGATTTGCGCTTGGATCGTGACGTCGAGCGCCGTCGTCGGCTCGTCGGCGATCAGTAATTGTGGATCGCAGGCCAGCGCCATGGCGATCATCACGCGCTGGCGCATCCCGCCCGAGAACTGGTGCGGATAGTTGTTGATGCGCTTTTCCGCTTCCGGGATGCGCACGATCTTGAGCATCTCGATCGCGCGCTGCATGGCCTCGCGTTTGCCCTTGTGCTGATGCAGCGTGATCGCTTCGGCGATCTGATCGCCCACCGTGAGCACCGGATTGAGGCTCGTCATAGGATCCTGGAAGATCATCGAGATCTTATTGCCACGGATCTGGCGCATCTGCGCCTCGCCGAGTCGCAGCAAATCTTGATTGCCGAACTGGATGGAGCCCGACTCGATGCGACCGGGCGGCATCGCGATGAGCCGCATGATCGAAAGCGCTGTCACGCTCTTGCCCGAGCCCGACTCGCCGACGATGCCTAGCGTCTCGCCGGCCTCGAGCGATAACGACAGGCCGTTGACCGCGCGGACAATACCGTCCTCGGTCTTGAAGGTCACCTGGAGGTTGTTGACCGCGAGTAACGACATGAGGGTCTTTCTAATACACCCCGCTGGACCGACGAGCGGTCATTCCGAACGGGTCTCGGGGTTTCCTATAGCTATCGGGTGACGAGGAAATAGGCGATAGCCAAGAACACAAACGTGATGGCGAACCCGCTCGTCAGCCGGGCAAGCTGCTGATCGAGCCCGAGACGTCCGCGGTAGGCGGATTCGGAGCGGCCACCGATGCTGCCGGAGAGGCCTTCGTTTTTGGTGGTCTGCATCGACATAAGACCGATGAGGCCGATCGCGCACGCGATGAAGAGCCATTCGACGATGCCGAGTAACACCGGGTGCGTCGATCCGAACGTCACTTGCTGGAACTGAAAGTCTGACGCCGTGGTCGGCAGGGGCTTGGGTGTGGCCGCCGGGGCTGCGGCCAAGAAAGCGAAGAGCGCGTAGAACATATGGCGTCGATTTCGGCGGCTAGGGGTGCCCACCTTTGGTGGGCGCGGGCGAGGCTGTGACGTACGGCGCTTCCCGCGCATGCAGAAACCGTACGACATCCCGTTGAACGTCGTCGAGGTGGGGCGGCAGCGTCAGCAGATGCCGGCCACCATGGTAGATGCGCATCGCCTTGCTCTCGCTCGACACATGTGCGGTGATGTAGGGCGCATTCGCAACCGGCACCGTCATGTCACCGGTGCTATGCAAGACAAGCAACGGCGTGCTGACGCGGGGCAGATCGGCGCGCACCGATGCGACGACTTCTAAGAAGACGCGCAATGATGAGATCGGCGTGGTCCGATAGCCGACTACTTCTCCGCGCCACGCCGCGTAATTGCTAATGACGTGACGCTTGGGGATGAACCGCGTGGCCACCGGCACGGACATAGCGACGAGCGGCGACATGAACACCGGTGTCGAGATCGTGACCAGTCCCTCCATCGGCTCACGCGAAGCCAAATGCAGCCCGAGGGTGCCACCCATAGAGAGGCCGACGACGTACACGCGAGCATACCGTTTGCGGACCTCTGCAAAGGCGGCGTGCGCACCGGCGAAAAAATCATCCGGGCAGATGCGCTCGAGATCGCCGGGAGCTGTTCCGTGTCCGGGGAGAGCTGGCGCGTAGACACCGTAGCCCGCATGCCAGAGTTTCTGGCCGAGCTCCCGGATCTCCGAGCAACTCCCTGAGAACCCGTGCAGCAGTAGAATGCCGGCATCTGCTCCCGACAGCTCGAAGGGTTCGCCTCCCGTCATGTACTCAGCGCTCATGTACGGCATCTTTCGTGTGCGCAGTCGCCTTTACACCTACGCGTGCGGCCGCTATAATGAAGCGTATGCGTGAAACGTCGCGGTCTGTGGAGCACGATACCGCTCCCGCCACCAACCGCGATGTGATCATCATCCGCGAGCATCGGGCGGTCGCTGAATTCGCCCGGGCGCTCTCGACGATCTTCAATCCATTTCTGTGCGCGACAGCGCTCTTCGTCATCCTCTCGCACGCATTTTCGGCCTCAACGCTCCACTTCTGGGAGCTCTCGTTCGCTGGCATCTTGTTCTACGCGCTGGCGCCGGTCATGACGATCTTCTACCTGTACCTTTCAGGCCGCATCACTGATTTTGACATGTCGGATCGCGCCGAACGCAGTCGCGCCTTTCTGACCTTCGTGGGGATCGATGCCGTTGCAGCGATCGTCTTAAGCATCGATCGAGCTCCACTCGCCATCATCGCTATGGCCTGGGGCTACACTTTCGCGGCCGCCGCCATCATGATCATCACGCGCTGGTGGAAGATCAGCACGCACGCCTTCGGCGTCACCGGCCCATTTGCCGCGATGTACTTGCTCTTCGGGCTCGCGCCGCTTCCCTATGTGATCGTGGTGCCGCTGGTCTATTGGGCACGCGTCTATCTGCGCGCTCATACACTAGCGCAGGTGCTCGGCGGCGCAGCACTGGGCATTATCTCAACGGTGGCTGTGTTCCGGCTTTTCCACCTCACGTGAGAAATCGACCTGCTCGATCGTCGTCGGCTTCACGCCGCTAAGCTCGTACGCACGTCGCGCGAACACATCACGGTCCCCTGACACGAGTACGGTGAGTGAGCCGCCAGCCGGCGTGGCATCGGCGAGCATATGCGCGGCAGCGCTCGCGCATGCCTGCGCAGGATCGACGAGGCTGACATCCTGACCAAGCGACCGCGCGAACCACGGGCGCAGATGCGGATAGTGCGTGCAGCCGAGCACGACCGTGTCGCAGCTCGCGGCGATGAGCGGGTTGCAGTATTCGTCGACTGCAGTTGCAGCCGCCTGACTATCCCATGCTCCCGCTTCGACTAATGGTACGAGCTTTGGCGCGGCGACTGACGTCACGACTGCTCGAGGTCTTGTGCGCGCTAGTTCTCGCTGGAAGATCCCGCTACCGATCGTCGCTGCCGTTGCGATGACGCCGATGCGCCCATGCGCGCTCGCCGCGGCCGCGGCAGCGACGCCGCAGTCGACGATCGCAAGCGTTGGCAAACCGGTTTGAAAACCGGACGCTGCAAACGCGGAGCAACTCGTGCCGCAGGCGATGACCAGCAACGAAGGCGCATGCCTGCGCAACGTCCCGATCATCTGCCGAGCGAACGTCTCGACTTGCTCGAGTGCGCGGTCACCATACGGCATGCGCGCGGTATCTGCCGCGTACACGATGTCGGCGTCGGGCATCGCGGCGCGCAAAGCCGTGTAAACCGACAGCCCGCCCAGTCCCGAGTCGAACATGGCCACCCGCCGTGCTCGTGCCGTCACGACGATGAGGGACCGCCCGTATAGTCTTTTACTCCCTGCGCGATGCCGGCCGCGATTCGGTCGATGAACCAGCTCTGCGTGAGCAGCGAAGCGTCGTGCCCATTGCTCAGGTAGGTGTTCTCGACTAACACGGCAGGCATCACCGTGTGCCGCGTGACATAAAAAGCCTCGCGCATGACGCCGTCATCGCCCGCGCCGGTGGCGCGAACGGCAGCAGCCTGAACGGCCTGCGCGAACGAACGGTCAGCGGGCCGCCAGAAGTAGGTGGTGAGACCGCTGGGAGCGCTCGAGACCGACGAATTAATGTGCACACTGATGAAGAGCCGTGCTCCTGCGGCATTGGCCACGTCGCAGCGCGCTTGCAGTTCCTGGTGGTCATCGCCATTCGGATCGCCAACTTCATAGTCGCCATCACGCGTGAGCACCACGCGCCATCCAACGCGCTGGAGATCGACTTTCAGCTTCTGTGAGATCGCCAACGTGAGATGGCTTTCCACAAGTCCATACTGCTGGTTCATAGCCCCTGGATCGTTGCCGCCGTGACCCGGGTCGATGACGATCAGATCGGCGTGTCGCGGACCAGGCGTCACGGCAACAGCCGGCGATGGCGTCTGTGCGGGCACTTGCATCATGCCGACCCCGCTTTGCACCGCGTCGGCCGGCGGCGGGCTTGCGTGGATCTCGATGCCTAACTGGTTTGATGCGCCTTCGATTGCACCGATCACCACATCGACCGGTTGTGACGGATCGATGATGACGCGCACGACATGATCGGGCGTGATCAGATGCTGACTGATCTTGACCGAACGCACTTGCGGTAGCTTGACCGCGATATCTCGCGCAGGACCGATCAGCGCTGCAGACGAGATATCAATCCAGAAGCGATTGTCAGGTGGCGCAAGCCTGTGCCATTCAAAATTCACGGGACCCGTGACGGCGAGGGTGATGCGGCTTGCATCTGCGGTATCGGTGACAAAGATATCGGTGATCTTCTGTAGCGGCGATGGGCTCGGGCCTGGACTCGGCAGCACGCCGGGTTCTTCCGAGCCGGCAGGAGCGGGCGAGGGCTCACCACTCACTTGAGGTGCAGGCACTGCCGTCGGGACCGGCGCCGCAGTCGCGACAGCGCCGTGTGCTGCCGGACTAGGGATGAGTGTCGGCACCGCGGTCGGCTCCGGCGTGGCTTCGCGCGTCGGAGGCGCGGTCGGCATGGCGGAGATGCGCACGGCCGGAGCGATCGCCACCGCGCTCAGCGCGAGATCTTTCTCATTGCGCGCCAACACGAGTGCCATCTGCGAACTTCCACCCAAGCGATGCGCTGCATACTTGACGCCATGCATCACGTCGATGGACAACGTGGTGATGGGAAAGCCCGGCGGACCTTGCTGCGCAAGCGACGCCGCCTTGGCTTCGCGCCCGCCAAGCGCTACGTGCGAGCCCGCCGCGTTGGCAAACCCGGGAAAGGTGATGACGAGTGCTTGGTGTTTGGGCGGGCCGCCCAACGAGGACCGCCACGTCAATGGAGCGCTCGCACTGATCTCGACGATGGTGCGCTGCTGGCCCACGCGCCGTTGCACAGAGACGATCTGCGGCGAAAACGCAAAAGCCTGATGGAAATGTCGCTCATACAAGCCGAGTCCCGCCGTGAGGGGCTGCAACGGAATGTAGAGCTGCGTGCCCTGATAGAACGGCGCGAAGGGCATGGCGCGCGAGCTGTCATCGACGCTCAGCGCATTGCTGCCGACCGTGAACGTGATGAGCGTGCCGTCAGCTCGCGTGAAGACGACAAAGCGTGTTCCAGGCTGGAACTGGATCTTCGCTCCGAGGATTTCGAGCATCGACGCGAGGCCGGGATCGTCGACGCGCACGACCGGCTCGCCACGGACGCTGCCGAGGTGCTCGAAACGCACCTCGCGACCCGACACAAAGACCTGGTCGGCAAGCGTCGTGACCGGTGCTGCAACGGCTTGCGCCGCTGCCAGGCGCGGGGCGCTGGCAAGCAGCACACAGATGCACGCCGCAAGCCGCAACAGCTTCATTGCGCGAACGTGTCCCTCGTCAAGGGCTCATCCAGTTCAAACTGACCGCCCGGCAGGGCCGCGCGCTTGTTGCCATCGACGAGGACTTGCACGCTCGTGATGCCAGGCAGCGACGTCATGGTGTACGTCAACGACTTGAAGAGGCCAGCCTCGTCACCCGCGCCGCTTTGAAACGAGCGCGCAATCGGGCCGCTCAAGCTCACTGTCGCGACACTGCCATCGACGCTGACGGTCGCCTGCGTGCCTGATGGGAATAAGACCAAGCTGTCGCGGCCCACTGAAGGTCCCGCCACCAGCTGGTTCAAGGCATAAGTAGCCAAAGCCGGTCCCTTGAGCTTAGCATCGGCGGAGAACGGCATGCGGACTAGCTGATCGCTGCCTGCTTTGCAGTAATAGATGTTGATCTGAGGAGGCGGCGCAGTGGTCGCGTGGCGCGCACAGCCCGCGACGATGACCAAAGCGGCGAGCAAGGCTGCCGAGGCGCGCGTCCAGCGTAACCTCGAACGAATGGGAACCGTCCCCCTCTATTAAGCCGTGGTGGAGGCGACCGGAGTTGAACCGGTGTCCGAAATGACCCCCACGGAAGCATCTACAGGCTTAGCTCAGGATTTTCACTCGCGACGCGTACTCCCCCGAGCGGGATTACCGCGTCGCCAGCTCCAGTTGCTTTCCCGGCTGCATCGGAGCGCCTGCATCCGGTATCCGTGCTTAGTGACGCCTACGGGCCCGTGACGGAACCGTTGCCCCGTAAGCGTGAGAGCCTAATTAGGCTGCCAGTGCGTATTCGCTGTTCGCGTTTATACGTTGTCCGATCGTTTTAGGAGGGCTCGGAACTCCGCCTGCTTCTCCCGCCAGAGCACATCCCGTCGAAACCGTGACGCCCCCGCGAAAAACGGACCGGGTGGTCCGCTTACGCTCTATTGTACACCATCGCGCGGAACGTGACAAGGCTGCGGCGTTCCTACGCGACGCCGTTGGAGCGCTTAGCTCGTTGCCGGCATCTAGGTGCGCCGGCGCTCCATCTCCACGTCCTTGATGATCACGCTTATCACCCACGAGATAAGCGACGTCACGATCGCGGCCCAGAAAGCGGCCCAGAAGTTGGGGACGTGCCAGCCGGGCAGCCACTTGAGCACATAATAGAAGATGACGCCGTTGATGATCAGCGTGAACAGCCCGAGCGTGAGCACGACGAGCGGACAGCTCAACACCATGAGCAGCGGCCGGACGAACGCATTCGCTAGACCGAGCACGAGCGCGCCGATGAGCGTATCGGTGACGCTATCGGCGTGGATGCCCATGAAATTGAACTGTGAGATGAGGAACAACGCAAGGGCGTTGACGAGAATTCTAACGAGAAAACCCATGGGAACCTGAGTTCACCCGGCCGTGCTGCCGTTCCCTTTATCCTCTGCCAGCGCGTCCTTAATCGCGGTGGCAAGCTCTTCACTGATGCCGGGGACCGCAGCAAGGTCTCCCACGCTGGCGCGCCGCACGCCGGCCGCCGAGCCAAACGTGCGCAAGAGCCTGCGGCGGCGAGCGGGACCGACGCCCGGTACGCCGTCGAGCGCTGATGCGGTCACCCGGCGCCCGCGCAAGCCACGATGGTACGTCACCGCAAACCGATGTGCTTCATCCCGGACGTGCTGCACGAGATGCAACGCCGGCGAGTTGCGGGGCAGTACGACGGGCAGCTCTTCGCAAGGCACGTAGATCTCTTCAAACTTCTTCGCCAAGGCCACAAGGGGCAAGGCCACCAGATCGAGCTCTTCGAGCACAGACTGCGCGGCGCTGAGCTGCGCCTGTCCACCGTCGATGATGAGCAGGCTTGGCCGCTTCTCGAACTTGCGCTCTTTGCCCGGAGCGACTGAGGGCGCTCCTGCCGTAAGATAGCGCAGTCGGCGGCGCAGCATCTGCTGCATATTTGCTACGTCGTCGTTGCGCTCATCACCCTGGATCTTGAAGCGCCGGTAGTCGCTCTTGCGCGGTGCGCCGTCTTCGAAGACGACCATCGATCCGACCACGTCACGGCCTTGGACATGCGAGATGTCGTAGCACTCGATGCGCTGTGGCAGCGACGGTAGACTCAATGCTGCGGCGAGTTCTTCCATCGCGGCAGTCGCGCGCTCGTCAGCGACGTGACGCTTGGCGAGATGGTCAGCAAGGTGCTGTTCCGCGTTGCGCTGCACCTTACGCATGTATTCCGCGCGTGGGCCTCGCTCAGGGACGAGAATACGCACGCGATTGCCGCGTACGTTCGAGAGCGTCCGCGCGAGCTCCTCAACACCAGGGATGCGGTCTTGCAGCATGATCTCTTTCGGTATCGCGGGCGACGCCGCATAGAACTGCGAGACGAATGCGGCCAGCACTTCACCGGGCGACCTGCCTTCAGTGCCCTCGACGAGGAAGTTGTCCTGTCCGATGAGCTTGCCGCCGCGGACGAAGAACACATCCATGCTCGAAATGCCTTGACCATGCGCACCGGCGATGAGATCCATGTCCACCTGGCTTTTCCAGACGACCTCTTGGCGCGCCATGACGCGTTCCAAATCGGTGATGCGATCGCGCAGCCGCGCAGCGTGCTCGAACGCCAGCTGCTCGGACGCGAACTCCATCTCACGTTTGAGTCGGTCCACGAGCACGCGGTGGCGGCCTTCGAGGAAGAGCACGACGTCGTGCACGGTGGCGGCGTATTCTTCACGTGTCTGCAAGAATGCGCACGGCGCCATGCAGCGGTGGATGTGGTATTGCAGGCATGGACGCCGGTAGTTGACGCGGATATCGTCGTACTTGCACGTGCGCAAGGGGAAGACTTTACGGATGAGGTCGATGACGTCGCGTAGCCCGCCGGCATTGCTGAACGGCCCAAAATAGCGACTGCCGTCGCGGATGAGCTTGCGGGTGAAGATGATGCGCGGGAATGGCTCGTTGAGCGTAACTTTGAGATACGGATACTTCTTGTCGTCCTTCAGCCGAACGTTGAAGGGTGGCTTGTGCTGCTTGATGAGGTTGCACTCGAGCAGCAGTGCCTCGCTCTCGTTGCGCACGATGATCGTGCGGACCTCGACCGCGCGCTCGACCATGGCATCGGTTCGCACGCTGTGCGGCCGCCCCGGTTGAAAATACGACCGCACGCGGGATCGCAGGTCGATGGCCTTGCCGACGTAGAGCACTGTGCCCGACGCGTCCAACATCTGATAGACGCCCGGTTCTTGCGGCAGATTGTCGAGCTGTTCAACGAGCGGGGCGGGTAGGGTACGGTCCATGACGTTGTCTTGCGGGCGAGGCGTTCGCGCCCCTCTCACGCTTTGGAGCGGTGACGCTCCTCGCGAATGTGCACCCACACCCATGCCACGATTGCGACGACGACAAGGCCCAGTAAGACAAACGATGTCGGACGAGCGTAGACGCCCAGCAGATCCCAGTTCCGTCCGAGCGTGTAGCCGATGCCGGCGAACAGGATGCTCCAAATGGCCGACCCGAGGATGGTGTAGGTCAAAAATGGGGCCAGCTTCATGCGGGTGACGCCCGCCGGAAACGAGCCGAAGGCGCGAATGCCCGGCAAAAGCTTCAACACGAGCACCGCGCGCGTGCCGTACCGGGCAAACCATTCGTCCGCACGTTCGAGCTCGCGTTCACGCACAAAGAACAGACGCCCGAACCGAAGCAAAAACGGCCGACCACCATAATAGCCGACGAGATACGCGACGACCGCACCTGAGACATCGCCGGCTGCGCCTGCGATCATGACAGGCACGATCTCCAAAACATGTGTCGACGCCAAGTAGCCTGAGAAGGCAAGCATGATCTCAGACGGGAGGGGCACGCCCACTGCCTGACCGAGCATGCCGGCATACAGACCAGCGTACCCGAGGTGCGAGATGACCGCGATGATCCACGCGGTCACATGCTGCTCGAACGCGTGCATGGCGCCCTACGGCTGCCGGGCT
>Ga0306924_10006311_pt1 | contig 11802 bp, 10 predicted proteins | sample sta12Can44000111_FD_203756 | JGI IMG/M metagenome (GOLD analysis project Ga0306924, IMG submission 203756) | Lab enrichment of tropical soil microbial communities from Luquillo Experimental Forest, Puerto Rico - statanox.12C.anox.44.000.111 (v2)... | ecosystem: Environmental > Terrestrial >...
CGGATGACAAGCCGAACGAGCTTCCGGCACGTGTCGCGACCCACCATTCGATCGCAGTCGGCGACCACCGGCTCGACTATGAGGCGATCGCCGAAACCTTGCCGCTGACCGACGCGAAGGGGGCGCCGACCGCTACAATCTTCACGGTCGCCTATCTGACGGATGCGGCCGCGGGACAGGAGCGGGCAGTCAGCTTCGTGTTCAATGGCGGTCCGGGTGCCGCCTCGGTCTTTCTGCATCTGGGCGCTCTCGGGCCGCGTATCATGGAGACGGCTGAAAATGGGGCCGTCCCAGGCCCGCCGGTTCACCTTGTCGACAATCCGGCGACATGGCTTGGCTTCACCGACCTTGTCTTTATCGACCCGGTCGGCACCGGCTTTAGCCATGGCAACGGCAAGGAAGAAAACCCCGACAAGCCGTTCTGGGACGTGCGTGCCGACATCGCCTCGCTCGGCGCGGTGATGCGGCTGTGGCTGACCCGGCACGGGCGATGGAGCTCACCGATCTATCTCGTCGGGGAGAGCTATGGCGGTTTCCGGGCGGCGACGCTGGCGCAGGAATTGCCGCGCGACGTTGGCGTCAGGGTCAACGGGCTCGTACTGATCTCGCCGGCGCTCGACCTCTCGGCCCTGCATCAGGATGAGCGCGACCTGCTCGCCGCCGGCTTCTTCCTGCCGTCCTACGCCGCAGTCGCGGCTGTGGCGGATCCGTCGCGGCGAGGGCAAGACCGCGCTGGGATCGAACGCTTTGCGCTCTCGGATTACCTCGTCGGTCTTGCCGGTCTCAAAGGCGATCCGCCGCCGGGTGACCCATTCATCGCCAAGGTCGCCGAAATCGCCGGACTTCCCGAAGACATCGTCCGCCGCTACCGCGGATGGGTCCCCCGCCATGTTTTCGCCCGCGAGATCCGGCGAAGCAAGGGCGAGGTGGTGAGCCTTTATGACGGGGCGATTGCTCGCCCCGCACGCCCGGACGAGGGTCAGGAAGGCGGCCCCGACCCGTTGCTTCAGCCGGCCGTCGCGGCTTACGGGGCGGCATTTAACGCATATATCGCGGACACGCTCGGCTATCACACGGATGTCCCTTATCGCGTGCTCCCCCACGACGTGTCGCGGCAATGGAACTGGCACGGCGAGCGCCAAGGGGAGGGTCTGGGTCTGGCGATGTCTTCGCTCGAGACGGCGCTGCTCGAGCACCCGGGAACCAAAGTGCTGATCGCTAACGGTCATCACGACCTGATAACGCCCTACCTCGCATCGCGCTGGCTCGTGGACCAGCTGGCGCTCCCGCCTACCGTACGCGCAGGAATCCGGCTGCGCATTTATGAGGGCGGTCACATGATGTATATGCGCCCGGACGCGCGCATGCTCCTCTCCCGCGACGCCGCAATGCTCTATGCCCAGCCCGGGGCCGCGGCGCCCTCGCAATAAACGGGCGCTAACACCGGCTCGCCCTCAGCATGAGCGAGAGCTTCTGCGAATTTGCGGGCTTGCTGCGGTGCACGCCTTGTTCGACCGCGATCCAGACCGGGTCGAGCGTCTGTTTTTCGAGCCTGCACTGAAAGGCGAGCTCGACGCACCCTGCCGAGCGCTCGCTCAAGCCCACAAGCCCTATCGGCAGGTCGACAATATGGAACTCGCGCGCGTTGCCGGCACCGTGCTGCATGGGGGAGCGGTTGCCATAGCCCGTCTGCGCCCGCTTGCCGACTTTGACCCGACGGCGACCAAGGCATGGGCGCAAGACGGCAAACCGCTATTGGTCCTCGACGGCGTCGGCAACCCGCATAATCTAGGTGCCATCGCCCGCAGCGCTGCCTTCTTCGGTCTCGCACGGATCGTGCTGGCCAACCGCCCTGACCAGGCGCTGCCCTCGGATGCGGCGTATCGGGTTGCTGAAGGCGGGCTGGAGTATGTGACGTTGTTCCGCGCGCCGCTCCCCGCTGCCTTGCGTGCATTGCGGAACGCCTACCGCATCGTCGGCACCTCGCTCAACGCGGGGTCGGCGGGCATCGACCCGCCCGGTGGCCGTCCGGTTGCGCTGATCCTCGGCAACGAGAAAACCGGCCTCGATGCGGCCACGTTGGCCCTCTGCGACGAGGTCGTCAGGATCCACGGCACCGGGCACGTGCAGTCGCTCAATGTGGCGAGCGCGGCGGCGATCCTGATCTATCTGTTGACCGGCTCGCCTTCGGGCTGACGGGAGGGACGCGCCTCGGCGATAAGACGATCTAGGGCGCTGAGCAGCCTCGCGGCGATTTCCGGCCCCCCGTCGAAGCGCTTCAACACCAGTGCTATCGCCTCGAGCGTCGACAGCGCCTCGCGGCGCGGCTCGCGGCGAATTCGGCCGTAGCGCGACTTGTGCCGCGGGTTGAGCACCAGCCGCCGCAGCTTCAATAGCCACGGGTTACGCCACCACAAGGTCTTGGCCTCCTTCCAGGCGCCGTCGAGCACCACGACACCTTCGAGGCCGTCGAGCATCGCCTGCTGATCCGCGGCGGGCTCACCGCGTCGGTTAACCGCGACCACCTCGCCTTGTTCTTTGAACGCTGCCGGGCGAGCCGAGCCGAGATACAGCACCGCCCACCGCCTTGCATCTGCCGATCGGCCCAGCGCTCCTGCCAGGTTCGGCCAGGACAGCCCGACCACGAGCTCGGCGCGGTTCAGCAAGGCGCGAGTAGCGGCCGCCGTTGCCAGCGCCTCCCGCTTTTCCTGCGGATGTTGCAGGATCAGAACAAAGAGCAGGTTGTCAATCGGTTCGACGCTGGTCATGTCAGACGAATAGCACGGTCCATCGCCGGGGGCTGTATCTTGGCGCGCAGCACGTCAACAGCGGAGGACAGAATGGCAATGGAAGTACGACGCATCGTCACCGGGCACGACGCGAACGGCAAAGCCGTGATCAAGACCGACGAGCGGCTCCCGGCGGTCAGCCGATTGGGCCGTCCGCACATCGCCGGCTGCGAGATCTGGTCAACCGATCGGATGCCGGCCGATAATTCGGAGGCCAGCGATGCTGCTCAACGCAAAGGCTTCGTCACCCGGTACAACTATGTCGGCACAGGGCAGGGGACGGTTATCCGGATCACCGAATTCGCACCCGGCGCGCCCAGATTCATGCACCGCACCGAGACGGTCGATTACGCTCTGCTGCTCTCGGGCGAATGCGACCTCGAGCTAGACAGCGGCGAGGTGGCGCATCTGAAGCCCGGCGATGTCGTCGTCCAGCGTGGTACGATGCACGCCTGGGTCAACAACGGGCCGGCGCCGTGCGTGTTCGCCTTCATCCTGATCGATGCCAACCCGGCGACCGTGGCGGGGCAGGAATTGCGGACGCATTTCCCGGCACCCTGAACCGCGGGCGCTACCACGATTGACTGAGCGGCAACGCTTCGCCAGAGGTCAGCGTCACCGACCAGGCCGCGGCCGGCGTCTATTCGATTGCGGTGCAGCCTCGGTGAGCCGGCGGACCGCTATCGGTTTTCTCGGTGCTCTCGATCCTCGCTGTGACACTGCCCACGGATCTCGCCGCCCGGAAACCCGGTATCCGGCGTCGTCCCGGATGTCGTGTGGATATTGGCATAGGCAGTATTCGAGGTCAGCGCATCCACCAGCGCGTCGAAGTCGCCCGCCTGAACGTTCTGCCCTGGGATAGCTTGGACGTTGGCCGCTTGCCACACGCCGGACACGGTTCCACTTCCACTACTATCAGTATTACACGACGGTGGAGTCGGTCCCGTACCGGTAAATGATGACTGGTTCGTGCAGAAGAACACGAGGATGCCGCCGGAATCACGCGACTTGCCTAAATGGATGTGAGCGAACAATACCGTGCCGGTCCTCGGCGGCGTGACGCCCACGTTCTTGTACGTTAGCGTGTAGGCGATGGTGCCGGCGCTTCGATCGAGATCGAGCGTTACCGTGCCCGAGCCGTTGGACAGGACCGCGCCGGTGTAGCTGGTGGTCACGGTCAAGGCGGGACTCGGCACGGAGGGGATAGCCGGCACAGTCACGGAAATCGGTATCGATCCGATTTCGTTGAACCCGCTCAAGCGCGCCGAGAACTCCTCCGCATAGCCGTAACTGGCCGAGAAGCTCACGGCACCCGCAATCAAACCCGCCTCTAAAAGTTTCAAGCGAAGCATGGCGTCCTCCCTTACCTCTTAATGGATTGCACAACCATCGGCCCATTAGATCATCTTTAGCAAGTAACGTTTGGCAACCGAAGGTAACGAGGGTCACGGCACATCACATTTTAGTGAACCTTGACCCAGTACCCGGCGACTCCGACTTGAGCGGCATCGTGGCTACCGGCTCAGCACGATGTTGAGAATCGCGGTCTTGCCGTCCTCGACGGCGCGCATTGCCTCGCGGATCGCATTCGGAAGCTCGGCCGGACGTTCGACCTTCTGGCCGTGGAGGCCGAAGGGCTTGCCGAGCTCGGCGTAGTCGGGTCCGTCGATCGTCACCCCGTGCCAGATCTCGGCCTCCTGAGCGACCCCGTCGGGGTAATGGTGCAGGTGGCCAGTCTGCATCGCGCGGTACTGGCCGTTGTTGCACACGACGATCAGGATCGGCAGATCGTTGCCTTTCGCGGCGCCCAATGCCTGGACCACCGGGTTGTAAAGCAGCGAGCCGTCACCGACTAATGCGGCGACCGGACGGTTGCCGGCTCCGAGCTTGACGCCGACCGCGGTGCCGAGCCCTTGCCCGAGCCCACCGCCGGCGCGGAAGAAGCTTCGCGGCTGCGACCACGGCAGGTGCTGCTGCAACATGCCGGCGTGGGTGATCGTCTCCTCGACATAGACCGCGTCCCCCGGCATCGCCTCACGCAACGCGCCGGCGAGCGCCAACGGATCGATCTTGTCGCTGTCCCTGGCTTCAGCCTCGGCCGCACGCTCCGCGGCGATCATCTGGTCATGCTCGCGCTGCCAATGCGCATGCCGTTCGGTGTGCTTGCCGGCGCCAATGCCTGCTGACTTTGCGGCCTCGACCAGGAGGCGCAGCGAGGCCGCGACCTCGCCTTCGAGATAGTGGTCGGCCTGCAGGCTCTGATAGACCATCATGCCCTTGAGCGGGTTCTCGTCGATCGCGACGATGGTTCCCGTTGTCGGCTTGCGGCTCGGCGGGTACCACGGGGCCCGGCAGCCGACCAGCAGCACCAGATCGGCATCCTTCAGAAACGGCTGGATGCCGGTGCCGAGATGCAGCGGATGGTTTTTCGGGAAATTCGCGTAGGCGGCGCGCCCGCCTACCGGGATGCCGAAGAGGTTGGCGAGCTCGACTAGTGCCGAGAACGCGTTCGGATCACGGCCGGCAGTCTCGGTCAGGATCACCGGGTTGCGGGCGCCGATCAGCAACTCGGTGATCCTTTCGACATCGGTGTCGGTGGCTCGGGTCTTGGGTGGCGGCGGCACTCGGCGGGGATTGTCGTGCGGCGTCCATTCCTGCAGCATCACCTCGAGCGGCGCGTTGAGGTAGACCGGGCCCATCGGAGTGCGCTGCGCGAATTCGCCGGCGCGCACGACGTGCTCATAGAGGGTGTGCACGTTTGCCGCCTGGGTCGCCCATTTGGTGACCGGCTCGACCAGCCGCTGCGGACCGCCGACAATGCTGAGGCTGCGATACCATTGCGGCTCGATCGCGAGCTCGGGGTCCTCGCCAAAGCTCGTCGACTCACCCGACATGATCACCATTGGCACCTCGGCGAGCATCGCTGAATGCATGCCCGCCGAGCCCTGCAGCAGTCCCGCGCCGGCGTGCAGCAGCACCGCCTGCATCCGCCCGGTCATTTGCGTGTAGCCCATCGCCATGTCGACAGCCAAGGTCTCGTGCCAGCAATCGATGTAGGCGGGTCCGGATTTCTGGTTGACTTTCTGGCGGGCGAGCGCCTCCCACACCGGCGACCATTCCGAGCCGGGCGAGGAGATGACGTAGTCGAGGCCCAGGCTGCGAAACCCCTCGAGGATTGCTTCGCCGCCGTCGCAATACTGCTTCATCGCTCAGCCTCCGCTGACTTCCATAGGCGCGCTATGATAGCCGCCGGCCGGCCGGACGCGCTATCTTTCAACCCAGCCCTCGGGCCGCCGCGTGCAGAAGGAGATCGGCACCATGGAATTCGGCATGTTCCACCAGTTTCCGGCCCTGCCTGGGCGAAGCCAACGGGAAGCCTTCGGGGAAGCCTTTGCTCAGATCGATGCGGCCGAGCGCTGGGGCCTCGATGTGATGTGGCTGGCCGAGCTCCATTTCGACCCGCAGCGTTCGCTGCTGTCGGCGCCGCTCAGCATCGCCAGTGCCGTCGCCGCCCGCACCAATCGCATCAAGATCGGCATTGCCGTGCAGGTCCTGCCATTGTGCCACCCGCTACGTATTGCGGAGGAGGGGGCTACCGTCGATCAGATCAGCGGCGGCCGGCTGATCTTCGGCGTCGGCCGGAGCGGATTGCCGCGCACCTATGAGGATTATGGCGTTTCATACGCCGAGAGCCGAGACCGCTTTGGAGAGGTTCTCGACATTGTCGAGCAGGCCTGGTCGCAACCCGCCGTCTCCTACGAGGGGAAGTACTACAGCTTCCAGAACATCACCGTCGCGCCGAAACCGCTGCAGCAGCCATTGCCCCCGATCCGGATCGCCGCCGCTAGCCCCGATACCTATCCGCAGGTCGGCGAGCGCGGATTGCCGATCTTTATCAACGCCCGCTACGGCTCGTTTTCCGAATTCGCCCCGGAGATCCGCAAATATCGCGAAGCCTATGCTGCGGCGGGCCATCCCGGCCGAGGACAGGTATATCTGCGGGTCCCGACCTATCTCGCCGAGACCGAGCAACGGGCGCGCTCGGAGCCCGAGGAGAGCTTGATGCACTTTTACCGGGAGCAGGCCCAGCGGCTGCGGGATTCGCTGAGCCGCGCCGGCACCCGCGCGATCGAAGGCCGCGCCGAGCGCCTCAAGCGCATCGAGAGCCTGACCTATGACGAGGCGCTGGGCGGCCAGGTCCTGGTCGGCACGCCGCAGATGGTGACCGACCGCTTGGGGGCGCTGCAGGACGAGCTCGGCATCGACGGCATCCTGGCGGAAATCAACTGCGGCGGGCTGGTCGACCACGAGCGCGTGATGACCGCCCTGCACCTGCTCTGCCAAGAGGTCATGCCGCAGTTCCATTAGAGCTTTCGCTCCGTCATTCCCGCGCAAAGCGGGAATCCAGAGCCCAAGTCCGAGTGGCTTCCCTTTGACCCCCGCTTCCGCGGGGTGACGATAACCCCTGAAAGGCAGAGATATGCCGGGTCCATTGCACGGTTTTCGCGTCGTCGATCTGACCTCGAATGTCGCCGGGCCCCTCGGCACGATGATCCTAGGCGACCAGGGGGCCGACGTGATCAAAATCGAAGCGCCGGACGGCGGCGATGCCACCCGAGCCGGCGGCAACCGGCGGGCCGGGTTTACGGCGTCGTTTCTGAACAACAACCGCAACAAGCGCTCGGTCGTGCTCGACCTGAAGACAAAAGGCGGGTTGCAAGCGTTGATGCGCCTGGTCGCCGGCGCCGATGTCTTTGTCCAGAACTTTCGCCCCGGCGTCGCCGAGCGCCTCGGCGTCGGCGAAGATGCCGTTCGCGCGGTCTCGCCAAGGATTGTCTATGTCTCGATCAGCGGTTTTGGCGAGAAGGGGCCCTATGCGACAAAGCCGGCCTACGACCCGGTCATCCAGGGCTTTTCGGGGTTGGCGACGATCCAGGGGGGCTCGGACGAGGTGCGACCGCGGCTGTTGCGTACAATCCTGCCGGACAAATTGACGGCGATCACCGCCTCGCAGGCGATCACCGCCGCACTCCTGGCGCGCGAACGCAGCGGTGAAGGCCAGCATGTTCGGCTGTCGATGCTGGAGGCGGTAGTGGCTTTCCTGTGGGCCTCGGATATGGGCGGCCAAACCTTTGTCGGCGACGAGCCGACGCGACAGGAGGCGGCGACCGCGTTCGATCTGATCTACGAGACGGCCGACGGCTACATGACCGTGGCGGCGTTGACCGACCGCCAATGGGCCGGCTTGGCGCGGGTGGCCGAGCGGCCGGAATGGCTCGAAGACGAGCGGTTCAAGACACCGGCATTGCGCCAGGAGAACATCGATGCGCGGCTGCAGCTAACCCAAGAGGCGCTGCTCACGAGACCTGCCGCCGAGTGGCTCGAACGACTGACGGCGGCGGGCGTCCCCTGTGGCCCGGTGCAGACCCGCAACCAGCTGATCCGCCATCCGCAGGTCGAGGCGCTTGGCCTTGTCGTCGAGACCGCTCACCCCGCCGCGGGTCCGCTGCGCCAAGCGCGGGCGGCGGCCCGTTTCTCGCGCACCCCGCCGGAAATCCGTCGCGGCGCGCCGCGGATCGGCGAGCATACGCAGGAAGTCCTTGCCGAACTCGGCTACTCGGCCTCGGAGATCGCCGAACTCCAGTCGGAGTCGGGCGCGTGATCGACTTTTACTATTGGCCGACGCCAAACGGCTGGAAGGTCGCGATCATGCTCGAAGAGTGCGGCCTCGAATACCGCATGATCCCGATCAACATCGGCCGCGGCGACCAGTTCAAACCCGAGTTCCTGGCGATTAGCCCGAATAACCGCATGCCGGCGATCGTCGACCACGACGCCCCAACGGAGTTTGGCGGCGGTCCGCTGCCGATCTTCGAGTCGGGTGCGATCCTGATCCATCTCGCCGAGCGGACCGGGCGCTTCATGCCCCAGAGCCGGCGCGGCCGGAAAGAGTGCCTGGAATGGCTGTTCTGGCAAGTCGGCAATCTCGGCCCGATGGCCGGACAGCTCAGCCACTTCGTCAACTATGCGCAGGGTGAGCACCCTTATTCTCACAAGCGCTATGCCGACGAGTACAACCGCTGCCTCGGGGTGCTCGAGCGGCGGCTCGCCGGCCGCGACTATATTCTCGGCGACTACTCGATCGCGGATATGGCGAGCTGGCCGTGGCTGTTGATCGCCAAACCGCTCGGCCAGCCGCTCGATGACTTTCCCAACGTCGCGCGGTGGCGCGAGGCGGTCAAACAGCGACCTGCCGTTCAGAGAGGGGTCGATCTGGGCAAGGCGCTGCGCCGCTCGGCGCCGCCGACCGACGCCGAGCGGCACGTTCTGTTCAACCAGACAGCGCGGGACGTGTTGCGCCCCTCGTGAACGCCTATGCGGTGACCCCGCTCGGCAGCTGCCCACCGCGGCCGTGGGGCAGGGTGTGGAGCTTCAACTCGACCGGGTTGCCGAGCCAGATCGCATAGTTGCTGTGGTCCTCCACGGCGTCCGTTGTCAGCGGGTGGACCAGCACATCGAGCCCGTCGCGGTTCAGCATCAGATAAGGGACGACATGCTCGAACTGGTCGGGCTTGAAGATGACCAGAACGTTAGAGATCGGGTGCGGTCCGCGCGGCGTATCCCGGAATTCCTCGATCTCGACCTCGAACTTCTTGCCGAGCCCGGCGCAGACCCGCTCGGCCGCGCTGCGCGTCTTTGTCAGGTCATAGTAGATGTGGGCGTGGTAGCCCAGGTTCACGACGGATTTCTGGGTCTTCTCGGTCATCGGGCTGCGCTCCCTGCAGGCTGGCAACGGAATGCGGCATTTTTGCACGCCGAAATCCGTAAGTCGATTCAGCCGGAGACGCCGCTAGCTACGCGGCGAGACTGATCTGCTGGCGCGCCATGTCGGCGAGTTTCTCGCCGATCATGATCGTGGCAGCGTTGGTGTTGCCGGAGACCACGGTCGGCATGATCGAGGCATCGGCGACACGCAGCCCGTCGATCCCGCGCACCCGCAGCTCGGCATTAACGACCGCTAGCGGGTCGCTGCCCATCCTGCAGGTGCTGGTCGGGTGATAGACTGTTCCGCCACGCCGCCTGGCGTAGTCCAGCAGTTGTTCGTCGGTCTCGACTGCCGGGCCGGGCTGGAATTCCCGATCGATCAAATGCTGCATATGCGGGTTCGCCAAAATCCGCCGGATCAGCTTTAGCCCGGCCACGATCGTCCGCTGGTCGGTTTCTGCCGACAGATAATTGGGATGAACCGCTGGCGCGTCGAACGGATCGGGGCTCTTCAATTTGATCTCGCCTCGGCTTTCCGGGCGCAGCTGATAGGCGATAGACGTGAAGCCGGAAAACCGATGCAACCCGTCCTGCGGCCGCTCGGCGCTGAAAGGCGACATCGAAATTTTGATGTCGGGCGAGGCCAGCTCGGGGCGGGTTCGTGCAAACAACGCCGCCGGCGAGCTGATCATCGCCAGCGGGCCGCGATGAAACATGTAATATTCGAGCCCGGCCTTCAGCTTGCGGGCATTGCTCAGCATCACGTCGTTGACCGTCACCGGCAGACGCGATTTGAGCTTGACCGGCGCCGAGTAATGGTCCTGCAGGCTCTGCCCGACCCCTGGCAAGTGATGCACGACCGGAAGCCCGAACCCGGCTAGGTGTTCCTGCGGACCGATGCCGGACAGCATCAGCAATTGCGGCGAGTTGACGGCGCCGCCGCACAGGATTACCTCAGTTTCGGCCAAGGCGATGCCGAACCGCCCATCCTGGCGGAAATCCACGCCGGTGGCACGCCGGCCGTCGAAGGTGATCCTTTCCATCATCGCTCCCGTAACGACGCGCAGATTGGGCCGGTGCATCGCCGGGCGTAGATAGCCGACGGCGGTCGAGCAACGTCTGCCGTTGCGCGTCGTCGTCTGGTGATAGCCGGCCCCGTCCTGGCTGGCGCCGTTGAAATCGTCATTGCGGGCAAAGCCGAGTTCGCTCGTCGCCGCGATGAAGGCCTCGCAGATCGGGTGCTGCGCGACATCCGACACGCTGAGCGGGCCTCCGGTGCCGTGAAACCCGTCGGCGCCGCGCACCTGATGCTCGGAGCGCTTGAAGTAGGGCAGCACATCCTCGAACGACCAGCCGGCATTACCGAGCTGGCGCCAGTGGTCGAAATCCTCGGCCTGGCCGCGGATATAGACCATGCCGTTGATCGAGGACGAGCCGCCGAGCACCTTGCCGCGCGGCCAGAAGACGCGGCGGTCGGCGGCACCCGGGTCGGGCTCGGTCTCGTAGCACCAGTTGACGCTCGGGTCGGCGAAAGTCTTGCCAAAGCCCAGCGGGATGCGAATCCAGCGGTTTTTGTCCTCGCCGCCCGCCTCGAGCAGCACGACGCGGGTCGCCGGGTCTTCGCTGAGCCGCGCTGCGACCGCACAGCCGGCGGATCCGGCGCCGACCACGACGAAATCAGCCTCGATCCGTTCCGCCACATCCTGTTGCGTCGCCATTCCGTCACCTCGCGTCTGTCCGCGTCGGCCAGCGGTGCATTAGCCACCGAGACCATGATAGGGTGGCGAATCGGCACCACCAAGCGAGTCTCGGGAGAGGGACATGAGCGACACCGAAATCGGCGCGTTGCGCGCGAAGTTGGCCAGCCGGCTGCGTTCGGACGATTACCGGCAGCGCCGCAGAGATATGGATGCGGGCTTCCTGCAATACGGTATCGCACGCGATGTCACGGTCGAGCCGGTCTCCGCCAACGGGGTACGGGCGGAGTGGACCTCGACCCCGCAGGACAATCGCGACGCGGCACTGCTCTATGTGCATGGCGGCGGCTATGTGATCGGTTCGCTCGACAGCCACCGCCACCTGGTCAGCGAGGCCGGCCGCGCCGCCAAAGCCTGGGGCTTGGCGCTCGATTACCGGCTGGAGCCCGAGCACCCGTTCCCCGCCGCGGTTGAGGATGCCGTCGCGGGCTACCGATATCTGCTGTCCCGCGGCATCCGGCCCGGGTGTATCGCAATTGCCGGCGACAGTG
>Ga0306924_10006314_pt1 | contig 11800 bp, 9 predicted proteins | sample sta12Can44000111_FD_203756 | JGI IMG/M metagenome (GOLD analysis project Ga0306924, IMG submission 203756) | Lab enrichment of tropical soil microbial communities from Luquillo Experimental Forest, Puerto Rico - statanox.12C.anox.44.000.111 (v2)... | ecosystem: Environmental > Terrestrial > Soil...
ACCGCGTGGTGGCTGCGATCGATCCGGGGCACGTCGTCAATCCACTCTCGGTCGAAATGCAGGTGCAGGGCGCGATCGTCTTTGCGCTGACCGCAGCGCTTTATGGGGAAATCACCATCAAGGATGGCGCCGCCGAACAGGCGAATTTCGACGGTTACGAAATGCTGCGGCTGGCGGACGCGCCAAAAGTCGAGACCGTCATCGTGCCGAGCGGCGGCTTCTGGGGCGGCGTCGGCGAACCGCCGGTGCCGCCGCTCGCTCCGGCCTTGTGCAACGCGATTTTTGCCGCCACCGGCAAACGCGTGCGCTCGCTGCCGCTGAAGAATCACGACCTGCGCCGCGCGATCTAAAGCATGATCCCGAAAAGTGGACGCCATTTTCCCGACTGCGCGAAACCCGGCAAAGGACTCGCCGCCAGCAAACCAAGGTTTTTTTGCCATAGCGATGTGCGGCGCTTGCTGATTGCCGCTGTTTTGCTTGCATCGATCGCGAGTGTGGCGGTTGCCGAGGAAAGTTCGGGTGACTGCCTCGGCATCGGCTTCGAGGTGACACATCCGGTCACGATCGCGAAAATCATTGCCGACCGGCCGCAAGTGCATTTCGTCAAAAACGCATATGACGACCCAGCCTGTCCGGCGGACCGCGAGACTTGCGTGGCGCCGAGCTATCTCATTCCGGGCGATCTCCTCCTGGTCGGCAAAACCCGCGGCGTCTATAGCTGCGTGTCCTATCAATCCGCGACCGACCGCACCCAGCGCTGGACCGTCGGCTGGCTGCCGTCGGCAAGCTTGACGCCGGTGCAACCGGCGCGCGCCGGCGAGGCGCGTGACTGGATCGGCCGCTGGAGTCACGCCGGCGGCACGATCACGATCAGCAGAGGCCGGCGCGGAAATTTACGAATCCGCGGCGAGCAGGTGTACCCGGCGGCGCAGAGCGTGCATTCGGGCGTGATCGGCGCCGAGGCCAAGCCGGCCCATGGGCTTTTGCAATTTGCCGACGACGGCCGCGCTGCGTTCAACACCGCGAATTCCGAGGCGGGCAGCTGCCTCATACGGATGCAGCGCATCGCCGAACTTTTGGTGGTCGAGGACAACAACCATTGCGGCGGGTCGATGGTGACCTTCACCGGATTTTACCGGCGGAAAAACTAAGCGGCGTTTCCCGGACGCGGCGCGATTTGAACTACCGCCGACGGAAGCGCTCGATCGATTGCCGCCGTGCTTGCCGGCGGTTCCAGTCGCGCAGGCGCGTGCCCGTCGTTGCCGGAGCGGCGCGCTGGTCGAGCGTGCGCAGGGCTTTGAGGATGGCATCAATCCTGACCGGCCTATCGGCGCCGGCGTCCGAGGCCCACGCCGCCAGAATCGCGCGCTTTTCATTGACGGTGAGGTCGGGATCGGCGACGACGTCGGAAGGATGCCCGAAGGCTTGCGCCGGATGGAGGAGATCGTCCAGCGCGAAAGGACTTCCACGTTCCGAAGCAGTTTTCATAGCCATCGCGCCGCTCGCTTACCGCCGACCGAACAATTTATCGAGGAGCCAGGAGTCGAGCCCGCCGGCGTTTTCTGCGCGCCCGCTCGGCGGCTCGGCGACCGCAGCCGGCGGCGATGGCGTGGCGGCCGGTGCGCCGAACGGCGTACCGAACCAGCCGGGCTCGGCGAGCCCTGGCAACGGCGCCGGCGCCTGGCGGGACAGCGCGGCACGCATGAAGCGGCTCCAGATTTCGACCGGCAGGCCGCCGCCGACGGCGTGTTTGGTCGGCGTATTGTCGTCATTGCCGAGCCAGATGCCGGCAACCAACCGCGAGGTGTAGCCGATGAACCAGGCGTCGCGGAAATCCTGGCTGGTGCCGGTCTTGCCGGCGGCCCGCCAGCCGGGAAGGCTCGCCGCGCGCGCGGTGCCGCTCACGAGCGTCTCGTGCAGCATGGTGTTCATCATGCCGGCGTAGCGCGCGTCGACGATGCGGCCGAGCGGTTGCTGGGCGCGGCCGTAGAGTGTTTTGCCGTCGGCGCCGCGAATCCGCTCCACCACATGCGGGGTCACCGCAATTCCGCCATTGGCGAAGGTGGCATAGGCGGAAACGAGTTCGATCGGCGAGACTTCCGAAGTGCCGAGCGCGATCGAGGCGTTCGGCTCGAGCATCGAGGTGATGCCGAGTCGATAGGCGGTGCGCACGACAGCCTGGGGCGTGAATTCCAATGTCAGCCGCACCGAAACTGTGTTGAGCGAATCGGCAAGTGCCTCGCGCAATGTCACCGGACCGAGATATTGCCGCTCGTAGTTTTCCGGCCGCCAGCCCTTCACCACGATCGGCGCGTCGTCGCGCACGGTGTCGGGCGTGAGCCCGTGTTCGAGCGCGGTGAGATAGACGAAGGGCTTAAACGCGGAACCGGGCTGGCGCTTGGCGTCGACCGCCCGGTTGAATTGGCTCGCTCCGTAGTCGCGCCCGCCGACCAGCGCCCGCACCACGCCGTCGGGCGTCATCGCCACCAGTGCGCCCTCGCCGATATTGAGCTTGTCGCCTTTCTGATTGAGCGTATCGACGAGCGCATGCTCGGCGGCGTTCTGGAGCATCGGATCAATGGTGGTCTCGACGACGATGTCCTGGTCGAATTGGCCGATCAGATCATTGACCGCGTCCATTACCCAGTCGGCCACGTAATTGACCGAGCCGGCGGCGGGCGGCTTGATCGCGTGCGCCGGATGGGCAAGCGCAACCTTGGCCGCGCCCGGTGCGATCATCTTCAACTCCGTCATGTCGGCGAGCACGATCGCGGCGCGGCGCTGCGCGCCTTGCGGATTGTGGTTGGGCGCGAGCCGCGACGGCGCCTGCACGAGGCCGGCGAGCATCGCCGCCTCGGCGAGCGTCAATTGCCGCCCCGATTTCCCGAAATAGCGCTGGCTCGCGCCTTCGATGCCGTAAGCACCGGCGCCGAAATAGACGCGGTTGAGATAAAGCTCGAGGATTTGCCGCTTGGAATATTTGTGCTCGAGCCAGAGCGCGAGCACGATTTCCTGGAGCTTGCGGGTGACGGTGCGCTCCTGGGTCAGGAACAGATTCTTGGCGAGCTGCTGGGTGATGGTCGAGCCACCCTGCGCGGTGCCGCGGTGAAGCACGTCGGCGACAAGCGCGCGCGCGATGCTCAAAGGATCGACGCCACGATGGCTGTAGAAGCGGCGGTCCTCGATGGCGATGAAGGCATTCGGTGCGAAATCGGGCAATTCGCCGATCGGCACCGCGGCGCCGCCCATGTCGCCGCGGGTCGCCAAGGTCGCGCCGTTGTCGCCGAGAATCAGCACTGACGGTGGACGTTTGGGAATCTCTAGCGACTGAATCGGCGGCAAATGAATGCCGATCCAGACCAGCATGCCGATGCCGGCGATCAGCGCCCACAGCGCCAGGACCGCGCCCCAATACAGGGTGCGGCGAAGGACGACGCGGCGTTTGCCGCCGCGTTTGCGTTTGCGCGGCGAGGCTTCGGCGCCGCCGCGGCGACGCCGCGACGGAGACGCGGCGGGTTTTTTGTGGCTCTTGCTCGGGGCCTCGGACGGCGCGCCGCCGTCGTCCTCTGGCGACAGGTCCAGATCGAGGCTCGCGCTGCCGCGCTTTCGTCGCTCTCGCCACGCCATTGACCGTCCCCGGCGCGTCCCAGGCGCCGGGAAGGACCGTAATTTGTCGGGTTTAAGGGGCGGTTACTGGGCCTTCTTTCCGTGACCCTGAGGAGCGAACGTAGCGAGCGTCGAAGGGCGACGGCCCCTAATTTTCAGACGGCATCCTTCGAGGGCCGCTTCGCGGCCACCTCAGGATGACGGCCCTTCATTAGCCCGCCGCTTCCGTCGTTAACTTCGACTAGTCCGGCGGCGTCGCGAACAAAGCGAGCAGCGGTCGCTTGATCGCCGCCTGCCGCGTCGGCGTCGTAATCTGTTCGCCGGTGAGATCGGTGACATAGAACACGTCGACCACGCGCTCGCCGAAGGTCGCGACATGGGCGGACGCAATATTGAGATTGAGCTTCGACAAGGTCGTGGTCAGTTCATAAAGCAGCCCCGGCCGGTCGAGCCCGGTGACCTCGACCACGGTGTAGCGGTTCGACCATTGATTATTGACCGTGACTTCGGGCTCGATGGCGAAAGCCTTGAGCCGGCCCTTCGGCGGCGTGCGCTTGGCCACGGTCTCCGGCAGTTTCAATTCGCCGCGCACCGCTTTCTCGATGGCATCGCCGATCCGCGCCGCGCGGCGCGCTTCGTCCTCGTCGCGCTCGAATTCGCGCGACACTGCGATGGTGTCGAGCGCGAGGCCGTCGGTTGTCGTATAGATCTGCGCGTCGACGATATTGGCGCCGGCGAGCGCGCAGGCGCCGGCGATGATCGACAATAGCCAGGGATGATCCGGCGCAAACACGGTGAGCTCGGTGACACCACGCGCGGCATCGAAGCCGACCTGGGTTGCGAGTTTTTTCCCCGCCGCTTCGGTTGCACGCACGAAGCGGGCGTGACCGACTTTGTGCGGCAGATCGACCTTAAGCCAATAGGCCGGATAGTGCCGTTCGAGATAGGCATCGAGTTCGGGCTTCGGCCAATCCGCCAGTGCGGCGCGGAATTCGGTTTGCGCCCGGGCGACACGCTGCGCGCGATTGACCTCGGAGAAGCCGCCGGTGAGCACCGGTTCAGTCTCGTAATAGAGCGTACGGATGAGCTGCGCTTTCCAGCCATTCCACACGCCGGGGCCAACGGCGCGGATGTCGGCGGTGGTGAGAATGGTCAATAGTTTGAGCCGCTCCAGCGACTGCACGACCGCGGCAAAATTCTCGATGGTCTTGCGGTCGGAAAGGTCGCGCGATTGCGCCACGGTCGACATCACGAGGTGCACTTCGACCAGCCAGGCGACGAGCTCGGTATCGGCGGCGCTCAAACCCAGGCGCGGACAAAAACGACGCGCCAGGCGCGCGCCGGCGATCGAATGATCCTCGACGGAGCCTTTGGCGATATCGTGCAGGAACAGCGCGGCGCAGAGAACCGGTCGGTGCTGCGGCTGGATCGAATTTATCAGTTCGCTGGCGAGCCCGGTTTCCGGATTGTCGCCGCGCGCGATCTCGCTGAGCGTGCCGAAGCAGCGGATGAGATGTTCGTCCACCGTATAGTGATGATACATGTTGAACTGCATCATCGCGACGATGCGGCCGAACGCCTGCACGAAGGCGCCGAGCACGCCGGCTTCGTTCATGCGGCGCAGCACGATCTCCGCCGTATCCGGCGCGGTGAGGATTTCCAGGAACAGCCGATTGGCCTCGGCGTCATCGCGCGCTTTCTTGTCGATCAACTTCAGCGAACGCGTGGCCGCGCGCAGCGCCTCGGGATGAAATTCGAGATTGTGCTGCTGCGCCAGCCGGAACATCCGGATCAGGTTGACCGGATCGCGTCGGAACGCGTCGGCGCGGGCGATATTGATGCGGTTATTGTCGACGATGAAGTCGTCGCTCAGTTTTTTCGGGCTCGGCGCCGGTCGCAATCGCGCCATCATCCGGCTTAAGACCGGCGCCGGCTTGGCTTGTCGCTCCTCGAGCCCGGCGCAGAGGATGGCGGTCAAATAGCCGACATGCTTGGCGGTCAAGAAGTAATGTTTCATGAAGCGTTCGACATCGCGCAAGCCGGGATGCGCGGTATAGCCGAGCCGCACCGCGATATCGCGCTGAATGTCGAACGACAGGCGCTCCTCGGCGCGGCCGGCGACGAAATGCATGTTGCAGCGGACCGACCACAAGAAATCCTCGCAACGGCGGAACAGATTGTATTCGTCGCGGTCGAACACGCCGCGCTCGATCAGTTCTTCCGGTTCGCGCACGCGGTAGACGTATTTGGCGATCCAGAACAATGTGTGTAGGTCGCGCAGGCCGCCCTTACCGTCCTTGACGTTCGGCTCGACCACGTAGCGGAACTGGCCGGCGCGCCGATGGCGCTGCTCGCGCTCGGCGAGCTTGGCGGTGACGAATTCCGCGGCGCTGCCCTGCGCCACTTCCTTGTCGAAACGCGCGGTCAGCTCGTTGTAGAGCTTGACGTCGCCGAACAAATACCGCGACTCAAGCAGCGCGGTGCGGATGGTTATGTCCGCCTTGGCCTGGCGAATCGATTCGTCGACCGAGCGTGTGGCGTGGCCGACCTTGAGCCCCATATCCCACAGGCAGTAAAGCAGGGCCTCGGCAACGGACTCGCCCCACGCGGTCTGCTTGTACGGGAGCAGAAACAAAAGATCGATGTCCGAGCCCGGCGCCAGCAGTCTGCGGCCGTAGCCGCCGGTTGCGACCACCGCCATCCGCTCGGCCTCGGACGGCGCGCGCGACGGATAGAGCTCGCTGCCGGCAAACTCGAACAAGATGCGGATGATCTCGTCCTGCATCAGTGCGAGCCGCTCGGCGCAACGGCGGCCATGGCGATCCTTGAGCAGAAGTTCCTCGGCGCGGGCGCGGGCCTGCGTGAGCGCCGTCTTGAGCCGTTGGGCGACCGCGGTACGCAATTCGCGGTCACGGCCGGCGTGGCGCTCCGCCAGCGCCTTGAGATCGGCGGCGAGCGCCGCCGGGTCGATCAAGTCACTCGCAATGCGTGGCGATCGTTGAATGTCCAACATCACGCATAGGCTTAGCGGAGCGGGGAGGCAGTGTCATCGTGATCCCGCGCCATCGTGATCCCGCGCCCTGGTGATCGCGCGAAAACGGTCGAGCCCGAAGGGGGCCAAGAGTCAAGCGACCCTGTCCGAAGTCGGCCCCCCTTGCGGGCCCGATGATAGGCTCCGCGCCATCCGGGAAACGCGTCGTGCTTCCCCGGATTTCACTTCGCTCCATCCGCGCTCCTGGTGAAATCGTTCTATTCTCATTACCTTCTGTAGTCGTTTTTTCTGATTGACGCCTCCGATGGCCCCTCCTATGGAAAAAACGTAGTCTGGAGGTCGTCATGCTTCATCGCCGCAAAGTCCTCACCGCCGCCGCGGGTGCCGCATTTGCACCGCTTGCGCCCTTCGCCTTTGCCCGCCCCGCGCGCGCCGCCGACAAGCCGTCGGAAATTCGCATCGATTGGGCGACGTACAATCCGGTCTCGATGGTGCTCAAGGAGAAGGGCCTCCTGGAAAAGGAATTCGCCAAGGACGGCATCGGCGTGCGCTGGGTGCAGTCGCTCGGTTCCAACAAAGCGCTGGAGTTCCTCAACGCCGGCTCGATCGATTTCGGCTCGACCGCGGGGTCGGCCGCGCTGTTGAGCAAGATCAACAGCAATCCGATCAAGTCGATCTACGTCTATTCGCAGCCGGAATGGACGGCGCTGGTGACGCGCAAGGACACATCGATCAACAAAATCGAGGATCTCAAAGGCAAGCGCGTGGCGGTGACCCGCGGCACCGATCCGCACATTTTCCTGGTGCGCGCGCTGCTTTCGGTCGGTTTGAACGAGAAGGACATCAGCGAGGTGCTGCTGCAGCATCCGGACGGCAAAACCGCGCTCATCCGCGGCGATGTCGATGCCTGGGCCGGCCTCGATCCGATGATGGCGCAGGCGCAGGTCGAAGATGGCGCGCGGCTGTTTTACCGCAACAAGGACGCCAATACTTACGGCATCCTCAATGCCCGCGAGGAGTTTCTCAAAGACTATCCCGACCTGACGCGGCGCACACTCGCGGTCTATGAGACTGCGCGCAAATATTGCCTTGAGAACTACGACGACGAGAAACGCGTGTTCATCGAGGCGACCAAGCTGCCCGGTCCTGTGGTCGATATCCAGCTCAAGGAGCGCACCGATTTGAATTTCAATCGCATCGGCGCGCCGCAGCGCGACACCATCCTCAAGGCGGGATTGGCGCTGCAGCAAGCCGGCGTCATCCCGGGCAATGTCGACGTGAAGAAATCGCTCGACGATCTGATCGACGATCGTTTCGTCGGCGCGGCGTGACCAGCTCCTTCTCCCCGCCTGCGGGGAGATGGTTGGGATGAGGGGCTTGTCACCAAGCCCAGAGTCGCGGTCGCCCCCTCACCCGGATTGCTGCGCAATCCGGCCTCTCCCCGCAAGCGGGGAGAGGTAAATTTCGCATGATTGCAAAAACCGACGTCACCATGTCTCTTGTCAGCATGACACTCGCTGCGGAAGGCACACCGGCGCAGGAACGGTCGGCGGCAAGCCGCCGCGCGCGCTTCATCCGGCCGGCTTTGGGCCTCATTGTGCCGGCGGTGCTGGCGCTCACGTGGGAAATCGTGGTGCGGCTTGGCTGGTCGACTGGGCGTTTGGCACCGCCGCCTTCGGTCATCTTCCAGACCTTCGTCGATCTTGCCCGCACCGGCGAATTGCAGCGCGACACGTTGGTGACTTTGTCGCGGGTCGCCGCCGGCTTTGCGCTCGGCGCCATGGTGGCGACCGTGGTCGGCGCGGCGACCGGCTACTCGCCGCTGATCCGGCGCTTGCTCGATCCCAGCCTCCAAGCGTTACGCGCGATTCCGTCGATCGCCTGGATCCCGCTGTTCATTTTGTGGCTCGGGATTTTCGAATCGTCCAAAGTCACGCTGATCGCGGTCGGCGTGTTCTTTCCGGTCTATCTCGGGCTGATGGGCGCAATCCAATCGGTCGATCGCAAGCTCGTTGAAGTCGGCCGCGCCTTTCGGCTCTCCGATTTCGAAATGGTGCGGCGGATTTTGCTGCCGGCGGTCTTGCCCGCTTATGTGATTTCGCTGCGCTCGGGGCTCGGGCTCGGTTGGATGTTTGTTGTTGCTGCCGAGCTGATGGGTGCGTCCGAAGGTCTCGGTTATTTGCTGATCGACGGCCAGCAGCTCGGCAAGCCGGCCGAAATCATCGCCGCCATCGTTGCCTTCGCCATCGTCGGCAAGGCCACGGATTGGCTGATCGCGCTTGTGGCGGCGCCGTTCCTGCGCTGGGAAGATGTGGTGCGGCATGAGTAAAACGTGATGCTTGCACGAATACGCTGTTCAGTCATCCTGAGGTCCCCGCGCGGAGCGCGGGCCTCGAAGGATACGGCGCCAATGCGCCGGCCGTTCATCCTTCGAGGCTCGCTCTGCTCGCGCCTCAGGACGACGGGATACGGCTTCGGTATCGCCTGATGCTCGTGCTCGACCATATCGGCAAGACTTATCCCAACGGCGTGCATGCGCTTGGCGGCGTATCGCTTGAGGTGGAGCTCGGCGAAATCGTCGCCGTGATCGGCGGCTCGGGCTGCGGCAAGTCGACATTGCTGCGCGCGATTGCCGGGCTCGATCCGGCGAGCGAAGGCACGGTGATCCTGGACGGCGAGCGTATCGGCGCACCGCACGAAAAGATCGGCATCATCTTTCAGGAGCCGCGGCTGCTGCCTTGGCTCAAAGTCGCGGACAATGTCGGCTTTGGTCTCAACGGTCGGCCCAAGGCCGAGCGTACGGAGCGCGTTGCCGCGGCGCTGCGGCGCGTCGGCCTGGCCGACAAGGCCTCGGTATGGCCGCGCGAATTATCGGGCGGTCAGGCGCAGCGCGTCGCCATCGCCCGCGCACTGGTGCCGCGGCCGGAAGTGCTCTTACTCGACGAGCCGTTTTCGGCGCTCGACGCTTTCACCCGCACCGATCTGCAGGATCATCTGCTCGATCTGTGGGCCGACGCCAAACCGACCTTGATTGTGGTCACTCATGATGTGGACGAGGCAATCGTGCTCGCCGATCGCATCATGGTCATGTGCCCGCGGCCGGGTCGCGTTTTCGACGACATCGGCGTCGACCTGCCGCGGCCGCGCGATCGCCAGTCGGCGGCCTTCGATTTCGTCAAGCGCCGCGTGCTCGCCGCGCTTGACCGCTCGCTCAACCGCGCGCCGGCCGGTGCCGAGAACGAGCAGAAGGCGGAGACCGGCGCGGCGATGTGGTGGTGATCGGATGACAGAAAGCGGATGACAGACGACAGAGCACTTCTTATCTGTCCTCTGTCATCGGTTGTCCGCCGTCGATATTTCATTCCGACCAGCAAACACAGAGGTATTTCAAATGGACTCCGCCGCGTTGCGCGCGCTGCAGGCGCCGATCAAGGAACGCTACAAGGCCGATCCCCAAGCCGGCGTGATCACGCTGAAAGCCAAGGGCGCGCTCGACGACACCAATATCGCCTGCAAGGTCGAGACCAGCCGCGCGCTCGCGGTGGCCGGGCTGCATCCGGCGACCGGCGGCTCCGGCCTGGAACTGTGCTCCGGTGACATGCTGCTCGAAGCTTTGGTCGCCTGCGCCGGCGTGACGCTCAAGGCGGTCGCCACTGCGCTCGACATTCCGCTGCGCTCTGGAGCGGTATCGGCGGAAGGCGATCTCGATTTTCGCGGCACGCTCGGGGTGGCCAAGGAGGCGCCGGTCGGGTTTGCGCAAATCCGGCTCCGTTTCGACCTCGATACCGACGCACCGCAAGACAAGCTTGATCAGCTGCTCAAGCTCACCGAACGATATTGCGTGGTTTATCAGACCATCCGCAGCGGTCCGCCGGTCGAAATCACGCTCAAGCGGCAGTGATAGTCCTCATTGCCACTGCTCCGTCATCCTGAGGCGGCCGCGCAGCGGCCCTCGAAGGGATAGGCTGCGGCGTTCGGGCCGTCGCCCTTCGAGGCTCGCTTCGCTCGCACCTCAGGGTGACGGAAACATTCACTGCTGACGAAAAATGTCCCCCGACCTCACGTTCTGGCTTGAACTCATTTTCAAGATGGTGATGACGGCGGCTGTCGTCGTCTTCATTTCGATTGTGGTCGAGCGCTCGGGTCCGTTCATCGGCGCATTGATCGCTGCATTGCCGACGGCGGGCGGCGCCGCTTACGTCATCCTCGCCATCGAACATCCGCCAGCGTTTATTGCCGGAAGCGCAGTCGGCAGCATGGCCATCGGCGCCGCGGTGGCGATCTTCGCCGCGGTCTATGCCGTGCTGGCGCAGCGCCATGGTCTCGTCTTCAGCCTCAGTCTGTCCTTGCTCGCCTGGTTTGCATGCGCGGCCTTGCTGCGGCAGGTGAACTGGACGCCCGTTAGCGCGCTCGGGCTCAACGCGGCGGTGTACGCCGTCACCATTCCGCTGAGCTGGCGCTATCGCAGTTCGGCGCCCCCGAGAAAATTCCTGCGCACGCGTTACGACATTCCGCTGCGCGCGCTCGCCGCCGCGACCGTGGTTGTGATCGTGACGAGTGCGAGCCACAGCATCGGCTCGTTCGCCTCCGGAATGTTCGCGCTGTTCCCGATTGTCTTTTGCAGCTCGATCGTCATTTTGCACCCGCGCGTCGGCGGCAAAGCGATGGCAAGCGTGATGGCGCATGCGCAGGTGGCGCTGGTCGGGCTGACGCTGGCCTTTATGGCTGTGCATTATCTTGCCGAACCGCTTGGCTCGTGGTGGGCGCTCCTCATCGGACTTGGCGTCTCGATGGCCTGGAGCGGCATGCTGATGCTAGTGCGCAGGCGCAGCAAGGCGCGGTGAGGATTGCTTCGCCCGCAATGACGAGTGATGTTCCGCTTGGACCGACTAATCCTTCGCTTTTGTGAGCTGCGCCTTGAGCACGTAAAGCGCTTCCAGTGCATCGCGCGGCGACATGTCGTCAGGACTGAGCGCCGCCAGAGCTTCCAGCAAACCCGCGAGCGCAGAACCTGTTTGCGGCTGCGGCGCGGACGCCCGCGCGCTGGCAAATAGCGGCAAATCATCGATCAGCTTGCGCGCCGGCGAGACGCGGTCTTCGGCTTCGATCTGCGCCAACACGACTTTGGCGCGTTCGATGACGCTTGCCGGCAGACCAGCGAGTCTTGCCACCTGGATGCCATAGGAGCGGTCGGCGGCGCCG
>Ga0306924_10006315_pt1 | contig 11799 bp, 9 predicted proteins | sample sta12Can44000111_FD_203756 | JGI IMG/M metagenome (GOLD analysis project Ga0306924, IMG submission 203756) | Lab enrichment of tropical soil microbial communities from Luquillo Experimental Forest, Puerto Rico - statanox.12C.anox.44.000.111 (v2)... | ecosystem: Environmental > Terrestrial > Soil...
ACGCCGCCCGGACCGACCGGGACCACAACATCACCACGATCTCTGCGCTGCCGACCATCTGGGACCAGCTCTCACCTGTCCCCAACAACCAGGGCATCCCCACCGGCGGTTACTTCTTCCGGGACCTGCCATTCCTGGCGCTGTGGGGCCTGAAGTACTACCCGTTCTGGCACCTGTACGCCGGTGGTGACACCGACGTCCTCGGCGTCCCGGTCAAGACCCTGCCGTTCCTGGACACCGTTGCTCAGGGGCTGCTGCCCAACGTCAGCTTCGTCGACCCCGAGTTCGCCCTCGCCGACGATGGGACCGGGGCCGACGACCATCCCAAGGCCGACATCAGGCGGGGTGAACGATTCCTCGCCGACACCTACCACGCCCTCGCTGGCGCGGGCTACCTGGACAACACGGTGCTGGTCATCACCTTCGACGAGTGGGGCGGGTTCTTCGACCACGTGCGGCCGCCGCAGGTCATCGACGACACCAGCCCGGCGAGCGTCGATCACACCGGCAACAGCGCCACACCGACCGATGGGCGCCTGGTGCCCGATTACACCCAGCTCGGATTCCGGGTTCCGGCCATTGTGGTGTCGAACCTAGCCGCGGCGAGGGTCGCCCACGCTGGCCCGTTCGAGCACACCTCCACGCTGAAGATGATCGAGTCCACCTTCGGGCTCCGGTCGCTGACCGCCCGGGACGCCAACGCCATGGACCTGCGCCAGATCCTGAACCGTCACCCCCGCCAGCCCGTCCCGCAGAGCGCGATCCCAGCCAGCAGTCAGGTACCGGGCCCCGCCGACGATGCCGCCGCGTTCTGCAGCGCAACCAGCACCCAGTCGACCTCCCCCTCGCCAGTATCCAAGGGCAAACCGACCACCGCAGCGCACCGCCTGCCACGGTCGGGGTATCCAACCGGTAATGGGATGGCCGGATTGGCGCGCCAGTATTCGCAGCCTGCCACCAGATAGCACTTCCCCCCGCCGGCCCGCCGCTTGACAGGCTTGACTACAAGCCCGTCAGGGGCCCGTGCAGTGGCTGCCTCCCGCTCCCTTGGGGACCCTTGACGGCAGGAGGCCGTGCTCGCGCTGCTTGCCGCCGATGCACCGCAGAACACGAGCAGACGCGAAGGAACTAACGAACGCTGAGCGGGACAGTAGCCCGGGGCCGTAGGAGTACCGCCTCCCTCGTGATCAGCCAAAGTCCCCCGTCTGTGCGAACGTCGACGCCGAGCTGGCTTTGTTCGAGTAGATGGTGCTGGCAACGCTGTCCGAGCAACCCGGCCAGACCTGGCACTTCCCGCAGCAACAGCGCCAGCTACGATCACCACTGACGACATATTCGGCGCCGCGTCCAGAGCCGGGGGAAGCAAGGAGGCCCCCCGTGGGCAACTGGCAGTTGGACCCTTATCACACGCAGGTCGAGTTCTCCGCCAAGCACCTTGGGATGATGACGGTGCGAGGTTACTTCGATGAGGTCAGCACTGTCGCCGATATCGGCCCTGATCATCCAGAGAGCTCATCGGTCGAGGCGACCATCTCGACGGCCAGCCTCCGCACCAACAACGGAATAAGGGACAACGACATCAAGTCGTCGAACTTCCTTGAGGTGGACAAATACCCGTTCATCAAATTCAAGAGCACGAGCGTCGAGCCGTCCGGGCAGGACCACTACAAGCTGACCGGCGACCTTACGATCAAGGAGACCACGCGCCCCGTGGTGCTCGACCTGGCGAAGTACGGGGAGTTCAACGATCCGGCCATGGGACACCGGATCTCCCATGGCGCCACCACCAAGATCAACAGGAAGAACTTCGGGCTTAGCTTCAACGCCATCCAGGATGGCCGGATGGTCGTCAGCGAGGAGATCCAGATCACGATCGAGGGCGAGCTCGTCGAGCAGCCGCAAGCAGCCGAAGCCGCCGGCAGCTGACATCACCGCCGGGACACAGATCGCCGCCATCCCGGCGCCGTGGCAGCCGGCCGTCGGGTCGCCGTGGAGCGCGGCCCGGCCGGTCGTCAGAACGGCGATGGAGGTCGGGGTGCTTAACGGCGGGGGCCCGGCCCCCCTGGAGGGCGGGTGGCGGTAGCGATCCAGATGCTGGCAGGCCGGCCGAGGTAGTAGGCAGGTGCGCCGTTGGGGCGGGTATGGCGAGGGCGGGCATCTGCGGACATGGTGCTCTCCTTGTCACGATCGGCGTGGGCGCCGCTGTCGAGGAGCGTGTCAGCGCTGTGTTAACGGGCCGTTGAGGCGTGATTAAAGCGCTGCCGTCCCCCCGCCGTGCCTCAATGGCTGCCGAGCCTGTGTGGCTGGTGCTTACCCGCCACCGCCGATGGTGAGGGTGAGGCGCTGGCCGTTGGGCTGGTTTTGGGCGTGGAAGGTCTCGACGGCGGCGGCGCGTAGGCGCGCCGGACCGGCCGGCTGGCTCAGGCGGTGTGACGCATGTCGCACTCGCCGGCGCCGTGCTGCTGAACCTTCCAAGCTTTCTACCCGTAGGTAGTTGAGAGCGGAACTACCGCTGCGAGTCCAGCCCTTACGAGGAGCTCACCATGCGACACCCCAAACTCATCATCGCCGGGATCGGCCTAGCCGCCGTGGCCGCTGTCGGCGGCATCGCCGCCGCCGCCGCCGCAGGCGGCACCTCTGCCAGCAGCGCCACCACCGGCCACAGCACAACGTCGGCGACCGTGCGCACCGGGTCAGCAACCGTCGCTGGCAAGACCGAGACCATCCTGGTCAACTCCGGTGGCCTGCCGCTGTACTTCTACCGGCCCGACACCGCGGCGACGTCGCTTGTCACCGGCGGGGTGGCCGCGCTATGGCCAGCACTGACCTCAGCCGCGCCCACTGCCGCCGGAGCAACCGGCAAGCTCACCGTGGTCAACGACGTCCACGGCCACCAGGTCGCCTATAACGGCCACCTGCTGTACACCTTCACCAGTGACCACGCCGGCCAGGTGACCGGCCAGGGCGTCCAGAACTTCTTCGTGGCCACCCCGGGCCTGGCTCCGATCGCAAGCTCCACGGCGCCGGCGGGCATGGTCCCGGCCACTCCGTCCACCCATGGTTACGGCTACTGAGACGGCTAGTTGCTCCCGCCCGCTGACGCCACGGCTGCGGGCGGAGCCAGCCGGCCTTGGCGGGAGAGCAGCAGCCGCACAGGCAATTGAGGAGCCGGCGTGCCGGAAAATGAGCAGCCGTTACTCATGTGCCCCCGGGGCCGGGTGACTTACAACTGTGCAAGCGGGCCGGCCGCGACCCGCTTTTCGCACGGAAACCGAGGAACGGAAATGAACTGGTTCTTGCTCAACATGCCGCTGGCCGCCGCCTTTTTCGGGGCTTGGGTCGGCATCCCGTTGTGGCTGACCTTCAAACACCACGCCAGCCGGCCCAGCTTCTCCGCCTTGGACGCCCACCTCGATGCCAAGACGGCACTGGCCGATTAACGGGCGGGCCAGCGTTCCAGCACGATGCCAGGGCCGTTTCGGGCCTGTCCGGCAACGTCGACGGTGCTGAGAAGGGAGGATGAATGTCAGCGACCGACCGGCGGCCAGCACACCGCGAAGCCACCTCCGCCGACAGCGCCCGGGCGGTCGGCCGCCCCGGCAATGCCCGCGCCGGCGAGGCCGGAGACGCGATTGCATGCCTAGATGTGCTGGCGGCGCACCTACGCGCCCGCGGCTGGACCACCTATATCAACACCCCGGATGGCCGGCTCGCCTTCCTGTTCGTGCAAGGCTCAGACCACCGCGCGGAATGCGGCGAGATTATCGCCATTGCCGACAACGCCACCGGTGACTGGTGGTACTGGTTCAGCTGGGCCCAGCGAATAACACCCGTCCACCCGCCCGCCGCAGCGGCGGACGCGATCATCGCGGCATGCCAGCGGCCAGCGGACGGCTCCCCGGCCCCACAGGTACCCACAGCCAATGGTTACGCCGCCTGCCGGGCCCCGGCCAGAGCGGTTCCGCCGCGACCGTCCGCGCCGCTGGCCCGGGCCTGAGACCGGGTTGTCGACCGTGGGCCAAGACGGGGTGCCTTGGCCCACGGCCACGTCGGCAGATGTGGAGTCAGTGCCTGATGCTGGGTACTGGCGTGGGCCCGCGGTGGGCACCGTGCAGCGCGAGGATGACACTGATGCTTCGGTCCGGCGGGCCGGTGATTGCTGGCAGCGGCCGGGCCGGCGCCGGGGCCGGCGGCAGCGGCACGCATGGGTTGCGGATCAGCAGGAAGATTCGCTGGTCGCCGTTGGGGAGCACGCCGTGGCCGAAGATGTCGCCGCGGTTGTTGATGTAGTCGGCGCTGATCATCTGTAGCGGGTTGGGGGCGACGAGGGTGTTGAGGTCGTAGCCGTGGCCGCCGGACCACAGCACGGCGAGGAGTTCGTGACCGTGGTTATCGGTTTCATTGCCGGCGACCTGGCCATAGTCGTTAACGCCGTTACCGAAGGCCCAGGCGGCGCCGCCGACGGGTGGCAGGTCGGTCATGTGGGCGTGGCGCCACAAGAACCCGTGGAACTTCTTCTGATGCGGCGGTGCGAGGTAGCCGCCGGCGCGGCCGCGATCAGCACCGCCAGGCGTTTGTTCATGGTTGTGGCCCTTTCCAGGTGCACCGCCGGTGTGAGGCAGCGGAGTTGAGGAGGCGCTCGCACGGATGCCGAGCCGGGCTGCGGCCTGGATTGCGGCCGCCGGGGAGGGGCCCCGGGGAAGAGGCTTCGGTTGCCTCACCCGGAGGCGGGTGCGGGGGATGCCGCTCAGGGCGATCCGTTCCTTCCACGCCGGGGACCGGTTCGGCGGTCTCGGCCGGCCGGAGCCGGTCTGGCCGCCGCGGCAGGCTTCTCCAGCGGATCGGTGCCGCGCCGGATGCGGTCACCGCTGGGGCGATGCGTGCGCGTACCGGCCGCCGGGCGGCCCGGCCCCGGGTACGCGATCGCTACCACGGTGGCCACCAGCAGCACGACTGTGACCGCCATCAAGGTGAGCTGCCAGCCGGGGATGCCGCCGGCGGCCGGCGGATGGACGTGGCCGGGCGGCGGCGGGTGCGTAGTCCAGCCGGGTGGCCGGGGCCGTGGCGTGGCCAGCGCGGCGGGCGCGGCGGCGAGGCACGCAAGTACGGCGCTGGCCAGCACGGCCAGCACGCGGGCCGCACGGCGGATGGCGCGGATCGGGTTCATGGCGGTCTCCTGGTGACTGGTTCCACTGTTGGCGGCCGCCATGGTGTGCACCACGCATCACAGCCCGCACAACTGCCCGTACAAATCCGTGGCGCCGGGCCTGTTCCGCCGGGGGCCGGCCGCCCGGGCGGGTCCTGGGTGCGGTCGCAGCGCTGACGATGACGCCCTCTGGCAGGTGCTGGCCGCGGTCTCTGCGGTCACGCCAGCTCGCGCCGCGGCCGGACGGGCCGCAGGGATGGCGGGGGGTGACCTGGCCCGCATACTCTTGGTGCAAGATCGGGTTCCCGCGCAGCGCCGGGCAGCCGCGGCGGGCGGTCGCGAGGGGGATGCTGGGCGGTGGCGGAGCCGGAGCTGAGTTTCGCTGGACTGCTGCGGCAGCTGCGGGCCGAGGCGCGGCTGACCCAAGAAGAGCTGGCCGAGGCGGCCACCTTGAGCCCGGAGGCGGTCAGCGCGCTTGAGCGGGGCATTCACCGCACCGCCCACAAGGACACCGCGGTCTTGCTGGCCGGTGCGCTGGGCCTGCCGGAGCAGGTACGCATCGTGTTCGTCGCCGCGGCCCGCGGCAGGGCCCCCACCGCCGCCGTGCTGGCGGCCAGGCAAGAGGCCACGCTAGGCGCCTTTCAGGCCGCGGTCACCCGGGCCCTGCCGCGGGATAACTCCAACTTCACCGGCCGCCAGGCCGAGCTAGCGGGCTTGATGGAGGTATTGACTGCGGCGGCGAGCGGCGGGGCGGCGGGGATCTGCGCGATCGACGGAATGGCCGGGATCGGCAAGACCACGTTGGCGGTACACGCCGCGCACCGGTTGAGCGAGGCCTTCCCCGATGGGCAGTTCTTCTTGCCGCTGCACGCCCACACGGTGGGCCAGCGGCCGGTCGACCCGGCGGATGCGCTAGCCAGTCTGCTGCTGACGGTGGGGGCTGGGGCGGCGCAGATCCCGCCGGGGCTGGAGGCCCGCGCCGCGCGCTGGCGCGATCATGTGGCGGGCAAGCAGATTCTGCTGCTGCTCGATGACGCATCCGGCCATGAGCAGATCCGGCCGCTGCTGCCCGGGACTGCAGGCAGCCTGGTGCTGGTCACCAGCCGCCGAAGGCTGACCGCCCTGGATGATGCCGCGGTGATCAGCCTCGATGTTCTCTCCAGTGGCGAGGCGGCGGCGCTGCTCGTCCGGCTGGCGGCCCGTCCCGGGCTGCGCGCCGAGGATCCCGGCGTGGGTGAGATCACCGGCCTGTGCGGGTATCTGCCGCTGGCCATCGGGATGCTTGCCCGCCAGTTGCGCCATCACCCCGCCTGGACCGTCGGCCAGCTTGGCGCGGATTTGGCCGCCGCCCGGGATCGGCTGGCGCTGATGCACGCCGAGAACCTGTCGGTCGCCGCCGCGTTCGGCCTGTCCTACACCGACCTCACCCCAGACCAGCAGCGGCTGTTCCGCCGCCTCGGGCTGCACCCGGGCCCCAGCATCGACGCTTACGCCGCTGCCGCGCTCGACGCCACCAGCCCGGAGACCGCGCGCCGCCATCTCGATCAGCTCTATGACCATCATCTGATCACCGAGCCCACCCCGGGCCGTTACCAGCTGCACGACCTGCTCCGGGAGCACGCCTGCACCCTCGCCGCCGCGGACAACCCTGTGGCTTCGAACGAAGCGATCGGCAGGCTACTGGACTACTACCTGCACACCGCCCTGGCCGCCGGGCAGCACTTCACCCCGTGGGCCAGCGCCTGTCGCCGCCCGGCACCCTGTGTGCCGCCGGCCCAGGCCCCCGGCGTGTCCACCCTCGGGCAGGCGGCCGCCTGGCTGGATGCCGAGCGGGCAAACCTGCACGCCGCCGCCGACTACGCCGCCGACAGCGGACGATCCCCCCATGCCATCGCAATGGCCGCCGCAATGGGCGGCTTCCTGATCGCCCGCGGTCACTGGGATCAGTCCACCGCCTTGCACCAAACCGCCCTGGCCGCGGCGCGCCGGGCCGACGACCGGCTGGGCGAGGCCGACACGCTCGCCGAACTGGGCATCGTGCAGCGGGAGACCGGCGACTATCCAGCTGCCACTGCAAGCTGGGCCCGGGCACGTGCGCTCTACGGTGACGCCGGTGATCTGCCGGGGCAGGCCAACGTCCTCAACCAGCTGGGCTTTCTGCACGTGCTGACCGGGGACTACCCGGCTGCCGCCGCCAGCCACGACCAGGCCCTGGCACTGGCCTGTCGCGCCGGCGACCGCCTCACGGAGGCAGCCGCCCTCATCAACCTGGGCGTTCTGCAGCAACTGACCGGGGACTACGCTGCCGCCGCCGCCAGCCACCAGCAAGCCCTGGCACTGTGCTGCGACCTCGGCAACCTGCAAGGCCAGGCCTACGCCCTCAACGACCTTGGCCTCGTGCAGCAAGAGACCGGGGACTACCCCGCCGCCGCCGCCAGCCACCAGCAGGCCCTGTCCCTGTTCGCTGACCTGGGCAACCGGCTCGGTCAGGCCGCGGCACTCAACCGCCTCGGCGAGCTAGCGACCCGGACCGCGAACACCGCGCAGGCCCGCGAAGACCACGCCCAGGCGCTGGCCATCGCCCGCGACATTGGCGCAGCCCCTGAGGAAGCACGCGCCCTGGAAGGACTCGGCCAAGCCCACCTGCACGACGGCAACCCCGGCGAAGCCGCCACGCAACTGCGGCAGGCACTCACCATCTACCAGCGCATCGGCGCTCCCGCCGCGCAGCGAGTCCAGAAAACCATCCAGTACCACAAGCTGGTGACCCCCACGCCCGAGCCGCGGCCACAAGATCCCAGCGACGAAGGCCATCAGGCGCGCACTCCCGCGGCAGCACCCCCAGGGAATCGTTAGAGACGGGGCGGTCCAGCGACACCACCCCTCCGTACTTTGAGCCTGCGCTCAGGCCCAGGGGCCCCACTACCGGAGGTGGCTCGTTGCGGCCCGGCCCCTGCCGGGCAAGGCCCTTCCACTCCAAGCTCACCGGTACCCGGGCCGGGCAGCCAGCGCCATTCGTCACGTCCTCGCGGCCGGGCGCCCGTATTCGTGCGGTACGGATCGCCGAGCACCCGAGCCGGCGAATGAAACCACCGTGAAACCGCGGTGAATCCCACTCCGTGCACCCTCGATGTGATCGTGGCCGTCCAGGCCGCGGTGATGGCGAAAGGAGAACCATGACCAGCGCGATCACGGCCACCGGGCTCCGCAAGTCATTCGGCGGCACGGTGGTCCTCGACGGCATCGACCTGGAGGTCGGCGCGGGAACAACGTTCTCGCTGCTGGGCCCCAACGGCGCTGGCAAGACCACCACCGTGCAGATCATGTCCACGCTGGTCCACGCCGACAGCGGCGAGGTGCGCGTCGCAGGCCATGACGTGGTCCGGGACCCGGCGGCGGTACGCGCCGCGATCGGGGTCACCGGCCAGTTCTCCGCGGTCGACAAGCTGCTTACCGGCGAGGAGAACCTGCTGCTGATGGCGGATCTGCACCACCTGGGCCGGGCCGAGGGGCGGCGGCGCGCCGCCGCGCTGCTCGGCCAGTTCGACCTGGCCGACGCGGCCAAGAAGACCGCGATGACCTACTCCGGCGGCATGCAGCGCCGGCTCGATCTGGCGATGACCCTGATGGGCGACCCGCGCATCATCTTCCTCGACGAGCCGACCACCGGTCTCGACCCGCGCAGCCGCCGCGTGATGTGGCAGACCATCCGTGAGCTCGTGGCCGGCGGCGTCACGATCTTCCTGACGACCCAGCAGCTGGACGAGGCGGACAAACTGGCCGACCGGGTCGCCGTTCTCGACCACGGCAAGGTGGTCGCCGCCGGGACCCCCGAGGAGCTCAAGCGAAGCATTTCCGGGGCCCACGTCCGGCTGCACTTCGCCGACGCCACGGGGCTCGACGCGACGGCACGGGCCCTCGGCGGAGCGTTCCGGCACGATGGCACGCTGACGCTGGAGGTTCCCAGCGACGGCGGCGCGGTCGCGGTGCGAGAGCTGCTGAACCGGCTCGGCGACGTGGCGGCCGCGGTCGACGAGGTGTCCGTACACACGCCCGATCTCGATGACGTCTTCTTCGCCCTCACCGGACGCCGGACGGCAGAAGCGACGCCAGAACTGGAGAACGCCCGATGACAACTCTGACCCTTGCCGTCCGGGACTCGGCGACGATGACCCAGCGCAGCCTCCGGCACGTGCTGCGCTATCCGGTGACGCTGGTCGTGGCGGTGGCCGTGCCCGTACTGTTGCTGCTGCTGTTCGTCGGCGTCTTCAGCAGGCTGAAGATGAGCCTGGGCGCGCACGCCTCTTACATCGACTATGTCATGCCCGGGATCATCGTGATGACCGCCGGGTACGGGAGCTCGGTCACCGCTCAGGGTGTCAACCGGGACTCCACCGAGGGCATCATCGGCAGGTTCCGCACCATGGCGATCTCACCCACCTCGATGCTGAACGGGTACGTCGTCAGCGCCCTGGCCCGCACGCTGGTCAGCGCGGCACTGGTCATCGCCGCCGCGATCGGGCTGGGGTTCCGGCCCACCGCCGACGCCGGCCGGTGGCTGGCGGCGGCCGGCATCACCGTCCTGCTCGTGCTGGCACTGACCTGGCTGGCCGTCCCGTTCGGCCTGGCGGCCAAGACCGCCGAGGGCCTGACCGGCTTCATCCTGATCGTTCAGTTGCTGCCGTTCATCAGCAGCGCGTTCGTGCCACCAGGCCAGATGTCGGGCTCTGTGCGCTGGTTCGCGGCGCACGAACCGTTCACTTCGGTCATCGACACGCTGCGCGGGCTGCTGACCGGCACGCCGTCCGGCGGCGCCGTGCTCACCGCCGTGATCTGGTGCGCCGGGCTCGCGCTGGCCGGGTACCTATGGGCGCGGGTCCTGGTCCGGCGGGACCTCAACCGCTGACCCGGGCCGTTCCCGGAGCGCGGCGCGGACGGCGGCGCGCAGGGCTTCGGGGTCCAGGCCCGCATACGACGACACTGCGTCGGCGTACGCGGACTCGTCGGCGCCCTGCGCGGCCTGCCGGACCCGCGCCGCGGACATGGTCCGGTAGAGCCCGTTCTTCAAGCCGATACGCTCGGCCAGCGCGATCATCCGCGCTCCCGACCTCGCAAAGCCGACGTCCGCCGCGCGCTGGCTCCGGTCGATGTCGGCCATGGCCAGGGCCACCAGCAGCGAGCTCCAGACGGTGAGGCCAGCGGAGGCGTCGAGTGTCCCGGGCGGCGGCACCGGGTCTGCCGTCAGCGCCGACAGCGCGGCGGGCAGCTCTCCGGTGACCTCCGCAACCAGGCCGAGCCGGCCGTGGTGCGCGTGGGCGACCACGGCGATGGCCTGAACCTGCAGTGTCCAGGGATCCAGGCGGGACACGTCATCGCCGGGTCCGGGACGCTGCGTGTCCCGCAGCGTCGCCGCGGCCGCACGCCACAGGCGTAGGCCGGTCTCGACGTCGCCGCGGCCGAGCGCGATCTCCGCGCGCATCGTGGTGTCGAACATCGACATTTCCCAGAGCTCGTCAACGCCGTGCGGCGTTGTCAGCTTCAGCTCGCGCTCCGCCTCATCGTAAGCGCCCCGCTGCAGGTGGGCGCCTACAATCGCCTCGCGCAGCCGGTTCGCGGTGGACCATGCCCCGAACGCCTCAGCCACCGACAACGCCGCGCTCAGGTGGTGCAACGCCTCGTCGCCCGATCCGGCCTCGTCAACCTGGAGGCACAATTCACCGATCCGGGAATGCGCGGCGGCCCGGAGCCACGCGCTGCCACGGCGCTCGAATGCGGCGAGCGACCGCCGCGCTGCCGCCAGCGCGCCGCCGGTGTCACCCGACTCCTCCCAGGCGAAGCTGGCCACATAGCTGGCCATGCCCGCGACCAGTGGCTGGTCGCTCTGGCCCAGCGCCTGAATGGCCTCGAGGACCGACTCTGGCGGCCCGGCCAGCGTGTTTAGCACGGCCTCCGCAGCCCGGGCGAAGGTGTCCGGCGGAGCGGGCGGCAGCCGCCGCAGGCCCGCCAGGAACCGCGCCGGGCTCGGCCCGCGCAGCAGGAACCCGCTCACCGCGCCGAGCACCAGGCTGGTCCGGGTGGCCTCGACGAGGGGAGTTTCCGGCCGGAACGGCGGCAGGATCCGGGCCGTGTCCTCGGCCAGGGCAATCAGCCGGGCGAAACTCGACTCGACCATCCACAGCCCGCCAAGCACGGCCGACACCGCGGCGACCGTCCCGGCATCCCTGCGGTCAAGGCCGTGCTGCAAGGCCTGGACCAGGTTGTCCTGCTCGGCCCTGGCCTGCTCGAAGACAGGGAGGTCGTCGCGGGTCAGCACCGAATCGTGGTGGGCGACGCCGAAGTCACGGGCCCAGGCGAGGAACCGGCCGGTCACGCGCTCGGTCTCGTCGGCGTCCTCGCGGTGCGCCGAGGCGAACTCCCGGACGGTCTCCAGCATCCGGTACCGGGTGCCCGCCGCGGTGTCGGTGACCTTGAGCAGCGACTGATCGGCGAGCTGCTCCAGGACCGGCAGGATGTCGGCGCCGAGCAGGTGCCGGCCGGCGTCGGCGGTGAACCCGCCGGGGAACACCGACAGTGCGCGCATGGCCGCCTGCCCGGCCGGGTCGAGCAGGTTCCAGCTCCAGTCGATGACCGCGTGCAGTGTGCGGTGCCGCTGG
>Ga0306924_10006317_pt1 | contig 11798 bp, 10 predicted proteins | sample sta12Can44000111_FD_203756 | JGI IMG/M metagenome (GOLD analysis project Ga0306924, IMG submission 203756) | Lab enrichment of tropical soil microbial communities from Luquillo Experimental Forest, Puerto Rico - statanox.12C.anox.44.000.111 (v2)... | ecosystem: Environmental > Terrestrial >...
GACCATGTTCGAGCGCCGGATCGCCAAGCTGGAGGCCGAGACCACTCCCGAGGAACGAGGCGAAGCCGAGGCCGAGGCCGAGGCCGAGGCGCGCGAAGAGGAAGCAGCGGAAGTCCAGGAGCAGATCGGCGCGGAGGCCGAGGGCGAGGCCTAGTGGCCCTGGACACCTCGGCCGAGGCGCCCGTCCCGGTCCGTACCGTCCTGCAGCTGGTCGGCGGGTGGATCGGCCGGCTCGGCCGGATCTGGGTGGAAGGGCAGATCGCCGAGTGCGCCGTCCGCGGCAACGCGGTGTTCCTGACTCTGCGCGACCCGGTCGCGGCCGTGTCCGTGCGGGTCATCTGCACCCGGCAGGTGTTCGACGCGGCCGAGCCAACTCCCGCCGAGGGAGCCCGGGTGGTGATCTGGGCCCGGCCGGATTTCAACGCCAACCGGGGCTCGTTCGCCCTGACTGCGCTCGAGATCCGCGCGGTAGGCGTGGGCGAGCTGCTGGCCCGGCTGGACCGGCTGCGGCGCCAGCTCGGTTCGGAAGGTCTTTTTTCAGCCGAACGAAAACGGGCTATTCCGTTCCTGCCCCAGGTCATCGGCCTCATCTGCGGGCGCGGCTCGGCCGCCGAGCGCGACGTGCTACAGAACGCCGCCCGGCGCTGGCCAGCCGTCCGGTTCCGGGTCGAGGAGACGGCGGTGCAGGGATCGTACGCGGCCGAGGAGATGATCGACGCATTGCGGCGGCTGGACGAGGACGCCGAGGTGGACGTGATCGTGATCGCCCGCGGCGGCGGGTCGCTGGAGGACCTGCTGCCGTTCTCCGACGAGTCGCTGATCCGGGCCGTCGCGGCCTGCCGGACCCCGGTGGTGAGCGCGATCGGCCATGAGCAGGACACCCCGCTGCTTGACTACGTGGCCGATCTGCGCGCGTCCACGCCGACCGACGCGGCCAAGCGGGTGGTGCCCGACGTCAGCGAGCAGAGCGCCTTGATCGCGCACTTGCGCGACCGGGCCCGGCGCTCCGTTACCGGCTGGCTGGACCGGGAGACGGCCTGGCTTCAGGCGATCCGGTCCCGGCCGGCGCTGGCCGACCCGGTACGGGAGGTGGAACGGCAGACTGAACGGGTCGACGCGCTGCTGCAGCGAGCCCGGATCTCGCTGTCCGGAAGCCTGGCCCGGGGCGGGGACGATCTCGCGCACACCCGGGCCCGGTTGCTCGCCCTGTCGCCCGCGTCCACGCTGCGCCGGGGCTACGCGATCGTCCAGCATGGCGACGACGGCGTGGTCCGCAGCGCGACCGAGGTCAGCCCGGGAGAGATGCTGACGGTCCGGTTCGCGGCGGATCAGCTCACCGTGCGCGCCGACGGCTAGGGTTGAGGTCGTGGCAGAAGCTCTTTCCGGCGCCGTTCCTCCCCAGGAGACCCTCTCGTACGAGCAGGCCAGGGACAAGCTGGCCGCGGTGGTCAAGCGCCTGGAGGCCGGCGGCCTGACCCTGGAGCAGTCCCTCGAACTGTGGGAGCGCGGCGAGCGGCTGGCCGCGGTGTGCGAGGAGTGGCTCGACGGGGCGCGGGCCCGGCTCGCGGCCGCCATGGCCAAGCGCGACGACTCCGAGGCGGCCGGGACCTCGGCCGAGGACGACGCGCCCTTCTGATCGTGGCTCGCCGGTTTGCCTGGCCTGGTGCGGGGCAAGGCGGATAGCAGGCGACAGGGAGGCAGGCGCGATGAATCCCGTCGAGAAGGTGATCAGGAAGGTCGATGCCACCCAGCGACGGTTCACGCCCACGGCGTTCGTCTTCGGGGTGATCAAGAAGTACGGCGACGACAACGGCGGTGTGCTGGTCACCAACCTGGCCTATGCCGCGTTCATCGCCCTGTTCCCGCTGCTGCTGGTGCTGTTCACGATCCTCGGCCTGATCGCCGCGCACGACCCGTCGTTCCGGGAAAGCGCCGTCAAGAACGCGGTGGCCAACCAGATCCCGCTGATCGGCCAGACGTTGACCAGCAACGTGGGTACGCTGCAGCGCTCGAGCCAAATTGGGCTGATCGTGGGCCTCATCGTCCTGATCTACGGCGCCACCAGCCTGGCTCAGGCCGGGCTGTTCACCATGGAACAGGTGTGGAACCTACCCGGCCCGGCCCGGCCGGGCTACGTGCAGCGACTCGGGCGGGCGATGCTCTTCCTCGTCCTGCTGGGCGCCGGCGTGATCGTCACGACCGGGCTGGCCAGCCTCAGCACCTACCTGCACGGCAGGGGTTTCTGGTTCAAGCTCCTGCTCAACGTGGTCACCGCCGCCTTCGGCGCGGGCATGTACCTCGGCGCGTTCCGCGCGCTGACCCCGAAGGGGGTGCCGACCCGCAACCTGCTGCCCGGGGCGATCATCGGCGGGATCCTGTGGACCGTGCTGCAGGTCCTCAGCGCCTGGCTGGTCCACCGTTTCCTGCACAGCAACTCGGGCTACGGCGTGTTCGCTACCGTGCTCGGCCTGCTGGCCTGGATCTACATCGCTACAGAGATCACCGTGTACAGCGCCGAGATCAGCGTGGTGCTGGCCCGGCGGCTGTGGCCGCGGTCGATTGTCCAGCCGCCGCTGACCGAGGCCGACCGGGCCGCCATGGCGCTGCTGGCCCTGCAGAACCAGCGGCGCCCGGAAGAGCACATCGAGGTGACGTTCGACGACCGGCCGGCCGGCGCGCCCGAGCCAGCCAGCACCCCGCAGACGCCTGACCAGGTGGCACCGCCCGCACCGGTACCCGAGCCGCGCGTCGAGCCGGATCCCAGGTCAGCGGGCGAGCGGGCGGAGCGACGCAGCTAGCTGCATAGGATCGCCTTACCGGCCCAGCGGGAAGGAACACGGCATGACCGCCGAGCAGCAGGCCCACGAACCAGCCAGCCAGGCCCCCGACCGTAACCTGGCCCTCGAACTAGCCCGGGTGACCGAAGCCGCGTCGATGGCGGCCGCCCGGTGGGTGGGCCGCGGCGACAAGAACGGGGCCGACGGGGCCGCCGTGCACGCGATGCGGATGCTGATCAACTCGGTGTCGATGCGCGGCGTGGTGGTCATCGGGGAGGGCGAGAAGGACCGCGCGCCGATGCTGTTCAACGGCGAGGAGGTGGGCGACGGCAGCGGCGCCGCCTGCGATGTCGCGGTCGACCCGATCGACGGCACCCGGCTGTGCGCCAACGGCATGCCCAATGCGGTCTCGGTCCTGGCCGTGGCGGGTCGCGGCTCCATGTACGACCCGTCCGCGGTGTTCTACATGTCCAAGCTGGCCACCGGCCCCGAGGCGGCCGGCATGGTGGACCTCGACGCCCCGCCCGCCGCCAACGTCCTGGCCGTGGCGAAGGGCAAGGGCTGCTCGCCGCAGGACGTCACCGTGGTCATCCTCGACCGTCCCCGCCACGCCGAGCTGATCTCCGAGGTTCGCGCCAGCGGCGCCCGGATCCACCTGATCACCGACGGTGACGTGGCCGGCGCCATCATGGCCGCGCGCGAGGGCACCGGGATCGACCTGATGCTAGGCATCGGCGGGACGCCGGAGGGCATCATCGCCGCCTGCGCGCTGAAGTGTCTCGGCGGGATCATCCTGGGCAAGCTCGCGCCGCGGGACGAGGCGGAGCGCCGCCGCGCGCTCGATGCCGGCCACGACCTGGATCGCGTGCTCACCACCGACGACCTGGTCACGTCCGACGACGTGTTCTTCGCCGCCACCGGGATCACCGACGGCGAACTGGTCGACGGCGTGCGGTACCTGCACGGCCACGCGACCACTCACTCGCTGGTCATGCGCTCCCGCTCCGGGACGATCCGGAGCATCAAGAGCGAGCACCAGCTCTGGAAGCTCCGCGCCTACTCGTCGGTCAAGTTCGACTGATCGGGGGCCGGCGGCTGCCAAACAGGCGGAACCGGCGGGGTTTGGGCGGCGTGCGGACGATGATCTCGCCGCCGAGGACCATCCCTTTCACCTCGATGACAGGCATGTGGGGGGTGGCGGGCGGCGGCGTGCCGCCGCGCCTGCGGCCGAGTACCGCGGGCGCGGTTACGACCACGGACACCCCGTCCGGTACGACCAGCCGCAGCCGGCCGCCGATCACGGTAGCCAGTAGCTGTACGCGCGGGGCCTGCAGGATGGCCTGAGTGAGGTCGACCTCCACCTCACCGAACATGGCGGTCACGGTGAGGGTCTCCGGCACCACCCAGCGGCCGTCACGGCGGGCCGGGCCGAAGATCCCGCTGATCACCCGGCCGCCGTCCAGGCGCACCGGCTGGGCCGACGCCACCACCAGGTCCGCAGTCAGGTCGGCCAGCTCGCCGAGCGTCCGGGCCGTGCAGGCCCGCTGGACCCGTTCGGCATGCTCGTCGATAGTGAGCCGCCCGTCGCTCACCGCATCGGCGAGCAAGGCCAGCACCCGGTCCCGGTCAGCATCGGACGCCCGCAGATCGCGCGGTGCCCGCCGTGGACTCATAAGTGGAAACTACCCCGTCTCCGCCGGCTGTGCTGGCCACGGGGGGCGCCCCCCTGGCACCCCCGCTAGCGCACGTCCGCCGACGGCTGTACGCGGCGGGGTGGAACGTGCTACCCATTTGCCATGACAGACGGAGCGATCGAAACGGTGATGGGGCGGACCAGCCAGGAGCAGATTCGCCTGGTCCGCTTCCTCTACGCCGACCATGGCGGGATCATCCGCGGCAAGGCGTCCGGCACTGGGCGGCTGCGGGAGCGCATGGCCAGCGGTATCGGGCACACCGTGGCGATGATGGCTATGTCCATGCTCGACCAGCTGCAGCCGGTGCCCGGGATGGGCCCGGTGGGCGAGGTCCGGATCGTGCCCGACCCCGACACGTTCGTCCCGCTCCCCTATGCGCCGGGCGCCGGGGCCATGCTCGCGGACCTGGTCAAGCCGGACGGGTCGCCGTGGGAGGCGTGCGCGCGGACCTTCCTCAAGCAGGCCGTGGCCGAACTGGCCGGCGAGGGGTACGCGCTGCAGGCCGCGTTCGAGCCCGAGTTCACCATCGGCCGCCGCGAGGCCTCTCCCGCCGGGCCGTCGATCCCGGACCGGCTCATCCCGCTCGACGACAGCCTGTGCTACTCCGCCACCGGCTTCCACCTGGCGCACGATCTCGCCATGGAACTCGTCGAGGCGCTCGAGGAGCAAGGCCTGGTCGTCGAGCATTACTACCCCGAGCTCGGCCACGGCCAGCACGAGATCTCCATCAGGCACGCGGACGCGCTGCGCGCGGCCGACAATCACGTGCTGTACCGGGAGACCGTCCGCGGCGTGGCCTTCCGGCACGGCCTGTGGGCCAGCCTGGCCCCCAAGCCGATCCCCGACCAGGCCGGCAACGGCACCCACCTGCACGGCTCGCTCACCGAGCTGACGGCCGACGGCGAGCCCGGCGGACGGAACGTGTTCGCCGACCCGGCCGACCGGAACGGCCTGTCCCAGATCGGCTACCACTTCATCGGCGGGCTCCTCGCCCACCTGCCTGCCCTGGTCGCGCTGACCTGCGCCAGCGTGAACAGCTACCGCCGGCTCGCGCCGCAGATGTGGGCCAGCGCGTACACCTGCTACGGGATGGACAACCGGGAGGCCGCGATCCGCATCTGCTCTGCGCTGCGGGGAGACCCGGCCAGTTCGGTCAACCTCGAGCTGAAGCCCTCCGACTCCAGCGCCAACCCGTACCTCGCGCTCGGCGGGTTCATCTACGCCGGCCTGGACGGCATCCGCAGCAAGCTGGAGCCGGGCGAGGCGATGAACGTCGACCCGGCCACCCTCACCGAGGCCGAACGAGCCGCCGCCGGCGCCCACCGGCTGCCCGCCTCGCTGGCCGCGGCCCTGGACGCGCTGAGCGCGGACACCATGCTGATGGACGCGCTCGGTCCGCTGCGCAGCACCGCGTATCTAGCCGTCAAGCGCTCTGAGGCAGCCCACTTCGCACACTCCACCGACCCCTACTACGAGTGCTTCCACCACTTCACCAAGCTATAGCGATTGACTTCACAGCCGAGACTCGCGGCTTCGCCGCGGCCAGGGCGAGTGACGGCTGAGGTGGTGGTGTGGCTCTCGGTGACGTCTGCGGCGCAGCGTTCCCACTGGGCATACAGGTGGGCATCGTGCCCCAGATCGACATCCCAGACCCCATCTCGTAGTGAGTGCAGGCAGCAGCTCCGGACCCCAGGACGGGACGCTGGCCCGTGCGTTCAGCGGTCCAGGTGGTGCGCTTTATGGCTGCGCATCGTCCCCGGCTTCACAGGGGTCCAGCCGACGTACTGAAATCAGGCACAAGCCCAGGTCGCCGATCCTGGCCATCAGCCCGTGCAGCGCAGGCTGGTCGGCCAGCAGAACCGAGATGACGGTTTGCGAGCCGTCGCTTTCGGCCTGAAGGCCGCCGAACCAGTCCGCCCACCGGCTGTCGAGAACGCCCCCGACGCGGATCTCGTAGCGGGCAGGCCACGCCTGGCCGGTCACACGTTCGTGGCCGCGGCGACCGCGGCCACGTGCCTGGCCAGCATCTGCGCTGTGCCGACAGGGCCGACTGTGAAGCGGTCGAGCCTGAGAACAGCCATTGCTTCCCTTCTTCGGTGCGTGTGGGCTCACCCGACACGCTACGAACACCCGCTGGACGGCGCGTCACCCTAAGGTGCCGCTGCAGGGGGAATCTTTTGGCAGCGCGGTATCGGGCACGAAAGTGCCATGGGCTGCGATGCCGGGCGGTGGTTAAATGACCCGGCCAGAAGCGAAGCTGGCCATCGCTCGATGAGCTGATGTGTGGGTCGCTGATGGCTGAGCCGCCCAGGGCTGCTCCTGCCGGAAAACGTCCGACGGTTCACCGCTGACGCGGCGGCGGCGCTGCTGGAGCAGCAGCTGGATCCCGCGGGCCGCTGGCATGGGCGCAAGTCGAAGTACGCGTGCAAGCGGAATCTGCCGCCTCGGGCCCTGAGCCCCAAAAGCGCCTCACGGACTGACGGGTCAGGGGATCAGGCCGAGCTGGCGGGCCCTGGTTACCGCCTCGGTACGGTTGGCGGCACCGAGCTTGCTCAGAAGGTGACTAACGTGTTTTTTCGCCGTGTCGAGGGTGACCACGAGCTCTCGGGCGATCCGCTGGTTCGGCTTCCCGGCGGCGATCAGCCGCAGCACGTCTGTTTCACGGCTGGTCAGCTCGGGCAGGCTAGGCGACACGGCAGCGGGCCGCCGGGGCAGCGGTGCGCTGGGGGCCGGGCGGGTGGAGCGCAGCAGCGCGGCCAGGTACTTGGGCGGGATGGCGCATGCGGCGGCGTGGCCTGCTTTCTGGGCCGCGACAAGCCGGCCCACCAGCACGGCCATCTGTGAGCCCTCGTCGGCGAACACCCGGACATAGCCTTGCGGACAGCCAAGGGTGAGCGCCCAGGCTAGGGTGTCTACCGCAGAGGTTTCCTCGCCGTCGGCAGCCAGCGCGAGCGCCCGCAGCGCGCTGATCTCGATAATGCTACCGACCCGGCCCTGGGCGGCCGCCACCGCGTGCAGCCGCTCCAGCAGCGCAAGCGTCAGGCCAGGGCGGCCTTGTGCGAGCAGTACCCGCGCCAGCGCCAGATACTCCCGCTCCCGCGGGTAGTTCGGCTCGTCATCCGCGCCGAGGCCGCTCTCCTCCGCCCAACGGACGGCCGAAGCGACCGTGCCTTGGGCCAGCAGCAGCCGCGCCCGCTCCGCCGGAACTGGGTTGAGCAGGCCGGTCACGGCCGGACCCGGTGCGGCCCGCTCGGCCTCTCCCATCGCCTCCAAGGCCCCGTCAGTATCACCCTGGGCCTGCCGAATCCACGCCAGCGCCGCCAGGCCGGTGACCAGCGGCGGCGTGTAGAGGATCTGCCGGCACCGTGCGATGCCCTCGGTGACCTGAAACAAGGCAGCGTCAAGTTCGTTCCGCTGGTAGGCCACCTCCGCCAGCCCCACGTATCCGATGCCAGCAACGGGCAGGACCGGCCTGCCGGGCGGCGTAGCGATCTCCAGCGCCTGCCGGTAAGTGCCGAGCGCAGCGTCCAGACGGCCCTGGGCCCGCTGCACCTGACCAAGGAGATGGCAGCTCGGTGCGGCCAGGCCAGGGTCGCCCGCCGCCCGCCACCTGGCGATGACGGAAGTGAAGGCGTGCTCGGCCTCTGCCAGGCTGCCGCGCTGCCACTCTGCCAAGGCGACATGCCACCGAATCCTGGAGTCCAGCATCCACTCGCCCTCACCGATCTCGGCTCGGGCCCGGGACGCAAAGACGGCCGTGCTCTCGGCGTCGCCGCACAGATAAGCGAGGTAGGCGCGAGCGAGCGCGATCGCCGCGGGGACGTTCGCCAGCAGGCTCGCCGCCCGGCCCACAGAAGGCTCGAAGGCCTCATCGGCGGCATTCGCGCACGCGTACTCGGCGGCGTCCAGCAGCGGCCCCGCAGCTTCCACCTCACCAGCCCACTGCGCTATCCACGTCTGTACGACCAGCAGCCGCGGACGGGACCGGACCAGCTCAGCCGGCAACGTTTCAAGCCGCCGCTGAAGTGTTGCCTGCTCGTTGCGGAACAGCAGGGCGTCCACGTGGCGCTCGATCAGCCGGGCAGCCCAGGCCGCGTCTCCGGCGGCCAGCGCATGGCGGATGGCGTCATCGGCCAGATCATGCTCATCGGACCAGGCGGCCGCGTTACGGTGCAGCACCGCAACCCGGTCTGGCTGCTCGTGCCGCAGCCGGGCTCGCAGCAGGTCGGCGAATAGGTGGTGGTAGCGCCACCAGCCGCGCACCTCATCCAGTGGTGCCAGGAACAGACCCGCCCGTTCCACCTGCTGCAGCATCGCCTGGCTGCCGGTACGGCCGGTGACCGCATCGCACAGCTCCCCCGATAGCCGGTCCAGCACCGATGTTTCCAGCAAGAACTCGCGCACCTGCTCGCCCTGCCGCTCCAGCACCTCGTCGGTCAGGTAGTCCAGCACGTAGCGGTGGCTGCCAGTGAACGCGGCTACGAACCCAGCCGCATCGGCCTGCCCACGTAGCGACAGCGCGGCCAGCTGCAGCCCGGCCGCCCACCCTTCGGTGCGGTCCACCAGGGCCGCCACCGCCGCCTCGGGCAGACCGGGTCCGGCCGTCTCGCCCAGTAGCGCCGCCGCCTCCTTGGCGGTGAACCGCAGCTCGGCCGACCGCAGCTCGGCTAGCTGCCCGCGGCCCCGCAGCCGCGCCAGTGGCAATGGCGGGTCAGCCCGGCTGGCCAGCACCAGGTGCAGACTCGGCGGCAGGTGCTCCAGCAGGAATGCCACCGAGGCGTGCACCGGTTCGGAGCTGACCTGGTGGTAGTCATCCAGGACGAAAAGCACCTCGTCCGCTCCGGGCTGTGTCGCAAACTCGTTGATCAGCGCCGTGACCGGCGCCTCAAACGACCGCGGAGGCGGCGGCCCGAGCAGGGGGCCCACCCGCTCGGCTATTCCCGGCCGGGCAAGATCCAGCGCGGCGACCGCGTGGCGCCAGAACCGCGCCGGGTCATTTTCGCTGACGTCCAGTGACAACCACGCCACCGGCCGCCCGTCACCGCGGGCCCAGTCGGCCAATAGCGTTGTCTTGCCGAATCCGGCCGGCGCGCAGACCAGGACCAGACCTTGCGCCAGACCCGCGCTGAGCGCCTCTACTAGCCGCAGGCGCGGCACAAAGCCCGGATGGATGCGGGGCACGTGCAGCTTCGTGGCCAGCAGCACATCCGGCCCGGAGGCAGCCACCCCGACCCGGGGCGCCGCAGGCGGTCCAGCCACTGGTGACCTGCCGCTCACCGCAACCAGCAATCCTCCATCCAGCCCAGGACGGGGCAATTATATGACCCGTGAGAACGGGTTTCACCAGCTCTGGCATCATTTCGCCAGCGTCCTGCTGCGGGACGGGGTGAACGTCCGGACGCCCGCCGAGTACTTGGGCCACACCGACCCGCTTTCACGCTGCGGGTTCGCCGACACAGTCCGGCACCCGATCGACCGAGCGTTCAGCGAGGCCGCGGATCACGCGGAGATCGCCCAGGAGGGCGAAACGGCTCTGTGACCTGCGCCGCTATCACTTCACGAAGATCTAGTGGCGGTGCCGCGCTGGTCCCGGACTGCGGCTACCGCCTCGCGCTGTTTGAGCCGCGAGCCGACCGAGAACATGTGATCGAAACGATCCGCGCCCAGCGTCTGGCGGAGCTGGGCCATCAGCTCGGTTTCCGTGGGCCGCAGCATCGGCCAGGCCCTCAGGCCGACCCGCCGGCGTAGGCCATCGGCGGCGGCTTCCAGCAGCACGGCGTGCTCGGGGTCGCCCTCCCCGAGCGCCAGCCGGGCGTGTGCGGCCAGGCACAAGGTCACGAACGGGGTGCTTCGGGCGGCCAGGCTGAGGTCCAGCGCCTCATCCAGCAGCCGCCGGGCCTCATCTAGCCGGCCCCGGAGGACGTCGAGGGTACCCAGCTGCACCCGGGACCAGGTGGCCAGCCACTCGTAGCTGAACCGGTCCGCCAGCTCACGCGCCTCGCTCAGATCGCGTACCGCGTCCTCGTCGCGGCCGACAGCTGCCTTGGCAGAGCCGACGCTAAGCACCGCCGAAGCGGTCCAATATGGCTCGTCCTGGACGCGGAGCTCCTCCAGCGCGGCCGACCACTGGCCGATGGCGCCATCGGGATCGCCGGCGATCAGCGACGCCCACCCCAAAGCCAGCTGGGCCAGCGTGCGAAGGTAGGGGTCGTCGATCTCCGCCAGCAACGGTCCGAGGCGCTGGCTGGCGGCCAGCGTGGCCGCGCGGTCGCCCACCAGGCTGGCGGTCTGCGCGGCCGTCCACAGCAGCTCGGCCCGGGCCTGGTGGTCCAGCGAGTCGGCGGTCGGCATGAGCTGTTTGATCCAGGCGTGCGCCTGGAGCAGATGGTCCCGAAGTGCCCAGAAGGGCCATAGAACGCGGAACAGGTGGGGCAGCGGCCCGGGGTCGTGGGCCAGGTACCAGCGCACCGCGGCGCCTCCGTTGCCCGCCTCGGCCTGCAACCGGTCCAGCCATTCGCTCTGCCCGGCACCGCGCAGCGGCCGGTCCGCCTGCTCGGCCAGCGCCCGGTAGTAGTCCGCGTGCCGCCCCCCGACCTGGATCGCGTCGGGCCGGCCCGCCAGCCGCTCGGCGACGAACGCGCGGATGGTCTCCAGCATCCGCGACCGGGGGCCAGGACCGGTACTGTCCAGGTAGATCAGGCTGTGCCGGGCCAGCGCCTCGGACAGCTCCAGCGCCCGGTCCTCCTCCAGGTCGGCCACCTGGGCCGCGGCCTCGATGGTCCAGCCGTCCACGAACACCGCCAGGACCTCCAGCAGCGACCGCTCGGTGTCCTCCAGCAGGCCCACGCTCCACTGCACCGTGGCCCGCAGGGTGCGCTGCCGCTCGGGCAGGTCCACCATCCCCGTGCCCAGCGCATCCAGCGACCGGGCCAGCCGGTCCAGCAACGCGGCGGGATCCAGCAGCCGGATCCGGGCCGCGGCCAGCTCGATGGCCAGCGGCAGGCCCTCCAGGCGACGGCAGATCTCCGCCACTGCCGCCGCGTTATCCTCGGTGAGGGCGAAGCCGGGGCGCACCGCGCGAGCCCGGTCCACGAACAGCGCCACCGCGGGCGAGGACTCCAGCTCCTCTAGCAGCACCGCGGCGGGATCGGCGAGTAGCGGCAGCGGCGGCACTGGGTACTCCCGCTCGGCGGCCAGGCCCAGTACCGTGCGGCTGGTGGCCAGGATCGTCACCGTGGGGCATCGGGCCAGCAGCTCACCGAGGTCGCGGCCGACCTCGACCACCTGCTCCAGGTTGTCCAGGATGAGCAACCATGCGCCGTCGCTC
>Ga0306924_10006318_pt1 | contig 11798 bp, 11 predicted proteins | sample sta12Can44000111_FD_203756 | JGI IMG/M metagenome (GOLD analysis project Ga0306924, IMG submission 203756) | Lab enrichment of tropical soil microbial communities from Luquillo Experimental Forest, Puerto Rico - statanox.12C.anox.44.000.111 (v2)... | ecosystem: Environmental > Terrestrial >...
GATCTCGTCACGCCCACGGTAGCCGAGGATGCCGGCAATTTCACCACTCTTGTAGCCGGCGATGCGGCGGATGTCGGCGCTCGAATAGGCCGAGAGACCGCGCCCGGCTTCGCTGCCGGACCGGGTACGGATGATCACCGCGTCACCGCGCTCGAAAACCCCCTCGACCGCGACCACACCGGCCGGCAGCAGGCTCGTGCCGCGCCGCAATGCATCGGCGGCCCCGTCGTCCACGGTGACGATCCCCAACGGGTTCACTACACCCGCGATCCACGCCTTGCGTGCCGAGCGCGGTTCGCAGCGCGGCAAAAACAATGTCGCCCGTCCGCCCGCTTCGAGTGCGGCGAGCGGCGAGTCGGCGCCTTTCCCCTGGGCGATCAGCATGCGGCAACCGGCGCTCATCGCAATACGGGCTGCGGCGAGCTTGGTCACCATCCCGCCCGAGCTGTAGCCGGGTGCGGCCTCACCGGCCATCGCCTCGATCTCGGGCCCGATTTCGCGGACCAGCGGGATATGGTGTGCATCCTGGCGCTTGCGCGGGTCGGCAGTGTAGAGCCCGTCGATGTCGGAGAGCAGCACCAGCATGTCCGCGCTCGTCATCTGGGCGACACGGGCGGCGAGCCGGTCGTTGTCACCAAAGCGGATCTCCGCGGTGGCGATGGTGTCGTTCTCGTTGACCACCGGAACGGCACCGAGCGTCAAGAGCTGGGCAAAGGTGGCGCGCGCGTTCAAATGACGACGGCGCTCCTCGGTGTCCTCGAGGGTCAACAGGATCTGTGCGACGGTGATACCGTGGCCGGCGAGCGCCTCCTGATAGGCATGCGCCAGCCGGATTTGCCCGGTCGCGGCGGCCGCCTGCTTTTCCTCAAGGCGGAGGCGGCGGTCGGCGAGGCCGAGATGGCGCCGCCCCACGGCGACTGCTCCGGAGGAGACGAGGATCACCTCCTGGCCGCGGGCGCGGCAGCGTGCGACGTCGTCGGCGAGGGCGGCAAGCCACGCGCCGCGGATCTCGCCGCGTTCGGCGACTAAGAGTGATGAGCCGATCTTGACGATGACCCGGCGTGCCGCGGCGAGCGCCTGCGCCGGGGTCATGGCGTATAGACGAAAGACCGGGTCACCGCCTCCGCGTCGTCCTTGGCGGCGCGCGCCGCCGCGAGCGCCATGAGCACCGCCTCGAGCGCCTCGCGTACGCCCGCACCGGTGGCGCCCGAGACCGGCAGCACCGCCGCGCCATCCCGCGCGGCGCGGTGCAATGCCGCGAGCCTCACGCGCAATGCTCCGGGGTCGAGCGCGTCGGTCTTGTTGAGCCCGACGATCTCGGGCTTGTCGGCAAGGCCGTGACCGTAGAGCTCGAGCTCTTGGCGGATCGTGCGATAGGCGTCGACGACATCCTCGAGGGTCCCGTCGACCAGGTGGAGGATCAGCGAGCAACGCTCGACATGGCCGAGAAAGCGGGTGCCGATCCCGGCACCCTCGCTGGCGCCCGTGATCAACCCGGGGAGATCGGCCACGACGAATTCCTCGTCATGCAGCCGCACCACGCCGAGCTGCGGCTTCAACGTCGTGAACGGATAGTCGGCGATCTTGGGGCGGGCGTGCGAAACCGCAGCAAGAAAGGTCGACTTGCCGGCGTTGGGCAGGCCGACCAGGCCGACATCGGCGATCAGCTTCAGCCGCAACCAGACCCAAGCCTCGCGGCCGGGCCAGCCGGGATCGGCGCGGCGCGGGGCGCGATTGGTCGAGCTCTTGTAATGCGCGTTGCCAAAGCCGCCGTCGCCACCCCTCAAAAATACCCGCCGCTCGCCGGAGCGGGTGAAGTCGGCGAGCACCAGGCGATTGTCGGCATCCATGACCTGGGTCCCGACCGGAACCTCCAGCACGAGGTCGTCGCCATCGGCACCGGTGCGCTCGCGCCCGGCGCCGGGCCGGCCGTCGGGTGCCCGGAAATGCTGCCGATAGCGGTAGTCGATCAAGGTGTTCAAATCGTCCGCCACGGTAAAGACGAGGTCACCGCCTTTGCCGCCATCGCCGCCGTCGGGGCCTCCGAATTCGATGAACTTTTCGCGGCGGAAGCTCGCGGCCCCGCGTCCGCCGTCACCGCTTTTCAAATAGATCTTGCACTGGTCGAGGAACTGCATGGGGCTGCGACCGCCCCGCGACGGGCTGCCGCCTCTGCGTCTATTCGGCAGCCTCTGCCGCCGGCGCTGCGGTCGGCGGCACCACCGAGATATAGGTCCGGCCGGCACGCCCGGCGTGGAACTTGACCGCACCCCCCGATGTCGCGAACAGCGTATGGTCGCGGCCGATGCCGACATGCGTGCCGGCGTGAAACTTGGTGCCGCGCTGGCGCACGATGATGTTGCCGGCAACCACGATCTCGCCGCCGAATTTTTTGACGCCGAGCCGCCGGCCGCGGCTGTCGCGACCGTTGCGCGAGGAGCCGCCCGCTTTCTTATGCGCCATCCGTTACTCCTTCCTCCTGCGCCGCGCCGGCGCCTCTGATCTCGGCGATGCGCAGCACGGTCTGGTGCTGGCGATGACCCTTCTTGCGCCGATAATTGTGTCGCCGCTTCTTCTTGAAAACGATGATTTTGGGCGCGCGGGTTTGCTCAACCACCGTGGCGGCGACCGACGCGCCTGCCAGCAAAGGTGTACCGGCGGCGACCTCAGACCCATCGCCAATCATCAGCACCTCGGGGAGCTCGATCGTCGCCCCGGGCTCGCCCGCGAGCTTCTCGACCGAAATCACATCGTCTTTGGCGACTCTGTATTGCTTGCCGCCGGTTCGGATTACCGCGAACATGATGCCTGCCGATATGGTTTCGCGTGCGCCCGGCGCAACAGGCTGCAAGGCGCAACTATGCCGCGGGCGGGATGCCCGTCCGACGGAAGTCGCATTATAGCTGAATCGCGGTCGGGAAATGAAACGAAAATCGGCGCGCCGAATGATCCGGTAGCGGGCGAGTCGGTTGAGGCGATGATGGTGCGATTTTCTTTGCCAAATGTGAACCAGCTCACACCTCATTTTCAATCGCTAGGTTTATAGTCAACCGGGAGGGCAGACCATGAGCTTGATAGAGCGAATCGAGCGGGAAGGCCCAAAGAAGCTGCTCGCCATCGACGGCGGGGGCCTCCGATGTATCCTCGCGCTCGAAGTGCTGCAACGAATCGAAGACTTGCTTAAAGCGAAGAGCGGGAAAGCAGATTTCTGTCTTGCCGATTACTTTGACTATATCGCCGGAACCAGTCAGGCCGCGATCATCGCCGCCATGCTCTCGATCGGCGTGGCGGTCAAGGATATTCTCCCATTCTATACTGAGGCCGGGCCCCAGTGGTTCGTTAAGGCGAACCTGATGCGGCGACTGCGCTACAAATTTGAAGGCGAGCCGCTAACAAATCAGATCAAGCAGATCTTCGCGGTCGATACCACGCTGGGCTCGGAAAAGCTGCGGACCCTGCTGCTATTGGTCATGCGCAATGCGACCACCGACTCACCCTGGCCGATCTCCAACAACCCCTATGCCAGATATAATGATAGGGCACGCAAGGACTGTAACCTGAACTTCCCGCTCTGGCAGCTCGTGCGCGCCAGTACCGCCGCCCCGACTTACTTCCCACCCGAAGTCATCGTGCTACCGAGCTCCAATCCCGCCGGAGAGAGGAACTTTGTTTTTGTCGACGGACATTTGACAATGTACTACAATCCTACCTTTCAAATGTTCCTGATGGCGACGCTCGATCGATACTGGGTCGCAAAGCCCGAGGCGCGTTGGCGACCGGGGGCTGACCGTATGCTGATCGTCTCGGTGGGGACCGGCACGAGCCCCGACGCACGGCACGGTCTCGACCCGGACGAGATGAACCTTCTGTTCAACGCAGCGGCAATCCCGTCCGCCTTGATGTTCGCCGCACTGAACGAGCAGGATCTACTCTGCCGGGTATTCGGCGACTGCCGCGCCGGGGACGCGATCGACCTCGAGATCGGCGACCTGATCGGCAGTGCTGGGCCGCTACAGCGCGAGCAGAAGCTCTTCACCTACTTGCGCTACAATGTCGAACTCACCCGCGAGGGTCTCGACGCACTCGGCTGCGGTGACATCAAGCCCGAAGTTGTACAGCCGCTTGATTCAGTCGACGGTATCCCTGATTTGCAGAGAATTGGTAAACGGGTGGCCGAGACCAAGGTTACGGAGGGTCACTTCGAAGGTTTTATGCCGACCTAAGCTTCAAAGGCGCGCGTTGAAGACGCGTAAGATGCGTCGCCCCAAGCCTCTGATCTCCGTGGTGATCTATCGTCCATATCTTTCTGATCAAATTATTCAAGAAACGACCCTATTGAGACTTGCTGCAGTAGTCGTCAGCCACCGATTGATTGGATGATGGAACCGACCAGCGTCCCCCAGTCGGGGTATTTCCACCGCCCCAGGTATTGCGGGTCACGAAACTCGGCCGGCATGTCCAGATCCCCCTGCTGTAATCTGACCGGGACTACCTTCATTTTTCGGTTGTCTCGACGTGCCAGCATCGTACGCGCTTCGTGCATGCAGTTGTCACTCCCGAAATACGATGGTGAATAGAGCAACACGCCAACATCTGTCTCATCAATTTTCTTAAAAATTTCTGACATCCAGGAAGCCCCGCCAGGGATCGAGTCGATGTCGCGATAATCGAAGACGTGCCTAAACCGCTGCTTAAGGGCCTTTGTCAATTCTTCGGCGTCTTCGGCATCTGTTGAGCTATAGCTGACGAAAATCTCTTCATCGCGCTTTTTGGCACGCCGAAAATATTGTTGTGCTTCTAAGAGTGTTGCAAACAACTCCTGCTCAGCATCGAGAATTTCAATTCGTTCTTTCATCTGGGTCCGAAGCGCTTCTTCATCACTCCAGCGGATGATGTCTTTCAAGTAGCCGACTTCATATCCGCCGTACAGGGCTTCGATCAGCGGAGTCGACACACCCATCGGGACGCTTTCAGGAACTCTCATAAGACGCAACATCGGAATAAAACGGCCATGCAGGTAGGCGACGATTCCGGATGCTGCGGAAGCCCCGCCCATATCGACGACGATCCAATCAAACGCTTGCGATTTAGCGGCAAAAGAACTGCCGAGCACCGGCGGCCATTTCAGAATTTCTACCTCTCTTGGACTAGTAGAATTCTCAATTTCGGCTTCGAGCAATTCGATATGGCGCCTATTATATCCGTCACCGGAAGAATCTTCTGGTGGCAATAGAATACCAATCTTGAGCTTTTCTTCGTCGAGTGTATATGAGGATTTGTACGCGCGCGCGGCGGCCACCCATCGGCAAAAATCATCTACGCGCCGCTTAAATTCGCCTGCCCGTGGCGACTGCGCGTGAGCTAAAATCTCCTCGCGCTTGAACCTGACCGTCATAATTGGAGGCGGCGGCCCGATCACGCTGCCGTACCGGGAATCGATAAAGACCAGTGCAGGTTTACCGGCGCGCTCTGCGAGGTCCAACTCTAGCCGGAAATAACGAGACCTATACTTTAGCCGGTCTATCGTTGCTTCTTCGCCATCGGGAAAGGGGTAGATACCGATAAACCCGTCTGCGCCCCGGATTAAGCGCTCAAGGCGCGTAACGCTGGTCCGCTCCGACTTGTCGACAGCGAACTGCGGGTTCGCTTCGGCGGCAGCAAACCATTGGTAGAAATACTCATTAACTTCCGGCGATTCGTAGCGATGGCTCAGAAATGCTCGAAATACGACCTCGGAAGTACTCTGTTCAGCACCCATATCGTCATCCGCCGGCTTAGTAATAGTCCCTCACCGCTGACCCGATTCCTCGCCGAGGTGGCGATCAGCCCGAAAGACCTGTCTCGATCTCCTTTATCCAGTCCGATCTCCGTTGGCGATGTTCCCTTGCCTCGCGGATCAAGCGCAGGTTGCGGGCAGTCGTCTCGCGCTCCCAGATCTCGCGGCTCGCGGCCAACGCATCACCTAGTGCTCGTCCTGCCTCGTCCTCGTCCTCGGCCAAGACTGCGAGCTCGAGCCGTGTGGCATAATCCCAATAATCGGGCTTGCCTGCCGCAATGCGCCGGTCGACCGCGTAGCGGACCACGGGAATTAACTGCTCCCGGCGCGGATCGGGCGGCTCCTTCAACTCCATCAGTGTCACCGCATTGACGCCGGGATAGGCGTCCCGCCAATCAGTCTCAAAGCCGCGCCGGTAAGCATCGATCGCCTTATCGAGAAAGCCGCGCGCCCGGAACCGATCATCGGCCTTTGTCGCCGCCTCCCATCGATCTTTATAGACCCGTCCGAGGATACCGCAGGTCTCGCTGCTCGGCCCACGCTTCTCGATCAGATCCGTCAGAACGCGCTCGGCGTCTTCGCCGCGCCCGGCTCGATTTAGCGCCAGTGCAAGCTGCTCCTGCACCATTACTGTCGCAGCAAGCGGCGGCGGCATCCTCTCAAAAAGAGCGATCATCGCTTCCCAGGCACTAACCGCCCGATAGGACAGAAAGAGGTCGATCACCACACCGGATTCTTGGGACGCGATCTCGCCTAACTCCGTTTCGATAGCGCGGATCGCCTCCACTCCCTGCCGTCGTGCGGTCGCCAGACGCTCCTTGATGCGTTGCGAGTATGCGACCCGATCACGGAACACATCGGTCTTGAGCCGCTGAATATCCGGAAAGCCCTCGACGAGCTGAAAGACAGGGCTGTCTGTACTCGCATTGCGCGCTTCGATAAGGCGGTCCTGGATGGCGGTCTTTGGTTTCGCGGCATCTGCAGGCTTACCTTCAGCACCCAAGCGGTAAGGGATCGCGCGCAAAGGCGCAACGTCGAACGGCAACTGCGTACCCCCTTCGGCGAAGAGCAGGATCGTGCTGTATGGGCGCACCGCATGACGCACACCGAGCTCATAAAACACATTGGCATTCGCGGTGGTGAGGTCCGCGATCGCAAACTCGCACAGGATCAGCCGCTCGAACATCGGCTTGTGAATGATCCCGCCGGTCATTTCATCGTCGGCGCGCAAGGCGTCCAGGCCCGCTCCTTCGATCGCCGGAGAGATGAGCTCCCGGTAAACCGCGTCGAAGTCGATCAGGGCGCCGCCGACCGCAGGCTTCCTGCCGAACGGCATCAGCACGAAGCAGAGTGGATGCTGGGACTGAGCCATGGTACCTCTCAGTGGCGGGAAGTCGAGCGTTTCCGAGCGCCTGATGAAGGCAATCGCCTAGCCGGAATGCCATTAGTCCGGTCCGTTCGAGGCCGACAAATTGATTATATCACCCGGGGCAGATACGAACATCGCTTCGACACCGATACCGGTCGGGATCGGACATAATGCGGGGCTGTAACGCGCAGTGGACGGCAGGGCTCCAGTACCTGCGACAGGTTGAGGATCTGATCATTCTGGCCGCCTCTTTGACGGACTCGACACCACTCCGGCTCCTCGAGATCCCGGTGTTTCACGACGATCAGCACGGTACCGCGATCGCAGGGGCCGGGCCGATCAACGCGCTGCATCCTGACCGACCTCACTCTCGACCGGGCCAACATGGTCATCAACTGCGCGCAGCTGTTCGATCGTCTTTTACCGCATCGCGGATCGACTGGATCGAGATGCCCTCGTTCGCCGGATAGGTTCCCAGCCTGTCATTCAGCTTCTGAAGACCGGTCTTGCCGCCTTTGTGGTGCAACGCAATCACTTCCCAAAGGTCGGCGTTAAAGACTGGGCTGCCGGAGCTACCGCCCTCCGTCGGCGCCCTGTAGTGCACTCGAGAGACTCCGGGGATCTGTCTCTTGCCACCGGGTGGTCCCTCATGGTCGAGCAGCTCGTTGTCCTGGCACGAAAAAGCAAGATCGTGCCCGCCTGGATGCCCAATGATGTAAACCACCGCCGATGGCTCGACAACCGGAAGCCCCCTCGCGATAGGCAGCGGCTCGATGCCCGCGATTGGATCCTGCAGGCGCAGAACGGTGGCATCGTGGCGGTCCGGCGGGGAGGACCAGACGATTCTGTCGACGAGGTATGGCCGTGGCTCGTGGGCGGCCTCGAACACGACCTCCACCCGATCGGGCGGGATGCCCTCACTGGCGCCCGCTTGGTTGACGACGTGGAAGTTCGTCATCACAAACAATTCGTTCCCGGGTTCAAAGCCGATTTCCGCGCCGCGCACGAGAAACCCGCTGCCGATGCGGTCGCCCAGCCGCTGCCGGACGGCGGCGACGGAGAGTGCTCGGTCAAGCCCTTGTTTCCACCAACGATAGGTCCGTGCTCCATGCTGACCCAGTATGGCCTCGAGCTGACCTTCAGCGGGTGCCACCTCTCTGGCCTGCCGTAGCTCGTCCGGCTTCATGTCGATGCGGCCGCCGGGTAGCGACAACAGTCGCGCGCGCAGCGCGGCGACGATCCCCGCGCCGCGCTCGCTTTCGTTTTCGAGGTCCCAAACCTGGGTGAATTGCCGCAGCGTGCTCGCGATCAAAAACGGGTTGGCGTCATCCGCGGCCGCGTATTGGCGGATTGTCCGCTCGACCGCGTCATAATTGCCTAACCCAAGCTGGGCCTCGGCTAACGTCGGCAGATACCATTCGTCTCGGGCCAATGCCGGCTGCGCCTCCAGCGCCGCCACGACCGTCTTCGCCACCGCCGCGGGCACAAGATCCGGGGCGACCCGAAGCCCGAGCCGGCGAGTCCGGGAGATCAGCGCCACCAGGTTGACCCCGTGCCAGGTGTTCGTGAGGCTTGCCTCGAAGGGCTCGCGATAGGATGCGATCGCCTGCTTCAATGCCTCGCGCGCGCGGATGCTCGTCTTGTCGCGAGCATCGAAGAAAATCTGCTTGTACACACGCCCGAGCAGGCCGGTGGCCTCGGCATGTTCCGGATGGACTTTTGGTAGGCGCCGTGTCAGCGCCTTCAGAACATCGGCCGCGGCCGTCGCCTTGCCGTCTTCGATCAGATACTGGGCATAGAGACGGCGGTTTTTGGGATCCTTCGGGTCAATGCGGCTGACGGCCTCGGCCAGCCGCCCCATCATCGGAAAATCGCGCGCGTTGCGCAGTTCTTCGACGAGACCTTTAGCGGTCGCGATTGTCTCATCATCGGGGCTGAAGCTGAGCTTGCGCTGCGCATCCTCGGTCCGCGCCCTCAGGTCGTCGAGATTGCCCTCGGCCATCGCAAGTCACTCACACCTGGATCATGCGGCGCAGGACGGTGGCTAGGTCCGGCTGCCTCAGATACTTCACAATCGAATGCCGCCAGTTCCCATCATTGCGCACCACGGTTTCCTCCACCGCGCTCAGGCCGCCTCGGCGGAAGTCGTCACCGAGCGCGGGATCGACCCCGCAGACCGGGTCCATCAGGTCGTATTGGTTGGCCCATTCCTTCACCTGGTCGCTGGGGAAACCGTCGGCGCGCGTCCATCCGGGCCGCAATTTGTCCTGGATTTCGTCAAGGCCGAGGGGGCTGCCGAGCGTAATCAAACCGTCGACCGGCGGACATTCCGGGACGCGCTTCAGGCAATCGTAGGCGATCACCGTCCCCAAACTGTGTGAAACAACGACATGCGGCCGGGTCACGGCCGCAGCGCCCAAGGCGTCGACGAAGCGCCGGCGAATCGTCTGCTGGATCGGCACCGGCTGCCTGCCCGGGGGCGCAAAGGTGATATCGAATATGTAGTGGTGGACATCGCGCAAGAACGCGTCAAGGAACCACTTCTTGATGAACCACGGCAGGGGCACCCGTTCCAGCTGACCCTGCGGCTCAGGCGGGACGTTGGGCACTACGCCACTGTTAATCTGCTCGTCAGACAGGGTCGTCATCTTGGTCCGAAGGGAATCAAGAAAGGCCCTCTCCTCCAACGTGCGCGGCTCGGGCGGCGGCGGACCACCGGCCCCGTCGATCGCCGCGGCGGTATTCTCATGTACGCCCTCGAAAGCTGCGGTGTCCTGTTCGGGCTCGGCATAGAGCAGGTCCGCCCAGTAGACCATCGAACTACTCACCCCCAGGCTACCGAGCGGTAGCGGATCCGGTGCGCTCTCCAGCGCGCGCCGCCAGATGCGGATCAACTCGTCTACCGGCGGCTTGTTGGCGATGCCGTGAATGAAGGTGACGTGCGGCATATTTCCCCCTCCTTTGCAAAAGCCGATCGCACGCCTTTAACAGCCGGTGGCTGCCCGCGCGCGGGTCATAGAGTTCCCGATCACGGTGCGCGCGGGCATCGCCGACAGCATCTTCCTGGCTCACTCCCGGCTAGGCTCCGAATAAGGTATCGAGTCGCGCATGTCGATCGACCCCGACAGTGATCGCCGCTTGCGTCTATTTACGGGTCTTGTCCGCAGCGAACAAGGCGCGCTTAGGATACCGGTTTATGACAAGCTGATCAGGTGTGACACGGGTTGCTTCTGTCACCTCAGTTCGGGAATGGGCGCCGTTCGGCGACGCAAGGTCTGGGTTGTCAGTCGGCTCGCCGCCTTCGTGGATCCACGGTTGCGCCCTCTTCAAGGCCGGATAATATCGGCATGCCGCGGTCGTTCGAAAAGCCGATCGACTTGCTGAGCGACGACACCGCGCTGGTCGCTCAAGGCTCTAATTTGCGGGGCGAATGCAACTTTCCGTGGGTAGCGATGTTCAGAGTTCATGGACCTTGCGCGAGCCACCGCCGAACAGCTGACGTCAGCCGACCTAGAGGTTCTCGCCGGCGCGATCCACGAGACGTGGCGAGCGCTGGCGCGGCAGGAAGGCTGGTCGATGCAGCCGCACCTCGACAAATCTTATTCGAAGCTGGCGGAGGCCGACAAGGAGGACAATCGCGCGGCGGCCCGCCGCATCCCCGAAGTGCTGGCGCTGATCGGACTAGCCTTGCAAAAAGACGGGGATGGGACGGCCCGCACGGCGCCTGACGGCGAGCTTGAGGCGCAATTAGATCGCAACATGGAGCGCCTGGCGGAGGCTGAGCACCTCGGCTGGCTTGAGCAGCGCCGCCGTAACGGCTGGCGATATGGCGAAACGCGCGACGATGCGCGGAAATCGCATCCCGCCATGCTCCCTTACGCTGAGCTACACGAGCGCGAGAAGGGCAAGGATCGCAACACAATCCGGCACTACGCGGATTTCGCCGCCCGGGCCGGCTACCACATCGTTCCAATCGGATAGAGCGCGACCAGCGGATTCCTTGGTGGTTGCCTGCTAGAGCCGGAGACCCCGGAGAGCACTCCCTCTTCGGGCGAAAAGCCGTCCCTGTTCGGCCGAATTATACCGGCTTCCGGTAATCTCCAGATGTGGTAGAGTTAATAGAGCAGCATACCATGTTTGGGATGGGCGATGCCGGCATACTTCTTTCGCAGCGAACCGGGGGCGGCCGAGCTGCGGCGCTTGGCGCGACGCGAGAGCGGGCGCGTCTGTCAGCGGGTTGTGATGATCGCGAACATGCTCGAGGGGATGGAGCATGAGGCCGCGGCGCGGCTGGCGGGGCTGAGCGGGTCAGCGGCTTACGAATGGCATAACCGCCATGAAGAGGATGGTATTGAGGGATTGCGTGACCGGCCGCGGCCGGGGCGACAGCCACGGGTAGACGGCGCAACGAGCGCGCGGTTCAAGGAACGGATTGTCGCTGGCGCGGTGCTGGAGCGGGATGGAGTGGTGCGTTTCGTGGCGTCGACGCGCAACGCATATTGAAAGAGGAGTTTGAAATTGATTGCAGTCTGTCGAGCACCTACCGGCTGCGGCATCGGCTCAAGTTGAGTTGGTTGGCCCCGCGTCCTCGCCACCCGGAGGCCGATGCGACGACGCAGGCGGAGTTTTCGCAACACTTGGATTGCAATTAGA
>Ga0306924_10006326_pt1 | contig 11793 bp, 13 predicted proteins | sample sta12Can44000111_FD_203756 | JGI IMG/M metagenome (GOLD analysis project Ga0306924, IMG submission 203756) | Lab enrichment of tropical soil microbial communities from Luquillo Experimental Forest, Puerto Rico - statanox.12C.anox.44.000.111 (v2)... | ecosystem: Environmental > Terrestrial >...
CAAATACGTCCATGTAGGATTTTTCCACCATCTCCTTGATGTCGGCCCCGGCTGCAAAGGCCTTGTCGGAGCCGGTGATGACGATGCAGCCGATCGCAGCATCGGCATCGAACTGCTCCGCCGCCGCCAGGAGCTCGTCCTTCAACACCGTGTTCAGCGCATTGAGGGCTTGTGGGCGTTTCAAGCGGATGAGACCGACGCGTCCGCGGGTTTCAACGGATATGGCCTGCATGCTCATGATCTCCCGCGGTTGACGCCGCGCACCATTACTTCTGACACCGCGGGCAGAAAAAGCTCGATCGGCCGCCCTGCACAATGCGACGGATGATGCCATTGCATCGCGGGCGCGGGCATGGCTTGCCGGCGCGGTCGTAGACACGGAACCTGTGCTGGAAGTCGCCGAGCGCGCCATCGGTGCGGCGGTGGTCGCGCAGCGACGAGCCGCCGGCCTTGATGGCATCGCGCAACACCGCCTTGATGGCGGCCACCAGAGCGTCGGCGCGCTCGGTGGGCGCCCCTGATCGGTTCGCAATCGAGGCGGCGCGCCGCCTGGGCGACAGGGCAGCCCGGTGCAGCGCCTCGCACACGTAGATGTTGCCGAGCCCGGCCACGATCCTCTGATCGGAGAGCGCGGCCTTGAGCGATGTTCTCCTGCCCTTGCACCGCAACGCGAGCGCGCTCGCATTGAACTCGGGCGCGAGCGGCTCGGGCCCGAGCGCCCGCAAGAGCGGCTCGTGATCGAGCTCGGCGCGCGCCACGAGCTTCATCATTCCGAAGCGGCGCGGATCATTGAAGGCGATGAGCGCTCCCGATGACATGTGGAACTTCACGTGATCATGCGCGAACAACCGCGGCCGCGCGTGGTAGTAACCGCCGGGCGCTCGGGAAGCCGCCTCCTGGGCGACGTGGAACGAGCCCGACATGCCGAGATGCATGATCAGCACCTCGCCCGAGGAGAGCTCGGCCAGGAGGTACTTTGCCCGCCGTTCGAGCCGCTCCACCCGCTGCCCCTGCAGGCGTTGCACGAAATCGCCGGGCAGCGGCCAGCGCAGATCGCCGCGCTGCGCCTCGACCCGAGTGAAGCGCGCGCCCTGCATGACTGGCGCGAGCCCGCGGCGAACGGTCTCGACTTCGGGCAGCTCGGGCATGGTGCTGGGACTCCGGCGACAGACATAGCGTCCTCCACATCCCGGCGCTATGGTCCTCGTCCACAAAGGAAGCTCGCCATGCAGCGGGGCCGCGCAACCGCCGATTTCGGCTTCCGCCAGGTAGCGGTCGGGGACAAGCAGGGGTTGGTCGATGACGTGTTTCGGAGCGTGGCCAATCGCTACGATCTGATGAACGATCTGATGTCCGGCGGGCTGCATCGCGCCTGGAAGGACGCCCTCGTCACCGCCGTCAATCCGCCCACGGGCGAGCGGCCCTTTGCGCTGCTCGATATCGCCGGCGGCACCGGTGATGTGGCTGCCCGCGTGCTGGCCGGGGGCGGGGCCGGCACCCGCGTGACCGTCCTCGACATCAACCCCGAGATGCTGGAGGTGGGCCGGTCGCGGCTGCGCGCGCACGGCCACGCTGCAGCCTTCATCGAGGGCAACGCCGAGAGCTTGCCGTTTCGCGCTCGCAGCTTCGACGCTGTCACCATTGCGTTCGGTATCCGCAACGTGGCGCGGATCGCAGCCGCGCTTGCCGAGGCGCATCGCGTGCTGCGCGTCGGCGGACGTTTTCTCTGCCTCGAGTTCTCGACCGTCGACGTTCCCGGGCTCGATGCGCTCTACGATTTCTACTCCTTCAACGTCATCCCCGCGCTCGGCGGCATCGTCACCGGGGATGCGCAGGCCTACCGCTATCTCGTGGAATCGATCCGCCGCTTCCCCGCGCCCGCGAGCTTCGCGCGGATGATGCGGGAAGCGGGCTTCGCCCGTGTCTCGTTCGAGCGCATGAGCGGCGGCATTGTCGCACTGCATTCGGGCTGGCGATTGTGATCGCCGCTGCCGCACACGTCATCCGCCTCGCTCACGCTGGATGGATACTCGCGCGTGAGGGCGTCCTGGCGCTGGTGGATACCGCGCGGCTTCCCATCAGCGCCCGCGCGGGGCTGCGTATTGCACGGCTGATCGAGCGGCCGGCAAGCACGGTCGCCGCAAACCGGCTCTCCACGGCATTGACCCGCCTTGGGCCGAGCTATGTGAAGCTCGGCCAGTTTCTGGCAACCCGCCCCGACGTGGTGGGAGTGTCGCTGGCGCGCGATCTCGAGACGCTGCAGGACAAGATGGCGCCGTTCCCGCAGGCGGCGGCGGTCGGGGCCATTGAAGCCGCATTCGGCAAACCGCTTCATGAGCTGTTCGCTACTTTCGGGCCGCCGGTGGCGGCCGCTTCCATCGCGCAGGTGCACCGGGCCATGGTGGCGGACGGCGCCGGTCAGCGGGCGCTCGCGGTGAAGGTGCTGCGCCCCGGCATCGAGCGACGCTTCAAGACCGACCTCGATGCCTTCACCTTCGCCGCTCGCCGGGCCGAGATGATGTCCGCCGAGGCGCGCCGCCTGCGCCTGGTCGAGGTGGTCGACACGCTCCGCCGCACGGTCGGCCTGGAAATGGACCTGCGCCTGGAGGCGGCTGCGCTCTCGGAGATGGCCGAGAACACCAAGGACGACCCCGACTTCCGCATCCCGGTCGTGGACTGGGACCGCACCGCGCGCGACGTTCTCACGCTGGAGTGGATTGACGCCATCCCGCTTTCCGATCGCGCACGGCTTGCGGCCAGGGGACTCGACCTCAAGCATCTTGCCTGCGCTGTGATTCAGACCTTCCTTCGCCATGCGCTGCGCGACGGCTTCTTCCATGCTGACATGCATCCGGGAAATCTGTTCGTCGACGACGCCGGCAAGCTGGTCGCCGTCGATTTCGGCATCATGGGCCGGCTGGCGCCGAAGGAGCGGCGTTTCCTCGCCGAGATCCTATATGGGTTCATCACCCGCAATTATTATCGGACCGCGGAAGTGCACTTCGAGGCTGGCTATGTGCCGCCGCGTCACTCCATCGCCAGCTTTGCGCAGGCGATCCGCGCTATCGGCGAGCCCATTCACAATCGCACCGCCGAGGAAATCTCGATGGCGCGGCTGTTCATGCTGCTGTTCGAGATCACGGGCCTGTTCGACATGCGCACGCGGCCGGAGCTGCTCCTCCTGCAGAAGACCATGGTGGTGGTCGAGGGCGTGGCACGCTCGCTCGATCCGCAACTCGACATGTGGACGGTGGCGGAGCCGGTGGTGCGCGAATGGATCGAGCGCCATCTCGGCCCGGCCGGCAGGCTGGAGCACGCCGCGGAAGGCGCGGTGGAGGTTGGCCGCTTCCTCTCCGACGTGCCGGCTCTGCTCGCGCGCGGGGCCGTCCTCGCCGAACGCGTCGACGCCATGACACAGAATGGCCTGATGCTCGACCCTGCGACGGTCGCCGACATCGGCCGCGCCGAGGCACGCCGCAACCGCTGGAGCACGCTTGCGCTGTGGCTCATTGCAGCGCTGCTGGCCTGGATCGGCTACCTCCTTCTGGATTAGTGCTTTGTCACAGTAATTTTGATTGTTACGACTTCGGTGCAAGAAACTCCCTATACCTCCCCTGCAAGGGGAGGTCGACCGCCGAACGAAGTGAGGCGGTCGGGTGGGGTTTGACTGGAGATACGCGCGCAACATCGTTACCCCCACCCGCCTCGCTTCGCGAGGCCGCCCTCCCCCGCAAGCGGGGGAGGGATGGAGCTTGCTGACCTGGCTGAGTTCCAGCTGACGCAAAACACGGTGCGCAGACTGTTAAAATCACTGTGCAGCATAACTAGAGCGCCTATGATTGCTATGATTGCATTGATTGCAATGCAATCATAGTATAGCATTGGCCATGGCCAGCATCACCATCCGCCAGCTCGATGAGGGGCTCAAGAAACGCCTGCGGCTGCGGGCGGCGCGCAACGGCCGCTCGATGGAAGATGAGGTCCGCACCATCCTGCGCACCGCGGCGTCCACGGCCGAGGCAGAGCCCGAGCGCCGACCGAGCGCTGCCGAACGGCGCCGGCCGTTTCGGCGGCCGGCATCGGGGGAAGCGGTCGAGCAGGCGCCGTTGGGAAAACGCGTTCTTCTCATCATCGGCGGCGGCATTGCCGCCTACAAGTCGCTGGAGCTGATCCGCCGGATCAAGGAATGCGAGATTGCCGTGCGATGCATCCTCACCAGGGCGGCGCAGGAATTCATTACCGCTCTCTCGGCCGGTGCACTTTCGGGCGAGCGTGTCTTCACCGACCTGTTCGATGCCACGACTGAATTCGATGTCGGGCATATCCGGCTGGCGCGCGAGGCCGATCTCATCGTGGTCGCCCCGGCCACCGCCGACCTCATGGCCAGGATGGCGGCCGGAATCGCCGACGACCTCGCTGGCGCGGTCCTCCTCGCAACGGACCGCCCCGTCCTCATCGCGCCCGCCATGAACCCTCGCATGTGGGCGCATGCGGCGACCCGGCGCAATGTCGCAACCCTGACCCAGGACGGTGTTGTCCTGGTCGGACCGAATGCCGGCGAAATGGCCGAAGCGGGAGAAGCGGGCACTGGCCGCATGGCCGAGCCGGCGGAGATCCTCGCCGCTGCGCTGCCCTTTCTCGCTGCGGCAGGGCACGGCAGGACACTTTCCGGCAGGCACATCCTCGTCACCTCCGGCCCCACCCACGAGCCCATCGATCCCGTGCGCTATCTCGCCAACCGCTCCTCCGGCAAGCAAGGCCACGCCATTGCCGCGGCCGCGGCCGCACTCGGCGCCGAGGTCACGCTCGTTTCCGGGCCCGTCACCCTGCCCGACCCTCCTGGCGTGCGCACCGTCAAGGTCGAGAGCGCCCAGGAGATGCTGAGCGAGGTCACCCGTGCGCTTCCCGCCGATGCGGCCGTGTTCGCAGCCGCGGTAGCGGACTGGCGCATCGCCAATCGCGGCGCCAACAAGATCAAGAAAGAGGGCGCCGCGGCCCCGCAGCTGTCGTTGGTGGAAAACCCGGACATTCTCGCAACCGTGGCGCACAAGGCGCAGGGCAGGCCCACGCTCGTCATCGGATTTGCCGCGGAGACCGAGTGCATCATCGAGCATGCCAAGGCGAAGCTTGCCCGCAAGGGATGCGACTGGATCCTCGCCAATGACGTATCCGCCAACTCCGGCATCATGGGCGGCGATCGCAACACGGTCCATCTCGTGACCGCACAGGGCGTCGAATCCTGGCCACCGCAGTCGAAGGAGGCGGTGGCACGCGCGCTGGTCGAGCGCATCGCCGACGCGCTTGCAGGGGCCGCGCGGTGAACGATGTCCGCGTCGAGTTGATGCGGCTGCCGCACGCCGCCGACCTGCCGCTCCCCGCCTATCACAGCGACCTTGCGGCAGGTCTCGACCTCATCGCCGCCGTGCCGGCGGAAGCGCCTGTCAGCATCGCGCCCGGCGCACGCGCACTCATTCCGACCGGGATTGCGCTCGCGCTGCCCGCAGGCGTCGAAGGACAAGTGAGGCCGCGCTCGGGACTGGCCCTGGTGCATGGGATCACCGTGCTCAATTCCCCCGGCACCATCGATGCCGATTATCGCGGCGAGCTTCAGGTCCTGTTGGTGAATGCGGGCTCGGAGCCGTTCGTGGTGGAACGCGGAGCGCGCATTGCACAACTGGTATTTGCCGCTGTCCTGCGCGTGATCGTGCATGAGGTGACAAGGCTCAACGACACCACGCGCGCGGCCGGCGGCTTCGGGTCAACCGGCAGCGGATAGGCTACTCGTTCTGCCAAACGAAGACGGGGCGAGGCATAGCGCGTCGCGCAGACAAGCCGGTAGGTTGGGTCGAGTTCTTAACGAGACCCAACACCTACCCCAAATGCCCGATGTTGGGTCTCGCAAGCTCGAGTAGACGTGGAAGAAATAGGCCGGGAAGGGACGCATCCAATAGTCGCTGAGCTGAAGCCGAGGACGTCCTGGTAGGGATCGCGCCAGCTTTGCCTGGCGCCCCTATTCGATCACCTCGTCGGCGAGGGCGAGCAACGGAGGTGGAATGTCCACGCCGAGCTTCATCGCCGTCTTGCGGTTGATAACGAACTCGAACTTTACCGGTTGCTGCACTGGTAAGTGCGCGGGCTTGGCACCTTTGAGAATCCGGTCAACGTAATCCGCCGCGCGGCGATAGATATCGAGATCGTCCGGGCCGTAAGACATCAGGGCACCTTCTGAGGCGAACTGAGCATGCGGACCGATCGACGGCGGTCGATGCCGCTCCACCGCTACCTCGATCATTGCGCGGTTAGCGATCGTGAAGCCGCCGTCCGGCAATATCGCCAGGCCACCCGCAGGTCGGGCGGCGAGTGCGTCTATAACAGCATCGATTTCTGCACGCGAGCGCACAGACGCACGCGCGACCTCGATGGGGGCTCGATGCTCGGTCTGTATTGTATTCAGTAATTATTGTAAATCGGGTAAGTATCGGAATTGAACATGAGCCCAACGCGATTGATTGTAGGCACCACATCTTTGAGCAATTCCACCATTTTCCCGACAACGCTGAAGTCGATATTGGTGAAGCCGGTCATGTTGCCGCCGGGCCGCGCCAGACTCGCTACAAAGCCTTGCGCAACAGGCTCGTTAACCACCAGGAATAAGAGCGGAATTGTTGAGGTCGCGCGCTTGATCGCAGCCGTGGCGACTGAGCCGGAACCGATGATGAGGTCGGGTGCGAGCGAGACTAAGCTGGAGGCGATTTGCTGGATCTGTTCTCGGCTATCCCCCGCCCAACGAACATCGATCCTGATGTTGTGGCCCTCCGTCCAGCCGAGGTTTTGCAAAGCTTCCCTTAGAGACTTCAAACGCCTCTGATACTCAGGATCGGCGTCGCGAGTTGGTACGAGAACGGCGACCTGCCGGATGGGCTGTTGCGCCCGCGCCGCCAGCGGCCACGGGGCCATCGCGCCGCCAAGAAGAGTAATGAACGCCCGACGTTTCACTCGATCACTTCGTCGGCGAGCGAGAGCAGATTGTCGGAGATCGCGATGCCGAGCGCCTTTGCGGTCTTGAGATTGATGACAGTCTCGTACTTAGTTGCCTCCAGCACCGGCAAATCCGCAGGCTTCGTGCCCTTGAGAATCTTCGCAGTATAGAGCCCGTATTGCCGGTACCCCTCAGTGATGCTGACGCCGTAGCTCAGCAATCCGCCGGCGACTGCGTATTCGCGAAACTGGTAGATGGTGGGGAGCCGCTGGTCCGCGGCAAAGGCAACAATCCGCTGGCGACGCGTGTCAAAGTACGGGTCGGCCGTGACCAGCAGGCCCCCGATCCGCTCGCGCACCAGGGACGAGAATGCCGCTTCCAGCTCATCGTCGGTGCTCGCCTTGGCGATGACGATGTGCTGGCCAATGGCTCGCGCTGCTTGCTCGATTTGCTGCCCTTGACGCGCAGCCGGCGGAAACTTCGGATTGATCAGGGCCCCGATCAGAGCAACGCCCGGCGCAAGCTCGTGCAGCAGGCTCAGCCGCTTCGGCTCCATCATATTCGTCAACAAGGTAACGCCGGTGACGTTTCCGCCAGGTCGATTGAAGCTCTCGACCAGCCCGGCGCTGACGGGATCACCGCCGATCCCGAACACGATCGGGATCGTCGAGGTCGCCTTTTTCGCCGCGATCGGGGACGGCTCTCCTCCGACAGCTGCGATCACGGCGACCCGGCGGCTCACGAGATCGGCCGCCAAGGCGGGCAGACGGCTGTAATCACCGCGCGCCCAGCGGAACTCGATCGCAACGTTCTCCCCCTCGATGAAGCCGCCCTCCTTGAGCCCACGACGAAACGCCTCGATCATGTGAGGGGAGTCCTCGGGCGAGCGCGAACTCATGAACCCAATCACTGGCAGCGATGCCTGCTGCGCGCGCGCCACGAGCGGCCACATTCCCGCACCGCAGAGCAGCGTGACGAATTCGCGTCGTCTCATCTTACGGAGATGCATTCCGTTTATCTGCCTACCTGCTCCTACCGGGGTTATCCGCCTTGATCTTTCACAGCCTGAGCTGAGCCGGAAATGATCTAGGTTAATAGCAGTTATTTGCCTGAGGACGTCGAAGCCTCTCCGATAGTCCGCAATGAGGCCAGCACAAGTGCGTGCTGTTAGACGTTAGGCCGCATGACCGGGGCGTTGGCTATCACGCGCCGCAGGAAGGTCATGCGCGCAAGCAAGCCCGCGGCCGGTCGCCGCTATGCGCGCATGGTCATCGCATGCGCAGGTGAGATTGCGCAGAGCGGCGCGGCGTCAGCTTTCGCCAGCAGCGGACATGGCGCGAGAAACGCTTCAGCCGCGGTCATGGCGCGGCTACCCATAAAAACCGTGAGCATCGCCGCCCGCGCCGGATCACCGATGACAGCGGCGACTTCCGCAATTCGGTTCGGGCTGACCATGAGCCGCCTCTATCCTTGCGCCGTTCATGCTCGATTATTGCATGGGGAGCGATCCGACGTTTCGATATCGGTCGAAGCATGGCCGATGTCCGGCATGTCATCAATGTCCCTTATTCATGCCGTGCCGTTGGAGAAGCGCCATGCTCACCTGCATCATCCGGTACCACATCGATCCGACCAAGAAGGCCGATTACGAGCAATACGCGCGCAACTGGGGGCAGGCCATCCCCCGTTGCGGCGCTGATCTTATCGGCTATTTCGCGCCACACGAAGGCTCGTCAACTCTTGCCTACGGCATTTACTCGGTTGAGAGTCTCGCCGCCTACGAACAGTACCGGGCGCGGCTTGCCGCCGATCCGCTAGGCCGCGAGAATTACGAGTTCGCGCAGCGCCAGCGATTCCTGCTGCGCGAGGATCGCACCTTCCTTAAACTCGCCTCGACTCCACACGCCCCGCTGAAGTTGAGCGGCGCGCTCATTCGATGACCTCGTCGGCGCGGGCGAGCAGCATCGGTGGAACCTCGATGCCGAGCGCCTTGGCGGTTTTCATATTGATGACCAGCTCAAATTTGGTTGGCGCCTGCACTGGCAGATCGGCTGGCTGAGTGCCGCGCAAAATTCGATCTACATAAACGCCTGCTTGCTGATAGATGGCGGCGTAGTCAAGGCCATAGGAAATCAGCCCACCCTCCGCGGTAAAGATGCGGAAGGGATAAACCGCGGGCAAGCGGTGATGCGCGATGAGCCCGATAATGAGTTCGCGATGCACTGTCATCAAGCCGTCAGGTACTACAATCAGGCCGCCACCGCGGTGTCGACCCGCATCGTCGATCGCCACGGCAATGTCGACCACATTGCGCACGGACGCGGTGTTTACATCGAGACCCGCGGACCCGCCCGTACTCTCAATGAACCGAGAAAGCTGGTCAGCGGCAGGATTGGCGGAATTGGAAATCAAGGTAACGCGCGCGATGCCGGGGCTTAGCTCTTTGAGCAGTTCCAGCCACTTTCCGCCGATGGTCAACTCGAAATTGGTGAATCCGGTCGCGTGCCCGCCGGGTCGCGCCAAGCTCTCGATCAGTCCGAATCGAACCGGATCGGCAACCATGACGAAGACTACTGGCACGGCACGACTGTGCTCTCGCACCGCGTTCAAACCGGGTGTTCCTTGCGCGACGATAACGTCGGGCTTTCGTCCGATGAGCAGGTTCGCGTCATCAACCATGCGTTTGTAGTCGCCGCGGCCGAGGCGCGTATCAATTGACAGGTTGCGGCCCTCGTTCCAGCCTAACTCCTTCAACTTGTCGCGGAGCACAGTGAGCAGCGGCTGCATTTCTGGTTCCGCGAGGCTGGACACGATTCCTACCAGTCTGATCCTTTCCTCCTGCTGCGCACGCGCTGCGATCGGCCACGCCGCCGCGCCGCCGAGGAGCAAGATGACATCGCGCCGCCGAATCATTCGATGACCTCATCAGCGCGCGCAAGCAGCATTGGCGGCACGGTGAGGCCGAGCATCCTGGCTGTTTCTACATTAATGACCAGTTCGAACTTCGACGCCTGCACGACGGGCAAGTCCGCGGGTTTTACGCCCTTGAGGATGCGGCCGGCATAGGTACCCGCCTGGCGAAAGGTATCTGGAAAACTGGCGCCGTAGCTCATCAGCCCGCCGGCTTCGGGATATTCACGCGACGTATATGCGGTGGGGATCGAATAGTGCGCCGTCAGAGTGGCAAATTGTACACGCCGGCTGCCGAAGAAGGGATCGCCGCCGACAAATAGGGCATCAGGTCGCTCGCGTCCAAAGCCTGCGAACACCGCATTTATTTCAAAGCTGGTACTAGCGTTGCGGACCTGCATCTGTAGCGCCATAGCACGAGCAGCTGTTTCCACATCTCTCAACGTGGTCTCGGTCGTCGTAGCATTAGTGGGATTGACGAGCACGGCGATACGAGCCACTCCGGGCACAAGCTCACGCAGGAGTTCTAGCCGCTTCGCGGTCAGCTCAAGATTGAAAATGTTGATACCCGTCAGGTTGCCTCCTGGCCGGGCGAGGCTGGCGACGAGGCCGAGCTTGGCTGGGTCCTCGGGGATGATGAAGACAACAGGGATCGACGTCGTTGCCGCCTTAGCCGCCAGCGGTGTTACGGTGCCTCCGGTTGCGACTATTACGGCGACCTGCCGGCGAACTAATTCGACCGCCAGCATCGGCAGCCGATCGTATTGACCTTCGGCCCACCGATATTCGACTAGAACGTTCTCGCCTTCGACATAGCCCGTTTCCTTCAGGCCTTGGCGAAATGCGCGCAGACGCTCCGTCATTCCATCAGGCGATGTGGGGTTAAGAAAGCCGATTACCGGCATCGCCGCCTGCTGCCCGCCCGCCGCGATCGGCCAAGCTGCAGCGCCGCCGAGCAGCGTGATGACATCGCGTCGTCTCATTGACTGCATCCGAGCTTCGACGAGACCTGAAGCGGGCCGCAGGATATCGGATTGACCGGGATCAGTCAGCCGACACCGGAGCCCATTCCGCGAGGCGAGAAAGCCGCGCCTGGCGCTCGGCAACGAGCGCAAGCAGCATTGCATCGAAGGATTTGGATGCCCAGCGCTTTCCAAAAAAAAGCCCGCCGAGGCGGGCTAGGGGTTCACCTTCGGGTAGTCTCGATGTCAGTCGCACACTTGGATGCGTGGTCTGACCCAAATTCCTCGGTATTCATCCCACACCGGCCTGCCGCGCGTCCTGCTGCGAAACCATCACCCGCCGCCGCTGGGTTTGCTGCGATGCAGGAGAGTGCTATGGCAACTCCACCGCACGCAATTGCAGCTCGCTTCATCTCGTCCCTCCCAACGCTCCTCCGTATCTTTCCTATAAACTAATCAACGAAGTCTTGCGACTTTGAGGCGAGAAAACGCCGATCCGGCGACTGCATCTTGGCAGTACGCGCATGAGCGCAGGCGCGCCAAGCCTGGCGTCCTGGCTTGCCCAGACCGTCCAGTCTCTGCGGCAGCTATTTAGTCTAGCCCAATCCAAAACCGGGGCTGCTGTAGTCCTGCAAGCGCACGGGAGAGTCGGTGATGTCAGGCAACAAAATGTGGTCGATTCTGACCTGAGGCGCGCGGCGTCTTCCGTGTCGGTTTCTGTACCGGCGGGCGCCGCACGAGGCGGCATTTGTCAATTGGAGTGCCGCGTGGAAAGTGCGGCCAACAATCGATGCACCTCATCCTTTAACAATGGCAAATCGTTCTCCACAACGTCCCAGACCAGCAAGAGATCGACACTCCAATATCCGTGGATCAACCGGTTACGGAACGCGATGATCCTGCTCCACGGCACGCCCTGCTGACTGCGCAGCTCTTCCAAAA
>Ga0306924_10006328_pt1 | contig 11792 bp, 8 predicted proteins | sample sta12Can44000111_FD_203756 | JGI IMG/M metagenome (GOLD analysis project Ga0306924, IMG submission 203756) | Lab enrichment of tropical soil microbial communities from Luquillo Experimental Forest, Puerto Rico - statanox.12C.anox.44.000.111 (v2)... | ecosystem: Environmental > Terrestrial > Soil...
GCCGTTCGCGCCGCGCTTTCTTGCGCTTTTCCGCGGTGAAGGAACCGAGATATTCCTCGAAGCTCGTGTAGCCGCGGTTGGTCCAGTGAAACTGACAGTCACGCCGTAGCAGCCAGCCACGTCGCGCGCAGGCGGCGCGTGCCGCCTCATCGAGGAACAGGGCGTGCACGCCCGAGAGGCCATGGCTCACGGCGTAGCGCTCGAGCTCAGCGAGCAGCCGTCCGGCGAACTGCCCCGGGTCGAGATCCGGGCGCACCAGCAGCCGCGGTCCGGTGGCGGGTGTGAAGGGGGCCGCGAGCGTCAGTTTCGGGTAGTAACGGCGGCCAAGGCGCTCGTAGCCGCGTGCCCAGCCGAAGTCGAATACGAATTCACCGAAGGAGTGGGTCTTGACGAACGCCGCGGCCGCGGCGGCGAGGCCGCGCGCATCGCGCAGGGTGAGGTAGCGAGGCTCCCAGCCCGTGCCGCCGCCAACGCTGCGCGAGCGCTCGAGGGCGGCGAGGAACTCGTAGCGGGTGAAGGGATTGTCGACCGCGCCGAGTGCGTTCCACTCCGCCGCGCGAAGCTCGTGGATGCTGTGGTGATACTCGGGCCTGTCCACTGCGGCTGTGCGGACTCTAGCCGTGAGGTCCGGTCGCGAGCGTCTCGAGATAGCGATCCGCATCGAGCGCTGCCATGCAACCGGCACCCGCCGAGGTGATTGCCTGCCGGTAGACGCGATCGGCGACATCGCCGGCGGCGAACACGCCCGGCACGCTGGTGGCGGTCGCATCACCATCGAGGCCGGTGCGCACGGTGATGTAGCCGTCGCGCATCGCGAGCTGGCCTGCGAAGAGCCCGGTGTTGGGGGTGTGTCCGATCGCGATGAAGAGGCCGGTTACCGCCAGCTCGCGTGGCGCGCCGCCGGTGAGGGAGCGCAGCTGCACGCCGGTCACGCCGCGCTCGTCGTCACCCTGCACCTCGTCCACGGTATGGTTCCAGATGACCGAGATCTTGCCGGCCTGCACTTCGCGGAACAGCCGGTCCTGCAGGATCTTCTCCGCGCGCAGCTTGTCGCGCCGATGCACCAGCGTGACGTGCTGGGCGATGTGTGACAGGTACAAGGCTTCCTCGACCGCGGTGTTGCCGCCGCCGATGACGGCGACGCGATGCCCGCGGAAGAAAAAGCCATCGCAGGTCGCGCACGCCGACACGCCGCGCCCGCGGAATTTCTCTTCCGAGGGGAGCCCCAGGTATTTCGCGGTCGCCCCGGTCGCGATGATGAGTGCATCGCAGCTGTAATGCCCGAGATCGCCCTTGAGAATCAGGGGCCGCGCCGACAGATCCACGGACTGCACGTAGTCGACGACGATTTCGGTCGCGAAGCGCTCGGCGTGGCGCTTCATGCGTTCCATCAGAGCCGGGCCCTGCAGGCCTTCGACGTCCCCCGGCCAATTGTCGACGTCGGTCGTGGTCATGAGCTGTCCGCCCTGCTCGACGCCCGTGATCAGCAGCGGCTTGCGATTGGCGCGCGCCGCGTACACCGCTGCGCTGTAGCCAGCGGGGCCGGAGCCCAGGATGATGAGGCGGCTGTGGCGGGTGCTCGTCATGGGTATCCCACGGTACCAAGCCCTATAATGGCGGCCATCTATCTTAAGACGGAGCATCAAGGATTGGCGGAATCTTCCGCGCAGGCGCGCAGCGCGTCGCGTTTTACTTCGGCCGTGAGCCGCGGCCTGCGCGAGAGCGCCATCATCGCGCTCGCCATCGTGGCGTTGGTGCTGTTCATGGCGCTCGCCACCTACAGCCCGGACGATCCGGGCTTCTCCTTCACCGGCAGCTCCGGCACCGTGCACAACCGCATCGGCATCATCGGCGCGTGGGTCGCGGACGTGCTGTTCTTTCTATTCGGCCGACCGGCGTTCCTGTTTCCGCTGGTGCTCGGCGCCGCCTGCTGGGGCCTGCAGCGGCGGCTGCGCACCGAAACCAACGTCTCACGGGCCAACACCCTGGTGCGCATTCTCGGCTTTGCGCTCGTGCTGGTGGCGAGCTGCGCCCTCACGACGCTCCACTGGCAGCCGGGGATGCTGCGCGAAAGCGCCGGCGGCGTGGTCGGGAAGGCCGTCGGTGTCGGGCTCGCATCGGGCGTGGACTTTCTCGGGGCGACCCTGCTCATGATCGCCGCCTGGATGGCGGGGCTGTCACTCGCCTTCGGAGTCTCGTGGCTCACCATCATCGATCGCCTCGGCGCCGCCGTCTGGGCGGGCGTCGGCTCGCTGCGCGCACGCTGGAGCTCCTCGCGCGATGCCGCCGAGGGACGTGAGCGCCGTCAGGCGCGGAAAGAGTCAGTCGAGAGCGCGCAGAAGAAATCCGCGACGCGCGCGCCACCACGCATCGAAGCACCGGCACCGGTGATGGAAAAGAGTGCGCGCGTCGAGCGCGAACGGCAGGTGCCGCTGTTCGACCCGCCCAAAGCGAGCGAGCTGCCGCCGCTGAAGCTGCTCGATGACCCGCCGCCACGCGAGCCGCTGTACTCCGCCGAAGCGCTCGAGGCGCTGTCGCGCCTCGTTGAGATGAAGCTCAAGGACTTCACCATCGAGGCCGAGGTGGTGGCGGTGCAGCCTGGTCCGGTGGTGACGCGCTTCGAGCTGCGACCGGCTCCGGGAGTGAAGGTGAGTCAGATCACGGCTCTCGCCAAGGACCTGGCGCGCGCGTTGTCGGTGCTGTCGGTGCGCGTGGTGGAGGTGATTCCGGGCAAGAGCGTCATGGGCCTGGAGATTGCCAACGAGAAGCGCGAAGTGGTGACGCTCGGGGAGATCATTCGCTCCAAGGCGTACGACGAGATGCACTCACCGCTCGCATTGGCGCTCGGCAAGGACATCGGCGGTGCCCCGGTGGTGGCCGACCTCACGCGCATGCCGCACCTGCTGATTGCCGGCACCACCGGCTCCGGCAAGTCCGTCGGCATCAATGCCATGGTGCTGTCGCTGCTGTACAAGTCGACCGCCGAGCACGTGCGCCTCATCATGATCGACCCGAAGATGCTGGAGCTTTCGGTGTACGAAGGCATCCCGCACCTGCTCGCCCCCGTGGTGACCGACATGAAGCAGGCCGCCAACGCGTTGCGCTGGTGCGTGGCTGAGATGGAGCGGCGCTACCAGCTGATGGCGGCGCTCGGCGTGCGGAATATCGCCGGCTTCAATCGACGCGTGAAGGAAGCGAGCGATGCCGGTAAGCCGATCCGCGATCCGGTGATGATGCTGAGGGCCGCCAACGACCCGAGCATCGACCAGCGCGACATCCCTGATCTCGTGCCGCTGCCCTACGTGGTGGTCGTGGTCGATGAGCTCGCCGATCTCATGCTGGTGGTCGGCAAGAAGGTCGAGGAGCTCATCACGCGCCTCGCGCAGAAGGCCCGCGCCTCGGGGATCCACCTGGTGCTCGCCACGCAGCGTCCCTCGGTGGATGTCATCACGGGCCTCATCAAGGCGAACATTCCCTGTCGCATCGCCTTCCAGGTTTCCGCGCGCGTCGACTCGCGCACCATCCTCGACCAGATGGGTGCCGAGACCCTGCTCGGCCACGGCGACATGCTGTATCTGCCGCCGGGCACCTCGATGCCGACACGCGTGCATGGTGCGTTCGTCTCCGATCAGGAAGTGCATCGCGTGGTGGACGCCCTCAAGACTCCCGCGCCGCCGAACTACATCGAGGAAGTGCTCTCGGGCCCGAAGGCGCCGATCCCCGGCCTCACGGGTGAGGAGGGCGAGAGCGGCAGCGGCAACGGCGAGGACGCGGAAGCCGATCCGCTCTACGACGAGGCGGTGCGCATCGTCACGACCGAGCGCAAGCCCTCGATCTCCTACGTGCAGCGGCGCCTGAAGATCGGTTATAACCGCGCGGCGCGGCTGCTCGAAGCGATGGAGCTGGCAGGGCTGGTGGGTCCGCTGCAGGCGAACGGGGCACGCGATGTGCTCGCGCCGGCACCGCCGGAGGAATGAGGGTCTTGAGCAGATCGCGTCTGTTCTCACTCGCTCTCGCGCTCGTCCTCGGCCCGCCGCTGGCTGCAGTTGCGGCCGCACCCCCGGTGGCTACGGCGCCGGCCGCTGCGCCGACACCGGCCGATGCGGCGGTAACGCCGCTCGACAAGTACCTCGACAACCTGCGCACTCTCCGTACCACTTTCCTGCAGACGCTCGCCGACCCACACGGCCGCGAGATCGATCGGGCCAGCGGTACGCTGATCGTGCAGCGGCCGGGTAAGTTCAGCTGGGACATCCGGCCGCAACCAGTAGCGGGCGGCGCGGCGGGCGCAACTACGACCGCCGCGCCCGCAAGTGGCGGCGGCGCTGGCCAGCTCATGGTTTGTGACGGAACGAACCTTTGGTTCTATGACCGCGACCTGCAACAGGTCACGGTGAAGCCGGTCGATGCGGCGCTGTCGGCGACGCCGGCGATGTTGCTCTCGGGCGCGGTGGACGTGCGCGAGAGCTTCAAGCTCGCGCCGGTCGGCGAGCGCGAGGGGCTCGAGTGGGTGCTGGTGGAACCCGCCGGGGCGCAGGCCGATTTCCGCAGCGCGCTCTTCGGCTTCGAGCACGGCGAGCTGCGGCGCATGATCCTCGAAGACAAGCTCGATCAGACGGCCACCATCGTCTTTCAGAAGGTCGAGCGTAATGGCACGGTCCGGCCCGCCGAGGTGAGCTTCACGCCACCGGCAGGGGCGGACGTGATCGGTACGCCACGCAAGTGAATGATCCGCTGCGACCTCTTGCGGACCGTATGCGGCCGCGGACTCTCGGTGAGTTCGTCGGGCAGCGCCACCTGCTCGGCTCGGGGAAGCCACTCTCCGCGAGCATCGAAGCGGGACAGCTGCACTCGTTGATCCTCTGGGGGCCCCCGGGCACGGGCAAGACCACGCTGGCGCGTCTCATCGCCAAGGCCGCCAACGCAGAGTTCATCGCATTGTCCGCGGTGATGGCCGGGGTGAAGGACATTCGCGCCGCGGTCGAGGCGGCACGCACGGCGCGCGCCGCGCAGGGGCGACCGACGCTGTTGTTTCTCGATGAAGTACACCGCTTCAACAAGGCACAGCAGGACACCTTTCTCCCGTACGTGGAGGACGGCACGCTGACCTTCATCGGCGCAACCACCGAGAACCCCTCGTTCGAGGTGATCAGTGCGCTGCTGTCGCGGGCGCGCGTGTACGTGCTGCGCCCGCTGTCGCTCGAGGATCTGCTCACGCTGCTGCACGCTGCGCTCGGCGACTCCGAGCGCGGCTTGGGTCACGAGCATCTCGAGGCAGAGCCTGCCGCGCTCGATCTGCTCGCGCGCGCCGCCGACGGCGACGCGCGCCGCGCGCTCAATATGCTCGAGCTCGCCGCGAGCCTGCTCGAGGCTGCGGGCACCCGACAGCTGACGCTCGCGGTGACGCAGGAGGTTGCGAGCGGCACGCACCGCCGCTTCGACAAGGCGGGCGATCAGTTTTACGACCAGATCTCCGCGCTGCACAAGGCAGTGCGCGGCTCCGATCCCGACGGCGCGCTCTACTGGCTGTGCCGGATGCTCGATGGCGGCTGCGACCCGCTATACATCGCGCGACGGGTGACGCGCATGGCGGTGGAGGACATCGGGCTCGCCGATCCGCGCGCGTTCGCCCTGAGTCTCGACGCCTGGGAGGCGTTCGAGCGCATGGGTACACCCGAGGGGGAGCTCGCGATCGCGACCGCGGTGGTGTACCTCGCCTGCGCGCCGAAGAGCAACGCGGTCTATGTCGCGATGGACGAGGCGATGGCGGACGTCGAGGAGTTCGGCACCCTGGATGTGCCGCTGCGGTTGCGCAATGCACCGACGCGGCTGATGAAGAATCTCGGCTACGGCCGCGACTATCGCTACGCGCACGACGAGCCGGATGCCTTCGCGGCCGGCGAGCGGTATGTGCCGGATGAGCTGCCGGATCGGCGATACTATCGGCCCGTCCCGCGCGGGCTGGAAATCAAGATAGGCGAGGCGCTGGCCCGGCTGCGGGCACGGGCGCCGACGAAAGGCTGAGGCGCAGTGATCGATCCGAAGCTGTTGCGCTCCGATCCGGACGCCGTGGCGCGCAACCTGGCGCGGCGCGGCTTCGCACTCGATGTGAGCGCGCTCAGGGCGCTGGAGGAAAAGCGCAAGCCCTGGGCGGTGGAGGTCGACCGTCTGCGCGCCGAGCGCAACGCCAATGCCAAGGCGGTCGGCATGGCCAAGGCGCGCGCCGAGGATATAACGACGCTCATCGCGCGCGGCGAGGATCTCACCGCGCAGCTCGGGCGAGCGGAAGGTGAGCTCGAGGGTGTGCAGCGCGAGCTCGAGCAGTGGCAGCTCGGGCTCCCCAACCTGCTGCACGAGTCGGTCCCGGACGGTCGGGACGAGAGCGCCAATCGCGAAGCGACCCGCTGGGGCGAGCCGCGGCGCTTCGATTTCCCGGCCCGCGATCACGTGGAAATCGGTGAGCGGCTCGGCGGTCTCGACTTCGAGGCTGCGGCGCGCATCTCCGGGGCGCGCTTCGTCGTCATGCGTGCGCAGGTGGCGCGCCTGCACCGCGCGCTCGCGCAGTTCATGCTCGACCTCCACACCCGCGAGCACGGTTACACCGAGGTGTACGTGCCGTACCTGGTGCGGCCCGAGGCGCTCATGGGCACCGGACAGTTGCCGAAGTTCGAGGCGGATCTGTTCGCTGTGGCTGGCGGAGCGCACCCGTATTTCCTCATACCGACCGCGGAGGTGCCGGTCACCAACCTGGTGCGCGGCGAGATCCTCGGCGCGGAAGCGCTGCCACTGAAGTACGTGGCACACACGCCGTGCTTCCGCTCGGAGGCCGGGGCGGCGGGCAAGGACACGCGCGGCATGATCCGCAACCACCAGTTCGACAAGGTGGAGCTGGTGCAGATCGTACGCCCGGCCGATTCGTATGCGGCGCTCGAGGCGCTCACTACGCACGCCGAGACGGTGCTGCAGCGTCTTGCCATTCCCTACCGTAAAGTGGCGCTGTGCGCCGGCGACGTCGGGTTCGGCAGCGCCAAGACTTATGACCTCGAGGCGTGGCTGCCCTCGCAGCAGCGCTATCGTGAGATCTCCTCGTGCAGCAATTTCGAGGCCTTCCAGGCACGGCGCATGCAGGCACGCTGGCGCAACCCGGAGAGCGGCAAGCCCGAGCCGGTACATACCCTCAATGGCTCAGGCCTAGCGGTCGGGCGCACGCTGGTCGCAGTGCTCGAGAACTACCAGCAGGCGGACGGCTCGGTGAGCGTGCCCGCGGCACTCGCGCCGTGGATCGGCGGGCTCACACGCCTCACCGCGTAGACTATCGATTATCGATACACCTATACTGCCGCGCATGAAGCGCCCGTCGCGCCCGGAAGCTCCACTGCGCGCGCGCGACCCGCTGTTCAACAGCTCGGTGCAGAAGGCGCTCGCCATGCTGGAGACCTTCGGTGGCGAACGGCGCACGCTCAGCCTCGCGGAGCTCGGCGCCACCGCCGGCATGAGCATCAGCTCCGCACAGCGCTGCATCCACACGCTGGTGCGCCTCGGCTACCTGCGGCGCGACGCGCGCCTGCGTCGCTGGGTGCTGACGCCGCGCGCGCTGTCACTCACCGAGGCGTACCTCTCGGGCCACGCGCTGCTCGAGCAAGCGACCGCGCATCTGATCGAGCTCAACCAGGCGAGCGGCGAGTCGGTGAGCCTGTCCGAGCCCGACGGCACCGACATGGTGTTCATCGCGCGCTTCCCGAGCCTCAAGCCCTTCCACATCCACATGCCGGTCGGACGGCGGCTGCCGATGTACTGCACGGCCTCGGGACGCGCCTATCTCGCGGCACTGCCGCCAAACCTGGCGCGGCGCATTCTCGGCCGCTCACGCGCTGCCGCACTCACGCCGACTACCCTCACTGACCCGCAGCAGATCTGGAAGCGGGTCGAGGCAGCGCGCGAATCCGGCTATGCCTGGTCGGACCAGGAGTACTACCGTGGCGATCTCACTATCGCTGCCGCAGTTCTCGGCGAGGACGGCCAGCCACTCGCCGCAGTGAACATCTCCGCGCCCACCAGCCGCTGGACGTTGGCCCAGCTGCGCGCGAAGCTGGCACCGCTGCTGCTGCAGAGCGCCCAGGCCGCATCGCTCGGTTACACAATGCGCTCGCAGCGCCGCGTGGCGAAGTAGCGGGGAGAGACATGCCGGAACTCAGCCGCTCGCTGCGACCCCGCCACGTCACCATGATCTCGATCGGCGGCATCATCGGCGCGGGGCTGTTCGTCGGCAGCAGCGCCTCGATCGCGCTCGCCGGGCCGGCCATCGTGCTGAGTTATCTGCTCACCGGCGCGCTGGTGCTGCTGGTGATGCGCATGCTGGGCGAGATGGCACTGGCGCTGCCGTCGGTGCGCTCCTTCACCGAGTTCGCTCGAGTCGGCCTCGGCCCCTGGGCCGGTTTCGTCGCCGGCTGGCTCTACTGGTACTTCTGGATCATCGTCGTGCCGGTGGAGGCGATCGCCGGTGCCACCATCCTGCACGGCTGGCTGGGGCTGCCAACCTGGCTGCTCGGCATCGTGCTGATGGCCATCATGACCGCCGTCAACCTCATGTCCGCCCGCTCGTATGGTGAGTTCGAGTTCTGGTTCGCCTCGATCAAGGTGGCAGCGATAGTGGTGTTCATCGCACTCGCGGCGGCATTCGCCTTCGGGTACACCTCGCCCACCGGGCCGACGTTTGCCAACCTCACGCACTACGGCGGCTTCATGCCGAAAGGGTGGGTGTCGGTGCTTGCGGGCGCCGTGACCGTGTACTTCTCGCTCACCGGCGCTGAGATCACCACCATCGCGGCCGCCGAGTCGTCCGAGCCGGCGCGTGCGGTGGCCCGCCTGAGCAGCTCGGTCATCGTCCGCATCCTCACGTTCTACGTAGGCTCGGTGCTGCTGATCGTCACCGTCGTGCCGTGGATCGAGGTACGCCCGGGTGAATCGCCGTTCACTCTCGCACTCACCACCATGCACTTCCGCTGGGCCAGCCTCGCCATGAGTGCCATCATTCTTACCGCCGTGCTCTCGTGCCTCAACTCCGCGTTCTACGTGTGCTCGCGCGTGCTGTTCGTGCTGGCCGAGCACGGTGATGCGCCGCAGTGGCTGGTGCAGCTCAACGAGCGGCGCGTGCCGTCGCGCTCGGTGTGGATCGGGGGCCTCGCCGGAGTGCTCGGCATTCTCGCGGCCATCAACTACCCGCAAACCGTGTTCGCGTTCCTGGTGAACGCCTCGGGCGCACTGATGGTGTTCATCTACATGATCGTGACGCTCGCGCACATCCGCTTGCGCCGCGCGCGCGAGGCGCGCGGGGAGCCGGAGCCGGCACTCACCATGTGGCTGTTCCCGTGGGCGAGCTATGCGGCGCTCGGCGGCATGGCGGCAGTGCTCATCGCCATGGCGTTCACTCCGGGAGAGCTGACGACGGAGTTGCGCGTCAGCGTATTGGCGCTGGCGGTAGCCGTGGTCGCCTACCTCATCGTCGATGCGCGGCGCGGCGGACGCGCAACGCACCTCAATGCGGCCATCCCGCCCGCCGAGCGCCCATGACGAACGGCGCGCTCACGCGGCGGCGATTCATCGTGACCTCGGCCGCGGTCACCGGAGCACTCGTGCTCGGGGTGGCGGTGCGGGGGCTGCGCCGCACTCCCGCAAGCGCCAGCGCCGCAAGGGGTGTGCTCAACGCCTTCGTGCGCATCGCGCCGAACGGCCAGGTGACGCTCATCATGCCGAAGGTGGAGATGGGGCAGGGCACCTATACTTCGCTCCCCATGCTGATCGCCGAGGAGCTCGAGGTGGATCTGGCTGCCGTCGCGGTCGAACCCGCACCACCGGACCCGGCGGTGTACGGATTCCCGGTCGATCCGCAGGCGCCCCAGGGCTTCGAGCGTGATCAGGCGACCGGCACCTCGCTCTCTATCATCCAGTGCTGGGAGCCCCTGCGGCAGGCCGGCGCCACGGCGCGCCTCATGCTGACCGAGGCAGCGGCCAAGCGCTGGGGTGTGCCCGTGGACGGCTGTCACGCCCAGGCGGGCGAGGTCATCCATGCGGCATCCGGCCGGCGCCTCTCCTATGGGGCGCTGGCACGCGCTGCGGCGGCGCTGCCGGTACCGCCGCCGCCGGCACTGAAGGAACGGAAGAACTTCCGGCTCATCGGTCGCAATACCCCAAGGCGCGACACACCGGCGAAGGTGAACGGCAGCGCGGTGTTCGGCATCGACGTGCGGCCGCCACGTGCCAGGGTGGCACTCATCGCGATCTCGCCGGTCGAGGGTGGCCGCGTCGCCGAGCCGCTTGCGAGCGGGGCGGCACTCGCGGTACACGGTGTCACGCAGGTCGTGAACGAGGGCGATGTGATCGCCGTTGTCGCCGAGCACACCTGGGCGGCCATGAAAGGCATGAAGGCACTCAACCCACTCTGGGACAGCGGTGCCAACGCGAGCGTGCAGCAGTCGGCGATCGTGGCGGCACTCGAGGCGGCTGCGCGTGAGCCGGGAGTCGTGGCCGCCGTCAAGGGTAAACCCGTCGAGGCCGCCGCCCACGCGGTGACCCACGTCGACGCGCTCTATCACCAGCCATTTCTCGCTCACGCGACGCTCGAGCCGATGAACTGCACCATCGACTGGCGCAAGGACAGTTGTGAGATATGGGTCGGCACGCAGGTACCCGATCGCGCCGTCGCGAAGCTCGCGCAGCTTGGGCTCCGCCCCGAGCAGATCCAGCTGCATAACCAGCTGATCGGCGGCGGCTTCGGCCGGCGCCTGGAAGTCGATGGCATCGTGTTCGCGGCGCGCATCGCGCGACACGTCGAAGGTCCGGTGCGAGTGCTGTGGACGCGCGAGCAGGACATCCAGCACGACCGCTACCGTCCGTACTACATCGACCGGCTGTCCGCCGCGCTCGATGCGCGCGGCCGGCCGGTCAGCTGGCGTCACACTATCGCAGGGGCGGGCCTGTGGGCGCTCTATTACGGCGAAGCCACGGTCCAGAAAGGTGTGGACTTCGACGCCATCACCAGCGCCGCGGACCTGGTTTATCCGCTCGAGAACATGGAGGTGCGCTTCGTGCGGCGCGACCCACAGGGAGTGCCGACCGGCTGGTGGCGGGGGGTCGGACCGACGCGTAGTGTCTTCGTGGTGGAGAGCTTCATCGATGAGCTGGCGGCGGCTGCGCAGCAGGATCCGGTGCGCTATCGCCGCGCGCTGCTCAAGGACCCACGCATGCGCGCCGTGCTCGACCTCGCCGCCGATCGCGCCGGCTGGCGCACCGCACTACCGGCGGGCAGCGGACGCGGCGTGTCGATACAGCACGCCTTCGGCAGCTACCTCGCGCAAGTGGCCGAGGTGAGTGTGAACGAGAAGGGTGAGCCGCGCGTCGAGCGCGTGGTGTGCGCCATGGATTGTGGCCAGATCGTCAATCCCGATGGCGTGCGCGCGCAGCTCGAGGGCGGGGTCACATTCGGTCTGAGCGCGGCGCTCGGCAACGAGATCACCATCGCCGATGGCCGCGTGCAGCAGAGCAACTTCCACGATTTTCAGTCGTTGCGCATCGCCGAGGCGCCGCGGGTCGAGACCCACCTGATCTCGAGCACCGAGTCGCCCGGCGGGGTAGGCGAAACGGGAACCGCATGCGTGGCGGCGGCGCTGTGCAACGCGATCTTCGCGGCTACGGGGCGGCGCGTACGTACCCTGCCGGTGAGCCGCGGGCTGCGCAGTTGATCACGAGCTTGAGATCGCGACGGGGTTGTGACTAAAGTGCCGCTGGCCGGGGGG
>Ga0306924_10006330_pt1 | contig 11791 bp, 11 predicted proteins | sample sta12Can44000111_FD_203756 | JGI IMG/M metagenome (GOLD analysis project Ga0306924, IMG submission 203756) | Lab enrichment of tropical soil microbial communities from Luquillo Experimental Forest, Puerto Rico - statanox.12C.anox.44.000.111 (v2)... | ecosystem: Environmental > Terrestrial >...
GGCTGGCCGCCGGTGATGGCAGGCTCGGGCGGCGTACTGGTGGTGGCGTCGCCAGATGGACCAGCGGGTCCGGCCGGGGTGCGCGGGGCCGGTGAACAGGCGGGCGATCTCGTTGCGGGTCAGGGGGATCATCTGCGGTGGCGGGGGCTGGGCGTGCTCGGCGGCCGCGGTCACGGACAGGAAGGCCAGGGCGAGCATGGCCAGGGTGACCCACAGGTACCGGGGTGTCCAGTGCCGGACCTGATGCTCATCCAGGCCTGCCAGGCCCTTGCCGGCTTGGAAGTTTTCCTGGGTGGTCCAGCTGAGACCGGCAACCTTGACCAGGGCGGCCAGCGGGACCGGGTGCGGTGCGTAGCAGCGGTAGCAGGCCAGTTCCCCGGTTCGCCGGCTGCGGCGGATCAGCAGCCAGCGGCAGCCGGGGCCGGGGATGGTGATCCAGGCCCAGTCGTACCATCGGTGGCCCTTGGCGCCGTCGTCGGCGGACAGCCGCTGCCAGGCCCGCGTGGGCAGACGGGCCGCCACCGCGTCGCCCGGATCGCGCGGACGGCCCCGGCCGGCACCGGGTGATCGCAGGAGTCGGCCAGCACGGGGGCGATCTGGCGGGCTTCCAGATCGGCGCGCAGCGGCCCGTTGTCCCCGTACACTTCGTCGGCGGTCACCCAGGCGAACGGCACGCCCGCGGCGGCGGCGCGGCCGATCATCTTCCGGGCCAGGGCCGGCTTGGTGGCGAACCCCGTCCCGGCGGGGATGCCAGCCGCCCGGCAGCGGGCCCGGTCGCTGGTCCACGAATCGGGCAGGTACAGCTCCCGGTCGATCAGCGCGTGCCCGGCCGGGCTGGCATAGCTCAGGTACACCGCGACCTGGGCGTTGTCCACCTTCCCGGCGGTGCCGGTGTACTGGCGGGCCACCCCGGCCGTCCCGGTCCCCTTCTTCAGGTCCCCGGTCTCATCAAACACCAGCACCGCCCCCGCATTACCTAGGTGCTCCGCGACGTAGCCGCGCACGTCATCACGCACCCCGGCGGCATCCCACCGGGCGCGCTCCAGCAGGTACTGCATCCCATCCGGGGTCGCCTTCCCCAGCCTGCCCGGCGATCGTCCAGCAGTTCTTGCGGGGCAGCCCGGCCAGCAGCCCGGGCACGAACGCCCGCGCCCGCCGCCGCGGCTCCACCCGGCCGAAACGGGCCCCGACACGCAGCATCAGGTCATCGAACATGCCCCGCCAGCGGCAAGGGTCTACGCTGGGGCCAGCGGTCACCACAAGATCATCAACGGTCGGCACAAACCGGGATGATCAAACGGTGGCCGTCCCCTGTCCAGCCCCAACAGCCCGCAGGTAACGATCTACGGCTGGAGTACTAACGGGCGCTGATGGCGTACCGTCGGTGATCGGTGCCTGCGCCGGCCCGGTGCAGTGCTGCTGAGACCCTCAGGTCCGTACCTGTCACTGGTCGCGGGGCGGCCGGCAGGCGCGGTGGCCTGCGGTTACGGCGTGGCCGTTCGGCGTTCTCCGACGAGCCCCGGGGGGCGCCCGCCCGCGGCCGCGGCGCGGGAGGAGCGGCTGAGCGTGCGGAAGATGCTGGCCAGGTGCCGGTGCGCGGTGTGCCCGCCGGGCACGGGCTGCCGGGCGATGTCCGGGTGGGTCAGTGCCGGCGCCGCGAGGTTGGGCAAGTCGAGCCCGCGGGGCGCCGGGGCGGCCTGGGCCGGGCTGGCCGCCGGCGCCTGCCTGGCGCGGGGTGAGGAGCTGCGCCAGGCCCGGCGGCCCGGGGCCGCCGGCCGGGGCGCGGCGGGGCCGTGCCGGGCGGGCCGCGCGGCGCGGGCGGCGCGGGCCTGCCGGGCCAGGCGCTGCTGCCGGGCGCCGGCCATCAGGCCGGCCTGGCGGTCGGCGATGAGCTGGCTGATCAGGTGGGGATGGATCGGGATCATCTCGCTCCAGGGGTCGTTCCGGCTGCCGCGGCACGATCCGGCGCCGGGATCGTGCCGCGCGGTCGGTGATGCATACACCGCGGCGCCGGGAAACCGGGCGGCGGCGCGCCGCCCGGTTCGCCCGGCGGGCGGTGTATATACCGGGTGGGCGTGCTGGGTGGTGCCGGAGGAAAGGGGCGCAGGATGGGGACAGCCGACCTGCTCGCGCGGGCGCGGGCCGGGGACGGCGAGGCGTTCCGGGAGCTGGCCGAGCCGCACCGGCGGGAGCTGCAGGTGCACTGCTACCGGATGCTCGGATCCGTCGCCGACGCCGAGGACGCCGTCCAGGAGACGATGCTGGCCGCCTGGCGCGGCATCGGCGGATTCACCCGGGAACGCGCCTCGCTGCGCACCTGGCTGTACAAGATCGCCACCAGCCGGTGCCTGAACGCGCGCCGCGCGGCCAGCCGGCGCCCGGCCCGGCCGTGGGACATGTCGCAGTTCGAACCGCCCGTGCCCACCCCGCGCGACGAGGCCGCCTGGCTGCAGCCGTTTCCCGACGCCCTGCTCCCGGGCGCCGCCGCGCCGCCCGGGCCGGAGGCCCGCTACGAGCAGGCCGAAGCCATCTCGCTGGCCTTCGTGGCCGCCCTGCAGCTGCTGCCGCCCCGCCAGGTCGCCGTCCTGATCTTGCGCGACGTCCTCGGATTCCGCGCCAGCGAGGCGGCCGGCATGCTGGAGGTGACCGTCGGATCGGTCAACAGCACGCTCAAACGAGCCCGCGCCAGCCTCCGGCACCGGCAGCAGCCGGCCGCCGGCCACCCGCCGCCGCCCGCCGCCGGCTCACCCGCCGAGGACGCGATCGTGGCCCGGTTCGCCCGCGCGTGGCAGGCGGCCGACCTCGACGCGCTGGTGGCCCTGCTGACCGACGACGTCTTCATCGCGATGCCGCCCGAGCCCTTCGGATACCAGGGCCGGGACCCCGTGACCCGCTACTGCGCCCGCCAGTTCGGCGCCGGCCGCAGGTCCGACCTCGTCCCGGCCCGGGCCAACGGCCAGCCCGCGTTCGGAGCCTACCGGCGCGCCCCGGCCGGCCCCCGCCACGCGACCGCCTTCTACGTGCTCACCCTGGCCGGCCACCAGATCTGCGCCCTGACCCGCTTCGAGGCCAGCGTGCTGCCCTGGTTCGGGCTCCCGCGATCACTCCCCAGCCCGCCGCCGGCCGCGCCGGGCCCGGCAGCCACCGGGTAACCCAGGCCGCGCGGCCTGCACGCACGCAACAAGCCCGCCACGCCGACCCCCCCACACCCACGGGCGCAGATCATCCCGACCTGGCACGGAGCGACCGATCGCGCCGGCCAACCAACAGGCGCGCAGAACAGCGGATCTCGCTCGTCGAGCGTTGCACAGCGGTAACTACAGTGCGTGAGGGAGGATTGCGGCGTGACCGCCAGTTCCGCGGCGTGACGCGCGAAGCGCCGCTGTGGCGTGGCCGGCCAGCCCGGCGGCCAGCGCCCGGGCGGCAGCCGTCCTTGCCGCTGATGCCGTCTTCTCACAGGTCCTGGCCGGACGCGTCGTGGTGATACCCCGGGTGCTGCCGTAGCGGCCGGGCCGCCGGCGCGGTGCGTGGACCACTTCCCGACTCCCCGGCTGGACCCGGCGTCCTGGCAGCTGGAGGTCTGCGGCCTGGTGGACCGGCCGCTGCGGCTCAGCCTGCGCGAGCTTCACAACATGCGCACCGAGACACTGATGGCCACCCTGGGATGCGCCGGCAACGGCCGCTCTGGGTTCGACCCGCCGGCCGAGGGAGAACAGTGGCAGCTCGGCGCGGTCAGCACCGCGGAATGGACCGGGGTGCCGCTGGCCGAGATCCTCGACCGCGCCGGCCTCCGGCCGTGCGCACGCGAGATCGTGTTCCGCGGCGCGGACCAGGGCACCGTCGCCGAAGCGGCGATCCGATCCGTTTCGAGCGGAGCCTACCGGTCACCGACGCCGGTCAGTCCGGCCCGCTGCTGGCCTACGCGATGAACGGGGAGCCGCTGCCGCTCGAGCACGGCCATCCGCTGCGGCTCATCGTGCCCGGCTGGTACGCCGTCGCCTCGGTCAAATGGCTGACCGGTATCGAGGCCATCGGCGCGCCGTTCACCCGATTCTTCCAGGCCAGGCGGTACGTCTACGAAACCGGGCGCGACGGCACCGTGGCCCGCGAACCGGTCCGCCTGCAGCAGGTCCGGTCGGTCATCACCCAGCCGTCGGCCGGCCAGCAGGTCCCCGCCGGCGACCTGGCCGTCCGGGGAGTGGCCTGGTCGGGCGCGGCGCCCATCGACACGGTAGAGGTCAGCATCGGCGCCGGCCCGTGGCAGAACGCCCGGCTGATCGGCGCACGGCGCCGGCACAGCTGGCAGCGGTGGGAACTGCTGACCCGGATCGACAGCCCGGGCCAGACAACCCTACGAGCCCGCGCAACCGACCTGGCCGGCCGGACCCAACCCGACCGGCCGCGCTGGAACCGGCTCGGCTACGGCGGCAACGCCGTGCACCACGTTCCCCTGCTCATCCGATGACCGAGCCTCGTCCCTGACAGGCCCGGTGGCTGACAGCCACCCCGCGGGCTGGGCACGCTGGCGGCAGCTCGTCATTCCGGCGACCAGGAACCGCGAGGAGACCACGATGCACCCGATGTTCAACGAGCTGTTACCGGCCTGCGCGGCGAGACCTGACAAGCCCTCCCTATCCGGCCCCGGCGGCTTCCACGTGTGCGACCGAGTCAAGGGTCGCGGCAAGCTGCTGCGGGGTGGCCCTGCCGGAGCCGGGTGCCAGAAGCGGATAACCGCCGAGAACAGGATGCGGCAGAGGACTATTGGTGACCCGGGCATGATGCTGGGCCTGCAGCATCGAGCCGATTTCCTGAATGAACGCCTGCTGCATGGGCACCGAGCAGCCGAAGTTCGTTGCCTCGGCAAGCGCTTCGGCGGGTTCCCAGCCCATGACCGCCATCCGGTAACAGGCGGTCATGACCCCGGTACGCCCCTTCCCCGCCTCGCAGTGCACGTACGTCATCCCGGGCTCTCGCTCGGCCAGCTTGCCCAGGAAGCGGGTGACCTGATCGAATGACGGCGTCATCATGTCCACGATCGGGATCCACGTGGTTTCCAGCTGGCCGGCCAGATCCGCCAGGCTGATGATGGGACTATCCCCGTCGGGCATCTCCTCGCACAAGTTGATGGTGGCCCGGCACCGCCCGCCGTCGAACAGCTGCCGCAGTTTCCCGGGATTCGGACGCTCCCCGCGAGACATTGACGGTGAAATATCGTAGGTATATGACTTGACCGGATAGTGAGATAGGAAGTGCAGCAGCGGGACTCGCTCAAGGTTGCCGAAGGCATCGAGCCCGGCGTTCTCGAGCTCATCGGCTATCCGCCGCCAGAGCCGGGTGCCATGGGGCGCGGAACTGATCTCATTCAACTGCTCACGCGCGTCCTCGGGGATATCCTCGAGTGCCCCGGCGACGTGGTGCAGGTCCAGGGAATGCTTCAACGTGACGGTTTTCCCCTGAAGCAGATCTTCGTGCGCGCTCACGGTACCAGGCCTCCACCGCTGTGCATCGCCGCCTAGGCAAGCCTCGCCAATCCGATGACGCACACTATCGCAGAGTCCAGGGAAATACTCCAGACGCGGATTCGCGCGTTCGGAAACGCCGCCAATCCTGCCGTCCAGGCGCCGCCTACGCCCGGTGGCCCCGACGATCAGCCGGGCGCCGCGCTCCTGCAGGTGTACGACCGCGCCCGGGGCGCCGGCCACCCGGACATCTTCGGGATCCGCCGCGATCTCGCCTGGCGGACCGGAGGGCCGGGAATGCGAACGTCGCCCGCAGCCGGTGCACCGAGATCGGCATTCGAGCCGCGGTGATATATGGGGTGCTGCCCGGCGGCGGCTCCGGATGTGACGGTGGTACCGGTATTGGTCATGCGTGCGGGCACGTCGATGAGGGCGGAGGGCGCTCATGGCCACGACGGCGAGGGCGGGTAGCAAGCGATGGCGCAAAGCCGTTGCGCTGACCGCTGGCCTGGTAGCGATACTGGCCCGTGCACGAGGTTCCCCCCGGACCGCCGGAGCAGGTCCGGAGGCTTGAGCGGTACCGGCAGAAGCACCCGGACGTCGACATACAGCCGCCTGGCGCCGGCAGTGCCGTGTGGCGCGCGTTCCGGGACGGGAACCTTATCGCGTACGGCTTCACCCTCATGGTGTTCCTGGAGCGTCTGGAGGCCCTGCCGGAGCCGTCAGGCTGAAATCCGGTAGCCATGGCGGGTCATCCGGGGGCAGCCTGTAAGGGTGATTGATCCGGCGATCGAAACCCACTACGGCACCGGCTACGAACGCTCTCGCCTGTTCCCCGGCGGGCAGCCGTCGCTGGAGTATGTCCGGTCGATGGAACTGCTGGAGCGGCTGCTGCCGTCACCGCCCGCCCGGGTCCTGGATGTGGGCGGAGGCCCGGGTACCTATGCCGCGCCGCTGGCCCGGCGCGGATACCGGGTGCATCTGGTCGATCCGGTACCGCTGCACGTGGACCAGGCGCGCCAGGCAGCAGGCGCCGACCCGGCCGCCCGGTTCACCGCCGCGCTGGGCGACGCGCGCGAGCTCGCCGAGCCTGATGCGTCCCAGGACGCGGTGCTGCTGTTCGGGCCGCTGTATCACCTGACCGAGGCGGGGCAGCGCCGGCAGGCCCTGGCCCAGGCGCGGCGGGTGCTGGCTCCTGGCGGCCGCCTGCTGGCGATGGCGGTGTCCCGGTTCGCCTCGCTGCTGGACGGGCTGTATGCAGACTGGCTGGACGATCCGGTCTTCGGGCCGATCGTGGACCAGGACCTGGCCGATGGCCAGCACCGCAACCCCGATCCGGCCGGCCGGCCGCAGTTCTTCACCACCGCCTACTTCCATACTCCCGACCGCCTGGCCGGCGAGATCGAGCAGGCCGGCTTCACCGGCATGACCGTCTACGGAGTCGAGGGCCCCGGCTGGCCGCTGCGCCAGCAGTGGACGGACCCGCGGCGGCGCCGGCACATCCTGTTCGCCGCACGGTCCGCCGAGACACAGCCCTCCCTCATCGGCTTCAGCCATCACCTCATCGCCGCCGCGACCAAGAAATAGGCGAGCCGGCGGGCGGCATGACAGCGTGTCCGATCCCCTGCCATCCTGGGAACGAGCTTTGGTCCCCGGGGAAAGGCTCCCCGGGGAGCTTCGAGATCGGCTGTGGGGTAACCGTGCCCAGTGGCAGCGACGATGAACGCGATTGGTCGCAGCGGTATAAGGCGAACCTGGAGAAGCTGGCGTCAGGGGATCTGATCCAGGTCGTTGAGGTAGTCCGCGACCTAGCCGAACGGGAGGCCAGCCGTGGCCTGTCCGCCGGGGAGAAGCGGATGCTCGCGAAAGCACGCCTCATCCTGCTCCAGGAGGGCTGACCCGCCGCAAGCGGCATGAGCAACAGTGCCTGAGCGTCACGCGCCAGGACAACCAGCTCCGCACGCGGCTGCCTGCCTGCATCAGCGAAATGGCCGCGTACGTCTCGGCGCCGAGCTCGCGGAGCGAACGGTCAGCGCGGCATCAGCCTGAGCGGGGGCAAGCACCCGGTCCGTTCGGGATCATGACCTTGCATTTACTGTACCTATATGGAATAGATCACACATCGAACGAATTGATAGGCTGGCATGAGCGCGCTGACTGACCAGGCCGCGGGACCCCGCATGGCGATCCTGACGGTCGATGACGATCCGGCGGTATCCCGGGCGGTGGCCAGGGACCTGCGGCGGCGTTACGGGGAGCAGTACCGGATCGTGCGGGCCGAGTCGCCGTCAGCGGGCCTGGACGCGCTCGGGCAGATGAAGCTGCGCGGCGACCTGGTCGCGGTGATCCTGGCCGACTACCGGATGCCGGAGCAGAGCGGGATCGACTTCCTCGAGCAAGCCATGGACATCTACCCCGGCGCGCGGCGGGTGCTGCTCACCGCGTACGCGGACACCGGGGCGGCCATCGACGCGATCAACGTGGTCGACCTGGATCACTACCTGCTCAAGCCGTGGGACCCGCCGGAGGAGAAGCTGTACCCGGTGGTCGACGCGCTGCTCGAGGCGTGGGAGGCGTCGGATCACCGACCGGTGCCGGAGACCAAGGTCGTCGGGCACCGGTGGTCGGCTCGATCGTCGGAGGTCCGTGAGTTCCTGGCCCGGAACCAGGTGCCCTACCGCTGGTATTCCACCGAGGAGGCGGAGGGACAGCGGCTGCTGGCCGCCGCGGGCGCGGACGGGCTGGCGCTGCCGGTGGTGATCACGCCGGACGGCGATCCGCTGGTCGAGCCCACCGACGCCGAGCTGGCGTCCCGGGTGGGACTGGCCACCACGCCGTCGAAGGACTTCTATGACCTGATCGTCGTCGGCGGCGGGCCGGCCGGGCTCGGTGCCGCGGTGTACGGCGCGTCCGAAGGGCTGCGCACCGTGCTGGTCGAGCGCACCGCCACCGGCGGCCAGGCCGGGCAGAGCTCGCGGATCGAGAACTACCTGGGCTTCCCGGACGGGGTGTCCGGGGGGCAGCTGACCGACCGGGCCCGGCGGCAGGCCACCAAGTTCGGCGCCGAGGTGCTGACCACGCGAGAGGTGACCGGCCTGGAGGTTCGCGGGTCGGCGCGGAGGGTCACGTTCGCGGACGGCACGTTCATCGACGCCCACGCCGTCATCCTGGCCACCGGGGTGTCGTACCGGCGGCTGGATGTGCCGGGCCTGGCCGGGCTGACCGGCCGCGGGGTCTACTACGGGTCGGCGCTGACCGAGGCGACTGCGTGCCTGGGTCAGGACGTGTACGTCGTGGGCGGCGCGAACTCGGCCGGGCAGGCCGCGCTGTACCTGGCGCGCTCCGCCAAGTCGGTGACGCTGCTGGTCCGCGGGCCGTCGCTGGAAAAGTCGATGTCTTACTACCTGATCAAACGGATCGCGGACATCCCGAACATCACGGTGCGGACCTGCACGGAGGTCACCGGGGCGTCCGGCGAGGACCATCTGGAGGGCCTGACGCTGCGGGACACCGCGACCGGCACGACGGAGACCGTGGACGCACAGTGGCTGTACCTGTTCATCGGCGCGGAGCCGCTCACCGGCTGGCTGGATGGCGTCGTGGTCCGGGACACGAGGGGTTTCGTGGTGGCCGGACCGGACTTGTCCGCCGGCGGGGAGCGACCGCGTGGCTGGCCCCTGGACCGGATGCCGTACTACCTGGAGACCAGCGTGCCCGGGGTGTTCGTGGCCGGGGACGCGAGGGCCGAATCAGCCAAGCGGGTCGCCTCGGCGGTCGGCGAGGGCGCCATGGCGGTCATGCTGGTGCACCGCTACCTGGAGAAGCTATGACCGGAGAGTGACCGAGCGTTGCGCGGTCGCCGGCGGAATAGCATCTAAGGCTAAACGGCTGGCCCGGGTGGCCGGACCCGCATGCTGGCGGCCGGCTATGCGGGCTCTCCGCGGGTGTGGAGTGTGTATGCAAGACAGGTTGTTCCAGTCTGAGGAATCTGGGACTCCCGCGCAGACTACAGCCACGATATTTTTCGTCTGCCCGTACGGTATTCCGATTCAAAGGGCGCGTTTCGCGATACGGCGGCTCCTTAGGGCAGGCTATCACATTGTGGCATATCAGACGACGACGGCTGTCTTTATGGAGGCCGACCCGATGATCCTTCCGGAGCTTATCTCTCAGGTACGAGGGGACATCAGGTCACGGATATCGAAACTAACGTCTGGGGGCGTAACAGAGTTCGGGTTCTTCGGCAGCAGCCTGGGCTCCTTCATCCTCTACAACTGTATAGGCCAAGAAATCCCCGAGTTGCGCTGGGGCGTATTTAACACAGGCGGCAATATTGCAAGGGGTCTGTGGAGTATGCCTATGCTAAGACACCTGCATGTAGCACGAGGATGGTCACTTCCACGACTTGAAGAAGCGTGGGCCGGGATTCAATGGCCGGACTTCGGGCGGCTCGACGGCTGTCGGTTCGTATTCGCGAGCTCGCGGCGAGACAGAATTGCTCCGTTGCGTAACATCTCGCAGTATCTCGAGCCGATGCTCCGGGCAGGCGCCGAAGTCAGCGTGTACGAAATGCCAGCGATCGGTCACCGTACGACCGTTTTTGTCGGCCTTTGGAAAGGACCACAACTCGTTCGGATGGTGCGGGCAGCCCAGCCTGCCTGATCGGGCAGGCTGCCGCCGTGCTGTGGTCACCGTCGTGGCGGTTGGTAACGGTGCGATCACGGGCACGTCAGCCCGCGGGGCGGCTGTGCATACGTGACCCGAGACTGCGGAGCACGTCTCGAGTGAGGAGGTCGTCGATGTCGTCGTCGGAGTAGCCGACTTCTTTCAGGACCTCGCGGCCGTGTTGGCCGGGGAGCGGCGCCGGGCGGCTCGCCCGCATCGGCGTGGCGGCGAGCCGGGCGCCCGGTCGGATATGCCGATAGTCCCCGGCGAGGGGGTGCGTCATGACCGGCTGCTCGGCGAGGAGCTCTTCGAGGGTGACGACGGGGGCGGCGGGGATCTCGTTGTCGCGGCAGAACGCGAGCCATTCGCCTGTTGTCCGCTGGACCAGGATCGCGCGTACCTGCTGGTACAGGAAGTCGGAGTTGGCGATTCGCGCCCGGCCGTCGGCGTAGCGAGCGTCACCGAGCAGGTCCTCCCGGCCACCCGCGGCAAAGAGCGTGTCGTACTGCTGCTTCGAGTACGGCAACACGTTGATCCATCCGTCCGCGGTACGTTGCGGTCGCCGCTCCGGGGTGAGGATGCGCTGGTAACCCGCTGGGCCGGCGGGCGGTTGCGGTACCCCGCCCGCGCCGTGCTCGACGAGCATGAACGCCGTCACCGCCTGGGTCATCGGCACCTCGATGTGCTGGCCTTCGCCGCTCCGCTCGCGGTGGAACAGGGCGGCCAGCACGGCGTAGACGATGGTCAGGCCGACCACCTTGTCAGCGACCAGGGTCGGCACCAGCCGCGGCTCGCCGTAGGCGCGGCGGGCGGCGTCGGCGACGCCGGTGGCCGACTGGATGATGTCGTCGTAGGCGGGGTCGTTGGCGCGGTCGGTATCGGTAGGAAAGCCTTGTGCCTGGCAATAGACGACGTCGGGCCTGGCGTAGCGGACCTCGTCGTAGGTGAGCCGGAGGCGTCCGAGCGATGACGGGCGCAGGTTGGTGACGAACACGTCGCAGGTCGCCGCGATTCGCATGAGGACATCGTGGCCGTCTGGGTGCTTCAGGTCGAGCGCGATGTTGCGCTTGCTGCGGAGCAGGTTGAGCGAGGTGCCGGACAGTGCCGGGTGCGGGCCGGGCCCCATGGCGCGGTTGGTTTCGCCGCCCGCGCTTTCGACGGTGATGACGTCGGCGCCGAGGTCGCCGAGGATCTGGGTCGCCATCGGGCCCATCACGACGGACGTCAGGTCGAGGACCCGAACGCCCTTCAGCGCGCCGGCCATCTAGGCGTGCCGGGCGAGGAAGTCGACGACGGCGTCGTTGAAGGCGCTGGGCTGGTCGATGTTCGCGGCGTGCCCGGCGCCCGGCACGACGACCTTTTCTGCGCCGTAGATCGCGGTAGCCATGTAGTCGGCCGCGGCGAGGAAGTTCGTGTCGTCGGCTCCGACCAGGACGAGGGTGGGGACGGTGACATCCCGCAGTGACATGATGACGCCGGCGTCTTGCTGTGTGAGCATGCCGCGGGCGGCGCGGGCGAGGCCGGCGACGTCCGCGGTAGCCGGGGCTACCTCCGGGCTGCTGCTGAGCGCGGCCGTGCCGTCGCGCTCGAGGCGGTCGGCGGTCCGGCACGCGTAGTCGTTCCACGCCTGCCGCGATTGGTCCTTGTTGAACCCCGGGCCGGTGTCG
>Ga0306924_10006335_pt1 | contig 11784 bp, 10 predicted proteins | sample sta12Can44000111_FD_203756 | JGI IMG/M metagenome (GOLD analysis project Ga0306924, IMG submission 203756) | Lab enrichment of tropical soil microbial communities from Luquillo Experimental Forest, Puerto Rico - statanox.12C.anox.44.000.111 (v2)... | ecosystem: Environmental > Terrestrial >...
CGTCAATGTCCGACATCTTCGCCTCGTTGGAAATTCAGGTGGATTTGGTTGATTGCCAAGCGTCTGCGAACGATCTCAAATTTTTGCACAGCTCAGCATGCCACGGTGCCGCTGCCATATCAGACCGATGCCGAGCAGGCCAGCGGCGAGGATCGTGAGCGAAGCGGGTTCTGGAACCGGGTTGTGAGAGCCTGACGACTGGCTGACCTGAAGGACCAAATCGTTGTAATCTCCAGTGCCGAAGTCGCCAGTATCGATTTGCGTAACGATCCCGCCACTCACAGTGGCGTCGTCAACCTCGCCCGCGAGCGGCAGGTCTTCCCACCCGTAATAGGTCGAACCCGGTGCCCCCGGCGCCGATCCCCCGAGCCCAAAAGCGCTCCAATTTGTCGTGAAAGCTAGGTGGGGCGCCTGCGCGCAATTGCTGTTCGCATGATTACACGAATCGCCGTTGCCGTTGATCAGATCGGAGGAGAACGTGACATTTCCGACGGTCGTCCCGTCCTTCGTCGGATCCGAGGACCAGTGCTGGCTGGTTCCGGTGTCGATCAGCTCCAAACCGTAGACATTATCGGGAGTCAAACCGGTAACGGTGACGCTGCTACCGACCTGGGCATTGTTACTGACGACGAACTGCTGGGTGCTATTGGAAAGAATGATTTCCATATTGTCGGTAAAGGCAGCACTCTTACCGTCGAAAGTGAAGGTAAGAGCGGTGTCGCCTGGTGACATTGTGATAAAGTTCGAATTCGTGAAATTGGTCCACACTGTGGCATCGGCATGGCTAGCTGTCGCGGCAAGCAACAGGGTCGCCATGGCAGTGCTCGCGAGCGCATTCCCCCGCCCTGAAGATAATTTGCCTTGATGACCATGAATACGCGGCATCATTTCTGTGGAAACAAGACTATCGCGTTGTGGAATATTAGCCTGGAGCGACGGGGGAATGCGCATCGCGATCTCCATTCAAAGCCAGTATTTGATCAATTTGGACCAACGCTTTTAACGTGGGCAAATCTATCCGACAAAGATTAAAAGCCCGCCATAATTGTTGGTTAAACATCTAAAATTCGAGGTTAATTGTGGAAAATCGCGTTATCGCCTCGCTATGGAAGGAGCGGGCTTGTTGACCGCGGATCCCCGGATTTACCATCGGCGACAAGGCTGATATCCTCCGAACCCGGAGTGGGCTCGCGGCCCACCCCGTCTGGGGAACCCGGATGCCCAGAGCGATGCGGTTTAGATCCGACCCAACGCGCGCCAGGCGGCCCAGGGTCACTGGGGTCTCAGAAAACGCACTGAACCAACGTTCTAGAGGAGGATAGAGTGGCAATATTCACGCACGTCACCGTCGGGACCAATGACCTCGCGAAGGCACGCTCGTTCTATGACAGCGTGTTGGGCGCGCTCGGATACAAACGCTTGAACGATTTGGGCGACAACGGCTCGATCTGGGGAGAATCTGCTCCAGAATTCTTTGTTCTAAAGCCGGCCAATGGGCAACCTGCGTCGTTCGCGAATGGCGGTACGATAAGCTTTGTGGCGCCTAGCCGCGCGGCGGTTGCAGCGTTCCACAAGGCTGCCCTCTCTGCCGGGGGAAAAGACGAAGGTGCAGTCGGCCCGCGCAGCTGGCATCCCAGCGCGTATGCTGGCTATGTCCGGGATCTCGACGGGAACAAGCTGGCGGCTTACTGTTTTAAGCCGGAATAGTTTCTAAGGCTTGATCGGCTGGCCTAGCCGACGGCTGGCCAGCCAATTTTTTTGTTGCCGAGCTGGTCGAGATCATCGGGCGGCACCTGCTCTTCGTATTAAATGAGCGGTTGGCGGCAGTGCGCTGGACGGAGATGCGTTTAGCATTCCGGCCCGCGTAGACGGCCGTCGCCGAGGCGCTCAGTTAGAGTGTCTGGGCATCGCGCTTTGGCAGGTTAAGTCTTAAGTCGGTGTCGGCACCAGAGCTGGTGCCGACTGGCAATCCGAAAATCAACAGTAATTTCTTAACGGTGGTGGTGGTTTTCTGGACCGACCGTGAGCATTCCTTTGTCCTATAGAAAGAAAGAGAGAATGAGAAAGCACCTAATCCTCTGGCCCTGTCGTTGGCTGGGGGCGGCTTTGGTGATCTCAGCGATGTGGTCTGCATCGACTGCGCGCGCCGGCGATGAGCTGGATCAGATCATGCGCGGCTATGAAATTGCACCGGTACCGCTCAAGCTCGCCGATAAGGACTGGCGGCTGGTCGGCCTCGGGAGCTATATCGTAAATACGACTGGCTGCAATGACTGCCACACCCACCCTAACTGGGCAAGCGGAGGCAATCCCTATCTAGCACAACCGGAGCAGATCAATACGGCCCAATATCTGTCCGGGGGACGTGTGTTTACGATTCCGGCTGGGATGTTTACCTCCGCGAACATCACTCCCGACAAAAATGACAGGCCGGCAGGACTTACTCTGGCGGGATTTCTCGAAGTCATGCACTACGGCCACGATCCAAGGGACCCGCCTGGCGACCTGTTGCAAGTCATGTCATGGCCGCTCTACCGCTGGAAGACGGATCACGACTTGACGGCGATATACGAATATCTGCGCGCGATCCCCTCTCTGCCAGACAATCCGAACCCCGGGCCGTAGACGTTACGCTGGTATCGGCGCGACCGCTGCGGCATCGAATTCATAGAGCCAGCGCAGCGTGTCGGGCGAGCGGTCGCCCGAATTGGTCCATTCGGAGTCGCGCGCCCGCTGCGCCGGGCCGTCGCGCATGTGAAAGCGTGTCTTGTTGGCGCGCGACATCTGCTGGAGCCGGGTGACGCGCGGCAGGCGCAGCCGCTCGTAATGCCACAATGCGTCGGCCGGGTCGCTAAAGGTTCGTAAACAGGAGGCGAGTGTCGCGCCGTCCTCGATCGCCATTGCCGCGCCTTGACCCATAAACGGGTACATCGGGTGGCAGGCGTCGCCCAGTAAGGTCGTGCGTCCAACTGACCAGCGTGGCAGCGGATCGCGATCGAACAATGCCCAGATGAAGCAGGTCTCGGCCGCAGCGATGATTGTTCGCACCTGTGCGTGCCAGCCCGCGAAAGCGGCGAGCGCACGGGCGATTGTCGCACGGTCGGTCCAGTCCTCACGGTTCCAGCTGTCGTGCTCGGTCCAGCCGACGAAATTGAGGAGCCGCCCGCGGGAGACAAAATAGTGCACAAAATGCGCACCGGGGCCGACCCAGGATTGGCTGCCGAGCTCTAACCCGAGATCGGCAATGCGCTCGACCGGAACGAGGCCGCGGTAGGCGACGCAGCCCGCAAAGGCCGGCTCCTCCTCGCCCAACAGCAGGTTACGGACGGTCGAATGAATGCCGTCGGCGCCGACTAGCACGTCGACCGTAATGCGCACGCCATTCTCGAACCACGCTTCGGTGCGATTGCCGCGGTCGGCAAGGTCGACGAGGCGGTGTCCGAGGTGGACGCGCTCGGACGGAAACGCTGCGGCGATGGTTGCCAACAGGTCGGCGCGGTGGATAGTCATATGCGGCGCGCCGTAGAGTTCCTCGCAGAGCGGATTGAGCAGCGCTCGCTGCAGGGTGCGCCCATCTTGCCAGCGCCGCTGGTGGGTGTTGCGCGGGCGCACACCCTCACGGTCGAGCCGCTCGGCAAGGCCGAGCCCGCGCAACACCCGCGTCGCGTTTGGCGCCATGTTGATGCCGCCACCGACCTCAGTCAGTTCGGGTGCCTGCTCATAGACATTGACTTCGAAGCCCGCTTGGTAGAGCGCCACGGCGGCGGTGAGACCACCGATGCCGCCGCCGATCACCGCGATGCGGCGGTTCATCCGTCATTCCCGCGAAAAACGGGAACCCAGCGACCCAGCGACTCCAGCGGTTGCCCTTGACCCCCGCTTTCGCGGGGGTGACCCACGAGGCATTCTACGCGCGGCCCCAAAGGCGCTTCGAGGCGATCTCTGCGCCCTCCGCCATCGCGTGCAGCTTCTTGAAGGAAATGTCGGGATCGAGCTTGCCATAACCAGCAAAGGTGCCAAAACCGCAATCGCTGCCCGCGATGACGCGCTCGCGGCCGACAATATCGGCAAAGCGGCAAATGCGTTCGGCGACGAGCTCGGGATGTTCGACATAATTGGTGGAGGTATCGAGCACGCCAGGCACCAAGACTTTGTCGTCGGGCAATTTTGTCTGCTGCCACACGGTCCATTCGTGGGCGTGGCGAGGGTTGGCCGCCTCGACGACAAGCGCCTGCGGCTTCGCTTTGACCAGGATCGGGGCGACTTTTGAGAACGGAATGTCGTGATCGTGCGGCCCTTCGTAATTGCCCCAGCAGATATGGATGCGCGCCTGCTCCGCCGGGACGTTGCGGAGTGTGTGGTTCAGGACCTCGACGTGAAATTCCGCGCGCTTCAGGAAATCGATTTCGCTCAGGTCCTGAAAAGAAGTGTGGTGTGCCATCGCCAAGTCCGGGCAATCGAGCTGCAGCACAAACCCAGCCTCGACGATCGCTTCGTATTCTTCCTGCATGGCAGCGGCGATGGCTTCCACGTAAGCCTCGTGCGTCGGATAATATTTGTTGGTCTGAAACACCGGAACGAGACCCGGCGAGGCGGCTGTCATGAACCCTTCGGTGACCGCGACTTCAGCGAATGCCGCGCGCAGATTGGCAATGTCCTCGGCGAGCGGCTGACGGTCACGGACGGCTACCGGGGCAACGCACACCGCACGTCGCGCGACATTGGAACCAGTCATCCGCTCATAGGCTGCGAGGAAATTTGGGTGGTCCCGCGTATCCAGCCGCGGTGTGGCCGGTTCGTGTCCGGCGAATCCCGAGAGGCGGTCGGCGACATAGGTCGAATAGCCGGGCTTCGACATCTCGCCGTCATTGACGATGTCGACCCCGACCTCTGCCTGGCGTCGGACGATGTCCACAACCGCCTGCCGCGTCAGCCGATCGAGCGCAGCCTTGTCGTAAGGCTGTCCCTGATCCTTGCTGACCAGCAATTGGCGCAGCTCGGGTGGGCGCGGAAGACTCCCGACATGAGTCGTCAAAATGCGATCTCGACTGATCTTCACTGGCGTTCCCCTCTCGTTAGTTAGAACCGGATGTCCTGCGGTGGCAGGCCGAATTCGGAGCGGCCGAAAACGAAAGCGGCGCGCTCCGGGTTGTTACCGGCATGCGCCCGCATTGCATGCACATCGCGCCAAGCGCGCTGGATCGGATTGTCGAGAAAGATACCGCGGCCGCCGCTCGCCTCAAATAGACGATCGACCGCCCTGACGCTCCAATCGATGGCTTTGCCGGAGTCCCAGCGGTAGCGGGCACGAGAGGACAGAGGGATTTCCTCGCCCGCGCGAACGAGGCGCATCATTTCGGCAAAATTTCCAAGCATGCGCTCGCGCGCGGCGCCGATTTCGGCGGCGGCTTCTGCCAGGCGGTACTGGGTGAAAGGATCCTCGACGGCGCGAGACTGATCGCGCAGATTGACCCGTCTGCTCGACTGCTCCCGGAATGCCTCGAGTGCGCCCAACGCGGCGCCAATGGCGGGAGCCGTGATGCCGTATGGGAAAATGAGCCCGAACGGCAAGCGATAGAGCGGAGCATTGTTGATTGTGTTGCCGGGGTGCCGCAGAAGGAAAGCCTCCTGGTAGGAATGCGTACGGTATTGCGGGACAAAGGCGTCATCGACAATGAGATCCTTGCTGCCAGTGCCGCAAAGGCCCATCACACGCCAGTTGTCGTCGATGACGTAGTCGCTTCGCGGCACGAGAAACACGCGCGCGTCGGGCGGGCGACCTTTCTCGACGGCCGGCACGATCCCGCCAAGCACGGCCCAGTGGCAGAAATCGCAGCCGCTGGAAAACGACCAGCGGCCGCTCAGGCGATAGCCGCCCTCGACACACTCGACGGTTCCCGTCGGCGCCAGCGAGGTCGAGAGTTGAATGCTAGTGTCCTCGCCCCAAACGTCTTCCTGAGCCTGCGGCGGAAAGATCGCCAAATGCCAATTGTGTACGCCGATGACCCCAAGGATCCAGGCACTGGATCCGCACACGGTGCCGACCTCGATTACCGCTTGGTACAGGAAGCCGGGGTCGAGCTCGAAGCCGCCATAACGCCTTGGCTGCAATGCCCGAAAGAGTCCGGCCTCCTGGAAGTCGGCGAAGGTTTCGTCGGGGAGCCGGCGCAACTGCTCGGCCTGCGCGGCACGCTCGCGCAGAACCGGCAGCAGAGAACGCACGCGGTCGAGATATGCTTCAGGTGTCAAGGTGTCCCTATCCTCATCCTGTCGTCCCGGCGAAAGCGGGGACCCACCAATCCGGGGTCTCGGGCGCTGGCCGATGGATGCCGACCCTGCACCGGAATGGCGATTAACCCAATGGGCCCTGGAAGACCTGGTCGACGTAGGTGTCGGAAAGAGGCTCCAGCACCTCGGGCCACTCGCCGGCGACCTGGCGCCGCTCGGAGGCAGACCGCACCCGGCCGTCCCAGCCGATTTGCTCCATGTAGTAGTAGAGCTGGATGCAGTGGCCATCGGGGTCTAACGCAAAGACCGAGTAGTCAATGCCCGGGTATAGCTCCGGCGGGATCGTATCGATGAAGGTGACGCCGTGCGCTTTTAGGAATGCGATCGCCTCGCGCAGCTGCGCATAGCTCCCGAGCTCGACCCCGAACGACGTGCAGGTCGTGTGCTCGCTGAGGCCAAGACCGCGCCGCAGCTCCTTCGGGTACAGCGCCAAGCTATGGTGCTCGGCGCCACAACGCAGGAAGGCGCAGCGGGCGCCGCGATAAACCGTCTCCTCACTGCGCACAAAGCCGAGGCGTTCAGTGTAGAATTTCTCGGCGCGATCGATGTCTTCGACAAAAAGGCCGACCGGGCCAACCTTGGTGATCTTGAATGGGCGCGGCAGCAGAACTCCTTCGACATCGTAGGTCGCGGCAAGGCTTTGTTGCGGGCGGTGGCCTGACAATACATCGATACCCTTGGCGAACGCCTCCGTCAGTTCGGCCGCCTCGGCCATTTGCGGCAGGGGCGGCTTCTCGTTGAAGCCGCGATAGTACATGTCACGCGGTTTGCTTAGCTGGTTCCAGCCAACCTGTTCGATCCCGTAGTAGAATTCGTTGGTGTGCCCGTCGGGATCGTAGACGTAGACATGCCAATTGCTGCCCGGCATGTCGCGCCCGACCCGCTGAATGCCGACCTGTTGCTGCTCGAAATAGGTGTGGGCGTCAGTGATCTCCTTGAGGCTGCCGCACTGCCAGGTGATCTGGTTGATCGTGACTTCGGGTGCGAATTTGCGGTCGGCACGGTGGTCCATCACCCGCTTCGGGAACAGGACAAACGCGTGGTGGTCTGTTCCGTAGCGCATGAAATAGCCGCGCGGATCGCCGAGATCGGCGTCGTTCGGGAACCACGGTGCTCGGGAGAAATCCAATGTGTCGGAGGCAGTGAAGCCCAGGAGATCGCCATAAAACTCGCGGCCCTCGGGGAGCTTTTCGACATTGAACCCAAAATGGCCGAGCCTGCGGATTTTGAACGGCCGCGGCAGATAGATCCCGCCGACATTGTAGCGCCCGTTGATCGAAGACATGACTCGCTTCCCTCCTCTGCGCGAGCAGGCGTTGGCTCGCGATGTGTTCCGGGCTAATTATCGCATCACCTTGGCTTGCAGGCTATACCGGGAAGGAAACGCGCAGATGAGTCAGGCTCTCGAAGGCATTCGCATAATCGACTTCACGCACGACCAGGCCGGACCTTCCTGCACGCAGATGCTGGCTTGGCTCGGCGCCGATGTGATCAAGATCGAGCGACCTCCGTTTGGCGATCGGGCGCGGCGGTTGTGGAATAGCGACAACCCGAACGTCGACAGCTTTTTCTTTTTACTGCTCAACAGCAACAAGCGCAGCACGGTCATCAATTTGAAGGCCGAGGAGGGCAGGGAAGTCGCTCGCCGCCTGATCCGCAACGCGGACGTCGTCGCGGAGAACCTCGGACCCGGCGTGATGGAGCGGTTGGGCCTCGGTTACGAGGCGGTCAAAAAGCTGAACCCGCGGGCCATCTACGCCTCGGTCAAGGGTTTCGGCTCATATGGTCCCTACAGCGGCTACAAATGCTTCGAGCCAGTAGCGCAGGCGACCTCGGGCGCGATGAGCGTTACCGGCGAGGCGGGCGGTCCGCCGATTGTCAACGGTGCCAATATCGGTGATTCCGGCACCGGCATGCATCTGACGATTGCGATCCTGGCGGCGCTGGTGCAGCGCGAACGGACCGGGCGCGGCCAGCTCGTCGAAGTTGCGATGCAGGAGGCCGTGCTGAACCTGACCCGGGTCAAGTACACGCAGACCTTGGCGAGCGGCAAACCGCTCGAACGCACCGGCAACCGCTCGGCCACCGGCGGCTGGTCCGATCTCTTACGCTGCTCGGGCAGCGGCTCGAACGACTATGTTTATATGATCATTCCGCCCGACAATCCCGAGATGTTCGAGGCGATGACCGAGGTTATCGGGCGCCCGGATCTGCGAACCGACGAGCGCTTTGCGACACCGCCGGCGCGCGCCCGCAACGGGGCGGCGCTGACCGCAGAGATCGAACGCTGGACCGCACAGCGCGAGAAGCGCGAGGTCATGAAAGCCTTCGCCGGACGCGGCATCGTGTGCGGCGCGGTACTCGACACCGCCGAGGTGCTATCCGACCCGCATCTGCGCGAGCGGGAAACGATCTTTGACCTCGAACACCCGACCCGCGGCCGCTTCTCGGTGATCGGCTGCCCGGTGCGGCTCTCGGATTCGGCGGTTGCCGCAAGGCGGGCGCCTCTGATGGGTGAACATACCGAGGATGTGCTTCGCGCGCTCGCCGGCTACACGCCGGAAGAGATCCAACGGCTGCGCGAGAATAAGGTTATCTGAGTTCTCACCGTTCGCGCGGGAGCGGGAATCCAGAGAAGCCGATTTCTGCGCCTTGGCCTTGAACGCCCGCCCACGCGGTGGTGACGATAAATCGGGAGGGAAACGAAATTGAGCGAACACGGATCGATGAATGGCGCCGAATGGCTGGCCCGAGCGCTGGCGGGGGCGGGCACGACTCATGTCTTTTTCGTGGAATCGGTATTGCGCCGCACCTTGCTGCAATTGGGAGATTTGGGAGTAACCCATGTCCTCGCCCACACGGAAAAGGCGGCAGCTTATATGGCTGATGGCTACGCTCGCATCGCGCGGCGGCCTGGTGTGTGTATGGCCCAGTCGGTCGGGGCCGCTAATCTGGCTTCGGGACTGCAGGACCCCTATCTCGGACGTACCCCTGTCATCGCGCTGACCGGCCGCAAGGAGCCCTCGTTCCAGCATCGCAACTCTTATCAAGAGATTTTGCACGCGCCGCTTTTCGCCGCGGTCACAAAGTTCTCGACACCGGTCGATTCCACCACCGAGCTGCCACGCCTGTTGCGCCACGCCTGGCGCGCCGCACTGGCCGACACCCCGCGGCCGACACATCTCGACTTTAACGGGCTCCAAGGCGATGTCATCGAGCTTGGCCAGACCGCCGAGCCGCCGGTGATCGACCCCGAGGAACGGCGCATCCCGGCGCATCGGCCAGTTGCCGACCCCGCCGATATCGAGCGCGCCGCCGCGGTGCTTACGTCCGCCCGCCGCATCGTGATCGTTGCCGGTGACGGGGCTGCCGCATCGCAGGCGGGGGCCGAGGTGCTGGCCTTGGCCGAGGCGCTCGATGCGCCGGTCGCCACGACCCTCGGCGCCCGCGGGCTGATTCCGACCCGGCACCGGCTTTCCGTCGGGGTCGCCGGCAGCTATTCGGCACCGCCGGCGAACCGCATCGTACATGGGGCCGACCTCGTGCTGTTTATCGGCTGCGATACCGGAGATCAGGTCACGTTGAACTGGACCGTGCCGCCGCCAAACACGAAGGTCGTCCAGATCGATGCCGACCCGCTGGAGATCGGGCGCAGCTATCCGAACACGACGGGTCTCGTCGGCGACCCGAGGGCGACATTGGCCCGTCTCAATCAAGCCGTCGGGAAGCCGGCGCGCGATACAGGCTTTGCCGAGGAAGCGGCCCGCATCGTCGCCGATTGGCGCGCCACGATGACCCCATTGATCGAAAGCGATACAGTCCCGATCAGGGTCGAGCGGCTCTGTGCAGAGATCACTCGAGCATTGCCTTCGGACGCAATATTGGTGGTAGATACCGGCTATTCCGGGATCTGGACCGGCACGATGATCGAGCTCAACGGCGCCGGCCAGACCTATCTGCGGGCGGCCGGATCGCTCGGCTGGTCGTTTCCTGCCTCGTTGGGCGCCAAATGTGCCGCGCCGGAGCGCAAGGTGATGTGCTTCACCGGCGATGGCGGGTTCTATTATCACCTCGCAGAATTGGAGTCGGCGCGCCGCGCTGGCATCGCCGTAGCGGTCGTCGTCAACAACAATTCCGGCTTTGGCCAGAACCTCACTGGGGTGCGCCGCATCGCTGGCAATCGACCAGGCAGGGGAGAGGAGCTGATCCGTTTCGGGCCGACTGACTTTACCGCCGTCGCCCGAAGCTTTGGGGTGCGCGGGATCCGGGTTGAGCAGCCGGGCGAGATTGCCCCAGCCCTCGCCGACGCGCTCGGCGCAAACGAGCCGGTCGTGGTCGACGTCGTGACCGACCTCGAGCCGCGCGCCCCAGAGGCGTGGGCGCCGGGACGGAACTAAAAATTTCGAATTATCGCAGAGGAGAGCCGCATGGCATTGCACTTGGTCGTTGGGCTGCTTCACTCGAGCGGGATTGCCGAGGATGCGGTTCACCGGCTGATTACCGAAGGGGTTGCGCCGCGCAACATTGCACATCGGGTGCTCAAAGAAGTCAGCCCTATTCCCCCGGCGTTAGAGCCCGAGCTCGCAGCATTGGAGGTGGACCCGCTGGTAATCGGCAATGCGCGCCAGACTTTTGCGCGATTTATCCGCAATGGCGAGACGGCAGTGTTCGTTCAGGCACAGACGGATGAGGAGGTAGAATTCGCCGCTACGACGATAAAGCAGTACGCGCCGATCACGATCGAAGTCATCCCTTTAGGAGAGAGTCTACCGAAGACAAGTCCTTCGCGGATCAGCCCGTAAGCGATCGCCGAGCCCACCAGCCCGCCCCGACTATGATCACATCATAACGCATTACCCGAATGCCCCGGATTGCCGGATTTCGGGATCCTAAGACCGATCGGAGGCGATCAGAAGCGGCGGAACTGTCGATGGTCGACCACTCGGGTCGCAAGCGCCTTACGGTCGCGACAGCGGCCCGGATGCGACATAGGGCACGATCTGGTCGTCTTCGCTGTGCATGACCAACACCGGGACAGTAATCTTCTTGAGGTCTTCGGTAAAATCGGTTTGGGGAAAAGGCGACAATGCCGTCGTAGTGTGCCTTGGCACCGCCCATCATGCCCTGGCGCCACCAATTCTGGATGACGGCCTCCGAGGCTTTTGCGCCCGGCCGGTTGTAGCCATAAAAAGGCCCGGCTGCCACGTCGCGATAGAATTGCGAACGGTTGGCCGCGAGTTGTGCCTGGAAGCCATCAAACACTTCCTTGGGAAGCCCCTGCGGATTGGCCGCCGTCTTCACCATCAGGGGCGGCACCGCGCTGATCAACGCTGCTTTGGCCACCCGGCTTTCGCCATGCCGAGCCAGATAGTGCACCACCTCGCCGCCGCCGGTGGAGTGGCCAACATGGATCGCGTTTTGCAGGTCGAGATGCGCCGTCAGAGCCGCCAGGTCGTCGGCATAATGGTCCATATCGTGGCCGTCGGCAGTCTGGGT
>Ga0306924_10006338_pt1 | contig 11783 bp, 10 predicted proteins | sample sta12Can44000111_FD_203756 | JGI IMG/M metagenome (GOLD analysis project Ga0306924, IMG submission 203756) | Lab enrichment of tropical soil microbial communities from Luquillo Experimental Forest, Puerto Rico - statanox.12C.anox.44.000.111 (v2)... | ecosystem: Environmental > Terrestrial >...
CGCTGCTCGCTGGGTGGTCGCTACCGCCGCGACCGCAGTGGTAGCCGCAGCGGCGCTTGTGCCGTCCTATTACGCGGACAAAAAAGCCGGGCCCCAGGAAAAAGACACTGCCCGCCCTGTTACCCCGGATCAGAGCACCACGTTGAACGACCAGACCGACCTGGCCGTCACCGTCTACAATTCCAACATCGCTCTCATTCGCGACGTTCGCCAGTTGCAAATCCCCGCCGGAACCTTCCGCCTGAAGTTTATGGACATCGCCGCGACCGTCAATCCCGCCGCCGTCCATTTCCGCTCGCTCAACGAGCCGGACAAGCTCTCCGTGATCGAGCAGAATTACGAATACGATTTGCTCGAGCCCGCAAAACTCCTCAACAAGTACGTCGGCAAGGAAGTCACCCTCGTCCGCAGCTACATGGACAACAACACCACCAAGCGCGAGGAGATCAAAGCCATTCTTCTCGCCAACAACAACGGCCCGGTCTGGAAAATCGGCAACGACATCGTCACGGGCGTGTACGGCGAAAGTTACCGCTTCCCCGAAGTGCCGGCCAATTTGTACGACCGGCCCACGCTTCTAATGTCCCTCGAAAATTCCGGCTCGCGAAAGCAGTCCATTGAAGCCTCTTACCTCGCCAACAATCTTTCCTGGAACTCCGACTACGTGCTCACCGTCGGCCGCGACGACAGAGCCGCCGACCTCGATGGCTGGGTCACCGTGGTCAACAATTCTGGTACCGCTTTTCACAATGCCCGTCTGCAGCTTGTCGCCGGCGATCTGAATCGCCTTCCACAAAGAGATCAATACCGCGCCATGGAGGCACTGGCGAAAGTCCAGGCCCCCGCGGCGGCGGGTGGTTTCGTACAAGAAAATTTCAGCGAATATCACCTCTACTCGCTCGGCCGCCGCACATCCGTCGAAGACAAGGAAACCAAGCAGATCAGCCTGCTGCAGGGCAGTGGCATCCCGGTCGAAAAACTTTTCGTGGTCAACGGCCAGAATTTCTACTACCACAATCGCCAGAGTCCCGGCTCTCCGCTAAAAGATCCCGTCATGGTCTTTTACAAGTTCAAGAACGAAGAAAAAGCCGGCCTCGGCATTCCGCTGCCCGCGGGCAATCTCCGCGTCTACCAGAAGGATTCCAAAGACGGCCTGCTTTTCATCGGCGAGGATCACATCGACCACACGCCCAAGGATGAATTCATTAACGTGAAAATTGGCAATGCCTTCGATGTCGTCTGCGAACGCAAACAGACTGACTACAAGAGCATCGCAGGGGGTGTCTGGGAAATGGAGTTTGAAATTAGGGTGCGCAACCACAAGGACTCGGCCATCACCGTCCAGGTCAACGAACCCATCGGCGGCGACTGGGAAATGCTCGCTTCCACCTCCAAGTACAACAAGACATCAGCCTGGGCCGCCCAATTCGACGTCCCGGTAAAAGCCAACGGAGAATCCGTCCTCAAATACCGCATCCGAACCAAGTGGTAATCGCTACAAACCAACGTACCCACCACAGGTCATCCTGAGGCGCGCATGGTCTGCGCGCCGAAGGACCTCCACCTCAAAATCTTGCAAGTTCCCGGTACGCAGCTCTCAAGCCCCCTGTCATCCTGAGCCCATCCTTTGCGGATGGGCTCACGGCCTCACGGTAAAGTCCTTCCTCTGCGCAGCCGTGACAATTGCCCCTGACAAATCGACAATTCGTTTTGCCCACTCACCCCTCCACAATCGCGTCCGCTTCGATCTCCACCAGCATCTCCGGCGAAATCAGTTTACTCACCTCGACCATGCTCGTCGCGGGCCGTATATCCTTGAAAAATTCCCCATGCGCTTGCCCTATTTTTTCCCACTCGGCAATGTTAGTCACAAACATGCGCGTTCGTACCACGTCCTTCAGACCCGCTCCCGCCCGACCCAATGCCGCCTCAATGTTAAGAAGAATCTGTATTACCTGCGCGTGCGCGTCGCCAATACCGACAATCTTCCCGTCCGGTCCCGTCGCGGTTGTTCCTGCAACGCTGATATGGTTGCCCATGCGCACCGCCCGCGAGTAACCCACAATCGGCTCCCATGGCCCCGCGCTCGAAATATTCTGTCTTGGCATCTTGAGCCCCTTTCCTCTCGTATTTCCTGCGGTTTCAGACCTGCATGTTAAACTTTAAAGAAGTATGACACGGCCCGGGACAGACTGTCTGTCCCCGTAAAGAGACTGCCGAATGCGCTGCAACAACATCATTGAAGCCGTGGGGCGAACGCCACTGATCCGCCTCAACCGTATCTCCAAGGACCTGAAACCGCAGATCTGGGTGAAGGCGGAGATGCTGAATCCCGGCGGCTCGGTGAAAGACCGCATAGGCATCACCATGATTGCCGACGCCGAAAAAAAGGGCTTGCTCAAACCCGGCGGCACCATTATCGAAGGCACCTCCGGAAACACCGGCATGGGTTTGGCGCTCGTCGCGGCCGTGCGCGGCTACAAGTGCGTTTTCACCACGACGGACAAGCAATCCAAAGAAAAAGTGGATTTGCTGAAAGCGCTCGGCGCCGAAGTGATCGTCTGTCCCACGGCCGTCGACCCGGAAGATCCCCGCAGCTACTACAGCGTCGCTAAGAAACTCGCGCGGGAAGTTCCGAACTCTTTCTATCCAAACCAGTACGACAATCCCAACAATCCCGACGCCCACTATCGCACCACCGGCCCGGAAATCTGGGACGACACCGAAGGGAAAATCACGCATTTTGTTTGTGGCATGGGCACCGGCGGCACCATCAGCGGTGTCGGCAAGTTTTTGAAAGAGAAAAAGCCCGACGTCAAGATTGTTGGCGTCGATCCGGAAGGCTCGCTCTACTTCGACTTTCATAAGACCGGAAAAATCGCCAAGGCGCGCACCTATGTCGTCGAAGGCATCGGCGAAGATTTTTTCCCCACAACCATGGACATGCAAATTCTCGATGATGTGATCCAGGTGAGTGACGAAGAGTGCTTCGTGGTGGCGCGGCGCCTGGCAAAAATGGAAGGGCTTTTTACCGGCGGCTCGGGCGGCGGCTGCCTCTCGGGCGCGCTTCGCCTGGCCAAGGATTTGAGCCCCAAGGATTATGTCGTCGTGCTTCTGCCCGATACCGGCATGCGTTACCTGAGCAAGGTTTTCAACGACGAATGGATGCGCGAGCGTGGCTACACCGAAGCGACGGTTTCGATCACCGCGGCAGAGGTCGTCAACGCGAAAAAGCAGTCCGGCAAAGTGCGTGAACTCATCATCGCGCGCCCTTATCAGACCGTGTTCCACGCGCTGAAAACGATGCAGGAGCAGGACATTTCTCAGATTCCTGTCTTCGAGGAAACCCTGCCCATCGGCACTATTTACGAAGACCAGATCTTGACTCTCGCCCTTCAGGGCAAAGATCTGCGCAAGCTCGTGGTGCGTGAAGTGATGAGCAAGCCCCTTCCCAAGGTGCCCAAAACGGCTCCCGTCGAGCGGGTCACTTACATTTTGAGCCACGAAAATCCCGCTGTCTTCGTCGAAATGGGCGACGCCAAGTTTGAAATTCTCACCAAGTACGATTTGATGAGTACGGTCGCGAGTTTGATGGAACAAAAGCGCTAGCTGAACTCCCCGCGCGGCGGCCAAGAAACACAGGACAAGAGAAACGTGAAAATTTACGACTTCAACGAACGGCTGAAGGACTCCATTCTCATCGCGGATGGCGCGATGGGCTCGATGCTGCATGAAGTGGTCGGCGCAGTCCGCTGCTTCGACGAGCTCAATGCCTCGGAGCCGGAAGCCGTCTTCCGTGTCCATCAGGCTTACATCGAGGCCGGCGCGCACATCATCGAAACGAATACCTTCGGCGCCAACCGCTTCAAACTCACGCCCCTGGGCCTTGCCGACGAAGTGCAGCGCCTGAACAGCCGCGGCGTGAAAATTGCCCGTGAAGCCCGCGAAGCCGCCTCCCGCGAAGTCTTAATCGCCGGATCCATCGGCCCTCTGGGAATCGGTGTGCAAGCGCGCCATCCGGAGCCAGACCTCATCCTTTCCGTATTTCATGAGCAGGCGCTGGCTCTCGAAGAGCGCGGCGTGGACCTTTTCATTCTCGAAACATTTTCTTACGTTGACGAATTGATGCTGGCCATTGACGCCATCCGCTCGTTTTCCGGGCTGCCCATTATCGCGCAGCTCACCTATTCGGAAGAAGGCACGACCTATGGCGACGTCCGGCCGACACTGGCCGCCACGATGCTTAAGGACAAAAACGTCCAGGTCATCGGCGCAAACTGCACACTCGGTCCCCAGTTGCTTCTGCCGATTCTCCAGGAACTTGCGAACGTTGGCGACATCCGCGTCAGTGGCATGCCGAATGCCGGCTTTCCCAAGCGAGAAGGCGACCGCATCGTCTACCCGAAGTCCTCGCCCGAGTATTTTGCTCTGTTCGCGCGGGAAGCCGCGGAAGCGGGAGTGCGTATTCTTGGCGGTTGCTGCGGTACGACGCCGGCGCACATCCGCGCCATGGCCGACGCCGTAAAGTCCCTGCGCCCGGTTAAGACCCATGTTTCCACAACCGTTGCGAAGGCTGTGGAACGCGTCGCTGAATTACTGCAGCGACAGCCGGAAAGTAAATTCTGGAAGAAACTGCAGAAGAAGGAATTTACTGTTTGCGTCGAGATCGATCCCCCGAAGGGCATCGCGCTCGATCGTATCTACGAACAAGTAGATAAAGTCATGGCGTCAAAAAAAGTAGACGCCATTGATATCAATAGCGGCGCCATGGCCCGTGTTGGCATGGACGCCCTCATCGTGGCGGGTGCGCTCGAAACGCGCGGCATCGAGACCGTGCCACATCTCACAACCCGCGACCAGAACATCATCGGCCTGCAAGCCATGCTTCTCGGTGCCTGGACCGTCGGCGGTGTCCGCAATGTCCTAGCCATCACGGGTGATCCGCCCTCCGTCGGCGACTACCCGGAAACCAGCGGCGTTTATGAAGTGGATTCCGTCGGCCTCGTGAAAATTCTGAATCGGCTGAACCAGGGCACGGACTGGGCGGGAAAGACGCTCGGCGGTCAGACCAACTTCACGATTGGTGTTGCGCTGAATCCCGTCGCCGATGATTTGGACAGCGAAATTGAACGATTCCACGCCAAAGTGGAAGCCGGCGCGCACTTCGCCATGACTCAGCCGCTCTTCGACCCGGCGCACTGGCACGTCTTCTTGAAAAAGCTGGGTGCCAAACCGGCCATCCCCGTTCTAATTGGAATCTGGCCGCTCAATAGTTACAAACAAGCGCTTCGTCTCAACAACGAAGTCCCCGGTATCGTGATCCCCGAGCCGCTCTTGAAATCCATGGAAGCAGCGGGTGCTTTGGCCCGCGAACGCGGCTTCGAAGTTGCCAGCGAGATGCTGACCTGGGCGCGGACGGAATTAGCGGGCACGTACTTGATCCCGCCGTTCAAACGCTATGAGGAAATCCTGGACATTCTGTAACGGAAATAAAAAAAAGGGAGGCGCTGGTGGCCTCCCTCTTTTTTTGAAGCTCAGAAAAATTAGGCCGTGCGCCTCTTCCAAAAGCCTAGAAGAGCAGCCCCGCCGATTCCCAAAAGCAGAATCGAGGAACCCCCGTTGCGTGATCGGCATCTCTCTTCCGCTCCGGGAACGATTGAAGTCGTGGGGATCGCCATCCCAGCGGGAAGATACCTCTCGCGCTCTCTGGGTAACACTTCTACCGTGAACAGGCACTTACGCCCGATCTATCGGTTAACAAGCTGGCAATTTCATTGCCGCGGATTGTATCCGTGTAAGTATATTAGAATCAGTCAGATAGAATGGGTGTGCAGATAAGAATATGCAAGACTTTTCCTTTCTTGATCTTGGAACGTTCTGTTCATTGCACATTCGGTCGCTGGACTTGTGCTCGTAAGGCCATCAAAACAGGGGCATTCAACTCCTGTCGTGTGGTCGTGCACGATCCTCCACCCCTCGGAAAAGCGCTGAAACACCAGCGTAAATATGCCTCCCACATCCCCAGAAGTACGAGCCAGATGCCATTTCCCAAATACCAGGGCCGAGCCCGCGCAAAGTGATCGCACCTCCAGATCGGTGAATTCCAGATGACCCATGCTCATTTTGTCAGGGTACGAGCGCTTATACCGTTGCAGCACCGCCTCCCACCCCCGTGCAAAAGAATCCTTCCCGGCAAAGGTCAGCTCTGGTGAATTCCAGTAACCCTTCATAAAATCAGTAAGATCCCCGCGATTCCAGGCCTCTTTCTGGTCTTCAAGCACCGCCGTGATCGTATCCCGGTCAACATCTCCGGCAGTCGTTTTCTTGTTTCGGCCAGGAGCAGGCCTCAAAAACGTCGTGACGAGCAAGGTAAAGGCGAGCGCGAATAGAATCAATCGTCGAGACAAAGTGATCCTCCTGAACTTAGGCGCGTCGAGAGCATACGAAGGGATGGAAAGCCAAGCAAGGGCGATTTAAGCCCCTTTCAGCCCCGAAAGAGCTAAGCTCAAGGGGCTATCCGGAGTGGTACCGGTGGACTATTGGCCAAAAACACTCCCTGGACGGATACTCCTACGTGGAGGTTGAGGCATGTTCTCCGCCATGCTGCTCGCCATCTCGGTCGTCGCGATGTTCCAGTTCGCGCTCTTCTACTGGCGCGCTGTCTTGACGGGTGTGGCTACGCAGCCGATCTCCGAGCGCGTCCTTGACGCAGTCCAGGTTGCCGAGACCGACCTGCAAGGCGCCGACTTCGAGCGCCTCGCCAGCCTTCACGAACTCACCCCCGAACTCAACGCCGATAAAAGCGGACTCGGTTTCGTCAGCTTTTACTACAACCTGGTAAGCAAGGTGGAAAAGCTCTTCGGCGGCCTGTCTCCGGCAGTGCTCAACTGGGGCGCGCGCGAACGCGTCCTCTGCGCGCGCTACGCCGCCGTGCAGATCGGCCACCGCCTGCAGGCCAATCTCGCCCAAGCCGCTTCCATGCGCTCCTGCTAGTTCCGCAGCAAGCTCCTCTAACATTCACTGGCTCGTCCCCGCAAGTCTCTGGATTGTCATATTCTCTGCCGCGCCGCGGTGCTAAGATAGCGGCCCGCCTACCTGAGATTCCCTGAAAGGAAAGACCAATGCCAGAACTAGAGCAAATGAAGCAGAAGTACGCGTCGGTGTTGAACTTCATCAACCAGCAAGGAGTGCGCCTTGCCCACGTGCACATCCAGGACAACAAACTCTACATTGAAGGCGCCTGCGGCACGGAAGCGATCAAGAACAAGATTTGGGACCAGGTCAAGCTGGTGGATCCCAGCTTCAGCGATCTGACCCTGAACTTGTCGGTGGATCCTTCGCTAGCCCCGAAGCAACAGATTTACACGGTCGCGGCCGGCGACTCGCTCTCGAAGATTGCCAAACAGTTTTATGGCAATGCCAACGAATACATGAGGATCTTCGACGCCAACAAGGACAAGCTTACCGATCCCAACACGGTCAAGGTGGGGCAGCAGCTCGTCATCCCCAACTAAATTCTCAACGCAAATCAGATTGATTCAAGCGAGAAAGGCGCGGGCGGAACAATCATTTCCTCACGCGTTTTCTTTCTCCGTTCGCAATCGGGTGAAACGCTCCCGCGAGACTGGGAGAGTACGCCCCACCGGGCTTCAGCCCCTGAGGCTGCCTGCTCAATATCCCCATCGCAGCAACACGCCACCGGTGGTGTAACCGGCGCCAACCGCGGCCAATAGTACAAGGTCGCCCTTCTTCAATCGGTCTTCCCGCACCGCGTCGCGCAGTCCCAGCGGAATCGTGCCGCCGGTGGTGTTGCCGTACCGATCGATGTTCACCATGATCTTTGAGTCTTCCACGCCCAGGCGTTCCTGCGTCGCGCGAATAATCCGCAAATTCGCCTGATGCGGCACCAGCAGCTTCATGTCCTTGCTCGTAAATCCGTTGCGCTCCAGCAGCGTTGTGGAAACCTCCGCCATCCGCCGCACGGCATATTTGAACACCTGCGAGCCGTCCTGATGCACCACGTGCATATTTTTGTCCACGGTTTCGTGGCTCGAAGGATGCAGCGAGCCTCCGCCGGGCATGCACAGAAACTGTCCGCCCGCGCCGTCAATATCGTGGACGAAATCAATAATCCCCTCGTCCGGACCGGCCGGCTCGACGAGCACCGCCCCCGCGCCATCGCCAAACAGCACACACGTCGCACGGTCCTTATAATCGAGGATCGAGCTCATCGCGTCGCTGCCGATCACCAGCGCCTTCCTGTGCGTGTCCGCGCTCACAAACTGCGCGCCCACGGTCAGCGCGTACGTAAATCCCGAGCACGCCGCGGACAGATCGAAGCCCCAGGCTTTCTTCGCGCCAATGCGCGTTTGCACCAGGCAGGCCGTCGCCGGAAACATCATGTCCGGAGTCACGCTGGCCACCACGATCAGGTCAATGTCTTCCGGGTTCGTGCCCGTTTCCTGCAGCAATTGCTTGGCGGCTTCCGTTGCCAGGTGCGAAGTGGCCGTGCCATTGTCCACGATGTGGCGCTCGCGGATGCCGGTGCGCGTGCGAATCCACTCGTCGTTGGTCTCCACCATTTTTTCCAGGTCGGCGTTGGTCAGCACGCGCGGCGGAACATACCCGGCTACACCCGTAATTTTTGCGGCAAGGCGACGAGACATGATGCTCCTTGAGATTTGCCCACGTGCGGCAGAGCCAACCGACTGCACTGCCAACGCACCGCGAAGCGATCGAGCTGCAAGGTCAATCCACTGGGCGGTCGCACGCCAAAGAAAGTCCGATTGTATGCGATGCCCTTTGTCCGAAACAAGCGCGCCCACCGGCCGTCCTACCGCTTGTTATCCGCAACCCGTCATTCCGAGAAGCGCAGCGGCGAGAAATCCCTCTTTCACGAGCACCACGGAAAAGAGAGATTGCTCGGGCAAAACCGGTCCTCGGAATGACGGGGGCGCAAACACCCTACTCCGCCCGCAAAATTTCATACCTCCACGTCACCTGGGCCGTCTTCTTCAGCATCGCCGCCACGGAACAATATTTTTCCTCGCTCAATTCAATCGCGTGTTTTACCGCAGCTTCCTCGAGAGGCCCGTGCAACCGGTACAAAATTTCCAGATTCGTCCATACCGTGGGCGGCTCCACGGCGCGTTCGCCGCTGCAAATCACTTCGAGCGACTGCAGCTTCTGCCGCTTTTTCTCCAGGATCGTCACGACGTCCGTCGCAGTGCACGCGCCCAGCGCCAGCAACACCAACTCCATCGGCCCGGGCGCGTTGTTGGACGCGCGGTCCGAATCCACCGCCAAGGCGTGCCCCGAGGGCCCAATCGCCACAAATTTCTGCTCGCCAATCCACTTCACACTTGCCGTTTGCATGTGCCTTCCTCTCGCGTAGGGGAACGATGTATCGTGCCCTCTTGGGGTTGTAGGGGCCGCCTTCGGAGGCGGTCCGCAACTTACACAGCTCGGTTCTTGAGCTGGCATTCCGTCCCTCGCATTATAGAAGCCCGAAGCAGCGTGTCCAGCGATTGGCTCTCGGGACTCCGGTGTTCGGAATTGAGGCAGGGCCACCCGCCAGGCTGTTCGGCGGTGGCGGGCAATAGTTAACAGTGATCAGTTTTCAGTTATTAGTTGTTAGCCTAGGAGAAGAGAGGAATTCGCCACAGAGAGCACAGAGAAGAGAAGAACCAGCCTGAAGGCTGGCACAGACAAAAGCGCCTGTGCTACAGGAGTTCTTCATGGCGCTGTAACAATTCGAGTGGTAAGTTCTAAATCCTTCCCAAGCACGAACAAAGTGCGGGATTCGGCTCGCCCAACCTATCCCCCGGGCAAAAAGGAGCATCGCGATTGCTACACCTTCTTCCGCAACATCCGCGCAGCAACAACTCCACGAAAAACTGGTTGATGTGTTCAGTTTGCTTTTTGGAGTTGCATCCCGGTTACCGGCCGATGCACGCGAAAGGCATCGTTTGCGAAGGCACGTTCGTCCCGGCCGCGGCTGCGGCTTCGCTGAGCCGCGCGCCGCATTTCCAGCGTGAATCCGTGCCAGTGACGGTGCGGTTTTCGGATTCCACCGGCTTGCCGGATATTCCCGACGGTGATCCCAACGCCAGCCCGCGCGGCCTGGGCATCAAATTTCACCTGCCCGGCGGCGCGGAGGCGGACATCATCGCGCATTCCGTCAACGCTTTTCCCGTCGGCACCGCCGAGGAATTTCTGGAGTTGCTGCAAGCCGTGGCGGCAAGCGGTCCCGGTGCGCCGAAGCCCACGCCCATCGAAGCGTTCCTGGGAACGCATCCGCGTGCGCTGAAATTTGTGACCGCGCCGAAGCCCGCCCCGGCCAGCTTCGCTAGCGAATCGTATTATGCGATGAACGCGTTTCGCTTCACCAATCGCGACGGCGTGAGCCGCCATGCGCGCTACCAGATTCATCCCGCGGATGGTGAGGCGCTCTCTCCGACGCGGAAGCGGCCCAGCGGCCGGCGAATTATCTCTTCGATGAACTCTCTCAGCACCTGCAGCGCGGCCCCGTGGAGTTGCGGCTGGTTGCGGAACTCGCCGAGCCGGGCGGTCCCGTGAACGATGCGTCCATGAGCTGGCACGAAGGCCGGACGAAGCTGGAGCTGGGCACGGTCCGACTGGTGAAGCGAGTAGCGGATAGCGACGCGGCGCAGCGCAAATTGGTTTTCGATCCCGTGCACATTGCCGACGGGATCGAGTTGTCGGACGATCCCCTTCCCGCGGTGCGGTCGGCGGTCTACAGCATTTCCTACAAGCGCCGCAACGCGTAACGGGAGCAAATCAGGGGTTGCGTGAAAGAAGAGAAGCGACTTCGATGATGGGGTTGGGAAGCTGTCGCATGGCCCGGACAAAGGCTTCGACGAGACGGGGATCGAACTGAGTGCCACCGCAGCGCTCAAGTTCGGCGAGGGCTTGTTCGGCAGTGCGTCCCTTCTTGTAGCTGCGGTCGCTGGTGATGGTGTCGTAGGAATCGGCGATGGTGATGATGCGCGCGCCGAGGGGAATACTTTCGTTGGAAAGCGCCTTGGGATAACCGGAGCCATCGAAAAATTCGTGGTGGTGCAGGACCATAAGGCGAATGCGCGCGAGAGGTGCGAGCGGCTCGAGAAGTTTTCCCCCGAAATTTACGTGCGTCTTCATGGTTTCCCATTCTTCGGGATTCAGCGGGCCGCTCTTATTCAGTATGTGCTCAGGGATGCCGACCTTTCCGACATCGTGAAGAACTGCGGCGAGGCGAATCTCTTCGACTTCGGGTTCGGACATGCAGAGGGATTCGGCGAGCAGCGCAGCGTAGGCAGCCACTTTCTGGGAATGGCCCTGGGTGTATTGATCCTTGGCATCAATGGCGTAAGCGAGTGAGGTCACGGTATCAAGAATGGATTGTGGCAGCGAGGAAGGGCCTCCCTCAGCCGGTCCCAGCGAAGATTCCGAAGGTGGCAGGGAATCGGTGAACTGACGAAGACGCTGGTGGATTTCATCGAAGGCTTCGGGCCCTGTGGAAAAGAGACGCTTCAAGGTAACGCCGAGATAGGCTTCGAGAACGTCGCGCTTCCAGCGGCGGGCTTCCTTGGGATCCACGTGATCAGCGGTAGAGACGGTGTTGCCGCCTTGATGCTTGGAGAGATACATGGAGGCGTCGGCGACCTGAATGAGTTCCTGCGGCGAAGAGCCGTGGAGCGGATAGCAGGCGATGCCGAAGCTGGCGCTGATATTTTTCTCGCGCAAGAGCGGATCGGCGGCCACCCAGCCGCGCAGCTTGGAGG
>Ga0306924_10006343_pt1 | contig 11780 bp, 8 predicted proteins | sample sta12Can44000111_FD_203756 | JGI IMG/M metagenome (GOLD analysis project Ga0306924, IMG submission 203756) | Lab enrichment of tropical soil microbial communities from Luquillo Experimental Forest, Puerto Rico - statanox.12C.anox.44.000.111 (v2)... | ecosystem: Environmental > Terrestrial > Soil...
GTGTTGACGACCACGTGGGCGATATGCCGGGCACGCAGATCCTGGGGTTCGGGCGGAAAGGCTAAAAAAGCGTCAATATTGCCCTGTATGAATAAATCGATCGGTTTGAGCGAGGGGTCGGCGACCCAATGAATGTCCTTGGCAGGGTCGAGCCCCACCTGGGCAGCCAGGAGCGTCAGCAACGCGTGCGGGTTCGACCCCACGGCTTGTATCCCGACGCTTTTACCCTTCAGATCGGTAATGCGGCGGATGCCTTCGTTGCCAAACAGTTCGAAGCAGCCGGCCATCACACCGGCCAACAGCATCAGCGGTTCACCGGCATCAATCCCCCTGACGCAGTCGGAGGCATAAAGCGGGGCAAAATCGACCTTGCCGCGCGCGACCGGCCCGGTTGTACCCAATGATGTGTCGACATACCGGATATCGGTGAAGCCCTCTGCGCGCAGCAGTTCCTCGGCAATGTATAGCGAGGAGACGCAGAGGGCAGGCTTCTGAAGGCGAACGGTTGTCGTTTCGAGTGGTCCCTCCGCAGCCGCCGCCTGTGGAGCGCGGATCAGGCCGGCGGCGCCGGCGGCGGCGACGCCGCCCAGGAAGCCGCGTCGAGTCTGGATCAGTGCCATTGTAAGCCTCCCTCCCGGCTTACGCCTTCAGCTCGCGCTTGAGCTCGTTGAGGAAACGCCAATCCGTGCCGTCGGCAATAATCTTATTCGGGTTCGATTTGATCATGCCGGCTTCGTGCAGCCGCAGCGCATAGAACCGCAAAGTGTCTTCGGCGTCGTACTCCCGCCATCTGTCGTATGGGATCTCGCTTAGCGCCTGCAAGGCATAGTCGTAACGGGAGGTAAGCCCGCTATCGACCATCCGCCGTGCAGCCCGGCTCGGCTCCGCGCTGCAGAGGTCGTCGGCCTTGAGGACAGCGCGCAGCACCCGTTTGGTGGCGACGGGATATTTGCTGACATAATCGCGGCTGCCGGCAAGCATGCAGCAGAAATACTGCGACCACGGCCGATCCACGACGCTGTTGACGATGACCCGACCGATATGCCGAGCACGCAAATCCTGGGGTTCCGGCGGGAATCCCAGGAACGCGTCGATCTGCCCCTTCTCGTAAAGCTCGGTTGGTTTGGCAGACGGGTTGATGACCCAGTGAATATCCTTGGCCGGATCGAGGCCCACATAGGCCGCCATCGCTGCCGTGAACACATGCTGGCTCGAGCCCAGGCCCTGCACGCCGACGCTCCTTCCCTTCAAGTCGGCAATGCTGCGGACATTTTCGTTCCCCAATAATTCGAAGCAGCCGATGTGCACCCCCGAGAGCACCGTTATGGGCGCCCCACCATCGATCCCAATGGCGAGTGGCGCCGCAAAGGTCAGGGTGAAATCGGCGTTGCCACGTGCGACCGCGTCGACTGCAGGGGCGCCCGCCGCGACCAGACCCACATAGCTGATGTCGGTGAAGCCCTCGGCGCGCAGCAGCTCCTCGGCGACGTACTGGGGTGCGTTGCAGATCCCAGGGATCTTCGCAAAGCGCACCGTAGTGGTTTCGAGTGGTCCCTCTGCGGCGAGCGCTGGCGGCGCGCCGGCGAGGCGGCCGGCAGCGGCCAGTGAGAGCGTGGTCAGAAATTGGCGTCGGGATTGCGCGATCCGCATCATCATCCCTCCCTGCTTCGGCTCTCGCCGATCCGGGCAGTTTGATTATCCGCGGCGCCGGATCGCGGCCGTCAAATCCTCTCATTGAGGAAGACGTGCAGGATAGATAGCATCAGCCATGCGCGAAGTCCATTCGACGGCGGTCAGCCTGACGCAGTGTTGTACTTATCGCTGTCGGATACTGTTTAAGGAGGAAACCATGCGCGGTTCGCTTCTGGTGCTGGCGGCGATGGCCGGCTTGTCGATTGCGGTCATCTCGGGAGCCGCTACTGAAGAAAACGCGGAAGATTTCATGCAGCTTCACAAGGTCGAAATCGCCTTCCATGAAGCTGGTACCACGAAGAACCTGGGCCTGATGTTATCGCTGTTCGCCGATGACGCGGTCCTCACCGCCGGCGGGAAGACATACACCGGGAAGGATCAGATCAAGAGCTTTTGGCAGGCGGCAGGAACCTTCCAGCCGCAAAACCAATGGGTGGCCTATACGCCGGCCTTCCGCATTCGCTACGATGTGGAAGGTGACCGTGCGCATCTCTATTTCGAATGCCTCTATGTCGACAAGGCGGCGAACAAGATTGCCGCGCACACCAACTCGGACGATACCCTCGTGCGCGTCAACGGCCGGTGGCTCATCAAGGAGATGAAGGCGGCCGCGGTGCCGGAGCTCTAACGATCAGGCGCCGGCATTGACTGCGCTCACGCCTTCAGCTCGCGTTTGAGCTCGTCGAAAAATCGCCAATCGATGTTGTCAGCGCGAGCGCGGCTGAGCTGTCGAGCACCAGGCTCACGGTCGGCCTTCGTCCCGGTAAGATCTCCGCTCGGTCCACCCCAAGGCACCGAGCTTCAAGTTCTCCGCGCGCTCGCGGATGCGCCGTATGGCGGCCCGTGCTTCGTCCCGGTTGAAGGCTGGTTTTGGCGGTACAAGCCGTGCCACCGGCTTACCGTGTCGCGTAATGACGATCAGCTCACCGCGCTCGACCTGGTCGAGCAGCCGACCGAGCTTGTTTTTTCGCCTCAAAGGCGCCGACCTCCGCGTTGTCCTTTTGCCAATCGCTGGTGCTTCCCGGTTCGGCCGAATTAATTCCCTGCTCGGCCGGATTAAATCCCTGTTCGATCGCTTAGGGAATTCGCCCCGCGGTTCGGCCAAGATCAATCACTTGGCGGCGCGGGTTCGCCCCCGGAGCGCTGCGAAATCGGGTTTTTCCCGGTATTTTCCCAGCGCTCAGGGAAATCAGGGCATCCGTAAGCCCTGCGCCTCGGCCTGCAGCTGTTGCCGGCGCAACGCGCGCCCCGGACGTTCGCCGGTGGGCTTGCCTTGGGTCCACACCGGGCGGCCGTTGACGAAGACATGCTCGATGCCGGCGGCGGGGGTCGTCGGCGCCTCGAAGGTCGCGCGATCGGCAATGGTCTCCGGATCGAAGACGGTCACGTCGGCATAGGCGCCCGCGGCGAGGATCCCGCGGCCGGCAAGACCGAACCGATAAGCGGACAGGCCGGTCATTCGGCGCACCGCCTCTTCGAGGCTGAAGAGGCCGAGCTCGCGGCTGTAATAGCCGAGAACGCGCGGGAAGGCACCCCACAGCCGCGGGTGCGGGTGGGTGTCGTGCGGCAGCCCGTCCGAGCCGATCATCGTGTAGGGAAACTGCAGCACCCGCTGGACATCGGCCTCGTCCATCATCCAGTAGACGGCACCCGCCGGCTGCAGCCGATCGGCCGTCTCCTGCTCGCTGACCCCCCAATCCGCGGCGATCGCGGAGAGCTCGCGGCCGGCCTGCTCGGGTGCGCTCTTCGACCATGTGACAAGGACCTTCAACGCCCGCCCGGCCTGTGCCGCGCTCAGCACGGTCGACGAGGCGATGTAGGGATAGGCGTCGAGCCCGACCTCCTGCCGCGCAATCGCCGCTGCTAACAGCGGCAGGGTCTCGACGGTACGGCCGAAATTCTCCCGGCCGATCGTCTTGTGATGCGAGATCACGACCGGCACCCCGGCCGCGCGGCCGGCTGCGAAGCTTTCCTCGAGGCTGGCGATGACCGCGTCGGCCTCGTTGCGCATATGCGTCGTGTAGAGCGCACCGGTGGACCGCAGCAATGCCGCCAACGCCTCGATCTCGGCGGCGGGCGCTTGCGATGCGGGCGCGTAAGAAAGCCCGCTCGACAGGCCGATCGCACCGGCGTCGAGCGCCTCCTGCAGCCGCTCGCCCATCTGCGCCAACTCGACCTTCTCGGCCGGCCGGTCGAGTGCACTCATCGCGCCGACCCGCAGGGTCGAATGGCCGACGAGGCATGCTGCGTTGAGCGCCGGCGGCGCCCGGTCGAGCGCGGCGAGATAGTCGACAAAGCGCGCGTAATGGTAATCGGCGATGTCGCCGATCAGATCGAGCGGCGGCGGCGGTGCCGTGTCGAGCACCAGCGGCGCCAGGCTCACCCCGCAATTCCCGGTCACGACGGTGGTGACACCCTGGCTCGCCTTGGCCGCCATAGCTGGGGACGCGAACAGCGCGCGGTCGTCATGAGTGTGCACGTCGATGAAGCCCGGGGCGACGATCTTGCCCGCAACATCGATCTCGCGCGCGCCCTCAGCCCGGGCGACGACGCCTACCGCAGCAACGCGATCACCGGTGATGGCGACGTCGGCGCGCCGGCGCGGCCCGCCGCGGCCGTCGACTACCTCGCCGCCCCGCAGAATCCAATCGGTCATCTCCCGTCCTTTCCGTGAGTGTGCTATTCTGCGTTATCCGCCGCCGAATGCTAGGAGGATCGGGGATGCTGTCGCGCGAGGAAAACGAGTTGATCACCCGGGTGGCACAGAGCACTCCGATGGGCAACGCGATGCGACGGTACTGGATACCAGCGCTGCTCGCGCGCGAGATCGCCGAGCCGGATAGCCCACCGGTGCGCGTGCGGCTGCTAGGCGAGGATCTCGTCGCCTTTCGCGACACAAAGGGACGCATCGGGATTTTGGACGAATATTGTCCGCACCGGCGCGCCTCGCTGTTTTTCGGCCGCAATGAGGAGTGCGGGCTGCGCTGCGTTTACCACGGGTGGAAGTTCGATGTCGCCGGCACCTGCGTCGACCAGCTGAACGAGCCCGAAGAGAACCAGTTCCGGCATAAGGTCCACATCGCCGCCTATCCGACGGTCGAGCTCGGTGGGATCGTGTGGGCCTATCTCGGGCCTCCCGAGCGCATGCCGGCCGCTCCGAAATTCGCCTGGACCCAAGTACCGAAGACCCATCGGCACGTGACCAAGGTCATTCAGGAGTGCAATTGGCTGCAGGCCCTCGAAGGTGGTCTCGACACCTCGCACGCACCGATTATGCATCGTTTGCTTACCGACAACGCCCGGCGCGGCGGCATCAAGCCGTCAAACCCCTATGTTCAGGCCAAGGCGCCCAACATCGTCGTCGACATCACCGATTACGGGTACCAATACGTCGGGATTCGAGCGCTCGGCACCGCCGAGATGCACGCCCGCACCTACCATTTCATCCTGCCGTTTCATCAGATCCGCGCCTCGTCGACCGAGCGCGGGTTTCCGGCCGATGCGGGGCACATTTGGGTCCCGATCGACGACGAGACCACGATGGTCTATAACTGGACCTACAGCCGGACCGACGAGCCGCTCAACGACGAGGACCGCCTCGAGCGCGGGCTCGGCAACGGGCCGCTGCATGTCGATCAGACGACCTTCCGCTCCAAGGCGAATCGACAAAACAATTACCTGATCGATCGCGAGGTGCAGCAGACCGAAAGCTTTACCGGAATTGACGGGATCAACGTGCAGGATCGCGCGATCCAGGAGAGCATGGGACGGATCGTCGACCGCAGCAAGGAGCATCTCGGCCCCGCCGATAAGGCGATCATCCAGATGCGCCGGCTGTTGCGCCAAGCGGTCAAGACGGTCGAGGAGGGCGGCACACCGGCCGGCGTGGGGCCGAGCTACTACAACTTGCGCGCGGCCCTGGAGGTGCTGCCGCGCGAGGCCGACTGGCGCGCTATCCTGGCGCCCGACATTACCCGGGAAAAGATCCTGCAGACAGTCTGATTCCGGTCCCGGCGGGGATCCAAGTCAAGCTCGCCACATAAAACGCTGGTTAAGCCTTGGGGGTTGGCGCTTAGTTCTGCCGACGTAACATCTCGGTTCGGGCCGTTCAGGCTGTTGGCTGGAAAAGGTGCCAATGCTTCAGAGAGCCGTCTCACAGGCCGCTGACACGATTATCGACGCGTTCGGAACTCTGCGCGATCCGCTCGGCGCGGACGAACTGATCGCTCGCTCGCGGCGCCGGACCGGTCTGGTCGACTTCGGCTCCACGCCTTTCGAGGACTCGCTACGGAATTTGCTGCGCGCTTGCCGCGAGGAGGCGGAACTGAGCCTCTTCGGCCGCTTGGCGACGCACTGGGATGTGGTGCGATTTCTGTCCAACCTGCTGCGTCTGCGCGAGGAAGAGAGACGCGCGCCCAAAATACTCGAGCAGCGGATCGAGCGGCCGATCTTCATCGCCGGGCTGCCGCGCTCAGGCACCACCTTCTTGCACAGCCTCCTGGCACAGGATCACACGAACTTCGTCCCGCGCGTTTGGCAGCTGATCCATCCCTATCCGCTCGACGGAGGGGATGGCGGACCCGACCTGCGAGCCCGGCGGGTCGCCCGGCAGCTACAAATGTTCGGCATGCTCGCGCCCGAGTTCCAGCGCATGCATCCGATCGATGCCTCTTCGCCCCAGGAATGCTCCGAGATCACGGCACATGTCTTCGCCAGCCTGCGCTTCGACACGACCTACCATATTCCGCTCTATCGCCGTTGGCTCGATGAGACGGGACACCTCGACGCCTATCGGTTTCACAAGCGCTTCCTGCAGCACTTGCAGCATCAGGCGGCGGTTGCCGGACACTGGGTGCTCAAATGTCCCGACCACATCTTTGCCCTCGGCGCGCTTCGCGCGATCTATCCCGATGCGGGCGTCGTGTTCGTCCACCGCGACCCGCTCGCTGTGCTGCCGTCGGTCGCGAGGCTAACCGAAGTGCTCCGGCGGCCATTCACGCGTCACATCGACAAGCACGAGATCGGCCGCCAGGACAGCGACCGGTGGCTCGCGGCGACCGAGCTTATGATCGAGGCTGCAGACGAAGAGTGCTTCGAAGAGCCGATCCTCCACATCCATTACCTGAGCTTGGTCAGCGATCCGCTGGACACCGTGGCGACGCTCTACCGGCATTTCGGGCGCCCGCTCGATCCGCACGCCGCCGCCCGCATCAGCCGGCTGGTGGAGGCAAAGCCAAACGGCGGTTACGGGACCCGTCGCTCCCGCCTCGAGGAGTATGGGCTCGATCCGGTCGTGGAGCATGAGCGCTACGCGCGATACGTAAAGCGCTTCGCGATTCGACCGGAACGGAGAACGGGCTCGGCAGGGTCGGTCAAGGGTTCGGCTGCGCTTGTGTCGGGGCGATCGGCTGAAGCCGCCGAAAAAGTTTGCCCTACTCGCTGCGCGACTTGAGCGCACCTGCAGGTGAGGGCCGCTTTACCAAGTGACGGGGGCGAGGCAGCGCGGCTAGAAGAGCTGGGATAAAGACGAGGCTTGCAGTCAGGGTGCAGCCCAGACTGATCAGCAGCAGCGTACCCATGCTTGCCGTTCCTGGATGCCGCGATAACGCAAGCGAGCCAAACGCGGTCCCCGTCGTCAGCGCCGAGAACAGGATCGCCCGGGCAGTCGCCGAGCCCAGAACCGATGTCTGACCGGCTCGCCAGTTCATCACAAAGTAAATGTTGAACGAGACGCCGACACCCAGCAAAAGCGGCAACGCGATGATATTCGCGTAATTGAGCAGCAGTCGCAGCAGCACGACAACGACGACCGTCATCAGCGAGGAAAGCAGAAGCGGCGCCAACACGAGTGACACGTCCAGGACACGCCGCAACGCGACGAAGAGGATCACCGTTATAGCGATCAGCGCGGCGATCGCGGCGGAACGAAAGGAACCTATTATCGTCGCGCTGGTCGCCACGATCGTCACGGCGGGGCCGCCCGCATCCGGCGCGACCGCGGTAATCGCGGTCACGAATTCGCGGAGCCCGATAGTGCTGCCGGCTAACGGCTTTGGGACCACTTGAACGCGCGCCCGCCCGTCGGGCAGGACCCAGTCGCGCGCGAGCATGGGCGGAATGGTCTGCAAACTCACCGGCTGGGCCCCCAACGCCTCGCGCAGCTGGTCGAGCTCACTCGGCAGAAATCGTGTGAGCGCCTGGTCGACGGCGACCAGGACCGGGCCGGGCGCAGCCACCAGCTTCTTCAGGTCGCCGGCGATCGCGCTCAGCACGTGATCGGAGGGCAGCTTTGCCAGTGCCGGCACGATCTTTTCGAGGGCGTTGCTCGCGGCTGTCCGGATCTCATCCGGCGTCGCTTGCGCGGTCGCTTCACGTGGCGTGAGGGTCGGGCCCAAGAGAGTGGCCGCATCCTCGATCAAGGCCAGCTTCGACTTCTGGTCCGCGGGCACGAGGCTGTTGATCGATAAGACTTCCGAAACTACCGGCAGCCCGCGGAGCCGGTCAGCCAACGCTGCCGCCGCTTCGGCGTCGCGGGCCAGGATATCGATCGTGAAGGGGTTGGTCAGCCGCGAATCACCGAGGTCGTTCAGAGTCCGCATGGCCTCGCCGCTCGGGTCTTTGGTGTGCAGCGGGTCGGCATCGAAGCCCAACCGCGGCAGCAGGACGATGCCGAGCACGGCCAGGATCCCGAATGGCGCCAAAATTGGCCAGGAGCGCCGCCGCACAACCTCGTCAAGCGGTGCCGCCCAACGAAAGCCGACTTCCACGCTCTCGCCGTGCGGGCGAAAGAGACTGATCGCGGCCGGCAAGAATGTCATCGTGCAAAGAAAGGCGATCAGCATCCCGACGCCGGCGATCAGTCCCAATTCAGCGACGCCGCGAAAGTCGGTCGGCACGAAGGCGAGAAATCCCGCCGAGGTGGCCGCGGCCGCCACTAGAATCTGCCCGCCGACGCGTCGCCCGGTCTCGGCCATCGCGGCACCCGGATCGGGGAGGCGATGGCGATTTTCGCGATAGCGCACGCAGAACTGGATGGCGAAGTCGACCGCGATACCGACAAAGAGGATGCCGAAGCCGACCGAGACCAGGTTCAATGTCCCGACAGCGGTCGCTGCGAACAGCAGGGTCAGCATCAGCCCCAGTCCCAACGTCAGCAGGATCGGGACGATCAGGCGCCACGACTTGACGGCCAGGAACAGCCACAGCGCGATCAAGAGGGTGCTGCCGATCAAGCCGAGGACCGCACCCTGAGCGACCGAGGCGAACTCCTCGTCGGCTAACGCCACGCTACCGGTGATGCGCACGCGCGCGTCGCCGGATTTGACGAATTCGAGCGCCGCCGCGGCCGCGCGCATCGCCTTGGTTGCAGCCCCGCCCGGCTCGATGCTGGCGAGATCGAGCCTTGGCTGAACCAGCACGAATTTATACTTTCCGCCGAGATCAGCGAGATCGCCGCCCAACAACTGGGTCCACGACAGCGGGTGCGGGCGACCAGCGACGACGTCAGCCATTGCCCGGTGGAATGCGGTCAAGGCCTTTTGGTAGGGTGCCAGATCCGCCTTGCCCTCGACCACTCCGGTGCCGAGTAGCGAGAGCGACTTGAACACACCGCGCGCACTCGGGTCCTGGGCCAGCTCGCCGAGAAAAGGCTGGGCGTCGATCGTGCGGTCGAGCAGCGATTCGAGCTGAGGCGTCTCGAGAAACAACATTCCCTCCTGCCTCAGGAAGGGCGAGGCGTCGGGACGACGGACAGAGAGGAAATGCGTATGATCTTCCGCCAGCCGGTCGGCCAACGCCGCGGCGGTGTCTTCAGCCTCGTCCGGCTCCTTCGCGTCGATGACCGCGACCAGCAGATCGCGAAACTGGGGGAAATAGCTCTTGAACAACTCGGCGCGCTGGCGCCAAGGCAGGCTTGACGCGAACATCTCGTCGGTGTCGGTGTTGATGCCGAGATGGCCGGCGGCGTACCAGCCGGCGAAGGCGGCTAGGAAGGCGCTTGCCAGGACCACCCGCAGCGCGTTGCGTCGACAAAGATCCACCAAGCCGACGAGCAGCCGCTGAAACGTCATCGCGGATCGAGGCGGTAGTGCATTGCGGCGGTCGATGGGCAGCCGGCTCGGCCCGCATGGTTGGGTTGGACCGCTGGTGCTGGGCTACCCCGCACCTGAGATCGGCGCGCAGGTGATAATCGGTTTGGCCCGGCCGTGCTACTGCAAAATGCCGCCCGACAGTTCCGCGGTCTTGCGACGCAGGCTGACGAGCAGTCCGGTACCGCCACCATCTGAGAGGACAGACCGTATCTCGGACCGCTGGGCTGCGACCCGGCTGATCGAACCGTCCACCAGCACGTCGACGACGCGCCATCCGCCGTCGGTCTGCCTCATCACATAGGCCAGCACATACGCCTGGCCGGAGGCTGCCACGATCCGGGTCTTTACCACCCGATCATTCCCGACGGCGGCAACACCGGGCAGGACCTCGAAGCGCTCGCCGGAGTAGTCGTCGAAGTTGGAGACATAGGACGCGATAGTATAACGCCGAAAGGCGTCCCCCAGGGCCGCCTGTTGGTCCGGCGGTAGCGCGGCCCAGCGCGGCCCGACGACCTGCCGCACAATCACCTCGAGGTCGAAAGTGCGGCCGATCACTGGCGCAATTTTGTCGTATCGCTGACGGAATGGCACTCCTTTGCCGGCTTTCATGATCTCGATCAGGCCGGTATGGAGTTGTTCAATCGGAGCCGTCATCTCGGAGCCGATCGCGGGAGAGCCCGCTCCGAAAAGGGCGGCGGTCAAATAGAGCGCGTGCCGCAGGACGGTACGGCGATCGGGGGCGGCGAGGGGCATCGAGCATTTCCTGAGTTGTCAACTGATCGGTCGGCGGGCAGTTTAAGCCGCGAAAAACAAAAAAAGCGGTAAGCGGCTCCGTATCCGCGATTCAGGCTTTGCCTGCTAAACCGGGTCGAGGCGGCGGCGCGATACAAGGGCGAATCGATTGGAGGGCTCACCTTGAGTTGAAAGGCTGGCCGCGGCGAATCCACAAAAAAGTAGGAACGCGGCGGAATAAAGCGACCGGATGCGCGTCGTAGTGTTTGATGCAGTGACGTTTCGCCTAGTTCCTTGCCGATAGCAGATGTCTTCGAACGAACCGCTCGCCGCGGACAGGGACAAAAGCCGCCTCCTATCCGGCTTGCCGCCAGCCGAGACAAAGAGATGGTCGTGTCGGCGCAAGGCCGCGGTCGTCGTCGCCATCCGTGCCGGGGTGTTGCGTCGGCAGGAAGCTTGCGAGCGTTACATGCTCTCTCTCGAAGAGCTCGCCGCTTGGGAGGACGCGCTCGATAAGTACGGCATCCCGGGCCTACGCGTCACGCGCCTACAGATTTATCGCGGCGCTCTGTTCCGAAAGCGGCAAGCTGGGCTGCTGAAGCCGTGAGAATTCCCTGCCGGACAGGGTAACTCAGGGAAAAAATCGCGTCGCAGCCGCGACCAAAGCCAAATCAACCATCATAATCATATATTTAAGACTCCGACCTGACGCCTGTAGGACGCCTTAGCAGGGGAAATTTGACGATGTCTTGACACGCGCGAGCGGGTTGGGGCTCAGCCCCGCATCGCCGCGGCAGGTGTAGCAACCATCATCGCACCGATCATACGCCTCGATCTTGATCAGAATATGGCGCCCTTCATCGATCCGCGAAGGCCGGCATGACCTCGCGCGCGAAGCGGCGCAGGCTCTCGCGACCGCGTGCCCCGCCGCCCGAACCGCCGCCGTTGATCAGGACATAGCTGACACCGGCGTCGCGCAGCTCGTCGAGCTTCATGGCGATCTCGTCGGGCGTCCCGTACATGGCGCTGATTTCGTTGACCACCCGCGGGTCGCCGGTGGCGCGGTCGGGCCCGCCATGGACGGTCCCATCGGGACGGGTCGCGAGCTTCAGCTGGCGCATCCGGTTCTGCAGGCGGCGCTCCATCGCCGCTTCTCGTTCGGCCGCATTATCGGCGACGAAAAATGCCCGGGTCACGCCGATTTGCATCGGATCGAAATGCCGGCCATGGGCCTCGACCTCGGCCCTGTACACCGCAATGTTTCGG
>Ga0306924_10006348_pt1 | contig 11777 bp, 7 predicted proteins | sample sta12Can44000111_FD_203756 | JGI IMG/M metagenome (GOLD analysis project Ga0306924, IMG submission 203756) | Lab enrichment of tropical soil microbial communities from Luquillo Experimental Forest, Puerto Rico - statanox.12C.anox.44.000.111 (v2)... | ecosystem: Environmental > Terrestrial > Soil...
GCGCACCCCGTGTCCGGCGACGTCGCCGACGACCAGGGCGACCCGTGCCCCGGGCAGCCTGATCGACTCATACCAGTCGCCGCCGACCTCGACGAGCTTGCTGCCCGGCAGGTAACGGTGCCGCACCTCCACGGAGGACGGCGCGGACAGCCCGGTGGGCAGCATGGACCGCTGCAGGGTGAGCGCCGTGGCGTGCTCGCGGTTGTACCGGCCCGCGTTGTCGAAGAAGACGGCGGCACGGGAGGCGAACTCCATGCCCATCTCCATGTCGTACGCGTCGAACCGCCGGGTGCCGGCCTGCCGGATGCAGTTGAAGAAACCGAGGGTGGTGCCCTTGGCGACGATCGGCAGCAGCAGCATCGACACGTCGGACATCAGGTTGGCGACCGGCTTGCGCCGCCAGGCCCGCGCCAGTTTGCGCGCCGACTCGGGGGAGAACGCGTGCTCGAGTACCGGCCTGCCGGACTCGATGCACCGCACGTACGGCGAGGCATCCGGGTAGCGGAGGATCTCGCCGGTCGGGAAGGCGGCGTCCCAGGCCGGGTTCTGCTGGTCGTGCACGACGGCGAGCCGCCGCAGCGGGTTGGTCGCGTCCGGCCCGTCGGCGGGCATCTCGTTGTCCCCGACGAGGCTCTCGAGCACCAGCAGGTCACCCGCCGTGCAGAACGCGGGGACCAGCCGGCCCATCAGCTTCTTCGCCAGGTCGCTGAAGTCGAGCGTGTCGTCGATGCCGGTGAACGTGTCACGCAGCAGCAACTCGCGCATCAGCGCGGGATCGACGAACCGTTCGGCGCTTGGCACCGGGATCTGCAAGACGACGAACGCCGCGACGTTGCTGTCGTCGGTCTGCACCGGCTTGGCGGTGGCGACCGCGTCGGCGGTGCCGCCGGCCGCGAGCGCGACCGTGAGGACGGCGCTCCCTTCCCGCTCCGACTTCACCGCCTCGAGCAAGGTGGTGACAGCTTCCTTCTCACCCGGACGGATCACCGCGCTCACGCCGTGGCCGACGGAGGTGATGTCGGTAAGGTGAACTCCGAGCAGGTCGCTCGAGGAGCGTGCCAAAATCTTGGTGGCGGTGCGGTCGTGCTGGACGATCCGGCCGGAACGGTCGATTCCCAGGATCAAGGTCCGCACCGACGGGGTCATGTTCACGTTCACCGGCGGTGCCTTGCGGCCAACCCTTTTGCCGGGTGTCACGGGCGACTCCTGAAGATTCGTGCACGGTGCGCTCTTGCCAATTATGAGCCAAGGAGCGCTGGTTCAAAGAGGAGTTCCGATTCTTCCCCTTTTTCCGTTATCGGCCACTATGTCATACATCAATGGTTTCCGCTGTGTTTCATGAGACTTGTGACCGCTGCTGCGACAGCACGCCGCTGGCTCACCAGCAGAAAATCCCCTGGCTGGGACTGTACCGCGCACACCCCCACCTTCACCTTGTACCCAGCAAACCACGGCTCTCACCTGCTACCGAGCGGGCCACCCCCGCCCCGCGCTCACCTCCCGCGGAGCATGGCAGGGGACGTCCCCCCGCACTCCCCGGTAGACTGCCGGCTCATGCCGGACGCCGCCGAAGCCACCTGTGCATTCTGCGCGATCATCCGCGGTGAAACCCCTGCCGTCAGGATCCTGGAGACGGAGCACCTGCTCGCGTTCCTCGACCACCGGCCCCTGTTCCGCGGGCACACGCTGCTGGTGCCGAAGACCCACCTGCGGCTGCTGTCCGACCTGCCGGCGCGGGACGCGGCGGAGTTCCTCACCACCGCGCAGCGCCTGGAGCGGGCGGTCGAGGACGGGCTGGCCGCGGCGGGCTCGATGGTCCTGGTCAACAACGTAGTCAGCCAGTCCGTGCCGCACCTGCACCTGCACGTGATCCCCCGCAATTTCAAGGACGGCCTGCGGTTCTGGCTCGGGCCGCGGCACCCGTACGACGCCGCGCACCCGGCCGAGGAGTACGCCGCGAAGATCCGCGCCGCGCTCCCGGCCGCCTAGGGTGGGGGCTTTCTCCCCGGCGGCCGACGGTCCCGCACGACGGCTTCCATGATCGTGGGTCAAATTTGGCTATATTCGCCGCGGATGACCCACGATCATGGCGGCCGGCCCTTTGGTCTACCCGGGCGGGTATTTAGGCCTGGCCGATGAAGTGCCTTCGTGCTATGGCGCTAGGCGCGTGTTGAGCGGGGCCGCTCTGTATCCGTCGCGGTCGCGGGCTAGCGTTTGAGCGACGGATGAGCGACGTCGGCGTTGAGCGACGCGAAGGAGGGCGCTGTCATGGAGGGCACCACTATGCGGGCCTGGCATGTGGACCAGCCGGGCCCGGTCGACACCGGGCACCCGCTGGTCGCGCGGGCGACTCCGGTGCCGGACCCGGGACCCGGTGAGCTGCTGCTCCGCGTGCTCGCGTGCGGGGTCTGCAGGACCGACCTGCACGTCACGGAAGGCGACTTGCCGGTGCACCGGGCCGGCGTGACGCCGGGGCATGAGGTGGTCGGCGTCGTGGCCGCGGCCGGCTCCGGTGACGCCTCCGGGTTCGCGGTCGGCGACAGGGCCGGCGCGGCCTGGCTGCGCACTACCGACGGCAAGTGCCGGTACTGCCGCCGGGGTTCGGAGAACCTCTGCCCGTCGTCGACCTACACCGGCTGGGACGCGGACGGCGGTTATGCCGAGTACATGACCGTGCCCGCCGCCTACGCGCACCGGCTGCCGACGGGGTACTCCGACGCCGAGCTCGCGCCGTTGCTGTGCGCGGGGATCATCGGGTACCGGGCCTTGAAGCGGGCGTCGCTGCCGCCGGGCGGCCGCCTCGGCCTGTATGGCTTCGGCGGCAGCGCCCATCTGGCCGCGCAGGTGGCGCTGGCCCAGGGGGCGACGCTGTTCGTGATGACCCGCGGCGCGCAGGCGCGGGAACTGGCGCGCTCGCTCGGCGCGTCCTTCGTGGGCGGCCCGGCCGACATGCCGCCCGAGCCGCTGGACGCCGCGATCCTCTTCGCCCCCGTGGGTGACCTGGTGCCGCCCGCGATGGCCGCGCTCGACCGCGGTGGCACGCTGGCGATCGCCGGCATCTACCTGACCGACATCCCGCCGCTGTCATACGAGCGGCACCTGTTCCAGGAGCGCCAGCTTCGCAGCGTGACGTCCAACACCAGGGCGGACGCCCATGAGTTCCTCGAGTTCGCGCAGTCGCACCGGTTGTCCGTCACGGTCCATGAATACGGACTGGACACCGCCGACCGGGCGCTGGCGGATCTCAAGGCGGGCCGCTTCGACGGCGCCGCCGTGCTCATGCCGTGACGTCGTCCCGGCGGCCTACTGCGACAGGGTGGTGTTCTGCGCCGCCGCGTTGATGGCTATCCCCTGGCTGACCACCGTGACGCCCTGGACCTGCAGCCCGGCGGGCAGCGTCGGCACGTGGATGGTGTAGCCCGGGAGCGCGCCGATGAGCGCGGCCGCGATGCCGCCCAGGCCGCCCATCTTCACGGTGATCTCGTTGGGCCCGGTCTGCACGATCTGTGCCGTGGCGCTGAGCGGGCCCACGGCGACGCTGACCGCGTTCGGGCCGGCCGCCGGGTCGGCCGAGATCGTGGCGCCCTGCACCCCCGCGGCGCTTTCCAGCGAGGCGAAGGAGATGAACGCGGTACCGGTGATGTGGTCGATCGTCGCGCTGTTGAAGCCCGAGTCCAGGTGCACGCCGGTCGCCGTCGCCTTGATGCTCGTGATCTCGATCTTGTTCTCCTGGACGTTGCTCGCGCTGATGTGGACCGTGCGGATGTCGCGCGCGGCGAGCTGCGTCAGGAACGGGAACCCCTCGATGCTCACCGAGGGCTTCTCGGTCAGGTTCCCCGAGGTCTGGATCCTGCTGGCGATCATGTTCTGCGCGTATGCCTTGGCCACCTGGTCGGCGATCACGAAGAGCACCGCGAGCACGATGAGCGTGCACAGGAGCGCGATCCACCCCCGCCGCCGCCGCCGCCGGCGGCGGGGCGGCGGCGGCTCATACCCGAGCCCGTAGCCGTCCGGCTGATGTCTGTCCTGCTCGTAGCCGGTGTACTGGGGCGGCTGAGTCGGCCAGCCGCCCTGCGTTCGCGGTTGGTCCGGGTACTCGCTCACGTCGGCTCCCTTACTGCTCCGGCTCCACCATCGTTTATACCGGCGCTCGGCGACTGGAGCGTCAGGCCTACTTCTGCGTCAGGTTGGCGTGATCAGCGGTCGCCGTCAGGGTCAGGCCCTGCGGAGTCACGGCTATGCGCTGGATGTGCACGGCCACCGGGAGCTTCGGGATGCTGAACGTGAAGCTGCCGAAGGAGCTCAGTATCCCGCTCAGCGGGCTGCCGCTGTTCACCACCTGGACGCTGATCGTCGTCGGGCCAGTCTGGGTGATCTTCGCGATCTCGGTGTCGCTGACTATGCCGCCGACGTTCGCGGTGATCTTCATTTCGTCCGACCCTTGAGCGGTGATCGTGACGCCGCCCAGGTCGCTCAGGCCGCCCGCGTTGGCCAGCGCGGCGAACGATATGAACCCCGTGGCGTTGATGTGATCGACCGTCGCGCCGTTGAAGGACGAGTTGAGGTGCATGCCGTTCAGCGTCGCCTTGACGCTCGTGATGTTCACCGGGCCGGCCGGGATGTTGCTCGCCGAGATGTCCACCTTCTTGAAGTCGCGGGCGGCCAGCTGGGTGAGGAACGGGAACCCTTCGATCGTCACCGACGGCTTGACCGGCATGCCGCTCTTCACCGCCTGGTCGGCGAACTGGTTCTCGGCCACCGCCAGCGCCACGCGGTCGCCGATCACCAGCAGCACCAGGATGACGATGAGGGCGAAGAGCGCCATGACCCAGCGCCGCATGCGCCGCCGGCGGCGCGGCGGGCGGCCGCCCGGATAGCCCGGATAAGCGTTCCGCCCGCCGCCGCGCCGGCGGCGCCCCTGCCCAGAGTCTGGTCCCGGCCCTGGGCCTGGTTCCGCACCGTAGGCTCCCGCGCCCTCGGCGCCCGGCCAGCCGGGCTGGGGCGTGTCCTGGAGCGGCTGCGCTGCCCAGTTGTCCTGCGGCGGGCTGGCCACCGGGGCCTGCGGCCGCGGGGACTGCCCGCCCGGCTCAGGTGATTGAGCGGGCTGGAAGCTCGGCTGGGCGGGCTGGAAGCTCGGCTGACCGGACCGGCCCGGCATGGCCCGGGTCGGCGGCACCGTCTGTGCAGTCGAGTCGCCAGGGGGCGGCGGCACCGGCTCGGCCGGCCGCTGGCCCGGGGGCGGCGGTATCGGCTCGGCCGTCGGCATCGGCCTGGTCGGCAGCGGGTCACCCGCCATGTCCTGTGGTTCCGGCTGCTCTGACCGGCCAGAACCGGCAGGCGCCGGCTGACTCATCGGGTGAGTCGGATCGGTGCTCATTTGTCAGCCCCCAGGTGTTGTCGACTGCCCCGTGCAATCAAGTATCGCCCGATATCAGCCTTCTGCTGGAAAACGTCTTCCTCGCAGTTATAGTTCACCAGATTCCGGATTTCACGCCCGCGTCCTAGACTCAAGGGGACGTAGCAACCGGGCGGGTGAACGTGACACGCCGCGAACGTCGCAAGGAGATCGTAAGCGGATGTTAGCGGACACCCAAACCCGGCCGGCTCACGGCCGGGACGCTACCGCAGTGATTGCCGGCAGGCGGCCGCGGCGGAAGGGGCATGGGGGGCGCGCATCGGAGTGCGGGAACAGTACAGTCGGCCTAAAGAGCACGAAGACATTGAAGAGCCACCAAAAGCACCAAGAGCGCGCAGAAGAAATAAGTAACTACGCAAGCGACTGCCGGGGCGTAGCAAACGGGAGGGAAACCAGCGGTGGGTAATCAAGTGGCGCAGAAACCGCATGCCGCGCCGCCGCTGATCGTCCGGACGAGGAACTCCGAGCACCGGCTCGACAGCGGGACCGAATACCGTATCGGGCGCGACGAGGCCGCGGACATCGTCCTGACCGACAAGCGCGTCTCCTGGCGGCACGCCATCTTGCGTGCGGACGGCCAGACGTGGGTGCTCGAGGACGCGGGCAGCACCAACGGCACGTGGGTCGGCGCCGAGCGGACCAACCGCGTCGACATCCGCACCAACTGCGTGGTCCGCCTCGGCAACCCTGAAGACGGCCCCGTGCTCCGCTTCGAGCCGCAGCCGCTCCCGCAACCGCTCCCGGAACCGGAACCCGAGCCCGTGCCCTGGCCGGTGCCGCAGCCGGACCGGGCCGACCAGACGCACCTGCCGAGCGTCGACCGGCGCCCGACCGCGCGCATGCCGCTGCCCGCCCAGGTCATGCGGATCGGCCGTACCCCCGACAACGACCTGGTGGTCTCCGACCTCGGCGTCTCGCGCAAGCACGCCGAGCTGCGCAAGTCGCAGACGGGCCGCTATCAGATCATCGACCTGGGCAGCCACAACGGCACCTACGTCAACGGCTCGCGGGTTGAGCAGGCCGAAGTCAGCGAAGAGGACATCATCGGCATCGGCCACGCCACCTTCCGGCTGGCCGACGGCGAGCTGCGCGAGTACGTCGACGAGGGCAGCGTCTCCTTCGAGGCCCGTGACCTCCTCGTGCAGGTATCGGACAACGGCAAGCCGAAGGTGCTGCTTGAGGGCATCTCCTTCCCGCTGGCAGAGCGTTCCTTCATGGCCGTCATCGGCCCCGCGGGCGCGGGCAAGTCCACGCTGCTCAACGCGCTGACCGGCAAGCGCCCCGCCACCAAGGGCACCGTGCTGTACGACAACCGCGACCTGTACGAGAGCTACGACGAGCTGCGGCAGCGGATCGGCCTGGTGCCGCAGCAAAGCGTCACGCACGACCAGCTCACCGCCAGGACGGCGCTCGGCTATGCCGCGGAGCTCCGCTTCCCCTCCGACACCGGCGCGCGCGAGCGGCGCACGCGCGTCGAGGAGGTGCTCGGCGAACTGGAGATGAGCCAGCACGGGGACACCCGGGTGGAGCGGCTGTCCGGCGGCCAGAACAAGCGGGTCAACATCGGCCTCGAGCTGCTGACCAGGCCTAGCCTGCTGTTCCTCGACGAGCCCACCTCGCCCCTCGACCCGCACCTGAAGCGCGAGCTCATGGAGCGGATGCGCGGCATGGCCGACAAGACGGCGGAGAAGGGCCAGTCGGTCGTCGTGATCACGCACGACGTCGAGCCCAAGCTGCTCGACCTCGCCGATCGGCTCATCGTGCTCGCCCCCGGCGGCAAGATGGCCTACTTCGGCCCGCCGAAGGAGGGGCTGAAGTACTTCGGCAAGGAGGACTGGGCGGACGTCTTCCAGGGATTCTCCCGCGAGCCGCAGCGCGACTGGGCGGGCGAGTACAAGGGGTCGGCCGACTACGCGAAGTACGTGACGTCGCGGATGGCGGCACCAGTGGCGCAACCGCTGCCGCCGGGCGCGGCGCAGCGGGAGGAGCCGGCGCCGCCGCGCCAGCGCGGCCGCGTCAAGCAGCTGTCCACGCTGTCCCGCCGCTACGCGCGGGTGTTGTCCGTCGACCGCGGCTACCTGATGTTCACCGCGCTGCTGCCGCTGATCCTCGGCGTGCTCGTCCGGTTCACCTCTGGCACTGGCCTCGGCGCCGTCCCGCTCCCGAACGGCGGCGCACAGCAGACGCTGCTGATCCTGGTGATGGCGGCCGCACTGTCCGGCATGGCGAACTCGGTCCGCGAGATCGTCAAGGAACGCGACATCTTCGAGCGAGAGCGCATGGCCGGGCTCTCGGCCGGCGCCTACCTCGGCTCGAAGGTGATCGTCCTCGGCCTGCTCTGCGTCGTGCAGACGGTGGTCATCGTCGTCGTCGGCCTCGCCGGCCGGACGATGCCCGTGCACGGCTCGGTGCTCGGGCTGCCGCTCGTCGAGATACTGGTCGGCGTCGTCGTGCTCTGCCTGGTCTCGATGCTCGTCGGCCTCATGGTCTCCGCCCTGGTCACCAAGGGCGAGCAGACGATGCCAGCCCTGGTTGTGGTCGTCATGCTCCAGGTCGTGCTGGCCGGCGTCGTGTTCCCGCTGACCGGCGTGGCGGGCTGGTTCGCCTCCATCGCCCCGGCCCGCTGGGGCCTGGGCGCGCTCGGCTCGACGGTCGACCTCAACGCGATCATGCCGCCGGCCCAGCACCGGGACGCCCTCTGGAATCACACCTCCACCCAGTGGCTCACCGACATGGGATGGCTCATCGCCATCGGCCTGGTCTGCCTGATCGTGGCCCTGTGGCGGCTGGAGAAGATCGGCCCGGGCCGCCGCAAGTAAGCGACTGCCGGGAACACCAGGCATGAACGACCCCTTGTAGTTGACCGTGAAGGTCGCGGTCTCCCCGAAGTTCGTCGTCAGCGCGGTCTACGTCGCGTCCATGTTCATGAACATCATGGACGCGACCGTGGTCAATGTGGCGCTGCCCACGCTGAGCAGGTACTTTGGGGTGCCCGTGGCGTCGGTGAGCGGCGTGGTGACCGCCTACCTGGTGGCCCTGGCGGTCGCGATGCCGGCGTCGGGCTGGCTGGGGGACAGGTTCGGCGCCAGGAACGTGATGCTCGCCTCGATCGGGCTGTTCACGGTCGCCTCCGCGCTGTGCGGGATGGCGACCTCGCTGCCGGAGCTCGTCGCGCTCCGCGCGGTGCAGGGGCTCGGGGGCGGCGTGTTGGTCCCGGTGGGGATGGCCATGATGTTCCGCGCCTTCCCGCTTGCCGAGCGGATCCGGGCGAACCGGCTGATCATCGTCCCGACGCTGCTGGCGCCCGCGCTGGGGCCGGTGGTCGGCGGCCTGCTGGTGGACGGCCTGTCCTGGCGGTGGATCTTTTATATCAACGTGCCGGTCGGCGTGGCGGCGCTGGTCTTCGGCGCCCTGTTCCTGCCTCGCGGCTCGGAACATCCCGCCGGCCGCTTCGATCTCCCCGGCTTCCTGCTGGCCGGGACCGGGTTCCCGCTGCTGCTGTACGCGCTGTCGACCGGCGCGTCAGCGGGCTGGGCCGCCCCGCATGTCCTCATTGCCATCATACTCAGTATAATACTGCTTATAGTATTCGTGATGGTGGAGCTGCGGGTCGCCGAGCCGATGCTGCGGCTGCGCATCTACGCCGACCGGCTGTTCCGCACCACTAACCTCCAGCTCATGTTCGCCGGAGCGGGGTTCATCGGCACGCTGTTCCTCGTCCCGCTCTTCCTGCAAAGCGGCCTGGGCTTCACCGCCGTGCACTCCGGCCTCTCGACGTTTCCCGAGGCGATTGGCGGGATGACGGGCGTGCAGGTGACCACGCGGCTGTACAAGCGGGTCGGGCCCCGCCGGCTGATGGTCGCGGGGATGTGCGGCACGGTCGTGACGATCGGCGGCATGGCGTTCGCGGGCCCGGGCAACGCGGCGTGGCTGATCCCGGTGCTGATGTTCTTCACCGGCTGCTCGTTCGGGTTCGCGATGGCGCCGTCGCAGGCGGCGGCCCTGGCCACGCTGTCCCCGGCGCTTACCGGGCAGGCGACCACGCTGCTGAACACGCTGCGCCAGGCCGGGGGAGCGGCCGGGGTGGCGCTGCTCGGCACCGTGCTCGGCGCGACCCAGCCCGGACCGCACGACCTGGCCGGCTTCCGGCTCGCATTCCTCGCCGCCGCGTGCCTCATGGCCCTCGGCGCGGTGTTCGCCGCGCGGGTCAGCGACACCGACGCCGCGCCAACCATGGCCGACGGGCCGGATGATCTCCCCGCGGCGATCCCAGAGGCCGCGTTACCCCCGATAAGGTGACGGCGTGACCATGGCCGACGCCTCCGCTCTCTCGTTCGCGCTGACGCGCGCCATGCTCAGCCGCTTCCCGCTGATCGACGGGCACAACGACCTGCCATGGGAACTTCGGGACAGGTTCGGCGGCGACACCGCGGCATTCGAGCTCGCCGGGACGCACACGGACATCCGCCGCCTGGTGGCAGGCGGGGTCGGCGGCCAGTTCTGGTCGGTGTTCGTGCCGGCCCGGATGGCGGGAGACGCCGCGGTGACCGCGGTGCTCGAGCAGATCGACCTGGTGCGCCGGATGGTCCGGCGGTATCCGTCGCGGTTCCAGCTGGCCCTGACGGCCGACGACGTGGACGAGGCGTTCGCCGCGGGCAAGATCGCCTCGCTGCTCGGCGCCGAGGGCGGCCACTGCATCGCCGGCTCGCTCGGCGTGCTGCGCTCCCTGTACGCGCTCGGCGTGCGGTACCTGACCCTCACGCACAACTCCAACGTGGGCTGGGCCGACTCGGCGACCGACGAACCCGACACCGGCGGGCTCAGTGACTTCGGCCGCGAGGTCGTGGCCGAGATGCAGCGCCTCGGCATGCTGGTGGACCTCTCCCACGTGGCGCCGTCGACGATGCACGCGGCCCTGGACGTGGCGCGGGCCCCGGTGATCTTCTCGCACTCCTCGGCGCGGGCGCTCTGCGACAACCCGCGCAACGTGCCCGACGACGTGCTCACCCGGCTGCCGGCCAACGGCGGCGTCTGCATGGTCACCTTCGTGGCCCACTTCGTGTCGCAGGAATGCACCGATTGGCTGGACGGGCTCAGGGCGGAGGCCGCCCGGCGCGGGCTTGACCCGCGGGACCTGAGCGCAGTGTTCTCGGTCAAGGACGAATGGGAGGCCGGCCACCCGCTGCCGCCGGCCACGCTCGACCAGGTCGCCGACCACCTCGAGCACGTGCGTTCGGTGGCGGGGATCGAGCACGTCGGCATCGGCGGCGACTTCGACGGCACCCCCGACCTCCCGGTCGGCCTGCACGACGTGTCCCGCTACCCGGCGCTGTTTACCGAGCTGCGGCGCCGCGGCTGGTCCGAGCCCGACCTGAAGGCCCTGGCGGGCGGCAACATCCTCCGCGCCCTCCGCGCCGCTGAATCCTTCGCTCTATTAGCACGGGGGCGGCCCCCCGGCTGCCTACGGGGCCTTCCTTATACCCAGAGGGGTATCCAAAAGGGGCGAGGACCATGATCGTGGGTCATTTTCGGCGAATAGCGCCGTTTTTGACCCACGATCATGAACCCGCTAGCCGGGGGTCGCCGTGGCCTGAAGGCGAAATATAGGGCAAACTATGACATATATCAGCCATATACCCCGGCCACTTACGCCGAAGACCTCGGCCCTAATTCCCGTAGTCCGGGGGCGACCCCCAGAACCCCCGGCTGCCTGCGGCGACCTTGTGCTGGTGGAGACTGCGCTGACCCACTGAGACGGCCCCGCACCGCCGGTAAGCTCTGACCGTGCCATCTCCCCTCACGTCAGCCCCGGCTGCCGAGACCTCGCTGCGCCGCATGGGCGGCTTGGAGCTGCTGACCTGGGCCGCGCTCGACGGCCTGGGCGCCGAGGCGTTCGTGACCACCCGGGCCGGCGGCGTCTCCGCCGGGCCGTATGAATCGCTGAACATGAGCCTTACGGTCGGCGACGAGCCGGGGGCCGTGCTGGAGAACCGGCGCCGGGTGGCCGCCGCGCTCGGCGCGGACCTCGCGGACTTCGTGTTCAGCCGTCAGGTGCACGGTGCCGGGGTACGCGTGGTGACCGCCGCCGACCGGTCGTCTGGCGCGTTCGCGCTTGACGGGTCTGTGCCGGAAGCGGATGCGGTCGTCACCGCCGACCCCGCCGTCGTGCTGGCCGTCCTTGCCGCCGACTGCGTGCCGGTGGTGCTGCACGACCCCGCGGCGGGGGTGCTCGCCTGCGTGCACGCCGGCTGGCGCGGCACTGTCGCCAGGGCCTGTGCCGCCGCGGTGGCCGCCATGATCCGGCTGGGTGCCCGGCCAGCGGGTATCGTCGCCGGGATCGGCCCGGCCATCGGCGCCGACA
>Ga0306924_10006351_pt1 | contig 11775 bp, 13 predicted proteins | sample sta12Can44000111_FD_203756 | JGI IMG/M metagenome (GOLD analysis project Ga0306924, IMG submission 203756) | Lab enrichment of tropical soil microbial communities from Luquillo Experimental Forest, Puerto Rico - statanox.12C.anox.44.000.111 (v2)... | ecosystem: Environmental > Terrestrial >...
CCCGATGAACCATCGGCTCGTAGTCCGGGACCAGAATTTCGCATTTTCATCATGACCCGCTTAGAGAAATGTCGCGTTGATCCACGTCAAAGCCTGTGTCGTCCGGGAGTGTAGCTTCGCCCGGCAACAAGAGGAGAGTCGGATGAGAGCGAGGGATGTCATGTACAGGGCCGTGGCGACCACCACGCCCGAAACGACAGTCGAAGAAGTTGCTAGGCTCATGATCAACCTTCGCATCAGCGGGGTTCCCGTTCTCGACAAGAATGGGCAGCTCGTCGGAATCGTTACCGAAGGTGACTTACTGCGCCGAGTGGAGACCGGGACCGAGCGCAGGCGCTCGCCCTGGAGCGAATGGTTCTCTGCAAATTCCCGAATGGCTGCGGACTACATCAAGTCCCACGCCCGGCGAGTCGAGGACGTCATGACCAGAGAGGTCGTCAGCGTTGAGGAGTTGGCCAGCCTGGGCGAGATTGCCGAGCTGATGGAAACCAAGCGGATCAAGCGGGTCCCAGTCGTACATGACGGCAAGATCGTCGGCATCGTCAGCCGCGCCGACCTGCTGCAGGTGTTGGCCAGCGGCGGAGCCGCGAGCGCCGATGAAGAAAGCGACCGCCTGATCCGTGACCGACTGCTCGCTGAACTGCGCAGACAGGAATGGGCGAACTCGGCCGAGGGAAATGTCGTGGTCTCGGAGGGTGTCGTGCACTTCTGGGGGACCGTCGGATCGGAGGAGGAAAGAAGGGCACTCCGCGTCGTCGCCGAGAACATCCCCGGTGTCCGCGGCATCGAAGACCACACGATCTCGGGGCCGCGCTACCTGGCGCCAATGTTCCCGGCAGTTTGATGCTGCAGGGTGGAGCGGGATGCGTTCTCGCATGGCAATCCCCGACGATCAGCGTGATGTCATCGATTTTCTGAGCCGGCCCTCCTCCTACGGAGCGGCAGTCGAGCGGGTCGACATCATCGAAACCCATGTGTCGCAGGTTTTTCTCGCCGGCGACCGAGCACACAAGCTCAAACGCGCGATAAAATTTCCTTATCTTGACTTCTCTAACGCGGAACAGCGCCGGATAGCCTGCGAGGCCGAGCTTGCGCTCAACCGCCGCACGGCGCCGGACCTTTATCTGGAGGTCCGAGCGCTGACCCGCACCGCGAATGGTGCGATCGGCTTCGGGACCGAGGGTCGCGTGGTCGATTGGGTCGTGGTGATGCGCCGCTTCGATCAAGCAGCGCTGTTCGACCAGCTCGCCAAGACCAACCGACTAAATGCGCCCTTGATGAGCGAGCTCGCCGACCATATCGCGGCTTTCCATCAGGCGGCCGAATCACGCCCGGATCACGGCGGTGCTGCGGCGCTCGCCGCTGTCGTCGAGACAAACCATTGTTGCCTGATGGCGGCGTCGCAGGCGGGTTTTGTCACTGAGGATATCGTCGAGATCAGGGAGCGATCGCTGGAGCGGCTCGCGGCCGTCGGAACCTTGCTCGACCGGCGGCGCGCGGCTGGAAAAATGCGGCGCTGCCACGGTGACCTACATCTCCGCAACGTCTGCCTGTTCGAGGGCAGGCCGACCTTGTTCGATTGCCTCGAATTCTCGGACGAGTTCGCTTCTGTCGACGTGCTCTATGATGTCGCCTTTTTGTTGATGGATCTCGAGCATCGCGGGTTCGCGCATTTTTCTAACCTCGTGCTGAACCGCTATCTCGATTTGACCGGCGAGGACGACGGGCTTGCAGCGATGCCGCTCTTTCTGTCGTCGCGTGCGGCGATCCGGGCGCATGTCACTGCAGCGGCGCTTGAGCGCGCGACGGAGCCGAAGCTGAGGCCTCAAATGGCTGCCGAAGCGCGCAGCTACCTTGAGCTCGCTGCCCAGTTTCTGCGACCGGGATCCTGCCGCCTCGTCGCGATCGGCGGCCTTAGCGGAACCGGTAAATCGTCCCTCGCTGCAGCCCTTGCGCCGAGCCTCGGCGCACGGGTCTTACGCAGCGACGTGATCCGCAAGCGTCTGTTCGCAGTCGCCCCCGAAACACGGTTGCCACCGACTGCCTATACGTCGCAGGTGTCGCGGCGTGTCTATCAGACGCTGCGCCGGAAGGCGGCTGAGGCGCTCGCCGCGGGATATTCGGTGATCACCGATGCCGTCTCTCTAAAGCCTTCGGAGCGCCAGTCCTTCGTCGCGGTCGCTGAGGCAGCTGGCGTCCCGTTTGCCGGTCTTTGGCTAGAGGCTCCGCCAGCAACGATGGATCGCCGCCTGCGCGCCCGGCGCCATGATGCCTCGGATGCGTCTCCGGAAGTCCTGCAGCAACAGCTTCAGCAAGATCCCGGGACTGTGGAATGGGGTCGCATAGACGCAGGTACTGGTCCGGAGGGTTGCCTGTCCGCCGCGCGCCGGGCTCTCGAGCTCAGCTGATGCCGGCGCTAGGTTAGATCGAAGGCGGTTTGCCGCGCCATCGTCTTGCCTCGATCTGCTGAGCCAGTTCCGCGCGACGCTCCGGGCTGAGCTCCTCAGCCCCGGGCCCGGCTTTTTTTCGCACCTGCCTGGGCGGCTTTGCTGCCCTCGGCGCTTTTCTTCTAACTCGCTCTGATCCACGTTCGCCCGACATTCTCATCTCCTATCATGCCAAAGTAATTGTGGTCTCTGATAAGCCAAACTGACTTGATCCAAATCAACTCGCGTTTGACGCCAAGGCTGACACTATTGCAGGCGGATAGTGAGGAGCCGTTCTCCCATCTTGATCCAACGCCGTCGTAGACCCTGCTATTGCGTGCTCACCGCACGGCGATGCCCCCCCGCCCATTGAGCGCCCTTTTTGTCACGCCTGCCTGTGGACGGGCAAGCCTGTGTCCTTTGCAGTAATGTTTGCCTCGGCTCGAACTTCGGCGACCTAGCCATTGCAAAGCGCACCGCCCCTATCAGCAAGCGCCTCAACTCCGCGAGAGGGGTCCCCGTCGACACGATTGGGCTACATATACTCGGCCGCTTCAGACTTGCCGGGTCCAATTTACCCGCACGAAATATCCGTCTTTCTCATAATTGTCCTCGATCTCGCCATGGAAGGCGCGCTTGACCGCCTCGCCGATGCGGCGCGCAGGTGGATGTCCGTCGTGTTGATCACGACCTCCTGCCCGTCATCCTCGATACTGATGATCCGGTTGAGGGGATGCTCCTTCTTCTCTGCCTCCTCCTGGTGCCGGGCCAAGTGGATCATCTCCTCCTTATATTCCCGGGCGAAGTCGCCACGCAGCGTCACCACTCCGGCCGGGAATTTGTCGTTGATACGGCGGCAGGCTGCTCATAGCTCCTCGTCGGCACCTTCGCCCTTCGTCCCCCACTGCCAGCGCCCTTGGTGATAGACGACGCCGCATTGCGGGCAGACCGTACCCTCATGCAGCTTTTGCTGACGCTGGTAGGGGTCGAGGATATGGTCATGTTGGGGGCGTCCCGAGATGCGGCGAGTCGCTCTCGACCTCTGCGGACCCAGGTTCGATCGCTTCATATTGGCTCCGTGCGATGCAGGATAAATACTATCTCACGCTCGGCCGGCTGATCCATTGACCTCGGTCAATGGAGAATGCCAGTCGCCGACCGGTCAATCCACGTGCCCGCTCGACCGGCTGGCGCAGGTGCTTGCTGCGGCCGCGGGCGTGCTTTGCCTCATAGAGATTGGTGAATGTGCCGCGCTGAAGCGGAGCTGGACCGCGGTGCGACGTTGTTGACTTTTCATGCGAGTGCCGCCGACGCTCGACCTTCTTTTCCCGGATCTCACGAGCGTCCTGGCCCATAAACATCCGCCACTTGCAGACGTGTGGCGCGCAGCCGTTCTCCCATCGCGCCAGCAAAACGCTTCATCAACTCGTAACCGAGATCATGATCAGCCTCGCATTTGTCGCGCAGGCATCGGGCATCGACCCCCAGCACCCGCACGAGCTCTGACGAGCGCGCATCGAATGTCCAGAGATAGGGCGGCACCAGCCACGACCCATCGAGGATGTCGCCTTCGTGCAAGGTCGCAACGACCAGCGGCTGCTGACCAGGCGAATGCAGCTCAAGGGCCACCGACCCTTGGCGCAGCAAATAGAATTCGTTGGCCGGTTCGCCTTCTCGAAACAGATATTCCCCAGCCGCGAAACGCAGATTGCGCGTACAGCCGGATATCGCGGAACCGAATTCGGGACCCAGGCCGGCGAAGAACGGCTGATCGAGGACGATGCGTTCAAGCCCCCGCATCGGCATCCCTCCGAGACGGCTCGCCCGAGGGTTCAGGCGAGCCCCGGATAGCTGCAGCTTCCTCGGTAATATCGATCCCGACGGGACACCAGGTTATGCAACGCCCACAGCCGACACACCCGGAGCTGCCAAACTGATCAACCCAGTGGGCCAGCTTATGCGTCATCCATTGGCGGTAGCGCGAGCGCGCCGAATTCCGCACGCTGCCGCCGTGGATGTAGGAAAAATCCAATGTGAAACAGGAATCCCAGCGGCGCACGCGCTCGGCGGTCGCACCGGAGAGATCGGTCGTGTCGTCGATTGTCGTGCAGAAGCAAGTCGGACATACATTGGTGCAATTGCCGCAGGTGAGGCAGCGTCCGGCGACCTGGTCCCACCGCGGGTGGTTGGGATTGGTCTGAAGCAATTCCTTTATTCCGTCGGTATCGAGCTGTCGTCCCATCTGACCCCTGGTGCGGTCGACAATTCGCTCGGCGGCGGCGATTTCCTCCGCGGTTGCAGGCCGCTGCGGCAAATCCCTGACCACGTCCGCACCCGCGGCGCTTCCGACGTCGATCATGAAAAGATGACGGCCCTCCTCGATGAGCTCCGTCAGGGCCAGGTCGAAACCGGCCTCGACCTTTGGTCCGGCATCCATCGAGACACAGAAACAGGTGCCGCCCGCCTGACCGCAATTGACCGCCACGACGAAGGCGCGGTCGCGGCGCTTCTTATAAGACTTGTCGAGGTATTGACCCCCAAGAAAGACCCGGTCCTGGATGGCGATCGCGCGCAGTTCACAGGCGCGCACGCCGATAAAGGCGAGCGGTCCCGCTGTTTCCTCGCTCTCAACGACCGCGAAATCATCGCCCTGGCGACGGGCTTGCCAGAGCCGCTCGACCGGGGGATGCAGAAACCGTTTCCAGGAATGGGGCCCCACGGCATAGCCGAACAGTGCCGCGTCGGCGCGCCGCTCAATTCGGTACCGCGCGGCATCCTGCCGATCGGTCCATCCGATGGGGAGATCTTCGAGACGCTCGATAGTTTCGTAGATGATGGCGCCGTCGCGCACGGTCGGGCCTATAACTCGATACCCGCGATTCGCCAAACTGTCGATGATCTGTTGCAGGTCATCCCGCTCGATAGTGAGCTTGGCGCCGAGCATCTCTGCCGAAGCTTGGTTCGTCGGAGCCTCCTTTTCAACCATTGGTCATTTAACACAAGGAGCGGCTATTTCCATTGACGCAGGTCAATGAGCCTAATCTATCTCATGTCCTCTGGTTAAATAGGAATAACAACGAATGCCGGTATTGGCGCCACGCGATCTTCCGGCCGGGCTCCACGCACTCGGTGAGCTCGCGCTCGACCTGCGCTGGACCTGGAGCCATGAGGCGGATGCTCTGTGGGAGCGGGTCGACGCAGAGGCGTGGAGCCGTACCCAAAACCCTTGGACCATCCTTCAGGACATCTCGGCGGAGCGGCTTCAGGCGCTCGCCGCCGACGCTTCTTTTGTCGCCGAGCTCAAGCGGCTAGTACTTACCCGGCGAGCATATCTTGATGCGCCGAGCTGGTTCTCCTCCGCGCACGACACCGCCGCGCTCTCGGGTGTGGCTTATTTCAGCATGGAGTTCGGTCTCGGCGAGGGGTTGCCGCTCTATGCGGGAGGTCTCGGCATCCTCGCCGGCGACTTCCTCAAAACGGCGAGCGATCTCGGGATACCCGTAATCGGCGTGGGCCTCCTTTATCAGGAGGGCTATTTCCGGCAGATCATCGACTCCGCCGGGGTGCAGCACGAGGCTTATCCGTTTAACGACCCGGGTTCGCTGCCGATTGAGCCGGCGCATGGCCCAGACGGAGCCTGGCTCCGCGTCGCTCTCGACCTACCCGGGCGGACCGTATCGCTGCGCGTGTGGCAGGCGTTGGTCGGGCGCATCATGCTCTACCTGCTCGACGCCAACGACCCGCTCAACAGCCCGGCCGACCGTGGCATCACCGGCAAGCTATACGATGCCGGCAGCGAGACCCGCATCTCGCAAGAGGTCGTTCTGGGCGTCGCCGGCTGGCGGGTTGTTGAGGCGCTCGCCCCCAAGGTCGAGATCTGTCACTTGAACGAGGGTCATGCCGCCTTTGCCGTGCTCGAGCGGGCGCGAGCCTGTATGCGGCGCTCCGGCCTCTCGTTCCGTGAGGCGTTGTGGGCAACGCGCGCCGGAAACATTTTTACCACCCATACGCCGATGGCCGCCGGGTTCGACCGGTTTCCGACCGATGCGCTCGCCAAATATGCCCGCTACGTCGAGGGTTTTCTCGCCGAGGCCGGCATCGGGCTGGACGAATTCCTGGCGCTCGGCCGTGCCGGTTCCGGCGATGAAAACGAGCCGTTCAATATGGCCTATCTGGCGATGCGCGGATCGATGCTGACCTTTGGCGTCAGCCGGCTGCACGGCCGAGTCAGCCGACATATCTTTCAGCCGCTGTTTCCGCGTTGGCCGGAGGAGGAGGTGCCGATCGGCCATGTCACCAATGGCATCCATGTCCCGAGCTGGGATTCACCGGGCGCCGACGGACTGTGGACGGCCGCCTGCGGCAAGGAGCGCTGGCGCGGCCTGCCGGATGCGCTTCCCGATCTGATCGCGAGCCTTTCGGACGAGCAGCTATGGGCCATGGCCGGCGAAGAGCGACACACCCTGATCCAACAGGTGCGCGCCCGGCTCGCCCGGCAGCTCGGCAGCCGCGGCTATCCGCCGGAGGTTGTCGCGCAGGCGGCGAACGTGCTCGATCCCAACGCGTTGATCCTCGGTTTTGCGCGGCGCTTTACCGGCTACAAGCGGCCGAACCTGCTGCTTAGGGATCCGGCGCGGCTTGCCCGCCTGCTGAACGATCCGGCCCGACCGGTCCAGCTGGTGCTCGCCGGAAAGGCGCATCCGGCGGACGATGTGGGCAAGGAAATGATCCGCGAGTGGATCGACCTCGCGCAGCGGCCCGAGTTCCGCCCGCGCGTGGTTTTCCTCGAAGACTACGACATGGCCCTCGCCCAGGAGCTCGTTCAGGGCGTCGATGTCTGGGTCAACACCCCGCGCCGCCCTTGGGAGGCGTGCGGCACGAGCGGCATGAAGGTGCTGGTCAATGGTGGCCTCAATCTTTCGGAGCGCGACGGCTGGTGGGAAGAGGCCTACGCGCCGGAGCTCGGCTGGGCCATCGGCGATGGCCGGGAGCACCCCGATGATAAAGCAGATGCCGAGGACGCCGAGGCGCTGTACGTCACCCTCGAGCAAGAGGTAGTGCCGGAATTCTATACGCGCGACGCGGCCGGAATGCCGCGGCGCTGGCTCGAGCGTGTGCGCCGAAGCATGGCGTCATTGACCCCGACCTACAGCAGCAGCCGAATGGCGCGCGATTATGTGGAGCAGTACTACCTCATCGGGGCAGCGGAGCTGCGCCGTCGTTCTGCCGACGGGGGTGAGCCGGCACGGGCGATGCACAGTTGGGAGGCTCGATTGCGTCGGCACTGGTCGGGGCTTCACATCGGAGAAACGAGCCTCTCGCGTGAGGGTGAGGCTTGGTCTTTCTCGATTCCGGTCTATCTCGGCGAAATCGCGCCGGCGGATATTGCGGTTCAGCTCTACGCCGACCCGCGTGACGCCGAGCCACCCTTCGTCGGCGTCCTCGTCCGCGGCGAAGGAATCATCGGCACAACGAACGGTCATATTTATACCGGAACGGCGCCGGCGACCCGACCGGCGGAGGAGTACACCATCCGAATCGTCCCCCATTATCCAGGCGTGCGGGTACCGGGCGAGCTTCCGTTGATCCTGTGGCAGAAGTGAACCGCGCCTCGGGTTGAAGCTTGATTGATCTGGGTCAACGCCCGCCCCTATCTTTTGAGCCACAAGCTCGAGCGAACGCCGATCACGAGGAGCGGTGATGACCAGCTTTACATTTTCCCTGGAGCAGCTGAGAGCGGCCCCGCCCGAGGTGCGCCGCTGGGTTGAGCAAGAGATCGGTGCGGCACTGGGCGCCCTGAGCAGGCTCAATCGCGACCAATCGCAGGTCCATAACGCCGCCCTTGCGGCCTGCACGTCCGAAGAGGCGTTGCAGATGTTCGAGTCGATCAAAGACAATTTCCTGCTCTCACAGGTTTTTTTCGAGCTGGCGCGCGAGACACCCGCCGGCCGCACTGCGCCACCGCTTCATGCGCTCAACATTGCCGATCTGTTGCGCCATACCCGGCTTCCAGATGGTGATCGGCTTGCCGATTGTTTCACCGCGATCAATCAGATCTTTCAGACCGTCCGGAATGACCCAGAGGCGGCGCTTTTCGGTTTCGACCAGTACGGCCATGTCTACATTCACGAGACCACGCATCACAGCATCCGGCGCCTGTGGGAACAGCTATTCGCGACGGATCAGCAAGCCGCCAGCCGGCCGGCTCCGCTTGGCGTGACATTGCCTCATCTCGTGCCAAGCGAAGACATCTCTGGGCACTCGCCGGCCTATCCTCTGCCGCCAAATCTTTGAGTGAGCCTGGATGAGCGCTCTCCAACTTCGCGCTCATCTGTCCTCGTGTTTAGCTCTCGTCAGCTTGGCTCGAACAATGCCAACGTTGAAGGCAGGTACGATTTATTTTCTTCTTGTCTTTGCGGTTGGATGGGTTCTCGGGCCGATCCGTGAACTTTGGTTGGTGCCGCATCTCGGGCGGACGACGGGATTACTGTTCGAGGCGCCTCTCATGGTGATAGCGATGATCCTGGCCGCAGGTTGGGTTCTCAGGCGTCTTTATGTGCCATACGCCCTCAACGCCAGGCTAGCCGTCGGCCTCGTCGCGCTCGCAATACTATTGGTTGCTGAGCTTGCGGGCGTACGATGGATGCGGCGTATCTCGATCCAAGAATACCTGGCCGGCTATGCAACCCCGTCCGGCCTGATCTCGCTTCTATTGTTTCTGCTTTTCGCGGCGATGCCTTCGCTCGTCGAGCGATCAAAGACGCACAGTCCCACTGGTGAGCGCGACGCTCTGATTGGATTAGGGCTCGGCGGCGACAATGCTATCGGCCCGCATGTGCCACCATGATTGCGTCGGCGACGAGCTTGGTCGAGTCGAGGACTACAATGTTGTCGGGAAGCCGTCCCGCCGCGGCGCCCGGTTAGTGAACATGGAGGCAAAGCAGCGCTGGCAGGCCTCGATCATGCACTCGTCCTGCCGACCTCGGGATGTCCTTCACCCGGCAGATCTAGCTGTGCCGTTGACGCTCTTTGATTTATGTCAAGGCCCGAGGGACGATTTTGCCTTTTTTTGCCGGTGCAGAACCTAGAACCGAGTCATGTCCTGCAACTTTTCGCTGACCTGATGTTTCAAAAGGAAAGGAATGTCACTACGGATGAATAAGTTTGCTCCGTTTGTCGCCGGGCTGATGATCGCCGGGGCCGCCCATGCACAATTGCTCCCGACCTGGGAAACCAACATAACTCTGACGCAGCAAGATCTCGACATGATCCACGGCGCCGTGACCAATCAGGTCCACGGCAAGCCGGTAGGAACTAGGGTTACTTGGAGCAATCCGGCTTCGGGAAACTCCGGATATGTCAAGCTGAACAAAAAGCTCGTCAAGAATGGTCAGCAATGCGAGAGCATCGGATATACGGTACGGTCAAAGGGCCCGCCAGTGTACACTGAGCATTATTATTTTACCAGCTGCCTGCAACCGGACGGGACTTGGAAGATCGCGTGAATTCAGTTGTTCGGAGCCGTTATGCATGGACCCGGCACTAGAGCGGGAAATCGTCTCGATCCTCAATGAGGCAAACGATTTGACGATCGCGAACGTCCGTGAGGACGGCTATCCGCAGGCGACGACAGTCAGCTATGTCAATGCGGGCCTCACCATCTATTTCGGCTGTGCCGCCCAGTCTCAAAAGGCCAAGAACATCGGCCACAACGCCAAGGTCTCGCTCACTGTCAACCTGCCATACGCCAGTTGGGACCAGATCCGGGGTCTGTCAGTCGGTGGCAAGGCAGCGGCTGTCACCGATCCGAAGGAGATGGAGCGGGCGGGGCAGATGATGCTCGGGAAATTTCCTCAGATCGCTCGGTACGCGCCAACGGACATGGAGCAACTGGTGGTGTTCCGGATTACCCCGGAAATCATTTCCGTTCTCGACTACCGCAAGGGGTTTGGCCATACCGATCTCCTCAAGGTCGACGCTTGAAGGGATTGGAGCCCCGAGGTGCCTTACCCAGCATTCTGATGGCCGAGCAGAAAACGCAGAGCCGTGATCCGGGTGTCGAGTCGAGGACACCGCCCTACGAGCAGCATGGCGGTCTCCCAGCCGTCATCGAGCAGGCGCCGCCGCGAGCCGATCGGCGGCGGAGATCGCGTCTCGTGCTCCTGGTCTCGTTGTTGATCATCGGCGCCGGCGCGGGAATCGGCTGGTCGTGGTGGCAGCACTATCAGTCGCGGCTGCCGCTTGGCATCGCCTCCGGAAACGGCCGCCTCGAAGCCGACGAGATCGACATCGACACAAAGTTTGCCGGCCGCATTGCGAAGCTGTTCGCCGATGAAGGCGACATGGTTACGGCGGGCCAGCTGGTCGCGCTGATGGATACGCGCAACCTCGAAGCCTCGCTCAAGAAGGACCAAGCGGTGGTGAACCAGGCGGAGCGGACGCTCGACGAGGCACGGGCGAACCTCGAACAGCAGCAGACCGTGGTCAAGCTCGCAAAACAGGAACTCGACCGCACCGCCTCCCTGGTACCGAAGGGCTTTGCCACCGTCGAGTTGCTGGATCAGCAGCGACAGCAGTTGAACGGAGCCGTCGCTGCAGAAAATGCCGCGACCCACAAGGTTGGCGAGGCCGAGCACGCGCTCGATGCCGCCCGGCACAGCGTCGAGCTCGATCGGGTCAACATTGTCGACAATGCCCTCGTCGCGCCGCGCGAGGGACGCATTGAGTACCGCGTTGCCAATGTCGGCGAGGTCCTGGCCGCGGGCGGCAAGGTCTTCACAATGCTCGACACCTCCTATGTTTACATGGACGTTTACCTGCCGACCGCGGAGGCCGGTCGGATCAGGCCTGGCTCCGACGCCCGTATCGTTCTTGATGCCTATCCCGCGCACGCGATCCCGGCCAAGGTGGTGTTCATCGCCTCGCAGGCGCAGTTCACGCCCAAGACTGTCGAAACCAAGGACGAGCGCGACAAGCTGATGTTCCGGATCCGGGTGCGGATTGATCCCGAGCGCTTGCGCGGCCGCGCCGAGATCGTCAGAAGCGGTCTGCCGGGGGTCGCCTATCTGCGCGCCGATCCGGCGGTCGCATGGCCTTCCCAATTGCAAGGAGACGCGCCCTCATGAGCGTGCGCGACGGCACCGTCGCGCGCCTCGATCAGGTCACGCAGCGCTATAGGGACGCGGTCGCCCTCAACGCTGTAACGTTACCTCTTCCGGCCGGCCGCCTTGTCGGACTGATCGGGCCCGACGGCGTCGGCAAGTCGTCACTGCTGAGCATCATCGCCGGCGCTAGGCAGATCCAATCCGGCAAGGTTTACGTGCTCGACGGCGACATGACCGATGGCGCG
>Ga0306924_10006356_pt1 | contig 11771 bp, 10 predicted proteins | sample sta12Can44000111_FD_203756 | JGI IMG/M metagenome (GOLD analysis project Ga0306924, IMG submission 203756) | Lab enrichment of tropical soil microbial communities from Luquillo Experimental Forest, Puerto Rico - statanox.12C.anox.44.000.111 (v2)... | ecosystem: Environmental > Terrestrial >...
TATCGGCCAGGGCCACGACCGCGGCGTGTTCACCGTCAAGTCCGAGGTCGACGGTGTGGTCCGGCGCATCGGCTATCGCAAGCTTGCCGGCCATCCGGTGTATGCGCTGGCCGGCACCGACATCGCCGCCATCGATCGCGAATGGCGCTCGGCTATGGCTACGCACCTGATCTTCGGCCTGCCCGCGACGCTGCTGCTGTTCGGCGTGCTGTGGATCGCGTTGCGCCGCACCAAGCGCCTCTATGACGAGGCGCAGCGCCGCGAAATGGCGGAAGGCGCGCTGCTCCAGGCGCAGCAGCTACAGGCGATCGGGCAACTGACCGGCGGCGTCGCCCACGACTTCAACAATCTGCTGATGATCGTCAGCGGCAGCGTGCGGCGGCTGCGCCGGCACATCAAGGACGAGAAGCAGACGCAACTGCTTGACGCGATCGACACCGCGACCGATCGCGGCGAGAGCCTGACGCGGCAGCTGTTGACGTTCTCGCGCCGGCAGACGCTACAGCCGAGCGTCATCGACCTTGCCGAACGGCTGCCCGAGATCAAGGACATGCTCAGCCGCTCGCTGCGCGGCGACATCGAGATCCGCGTCAGCGTGCCGCGCCGGCCGTGCTCGGTGAAGGTCGATTTGAGCGAGCTCGAACTGGCGCTGCTTAACCTCGCGTTCAATGCCCGCGACGCCATGCCGTCCGGCGGCACGCTGACGATCTCGGCGAAGCCAGTGGTGATGCGCGGCAAGGCAAGCGAGGAGGGCTTGAGCGGCGACTTCATTGCCATTCGCGTCGCCGATACCGGCACCGGCATTCCGGCCGACGTGCTGCCGCGGGTGTTCGAGCCGTTCTTCACCACCAAGGACGTCGGCAAGGGCACCGGGCTTGGCTTGAGCCAGGTCTACGGCTTTGCCCGGCAGTCGGGCGGCGCCGCCACCATCGTCAGTACGCCGCGCCGCGGCACCGCGGTGACTTTGTTTCTGCCGCGAACCTGGGAGCAGCCGGCGCAGCCCGACGAGCAGGGCGCCGCAGTAGACGCCAAGCATCATGCCGGCACCGTGCTGCTCGTCGAAGACAACGTCGAAGTCGCCGAGGTCACTAAAGCCTATTTCGAGGAGCTCGGCTACACGGTGAAACAGGCGCTCAGCGCCCAGGCCGGCCTCGATCGCATCGGCCACGACGGCGATATCGATCTGGTGTTCTCCGACATCTTGATGCCGGGCGGCATGAACGGACTCGAGCTTGCCGATGCGGTGCGGCGGCGCTTTCCGGCGATCGGCGTGCTGCTGACCACCGGTTACAGCTCCAGCGCCCAGGACGCGGTGGCGCGAGGCTTTGCGGTGCTGCATAAGCCGTACAATCTCGCTGAATTGGAACGCGCGGTGCGCGACGCCCGTCGCGGCGGCGCGGCGCAGCCGTCACGCAAGACGCAGCCGGCGGTCGGCTGATTATGTCTTGTGATGCGGCTCGGGATCGATGCCGAGCGCGGTGAAAACCCGCGTGTGCATATTGTAGAGCCCGACCAGCACGGAAAGCTCGACGATCTGCCGCTCGTCGAAGTGCGCCCTTAAATCTTCGAACACGGCGTCCGGCACCGCGATGTCCCGCGTCATAGCGTCCGCATAGGCCAGCGCCGCGCGCTCGCGCGGGCTGAACGATGAGGCGCTGCGCCAATCCTCGAGCGCGGCACACTCGGCCTCGCTCAAGCCGTCGGGCGCGGTGAGCTGCGGAACGTGCTGATTGAACACGTAGTGCGACCGGTTCAGATGCGCGACGCGAACGATGACGATCTCACGCAAGCGCCCATCGAGCGTCACCTTGAACCGCGCTGCGCCGACGAACTCGAGCCAGATGGCGGCGAGCGACGGCGAGTGCAGCAAGAGCTTGTAGACGTTGAACAGCGCGCCGCGCCGGCCGGCGCGAACCTTGCCGATCACGTCGGCGAGCTCGGGATGGTCTTGCTCTTCGATATAGGAGACGCGGGCCATAAAGATTCTCGGACCCTTATATTCAACCCTCGCCGATCTCGCGCAAAATTTCCTTCGTATGCTCGCCAAGCCGCGGCGCCGGGCGGTCGGAGGCCGCGGGCTGCCCGTCGAGCGTGATCGGGGTGCGGATGCCAGGGCTCGAGCCGCCTTTGGCCGACGGATTCTGCAGCGCCAGCCTCATACCGCGGTGGACCACCTGAGGATCGGCGAAGACCTGGCTCAGATCGTTGATGGGACCCGCCGGAATGCCGGCGGCTTCGAGCTTGTCGAGAATCTCCGCGCGCTTCATCCGCGAGGTCAGCGCGCACAGCTTACCGACCAACTCGCCTCGGTGCGCCAGCCGGCCCTTGTTGTCCTTGTAGGCGGGGACTTCGGCGAGCGCCGGGTCGCCGAGAATGCTGCACAGCTTGACGAATTGCGCGTCGTTGCCGGTGGCGATGATGACGCCGCCGTCGGCGACCGGGAATTCCTGGTACGGCACCAGATTGGGATGGGTATTGCCGATGCGCTTGGGGATTTCGCCGGCGACCAGATAATTCAGTGCTTGGAAGGCCAGCACGCCGACGGTGGAATCGACCAGCGCGCAATCGACATAGCCGCCCTGGCGGGTCTTCTCGCGGCGCGCGAGCGCAGCGAGGATGCCCACCACCGAATAGACGCCGGAGAACACATCGGAGATCGGAATGCCGGCGCGCATCGGCGGCCCGTCGGCGGTGCCGGTCAAACCCATAACGCCGCCAATGCCTTGCGCCATCAGATCGTAGCCGGCGCGCGGCGCTGCCGGCCCAGTCTGGCCGAAGCCGGTCACCGAGCAATAGATCAGGCGCGGGTTGTCGGATTTCAGGCTCGCGTAATCGAGGCCGAATTTCTTCAAGCCGCCGACCTTGAAATTCTCGATCAGCACGTCGGAACGCGCGACCAGCTTCTTGACGATGCGCTGGCCCTCGGCCGAGGTGAAGTCGGCCTCGATTGAGCGCTTGCCGCGATTGGTGCAATGAAAATAGGCGGCGCTGAGATGGCTGCCGTCGGCGCCCTCGACGAAGGGCGGGCCCCAGGCGCGGGTATCGTCGCCGGCCCCGCTGCGCTCGACCTTAATCACGTCGGCGCCGAGATCGGCCAGAATCTGGCCGGCCCACGGCCCGGCCAGAATCCGGGCAAGCTCGAGGACACGCAATCCGGCCAATGGACCCGGCATGAAATGAACTCCCGACAGCGGCGCGGTAGGACGGCCGCGCGGCGTTTAACTGACCCAGCGGCGCGGCTTTGTCCAGGCAGGAGGCGCCCGCCGCCGATTAAGACCGCTTTTTCGGCTCCCTTGCAGCGTAAAGAATGACGGCGGTTTTCCCGGCCGCCAACTTGTCATGACGGGCGCCGAGCATTAGCTAACTCCTTGCCGGCGGATGGACCGAATCGGTGAATACGACCTTCTTCAGCGAAATGTTGCAGAGCATCGCCGACCGCGGCCGTGCCCTGATTCAGCGCCGCGAGCCGGCGCGGGAGCGCTCGGCCGGCCTCGTCGAGCTGTGCGAGGCGCTGTTGTCCGGCCGCGGCGAGGCTTCTGGCGTGGCGCTGGCAAGCGACATCCTTGCGCGCTACGAGGACCTCACCATCGGGCCGCGCATCGCCTTCTTCGAGACGCTCGCCACCACCTTCGGCCCCGACCGCGACGGCATCGAGGCCGCCATCGCGGCGTGGCGGCAGTCGCCGTCCGATACGACCGCCGTCGAGCTGCACCACGCCAGCGAGCCGCGGCGGCTCGAACTGTTCCGCCGCCTCAACCTCGCGCCCGGCGGCACCGCAGCGCTCGTGCGCATGCGCGAGGAGCTGATGGACGCGATGGCTCACCGCGACGACCTCGCGCTCATCGACAATGACTTCGTCCATTTGTTCTCGTCGTGGTTCAATCGCGGCTTCCTGGTGCTGCGCCGCATCGACTGGTCGTCGCCGGCGATCATCCTGGAGAAGATCATCCGCTACGAGGCGGTGCACCAGATCCGCGACTGGGACGATCTGCGCCGCCGCATCGATCCACCGGACCGGCGCTGCTACGCCTTTTTCCATCCGGCGCTGGTCGACGAGCCGCTGATCTTCGTCGAAGTGGCGCTAACCCGCGACATTCCGCCGGCGATCGCCCCGATCCTCGCCGACAAGCGCGAAGAGGTCGACCCGGAGCGCGCCACCACGGCGGTGTTCTATTCCATCACCAACTGCCAGCGCGGCCTCGCCGGCGTGACCTTCGGCCATTTTTTGATCAAGCAGGTGGTCGAGGAGCTCTCCCGCGAGCTCGGCCGCGTCTCGACCTTCGTCACCTTGTCGCCGGCGCCGAATTTCGCCGAATGGCTCAAGCGCGAGCGCGCCAACGCTGCGTCCATCGCGCTCGACGAGCACGATCGTGCGGCGCTGACCTTGCTCGACGCGCCCGACTGGCAGAGCGATCCGCAAGAAGCGGAGAAAATCCGCGAGCCGCTGATGCGCGCCGCCGCCTGGTATTATGTGCGCGGCCGCAACCGGCGCGGCCTGCCGCTCGATGCGGTGGCTCGCTTCCACCTCGGCAATGGCGCCCGGCTCGAGCGTATGAACTGGCCGGGCGACGCCTCGTCCCGCGCGCTGGCGCAATCCTACGGCCTGATGGTGAACTATCTCTACGATCCCGCTTACATCGAGCGCAACCACGAGGCCTACGCACAGCAGCACGCGGTGGTCGCCGCGAGCGCGGTGACGCGGCTCGTGACGGCGCCGGTGCGCGAGGTCGTGCCGGCATCGGGCTGACACTGTGCCTAGCCTGCGTGGCGTTCTCGAAACCGTGCTGTACGTCGAAACGTTCGAGCGCGCCTGTTCTTTTTACGAACAAGTGCTCGGGCTCAACAGCGTTTATCGCGATCCGCGGCTGTGCGCCTATGACGTCGGCGCGCGCGGTTTGTTGCTGCTGTTCTTGCGCGGCCATTCGCTTGAGACGGTGCGCATGCCCGGCGGCATGATCCCGCCGCACGACGGCAGCGGCCCGGTGCACATCGCGTTCTCGATTGCGGCCGAAGAGCTTGTCGTCTGGGAGGCGCAACTTGCCGCGGCCGATGTCGCGATCGAGGGTCGCAACAAATGGCCGCGCGGCGGCGAGAGCATTTATTTCCGCGATCCCGACGGCCATCTGGTCGAGCTGGCGACGCCGGGATTATGGCCGGGCTACTAGAGCACGATCCCGAAAAGTCGATACCGGTTTCGGACAACATCATGCTCCAACAAAAATTTACGACTTACCGTACACTGGCACGATGCCGCCGCGCGTGACGTGGTTGTCGGGCGAAGCGAGAAATACGATGGTCGCCGCTACTTCCTCGACCTTCGGCCACAGCGCGTAGTCGGCCTTCGGCATCGCCGCGCGGTTGGCTTGCGTGTCCATGATCGAGGGCGCCACGGCATTGACCAAAATGCCGTCCTTGGCGACCTCTTCGGCAAGGGCCGCTGTCAGCGCCGCGACCGCCGCCTTGCTCGCTGCGTAGGCGACCATGCCGGCGCCGCTGCGCCATTCCAAGCCCGGGCGTGCCGCGACATTGACGATGCGGCCGCCGCCGCGCATCGCCCTCACCGCGGCGCGGCAGCATAGCGCACAGCTGACGAAATTCATGTCGAGCTGCTGGCGCAAAGTCGCAAGGCCTGTTTCGGCGAACGGCGACGCGGCGAACCCGCCAGCGATGTGGAGCGAGGCCCACAGCGGCGCAATGCCCTGGTAGACGCGCGCGACCGCGGCCTCGTCGGCGAGACTGCCGGCAACCATCAACTTGACACCCTTGTGGTCGCTCAGCCGGAACCGCTGCGCCTCGGCGTCGTCAAAGCACGGCACGTGACAGACGGCGCCGGCCTCGAGCAGCGCCGCGACCACGGCGGTGCCGAGGGCGCCGGCGCCGCCGCTGACGACGATATGGCGATCGTGGAAGTCCATCCCATATCATCGCCGATCCCCAATTCGAAGCAAGCGGGACACCCGAGAATTGTCTATCCTCGGGCGAGAGGGGAAGGATCGGTGGCGGACTTCGATCTCGCGGTCATCGGCGGCGGCATCAACGGAACTGGCATCGCCCGCGATGCCGCGGGCCGCGGCTTGCGCGTCGTGCTGGTCGAGCAGAACGACCTCGCCTCCGCGACCTCGTCGGCATCGTCGAAATTGATCCACGGCGGCTTGCGCTATCTCGAGCACCGCGAATTCGGGCTGGTCCGCGCGGCCTTGCTGGAGCGCGAAGTGCTGTTGCGCGCGGCGCCGCATCTGATCAAGCCACTGCGCTTCGTGCTGCCGGTCAACGAGGCACGGCGCTCGGCGCTCCTCCTGCGCATCGGGCTTTACATCTACGACTGGATCGGCTGGCGCCGCATCCTGCCGGGCACCCGCGAGCTCGATCTCGTCACCGATCCGGCCGGCGCGCCGCTGCGCCGCAATTTCCATCACGCCTTCGAATATTCCGACTGCTTCGCCGACGATGCCCGCCTGGTCATACTCAATGCGGTCAACGCCGCCGAGCGCGGCGCGACGATCCGTACCCGCACGCGCTGTGTGCGCGGCGAGCGGGGCGAGGAGTGGCGGCTCATGCTCAACGCCCACGGCCGGCGCGAGGTGGTCACGGCGCGCCTCCTGGTCAATGCCACCGGCGCCTGGGTCGAAAGCTTCGCCGAGGCCGCGCTGCGGCTCTCGCAGAGGCCGCGGCTGCGGCTCGACAAGGGCAGCCACATCGTGGTGCGGCGCCTCTACGATCACGACCGCGCCTACATCCTCCAGGCCGCCGACGGCCGCGTCGTGTTCACGGTTCCCTTCCAGGAGGACTTCACGCTGATCGGCACCACCGACCAGACATTCGCCGGCAACCCTGCCGTAGTGATGCCGACCGGCGCGGAGATCGACTACCTCTGCGGCGTGGTCAACGAATATTTCCGCGCTGCGCTCAGCACCGCCGACGTGGTGTGGACATTTGCCGGCGTGCGCGCGCTCTATGACGATGGCGCCAGGAAGTCGCAAGATATCGGCCGCGAATATGTGCTCACCCTTGACGAGCACTCCGGCGAGGCGCCGCTGCTCACCGTCTACGGCGGCAAGATCACGACCTACCGGCGGCTGGCCGAAGATGCGCTCGGCAAGCTTGCGCATTTCTTTCCGCGCAGCCGCGCCTGGACCGCGCGCAGCGCGCTGCCGGGCGGCGACTTCATCTATGACGGCGTGCATGCGCTTATCGCCCGCACCCAGCGCCATTGGCCGTTCCTTGCCGCCGATCACGCGCGCCGGCTGGTGCATGCCTATGGCACGCGGGTCGACGAGGTGCTCAAAGTGGTGCAAAGCCCCGCCGACCTCGGCATGCGCTTCGGCGCCGACCTCACCGAGGTGGAAGTGCGCTACCTGATGGCCAAGGAATGGGCGCAGACCGCCGATGACGTCTTGTGGCGTCGCACCAAGCTCGGCCTGCACTTCACCGATGCGCAACGCGCGGCCCTGGAGCGCTTCATGGCGGATCGTGCGGCGGCGCCGTCTCGCGTATGATGCGGCCGACGAAAGGGGCGCCCCGCATGTTCTACGAACCCGAGAGAGACGATCACGGTCTGCCGTACAACCCCTACAAATCCATCGTGGTGCCGCGGCCGATCGGCTGGATTTCGACCGTCAGCCGGGACGGCATCGTCAACCTGGCACCATTCAGCCAGTTCAACAATCTCGCTTACGATCCGCCCTACGTGATGTTCTCGGCCAACTCGTTCCCCGAGACCGGCCGGCGCAAGGACTCCGTGAAGAACGCCACCGATACCGGCGAGTTCGTCGTCAACATGGCGACCTACGAGCTGCGCGAAGCGGTCAACATCACCTCGCAATTCGTGCCGCCGGAGGTCGACGAAGCGGCGCTGGCGGGCCTCGACATGATCCCATGCCGCCTGGTCAAGCCGCCGCGGGTCGCGGCCTCGCCGGTGAACCTGGAATGCAAGTTTCATTCGTCGACTGCGCTGCCGGCGCGCACGCTCGACGGCGTCCACCACGTCGTCATCGGGCTCGTGGTCGGCGTGCACATCCGCGACGACGTGCTGACGGCAGAGGGCAAGATTGACGTGGTGAAGGTCCGCCCGCTGGCGCGGCTCGGCTATCACGATTACACCTACGTTGCGTCTTCGTTCACCATGCGGCCGGCCGGGCCGTATTCGGAGATCCGCGACGCCGGGCTCGAAGGCCGGCCGATTCGCGCCCGCAAAACCGGCTGAAAACCGGCGGCGGCTGAATCAGAGAAAAAACTTTATCGACCGGTTTCACGGCCGCGCCTGATCGACTTCGATGCAACCCTCGAGGAAGCGGCGATGGATCTTGGCGCCTCGCCGCTTACGACGTTCCGCGCCGTGACCCTGCCGCTGATTGCGCCCGCCATCGCCGCCGGCTGGATGCTCGCCTTTGCGCTCTTGCTCGATGATCTCATCCTCGCGAGCTTCACCACAGGCCCGAGCGCAACGACGCTGCCGATGCGCATCTATGCCGAGGTGCGGCTCGGCGTGAATCCGGAAATGAATGCGGTGTGCAGCGTCATGATCGTCGTCGTCGCTCTTGCCGTCATCGCCGCCTCGCTGCTAACCAAGTTCCGCGTGACCGGCCGCATGCTGCAGCCTTGACTCGTCAATCGCGGCTCTCGCCCGGCGGCCGGAACAGGTAGAGCACGAACCACACCGGCACGATAACGAGCGCGCCAAGCAGCAGGTTGGGCTGGGCCCAGGCGATGCCGTCGCGGGCCATATCTTCGATGCGGTCGCGCGACAGGCCGGCGGCCTTGATCAGCGTGTCGATGGAAATGCCGAAATGACCGATGATCATGCCAACGATCAGCGAAGCGACCAGAACCTTGACCAGCGTGTGGGTGAGGCGGCAGACCATCCTGCCCCCGGTCGCGGGCGAAATCGCATGCGGTTGAAAAACGCCTGCCCCGGGCTCGATCCGGCGGCTGCAGCCGTGCTTTATTTCGGCGGCGCCGGAGCCGCGGCGGGCAACGGCGGCTGCGCCATCAACTGGTCGATCACCGAGCGCACCGCGTCACCGGCGGTGCGGCCCTTGATCGAGTCCAGCAGCGGCGCCGCCGCGCCGGAACGGCGGATCAGGCTCTGCGCATCTGGCAACATGATCGGATCGTCCCAGCGCCCCTGCACCACGAACGGCAGCTCGAACTGGTTGCTGCTGGCGGTCGAGATCAGCGTCGCAGTGCCCTTGAGGTCGAGGTCGCGCAGCGGCACCGAAGCCTGGCCGCCGACGGCAAGACGCACCGCCGGCCCGTCGATATGCATGTCGTCGACCGACACCACGCCGCGGTCGATGGTGAGATTGAGCACCAGCTGGTCGAACGGCGTGCGCCCGGAGCGGAAATCGCCGCTGCCGGACAGCGGCCGGCGCTCCAGCCGCCGCAGCAGCTGCTCGACGTCGACGCCGAGCAACGCGCCGGCATGAGCATTCAGGCTGGCGGTGCCGTTGAGCGTATTGGTCACCGCGAGAACCGAACCGCCGGCACCGTCGATGTTGAGCGTCAGGTTGCCGCGGCCGGCGATCTTCTGAATGCCGAACATTTGGTTGAGGCTACTTTCCAGATCGACGTCGAGGAACTGTACGTGGCTTGTTGCCTCGACGCCGTCGTTGGCAATGGCAAGACCGACCGCGCCCTTGACCACGCCGCCGAAGGCTTGCGACTCGCCGATGGCGAGATCGAGCTTGCCGCCGCGCATGGTGGCGGCAACCGCGGTGCGGCCCAATTGGGCCTTGGCGATCTTGATGCTCGCTGCCGACAGCCGCAGGTCGAGATTCAAATCGGCCAGGCCGTCGAGCGTGATCGGCAGCTGATCCCAACCGCCGCGCTCGTTGTTGGCCATCAGCCGCACGCCGGAGACGTAAGGGGTGAGATCGAGCCCTTCGGCAGCGAGCGTGCCCTGGACCATGCGATGATCGCCGGTCGACAGCGTCAGCACGCCTTCGGCACTGTTGCCGTCGAGCTCGACATTGACGTTGGCGAGCGACGCCACGCCGCCGGTGATAGTGCTCTGTGCGCGCAAGGCGAAGCGGCCGAAGCCGCCGAACGGAATCTTGGTCTCGCCAGTCCACCGCATGACCTCGCGCAGCGAAGGTGCGTCGACGCTCAACGTGCCTTCGGCCTTCAGCGTCGGTTGGGCGCTTCCTGCGCCGTCGAACGCGAGCTTGAGCGGAGTGCCGGTCAGCCTGACCTTGACGCCGGATCGCTGGCCGGACAGCGCCGCGAGAAAATCGGTGAGCGTGAAGCTCGCCTCGACCGGCTCGTCGTGCCAGGTCAAACGGCCGTTGGCGCCGAAGCTTCGCGAGATCGACGGCCAGGCGACCTGAAAGTTCACGCCCTCGAAGCGCTCGACATAGCCGTTGCCGGCATCGCGCACCACGATGGTGCCGTCATTGATGCCGATCTCGGAGAACGAAGCGACGCGATCGGGATTGGGCGCGAGCGCGTGCGCCAGCGATTCGACGAGTCCGGCCCAGTTGGTTTTGCCATCGGTCGCGAAACTCACGGTGATGGTCGGACGCACCAGCGTCACGTCGGCGATTTCGATGCGCCCGGCGAACAGCGGGAAATAGCGCAGCCGCGCCTTCAGCTCGTCGGCGACCACGGCGGGCTGGCCGGTGCGATCGTCGCCGAGCAACACATTGCGAAAGCTCGCGGTTCCGGACGGGAACAGCGACACCGAAACATCGCCCCGCAGAATGGGATCGAGCCCCGTGACGGCTTGGATTTGCTTGGCGACCGCGTCACGCACGGTCGAGGCAGGGATCAGAAACGACGCTGCAACCAGCGTCAACAAAGCCGCCGCAATCACCGCGGCGACGGCGACAGCGAGGCGTTTCAAGCCGGCAGCCACGATCAAGGGGTTACGCTTTCGACGTTGCTCAAGAGCCAGAGGAAATATACCGGGCGTTCGGTGTCCTGCAAACGTGCCCAGCATCTATGTCGGATTCGTGGCCGGCAACCCGCCCGTGCCGCGCAAACGCTGGATTTTCAAAGGAAAAACCGCTCGGCGGTGGGGCTCGCTCGGCTCAGCGGGCGGCCGCCCGTAACGGCTTCGGGGCGCTGTTCTCCGCGACCTCGGCGATCATTTTTTTGATGATGGCCTGACCGAACGAGTTGAAGTTCTCCGCGACCATGACGAACGCATTGGGGCCGCCGATGACGTTGTTGCGATAATAGTTGGCGAGGCCGCCCGGCGGATTGGTGTGATCGGGATTCCACGACATCGGGTTGTCGCTCAGGATGACGAGCCCGTTGATGGTGATGCCTTTGGCCGCCGCTTCGTCGCGCGCCAGACCGACGTCGCGGCCGGCATTGTTGGTGCCGTCGCCGGAGACGTCGATGGTACGCCGCGTCGTCCGATACGGCGCGTTGTCGAGCTGTGCCATGGCGAATTCGATGCCGCCGGAGATCGAGGTGCGGTCGGCAAACGAGCGCGGCGCCTCGAGCAGGCGGTCGCCAAAGCCTTTGGCCGAGTTGGCGTCGCTGATGCTCATCCAGTCGACCACCACCTTCTGCGCGCCGACTCCCGACCACTCCAGCAGCGTCAAACCGATGCGGCCGGTGTGGCCCGACTGAATGGCTTCGAGCACGCGGGCATCGGCGACGGCCGCGGCGTAGCCATCGCGCTGCAGCTGGAACTTGGTCGCGTCGATGCTGCGCGAGACGTCGACGGCGAGCACCAGAAGCAGGTCGACATCGTCGGCGGCCATTGCCGCGGCGGGAAGAAGCCCTGAGACCAACAGCAACGACGCCAGGAGCGTTCCGATCAC
>Ga0306924_10006358_pt1 | contig 11769 bp, 6 predicted proteins | sample sta12Can44000111_FD_203756 | JGI IMG/M metagenome (GOLD analysis project Ga0306924, IMG submission 203756) | Lab enrichment of tropical soil microbial communities from Luquillo Experimental Forest, Puerto Rico - statanox.12C.anox.44.000.111 (v2)... | ecosystem: Environmental > Terrestrial > Soil...
ACGCGGGCTTGTTTCGAGCCCGGTCGACTTTCGTGCAATGAGCCAGCTTTGCTCTTCGCCGTAGCCGGGCGATGCTTCTTGCGAGCAGACTTCTGTGCCGCAACACAAATCTGCTTGCCGGAGGGGGCGGCTTTGGCAGGGGGTTCGACTTCGCCCCGAGCAGGAGCCGGGCGAACGCTTGCTTCCTTGGGAGCGGCCACGCTCGCATCTTTGACGTCGATCGCTTCGAGACCCTGCTTGGTGATGCGAAGCGCCATCGGCCTACTGTCGTCATCGCGTCGCCAGACCGGCAGCGATCCAGCGGCGTGGACCTCCTCCAGCAGGCCAGCGCGGATGAGCTTGTCAACCGCCTTTCGGGCGGCTTGGTCTTTGACGGTGGCCGGCAGTTCAACTCCGCGATCATCGCGCTGCGAAGCCGCGGACAGAATGACAAGTGGCGTATCGGTAAGTCTTGCCATCGGGATCCTCCATTGGGATTGCAGCAGCGTCGTTTGCCGCCACCACCACAGCCCCACCTCGGCCATGCAGCCGGCGGGGCAGGATCCCGAGACGCTCGCACCTCGCGTTCGGAACGGTCACAGTACCGCTCTGTTCACGCACGAATGCCAGTCCTTTCTGGATAATGTTATTGCTGGTTTGGGGCAGACCGGAGCATGGAATGACCCCCTGCGGTTGCTTGTTTCAAGCAATCGGAGCATCTGATCTGCTGCGCTATTCGGCTGCGCCGCCAGAATTTGTGTGAGTGAGAGAGCACCCCTTTGGTAAGGGGGAGGTCGTAAGTTCAATCCTTACCGGCAGCACCATTTGCTTCAATGAAATTAGCCCTTTTTCCCACAAGGAGATACTACCCTCTGGGGGCCGATCGGGGCTCCGGTAAGCATTCGGGTAAGCAGCCACGATCACAAATTCCGGGCCGCCACTAAAAGGGGAATAAGCTCGTGCGTCTTGTTTACATGGACGAGGCCGGAATATCGAACCCCACTCAGGAACCGTTCGTCGTGGTTTCTGGCGCGATGGTCGACGCTGATGTAGCGCTGAATGGAATTGAGAACGAGCTCGAGCGGATTTTGCTGCGCAATATCCCAGAACGGCACCGTAACGAATTTGTTTTCCATGCTACCCAATTGTTCAACGGCGGTGGCAAGGTGTTCAAGAGAGTGCCAGAGGACTTCATCGGCCCGCCGGAGTGGCCACTCGATCGCCGACTAAAGATCGCCGACGAGATCATGGCCATCCCCCGAAAATTCAAGCTGCCGATAGCGATTGGCTGGATTGAACGGGCCAAATTCCGGCAACAGTTCAATCTGCCGCCTGAGATTCCTGACAGCGAAGCCACTATAGCGGCGCATGTGGCGGCATTCATGAACTGCGCCATGTGGGTCGAGCGTTGGATGCGCCGAGAGACCATCAACGAAAATTGCTTGCTCGTAGTCGAAAATAACAATCAAGCAAAGCAGATGATCGGCGATGTACAAAGGTACCATCAGGACAAGAAAATCGTCGATCTGCTTACGGAAGAATCGCGTCCGCACTTTCCCTTCCGGAAGATTCGGGAAGACCCATTGTTCCAACCGAAGCGGCAGTCAAGTGCGCTAATTGTCGCCGATTTTTGCGCCTATGTGCTGAAAAAGAGCCTCATGAAGGATAGCCGTTACGACCGCTTCTTGGACCCGATTAGGGACAAGCTGATCGTTTATGAGGACCTTTAGTACACACGATCTTGCGAAATGTACCCAAAGGCGTCCGGACGCTTGCCGTTCCTCTGTACAAAGCTACATCTGCTGGATGGGTGGGCGCTTCACCATCGTATTCACGCGCCACCTAACCACCTGACCCGTACCGAGAGCCTTATCACTCGTTCCACACTTCGGCTGTTAGCGGTAGCTCGTTGAGTTCGGCGCGGGCCTCGCGCCAAGCCGGATAGTGTTCCTCAAGGATGGCGATGAACCGATCGCTGTGCGTAGGCTCGATGAGGTGAGCCATCTCGTGCACGATGACGTATTCGAGAAGGTCTTTAGCTGCCATTTCAGCGGGTGAGAGTCCTGTGCGTGCCGAAAACTTAAATCCGGACGGCAAGGAAGCGATACAAGCCTGAGAGATCGTCGCGAAGCAGGTTGACAAGTTGACAGCTTGACAACCGCGGTTAACGCATAGCTCCCGGAACTAAGCCCCCTTGCCAGCTTCCCCCGCTTGCGGACTGAAAGAGATCGCACCGCGCGTGACGCGGGCTGCGGTCCTTCGAGAATCTGCCACCGCGGCCGGACTGGCCAGTTCGGCGAAACTCAGGCGATTTTCCTGCGCCGCCGCCACCAGCCGAGCAAAACAGCACTAGCAAGCATCAGGCCCGGAAGTCCTTCACCGGGGATGGGGCCGGGGACCATGGCCGCTCCTGCACCACCGAACAGCGCGAAACCCGCCTGGTCGTTGGTCGTACTGACTGCCACTGTGGTGATGCCCGCGCCCGCGACGGTCAGCAATGGAACGGTGCCTTCATCGGCATTGTTGGCGGAGTTAAAGGCATTGGCGGTTTTGGTGTCGAGGAGCGTCGAACCGGAAAAAGCTTGGGCCGTCTCCGTGTAGGGGCCAAAGAGGTTGGCTTGGGCTGCCAGCGCCAGCGATGTGATGGGAGTCAGGAAGGTCAGAGTGACGGCGCCAGGGCCGAATCCATCAAACAGGACGGGCGCACCCGCCGGGAAGATGCCAATCCAGCCAGAGCCTTCAGTGAACGTCTCAAAGTGGCCGGTTGGGCTAGTCAAGGTCCCCGAAACACCGCCGACACTAACGCCGGTGAGTGGAGATAAGACAATTGTAAATTCCGGCCCGAACTGAGAGAAATTTATAGTATCGGCTTGCGCCAAACCGGCACCTGCAAACGCGGCCGTGAGGGCGGCTATCGCCAAATAGTGCTTCAATTTCATGATCGTCAATCCCCTCAACCGAACTACCGCAACCACAATCAATATTCTTGTTAAAGAGTCACTATTGTCAATCCCGACTGCCATTCGTTGGTGTCTGTATCAGAGATGATGAACGTGATCGCCAATGGAGTCGGCGTACGCCAATCGAGCGCGCGGCCTCGTGCGAGGCACCCCATGGCTGCACGCTCGCGACATGAATGTCGTAGATGGCATGACCGTCCGTGGCGGACGACGTGGCCCGCCCTCAAACCGAGCTGTGTCGGTTCGAGGGTTGCGCCGTTGGCACGCCGATCCTCAAGTACAGGAGGACGGACCATGAAGAAGTCTAGCTAGGGCCTTTGTCGGTTTAGATGTGCACAAAGATCATATATCCATCGCAGTCGCCGATGCTGAGCGAGGCAGTGAAGTCCGTTCAATCGGCTCGATTCCGAATACAGTTGATGCGGTCAACGCCTCGTTCGATCTCTCCTGATGCGTTCTTCTCTCGATAGCCTCCTTCTCCCATCACCGCGCCGGGATGGCCAGTGCACGAGCTCCGCTCCATCACGTCATAGATTGAGTGGGTGCCTCGCGGCGAGCGGCAGGTTCAGGCGGCGGCGGCACGGTCAGCTTGCGCACGAGGTCGTCGAAATTCCGCATCGAGTAGAGGTGCAAATAAATAAGCTCGAGTGCACCATTTGCCAGCATTCCGGCGAGCTTATCCGGGTTCAACTCCTTGAGCTTTGCGCGTGAGACGCATTGAAAGCCCGTCAGCGACCGCGAGGTGCCATCGGGAAGCGCGATCTTGGCCTCTGATGGCTCGAGAATGTCCAGACCCTTGAGAATCTCGCCGAATTGGCGGGTGCGCTGATGCTCCCCCTGAAAAGCATTGGCAAATTGGAGCATCGACTCCAAATAAGGCGTGCGCACGCCGGCATCATCGAACAGTCGTTGGCCGCTCTTGCCTTTGCGATCGAGGCCCTCAAAGGACTCATCGATGCACAGCGTGAGGGTTTTGCCATCCTCCGACGCCGAGAACACGAACGGATAACGCCGCACGAACGCGGGGATATAGCTCGACCCCCAACTGCCGTCATTGGCCACGAACAGGCTCTTATCGGCGTCAAGCCCGATCACGGCGACGGGTAGCACGTTGTCGGCGGTGGAAAAGACGATCGGAAATTCGTGTGCAGCAGCAATGAACTCGACCGTCATCAGTGGAACCGCGTTGCTCTCGGCTGCGAATTTGTAGCGGGCATCGGCTCTCACGGACCATTTCGCGTGGCGCGTATTTGAGATCGGGGTAACGAGCTCGTAGAACAGAAGCTGTTTCGACATGGCCGACTCCATAACATTATTTGATGGGTGATCGCGGGTATTGTAGCATATTTGCCCAATATTATTAGTTGGCAGCGTACGGATTTGTTGTCAACAATCCGAAGACCAGGGCGAATTAGTTTCCGCGTAGGAGGAGCTGAGAACGTGGTGTTATTGCGCTTGGCGACTGCTTTGCTCGCGCTCTCCATATCCTCTGCTGCTTTGGCTCAGCCGCACGATTGCATTGTGGTGCCTCGGCAGGTCGCGGATCTTGCCTTCGGCACGAGCGGCGTCGTCGAGCGGCTGCTCGTCGATCGCGGCGACCCTGTGCGCAAAGGCGATGCATTGGGCTACCTTGATAGCGCGGTGGAAGCCACAAACCTCGCAATCGCCAAGGCGCGGGTCGCCGAGGTCGCTGCCCTCGAGACAGCACGCGCCCAATTGGTCGCCGCGCAGAGCAAACTTCAACGGAGCCGGGCGTTGGAAAGCAAGCAGATCATGGCAACGAGCAAGCTCGAGGAGGCTGAAGCAGAGCATGAAAGCGCGCGGCTCAAGATCGTCGAGCAGGAGGAGTTGCTTCGCCTCAAGGCCCTCGACGTCCAACGCGTCGAGGCCGCTCTGGCACTGCGCAGGATTGTCAGCCCATTCGACGGCGTTGTCGTGGATCGCCATGTCGCGCCCGGCGAGTACGTCGAGAACAGGCGCGCGCTCACGATTGCCCAGATCGATCCCGTCTATGCCGACGTGATTGCGCCTTCTTCCATGTTCGCCGAGGTCAAGAAGGGTCAGAAGGTCAAAGTCATCCTGGAGCAGCCCGCCGACCTCAGTGTCATTTCCGAGACGGCGGTGATCGACCCTTATGTCGACGGGGCCTCGGGGACATTTCGTGTTCGCCTCGCTATAGCCAACCCAGATTATGCTATCGTGCCGGGCTTCCGGTGTCGTGCCGAATTCTCCGTGCCGAGCCGATAGTCGGCGCACGGGCATCCACCAATCTGTCTGCTACAGGTAGACGCCTCGATTCATCTGCGCAAACGCCTGAAGCGTTGCGACCGAGCGGGCGGCGACTCGGCGAAAGTACGCTGATGTCGGACTCGCTTGTCCGTTTATACGACGGTTGGCTTGGAATTATCCCTTGATCAGCCTCATGGATGCGCTGCGCCGCTCTTTAGAGACTGAGCGCGGCCGGGGGGCCTCAGGTCTCTGTCAAAGATCTTGCGGCTCGCCCTGCAATCGGCAGTTCTCGGGCTTGGCGGCTACCTTGTGAGCCACGGCGGGATCATGATCGCGGGCCGGTTGAGCTCGCAATCGCCAATTGGACCGTCTCATGTGTGGACGACCCGCAGCCCAAGCGGCGCAAGCGGTTCGTGGCCACGACTGACAGCGACCACGACGGGCCCATCTTCCCGGACCTCGCCAGCGGCGGCGGATTATGTACATCGCAATCGCCCCCGGCTTCGTCTATTGGCCGCTATCCTCGACGCCTGGTCAATCGGGTGGTGTGATCACCCGCTCGATCGATGCGCGTCTGGCCGTTGCAGCGCTCAAGGCAGCCATCCGCCCGTCGGCTTTGTTCACACGACCGGTGCCAGACATGGATGTGTTTCTCGATCGCTCCGATCTCTGTCGCGATAGCTGCATATTCACCGCCGGAATGCGATTATCCTCTTGGTTAGCAATGATCTCGAGCAACTCTGTCGTGCCATTGCGGCTCTTCGCCGAGATGATGCCGAGCTTGGCCATATGCCCACGGATCGCATTCGACAGCATCTGCGGCCGAGCGCCCCAAGCTTGCAGCTCCAATAATGTGCGGTCGGACACGCCTCAATCCCGACATAGGCAGGCTGGCAGAGCCGCGAAGAACTCCTTCGCTCGGCTAATGCGCTTGCGGACCACCACGGCGCCACCGACATCGACGCCGTGAACCTTCCTAAGACCGTCTTCGCAACATCGAGACCGATCGTGCTAACCTCGTCCATGGACGGCTCCCCTCATGTGGTTCGTTTCGATGCAACCACCCTATGGCACTTCGATGCGCAGAGTGGGCGCCGTACCGCCGCGTGATCCTCCAGGGGCGCACTCCATTTGGTGCTCATGCGAGTTGTGCTTTTTGATAACTCTTTACCCGCTGAAAACTAACGCTTAATTCAAACCCAGCGCATCCTCTTGAGAGCGGCAAGTTGTGAGCTTCATCGAACTTCGCGTCAGCATCTCGGATAAGCTCGTCTGATCGACGATTGTATTATTTTTTCTTGTTAACCGACAAACACTGGCTTATCGTCTCCGAGGGGGCAAGAAAGCGCGCGATGAAGAGTTATTCGAGCTGCGCGTGTCTCCTTCTGCCAGACGCGACCCACCGTGCGGATCTGCGCTCAGCTTATGTCCGTCTCATCCCTGTCGGCAGTCGTGGGCAGGTCGGTCGCTGCGTGCTGGCCACATTCTTTTTTTCTTCTGTGCGCGGCAATGGCACGGAAGTGCAATAGGGCGCCTCAAACTGCCCGGCTGGCACATCCGGGCCGCTGGCAGTTAGTCGCAAGTAATCCTCGAGATACGGCATAGCGTTGAATCGCATTTGACGTAGCGCAGGCTCAACCCCTGCTTTGGAGAGTTGCGATGTTGCTGGATAGCTCGCTGCGTCGTTGGATCGGTCGTAACTCGACGGGCAAGAGGAGCAGCAGAAGCGCGCCGCGCAAAGTTTCCCGGACGATGGCGGCACCGGAGCGGCTCCATATCGAGCGGCTCGAAAGCCGCATCCTAATGGCGGCCGACCCGCTATCTTTCATTGCCGCGCCGAACGTCGCCCAGGACATAACGCTCGGACTCGTCGACAAGGCCGGGGTCCCGACGATCCAGATCACGGATACGGCAACATCCACACTTATAGTCGAGAAGGCCCAAGCCAACACCTCCCAGGTCAACATCACACTGTCCAACCGTGCGGACAGGATCACGATCAAGAACGACTTCACGTCGATCGTTCCGGTCACGCTCGATGGGCGCAATGGCGTTGATACTCTGGTCGGTCCCTCGACCGGCGCGACGTTCACGATCACGGGTGCCAACGCCGGCACGGGCGCTGGCGTTACCTTCACCAACATCAGCAGCGTGCAAGGTGCGAACAATGCCGCTAACAGGTTTGTAGTCAATGCTGGAGCCACGTTATCGGCCGGCATCGACGGTGGCACCGGCGGCCTCAATAGTGTTGTCGGGCCTTCAACGGGTGCGACCTTCACGGTGACGGGCGTGGATACGGGCACGGTCAAACAGACCGGTGCTGCGAACGGCACTACGTTCACCCACGTCGGCAAACTGGAGGGGGCCAGCGGGGCCGACACGTTCCTCCTTAACGGCGGTGCTGCGCTGACCACCGGCATCGACGGGGGTGGCGGCCTCAACACGCTGCAGGGGCCATCCGCCGGCACAACCTTTACCATCACCGGAGTGGACACCGGCACAGCGGCCGGCGTGTCGTTCAGCCACATCGGCAAGTTGCAGGGCGCCAATGACGCGGCCGACCAGTTCGCGCTCTCTGCCGGCGCCTCTCTGACGACGGGCATCGACGGCGGCACGGGCGGCGACAACACGCTGACTGGTCCCTCAACGGGTGCGACTTTCAACATCACCGCTCGGGACGCCGGCAACATCGGCGGTGTCGCGTTCACGAACGTCGGCCAGTTGCTGGGGGCCAACAATGCAGCTGACATCTTTGTGATCGCGACCACTGGCTCGCTGAGTACCGGTGTGAATGGCGGAGTCGGTGGCTCTAATACACTTGTCGGACCTTCCGACGGTGCGACCTTCACGGTCACGGGTGCGGATACGGGCACCGTCCAAGAGAGCGGCTCAGCCTTTGCCACGGCATTTGGCAACGTCGGGAACCTGCAAGGCGGGACTGGCGCCGATACATTCGTTCTCAATCCCGTCGCAGCCCTCACCAGTGGCATAGACGGGGGCGCCGGTCTCAATACGCTTCGGGGACCGACAACAGGCACAACCTTTAGCATCACCGGTGCGGACGCCGGCACAGCCGCCGGCGTGTCGTTCAGCCACATCGGAAAGCTGCAGGGCGCCGCTGACGCGATCGACCAGTTCGTTCTCTCTCCCGGCGCCTCCTTGACGACGGGCCTCGATGGCGGCACAGGCGGCGGCAACACGCTGATCGGTCCCTTGACAGGCGCGACCTTCAACATCACTGCCCGGGATACCGGCAACGTCGGTGGCGTCGCGTTTACCAACATCGGCCGGTTGCTGGGGGCCAACGGCGTGGCGGATACTTTCATGATCCTGCCCAGCGGCTCACTGAGCATCGGCCTCGACGGTGGGGCCGGCGGTCTGAATACCTTGGTCGGGCCTTCGACCGGCGCGACCTTCACGATCGCTGCCCTCGATGCCGGGACGATTAGGGAAACCGGCTCGGCCTTCACCACGACGTTCAGTAACGTGGGTAGCTTGCAGGGCGCGGACAACGTGTCCGACACGTTCATCGTCGATCCAGCGGGGGCCCTGACGACCGGCCTCGACGGTGGGACCGGCGGTCTGAATACCTTGGCCGGGCCTTCGACCGGCGCGACCTTCACGATCGCTGCCCTCGATGCCGGGACGATTAGGGAAACCGGCTCGGCTTTCACCACGACGTTCAGTAACGTGGGTAGTTTGCAGGGCGCGGACAACGTGTCCGACACGTTCATCGTCGATCCAGCGGGGGCCCTGACGACCGGCCTCGATGGCGGGGCCGACAGCAATGACACCCTGCGCCTTCTTGGCACCGTGGTCACGGCCACCTATGTGGCAACCGGCCCGCAGAGCGGGCGCTACGATCTCGACGGGCGCCGCGTTGTGTTCTCAGGCATCGAGACGATTGAGGACAATGTCGTCGCGCAGAACCGTGTCGTCACGGGCACCGACGGCGCTGATGCCATTACCATCAGCCAGTCCGGCACAAACATTACCGTCTCCTCGCCGACATTCCATTCGATAACCTTCCAACGGCCGAGCCTGTCGCTGACCGTCGAGGGCGGTGGCGGCCAAGATTCGATCGCCGTGATCAGCAACCTCGCGCTGCCGGCAGCCGCCCTCAAGCTTTCGAGCGAAGCCGTCACAGTTATCGGCGAGACAATCGATACGACGGGTGCCACCCGCGGCACGATCACGTTCGACAGTCTCGGCCTCGTCACCACCGCATTAGGTACCGTCAACGACGTCGCCAGCGGCTCCGCATCCGCGACGGCAGCGCTCATTACAGTGACAAATTCAACGCTTCAGGCAGGGGGCACCATCAGCTTGACGGCCGCTGCGAAGTTCGCAGGCGGGCTCAAGGCACCGGCTGTTGCAGCCCTCGGCCTTGTCGAGATTGCGACCATCCTGATCGGCGGCTCCGCGTTTGGCGCGAACGGTCTCGTCAATATTGCTGCGACGACCGACGCCGATGTGACCGTCTTGGCGACGGGCAGCAGCGGTGGCGCCGATGCCGCCATCGCGACGACGTTCCTCGACCTGACCGCGTCCGTCTCACTGACTGGTTCGACCATACAGTCGACCGACTCGATCTCCTTGCTGTCGGGCAGCAAGGTCCGATCGACGACGACGGCCGACGCTACTGGCGCAACCTCTGGCGGCGCTGCCGCCAACACGGTCGGCTTGATCCATGATACGGTCACGCTGGCAGGCGTATCAGGCCTCACAGCCGGCGCTTTGCCCAGCGCGACTGTCAATATCACCACTGCCTCGGATGTAAATGTCGCGACCAAGGCGCTTGCGTCGGCCGGCGGCGTCTCCGGACCGACGCCGCGCACGGCGCTTCTGCTCGGGAACGCCAACGCCGCCACGACGGAGGGCCCGATCACAGCCGCCGCTGCGGTCGCCACCAACGCGATTACGGGCTCCCACACGGTTGATCTCGGCGGCACGGCAACCGTGGTTGCTCCCGGCGGCCTCACGCTCGCGAGTACGGACACGCACGTCGTCACTGCCGATGCGGATTCGGGCGCTACGAGCACCCAGAGTGGCATCGCGGCCAGCGTTGCCATTAACTCCGTTGACGAAACGAGCAAGGCGATTGTCACAGGGGCGCTGACCGTCACGAGCACCCAGGTCTCGATCCAAGCCACTGAGAATTCGACCGTCACGGCAACCGCGGTGTCCGGAGTGGGTTCGGCGACCCACACGGGACTCGCCGGAGCGCTCGCTATCAACTCCGTGAGTGCAAAGCCGACCGCCTCCATCGGCCCTAGTGCCCAGCTTACCCTCAACGGCGCCCGCCTCGTCGTCTCTGCGAACGTCACGAGCCTGTCCGAGGCTGACAGCAGTGCGTCTGTCGGTGACGGTGGTGCCGCGGTCGGCGTCGGTCCGTCGATCGCCTTGAATTTCAACCACAATGATCTTGTGGTCTCGGTCGAAGGTCAGATCACGGGCGCAAGCCAGGTCACCCTGAGCGGCTCGGGCCAGGGTAGTCTCATCACTTCGGCGAGCGCTGGCTCCGCCGGCGGCACAGCCGTGACGCCGGTCCTGGCGTTGTCTTCCTCGGACAACGACAGCACAGTCCTGCTCAAGGCTGGCACCGCTCTTACGACGACCGGCCGTGTACTCGTCGATGTGGATCGCACGCAGACGACGACTACAACAGCCGATGCGAGCGTCAACGCGGCCACCGCCGGGCTCGGCGCTGCGCTTGCGCTCTCGTTCGGATTCCAGGACACGCTCGCCCGCATCGAACGCGATGTGACCGCGGCCTCTGCAACGGTCTCGAGCCGTTTCCGCTCCGATGAAACGACCAATGCTTTGGCCGGCACGCGTGGGGTCGATCGCAATAACAGCCGCGGGAATGCGTTCGGCCAGCTCGCGCACGAAATTTCCTTTGTTAACGCCCGCACCGGTCAGACCGCCGGCCAGCCCGACACCCAGACCTCGGCCGGCGAATTCGGTCTTTCCGCTGCTCTTGCCTTTAACAGTCAAAATGGCAGCGTCGGCGCCGGTATCGCGTCCGGTATCACCGTGCGCAGTCTGACGGACGGAGTCACAGTCGAAAGCCTGAGCGACTTCGATGCCTCGGCGATTGCAGATGCCGGCAAGGTTGGCGACGATGGACCGACGGTGGGCATTGGCGCCGCGCTTGCGATCAATTCGCTGTCAGTTGCGACGACGGCCGAGGTTGACGGCACGGTAAGCGCGACGCAGGGCGTGACGGTGCGCACGGGTCAGGCGACGGATGTGTCCTCGCCAGGCGTTGATACGATCTTTGCGAAAGCGATTTCGGGTGCGGGCGGCACAGTAGGGGCCTCAGGTTCGCTCGGCCTCAACGTGCTGGATCTGAGCTCGAAGGCACTCGTTGCCGGCAGTGCCAATGTGACGAGCGGCACGCAAGCCTTGAGCGTGACTGCTGCCGAGAAGACCGACACGACGACGATCGCGACGGCGGACGCGAGTGGCTCCAGCGTCGGCATTGGTGCGGGCGTTGCGCTGACGATTGCAAGCAACGATGTGACGGCGCGCATCGACGGTGGCGCTGCGATTACCACCGGTACTGGCGGGCTCAACGTGTCGGCCACCGGCGATCACG
>Ga0306924_10006359_pt1 | contig 11768 bp, 10 predicted proteins | sample sta12Can44000111_FD_203756 | JGI IMG/M metagenome (GOLD analysis project Ga0306924, IMG submission 203756) | Lab enrichment of tropical soil microbial communities from Luquillo Experimental Forest, Puerto Rico - statanox.12C.anox.44.000.111 (v2)... | ecosystem: Environmental > Terrestrial >...
GAGCGCGGTTTCGTAGTCCTTGAACTCGATCACGATATTGCGGTCGCGCGCCTTGCCCTCCACCGCCTCGAAGGTGCCGCCGCGCACCCGGAATTTCGCGTCGTATTTGCGGAGCACCGCCGCGAGGGCGGGGCCGTAGGCTTTAGTGTATTCGGGTTTGATCACATCGATGCGCCCGATCCAATACCCGTTCGGCATGTTGTCCTCCTCATCTTTGCATTCTCAAATCAAAAGGGGCCACTGGGGGTTAAATTGCTCTGCGGTGCCGATTGTTCCGTCGGGTTGACGACACCGTTGGGCTTGAGGTAGTGGCGCGGCGGGGCCAAGGCTAATCGAGCGTCGAGGTCCGTTCAGGGTCATAAGCGGACATTCTCGGAGGTTTGCGCGATGTCCGCTATTCCCCCGAAAGCGGACATCGGCCACTGCGCCGGGATCACTTCACCGGCAGATCAAACTCATAGATCGAAATCGTGATTTGCTTCATCTGATCCCTCGCCTGGATACTGCCGGAGCGGCGGCGCTATCCTCGATTACGACCGCTGCCATCCGGGAAGGTGTTGACCGCCGAGCCAAGACACCGTTTCAGGCCAAGAACTTTGTGCAGACTATGCGCCAGTTCTTTCAGTGGCTCGAGGAAAGCGAAATCATCAGCGCCAACCCCTGCGACGGCGTGAAGGTGAAGAAGCCCAAGACACGCGGTTTCCCTGAATGGACCGTTGAAGAAATACTACAATATGAACAGCGTTGGCCAATCGGCACCCGAGAGCGGGTGATGCTGGATGTATATTGTTATACTGGCCTTCGGCGTGGTGATGCCGCGACCGTTGGCAAGCAACACGTCCGCAATGGTGTTATCTCGATACAGACTGAAAAGACCGGCGAATGGGTTCATATCCCGATGCTGGATGTATTGAAGCGCACCCTTGATGCCGGTCCTACCGGCGACCTTGCCTTTATCTGCACCGCGCAAGGCAAGCCCTATGTCAAAGAGGCGCTTGGCAACGCCTTCAAGGATGCATGTAGAGCCGCAGGTATCCTGGATAAATCCGCACATGGGTTGCGCAAGGCAGCCGCAACCCGCGCGGCAGACAATGGCGCGACCGCACATGAGTTGATGGCTATCTTCGGCTGGAAAGATATTAAAGAGGCCGAGATTTATACTCGCGCCGCCAATCGCAAACGGCTGGCTGCAAAAGCCATCAGCAAGCTCGAACAGTGAACAAACGCTGTGCCAACCTTTGCGCCCACCTGTGCCAACCGCCACAAAAATCAATGGGTTGCGAGGCGAATGGTGCGCTCGGAGGGACTCGAACCCCCACGATGTTACTCACTGCCACCTCAAGGCAGCGCGTCTACCAGTTCCGCCACGAGCGCAAATGTCGGCCGGCCAAGGGTTGGAGCCGGGTCAACGGCGCCGATGTAACAAATCGACCTTGGGGGGACAAGGCCCGGCGCGTCACCGAATCCGGGGTTTTTGCGGTGGGTTTCTTGCCGGCCCTTAGCGCCTTTTCGGTTCTGATAGAATCAGAACCGAGGCTCTAATCTCATGTTTTGACGCGTTTTCTTCACGCGAACCGTACGCTTCGCTCGAAAACGCTATGGCCCGTTAGCGGCTGTCCGGCGATTTCGGCAACATCCGCTTGACCTCGACCGCGATGCGGTTGCGGTCGACCAGCACGACGCCGCTGGCGATCGGCAGATTGTTGGCCAGCACCTTGACCTCATCGGTCTCGGTGGCGTCCAATTCGATGATGGCGCCGCGGGACAACCGGATGACCTGATGGATGGGCATCGTCGTGGTCCCGAGGACCACCGTGAGATCGACGGTTACTTTATCGAGGGTTGGCACTTCCACACCGCCGAAGGGGGACTAAATTCTGCGTCAGAGATCACCACGTTATGGTTATCCAATGGTTAACGACCGGCAGAACCTCGACCTCACCTCGTTTGCCGGCGCAACCTGCGGTGCCGTGGAGTGGCGGATTTCGGAAGCGCCGGTCGACTACCTTGAGGCGGTCGCGGCCATGGAGGCGCGCGCTGCTGCGATCGCGGCGGGAGAAGCCGGCGAAATCGTCTGGCTGCTGGAACATCCCCCGCTCTACACCTCAGGCACTTCGGGCAGGCCGGCAGACATGAAGGAGGCCCGCTTCCCCCTCTTTGCGACGGGGCGCGGCGGACAACTCACCTATCACGGCCCCGGCCAGCGGGTCGCTTATGTCATGCTCGATTTGAAGCGGCGACGGCCCGACGTCCGCGCTTACGTCGCAGCACTCGAGGAATGGATCATCCGCACGCTTGCCCGCTTCAACGTGCGCGGCGAGCGGCGCGAGGATCGCGTCGGCGTCTGGGTCAGGCGGCCGGACAAGGGCGCCGGCTTCGAGGACAAGATCGCCGCGATCGGCGTACGCCTCAAGCGCTGGGTCTCGTTGCACGGCATCGCCATCAATGTCGAACCGGACCTGACGCATTTTTCCGCGATCGTGCCGTGCGGTGTGGCCGACCCCCGCTTTGCGGTGACCAGCCTGGTCGATCTCGGTCATCCCATCAGCATGGCTGAAGTCGACATCGCACTGCGCTCTGCGTTCGAGGAGGTGTTCGGTTCGGAGACTTTTCGGTTCCGATAGAATCAGAATCGAGGCTCCTTGATTTTGACGCGTTTTCTTCACGCGAACCGCCATGCGCTTCGCTCGAAGACGCTATCGGCTTCAGACCGTCGGCAGCACAGAAAACGCCTCGCCTCCCCGCCTGAGCTCGAGTTCCTCCGGTCCCGCCAATTCCCTGAGCACGGCTTCGACATGGGCTCCCGGCGGGCCATGCCGGCATAGCGCGACCATTTCGGCGACGATGTGCGGCCGTCCCGCAAACAAGGCCTCGACACTGCCATCGCGGCGGTTGCGCACCCAGCCATCCAGTCCGCTCGCGAGCGCCTGGTATTCGACCCAGGCACGGTAGCCGACGCCCTGGACGCGGCCGCGAATGCTCACGCGAATGATCGCGCGGTGCTCGCTCATGTCCGGAGCCCGAGAAATGCTGCAAGCCGCGCGCGAGTTTCCGCCTCGCGCGTGAGACGGTTGGTCAACTCAGATGAGGCCAAGCCCTTCAATTGCTTCGGCGATGTTCCCTCGCGCAACGCTTTGAGCGTCTCGTAGACCGCTTGCGTCGCGGCTGCGAACGGCGCGTGTCCCTGCAACGCAATCCGCACGCGCTTGTCGGCGAGATAGTCGAGATCGTTCATCTCCTCTGGCACGCCGCCGAGCACGATCGGTAGCCGTGTTGCCACCGAAATCGCTTCCAGCTCGGCGCGTGTCTTGATGCCCGTCAAGAACAGGGCGTCGACGCCGGTTGCCTCATAGGCCCGCGCGCGCTCGATCGCGTCGCCAAGCGAGGTGATCGAGCTCGCTCCAGTGCGCGCCATGATCACGAGCGACGGATCGCCACGGCCATCCAGCGCGGCCTTCATCTTGCCCGCGCCCTCTTCCAGCGAAATGAGCTGAGCTTTCGGTTCGCCGAACGCCTGCGGCAGCAGCGTGTCCTCGATGGTGAGGCCACCTGCTCCTGCCGTCTCCAGCTCCTGCACGGTCCGGCGGACATTGAGCGCATTGCCGTAGCCGTGGTCGGCATCCACCAGCACGGGCAGCGCGGCCGCACGCGACATCCGTCGCATCTGCTCGGCGAGCTCGGTCAACGTGATGAGCGCGATATCGGGATCGCCGAGCACCGCCAGCGATGCGACGGACCCGCCGAACATGCCGGCCTCGAAGCCGAGGTCTTCGGCGATCCGGATCGAGATCGCGTCATAGACCGAACCGGGGCGAATGCATCGCCCTCCCGACAGGATTGAACGCAAGGCTTCGCGGCGTCTACGGAAGGTCATGGCGTGGCTCAGGCAAATTCCATGATCAAGGCGTCGACTGCGAGCGTCGCGCCGGGGGCGGTGTGAATCTTTCTGACCGTGCCGTCGCGCTCGGCCCGCAGCACGTTTTGCATCTTCATCGCTTCGACCACGGCAAGCGTTTCACCAGCTTTGACCTCCTGGCCTTCGGCGACCGCGATCGAGACGACGAGTCCGGGCATCGGGCAGAGCAGCCGTTTTCCGGTATCGGCCGCGGTCACGATCGGCATTATTCGCGCCGAGGTCGCTTCCGCCTCCGTGAAAACATAGACCGGCACTTCAACGCCCTGATGCGCAAGGCGCACGCCATTGGCGATCGGTCGCGCCTGAACGGCGATGAGCACGCCGTCGATGGTACCCTGCCAGACCGGATCGCCGGGCTTCCAGGTCGACACCAAATGGAGAGGACGGCCCGGCTTGCCGTCGGCCGCAACGAACCGCACCGCGATGGCGCCCTGTTCGCGGGCGATATCGAGGGTGATTTCCTCGTGGCCCAACCACACTGCGCGGCGGCCCTCGCGCTTCACCGGCCGTCCGATCATCTGGCCGGAAATCAGCCTTTTGCGTTCACCAAGCACATGATCGATCGCAGCACCGACGGCAGCGATCCTTCGCGCTGTCTCTCCCTCGGGGACGCGGGCGGAAAAACCCCTTGGGAACTCTTCGGCGATGAAGCCCGTGGAAAGCCGTCCCTCCCGCCAGCGCGGATGATTCATCAAGGCGGACAGAAACGGGATGTTGTGCCTGATGCCGTCCACATAGAACGCGTCAAGTGCTGTCGATTGGGCCTCGATCGCCGCGTCGCGACTGGGTGCGTGAGTGACGAGCTTTGCAATCATCGGATCGTAGAAGATCGAGATCTCGCCGCCTTCCTGCACGCCGGTATCGTTGCGCACGGTGATGCCGCCTGCGCTACTTTCGGCAGGTGGACGGTACTTCACCAGGCGCCCGATCGAGGGCAGGAAATTGCGGAAGGGGTCTTCCGCATAGAGGCGCGATTCCACAGCCCATCCCTTCAGCGCGATATCCTTTTGCGCAAGCTTCAGCTTCTCGCCGGCCGCAACACGGATCATCTGCTCGACGAGATCGATCCCGGTGACGAGCTCGGTCACGGGATGCTCGACCTGCAGGCGCGTGTTCATCTCCAGGAAGTAAAAGCTTTTGTCCTGTCCGGCGACGAACTCGACGGTCCCCGCCGAATCGTACTTGACCGCCTTCGCCAGCGCCACCGCCTGCTGTCCCATCTTGCGGCGGGTCGTCTCGTCGAGCAGCGGTGAGGGCGCTTCCTCGATCACCTTCTGATTGCGGCGCTGAATCGAGCATTCACGCTCGCCGAGATAGATGATGTTGCCGTGCTTGTCGCCCAGCACCTGGATTTCGACGTGGCGGGGATCAACGATGAATTTCTCGATAAAGACACGGTCATCCCCGAAGGAGGATTTGGCTTCCGCCTTGGCGAGCGTAAAACCCTCGGCGACCTCGGCCTTTGAGTTGGCGATGCGCATGCCCTTGCCGCCGCCACCAGCCGAGGCCTTGATCATCACGGGATAGCCGATGCCATCCGCGATCTTCACGGCGTGTTTTTCGTCCTGGATCACGCCGAGGTACCCCGGGACGGTCGATACGTCAGCCTTGGCAGCCGCTTTCTTGGATTCGATCTTGTCCCCCATCGCAGCGATCGCATCCGGATTGGGGCCGATGAAGACGATGCCGGCCTTTTGCAGCGCGCGCGGAAAGGCCTCGCGTTCGGACAGAAATCCGTAGCCGGGATGCACCGCCTCCGCGTTGGTCCTGCGGCAGGCTTCCACGATCCTGTCGATCAGAAGATAGCTTTCGGCGGCGGCCGGCGGCCCGATCAGTACTGCCTCATCGGCCATCTCGACATGGAGCGCGTCGCGGTCGGCCTCGGAATACACGGCTACCGTGGCAATTCCCATCCGGCGGGCGGTCTTGATGATGCGACAGGCGATCTCGCCGCGATTTGCGATCAGGACTTTTTTGAACATCTCTTTGACTGGCGGACTCTGGGCGGGTTCCTCTTCCGCAATCTGGCACGCGAAAGCGGACGTAACAATTCCGTCGTACAGCAAAAACGGATCGAGGCAATGGCCGATCTTCCGCAAAGCGGCCCCGCACGGAGAGAATCCGACCGGGCGCCGGCGCCGCCCGTGCGGAGGGGCGTCATCAGGCCTGCCCTGATCTTGCCGGATGACGCGTCGGCGCGGTCATGCTTTCCAGCTTGAGCAGCTCGTCCAGCTGTTGGGGGGTCAGCAGTCCCTCCTCCAGGACGATGTCGGCGACCCGCCGCTTTTCGTTCAGCGCGCGCTTTGCGACACGTGAAGAGGCCTCATAACCAAGCGTCGGGGTGAGCGCGGTGACAAGCCCGATGGAATCCTCCACCAGCGCCCGGCAGCGCTCGCGATCGGCTTCGATGCCGTTGACGCAGCGGGTGGTCAGCGTTGTGATCGCAGCCGACAACTGACGCAACGAGGCGAGCAGACAATAGCCGATGGTCGGCTCGAACGCATTGAGCTGAAGCTGCCCGCCCTCGGCGCACATGGTCACGGTCAGATCGTGCCCGATCACGATGAAGGCCACCTGGTTGACCACCTCGGGGATCACCGGATTGACCTTGCCCGGCATGATCGACGAACCCGCCTGAACTGCGGGCAGGCGAATCTCGCCAAAGCCCGCGCGCGGGCCGCTCGAGAGCAGCCGCAGGTCGTTGCAGATTTTCGAGAGCTTGACGGCGACCCGCTTCAGCACGCCCGAGAACAGCACGAACGCCCCCATGTCGGAGGTCGCCTCGATCAAGTTCGAGGCGGGCACCAAGGGCTGCTTGGAAATGCGCGCCAGTTCCTCGATTGCCAGCGCGGCATAGCGCGGATCGGCCGTGATGCCGGTGCCGATCGCCGTCGCCCCGAGATTGACCTCGCGGAACAGTGCCGCCACCTCCCGGATCCGCGATACGTCTTCCTTGATAGTAACGAAGAAGGCATCGAATTCCTGACCGAGCGTCATCGGTACGGCGTCCTGCAACTGCGTCCGGCCGATTTTCAGCACGTCGCTGAACTCAACCGCTTTCGCCTTGAAGGCGTAGGCAAGTTCGTCGAGCGCGGCAATCAGCGGCTCGGCCGCGAAGATCACGGCAAGCCGCAACGCAGTCGGATAGGCATCGTTGGTCGACTGCGACATGTTGACGTCGTCGTTCGGATGCAGCGCCGCGTAGTCGCCCTTCGCCTTTCCCATGCACTCGAGCCCGACATTGGCCACGACCTCGTTTGCGTTCATGTTGGTGGAGGTGCCCGCGCCACCCTGCACGGCATCGACCACGAATTGATCGTGATGTTTTCCCTCGTTGCCGATGACGGCACAGGCGCGCTCGATGGCGTCCGCCTTGTTCGGCGCAAGATAGCCCAACCGCCGATTGGCCCGCGCGGCCGCCTGCTTGACGTAAACCAGCGCCCGCACGAAGTCGGGGAAATGACCGACAGGCACGCCGGTGATCGGAAAATTCTCCACCGCGCGCATGGTATGGACGCCCCAATAGGCCGATGATGGGATGTCGCGCTCACCTAGCAGATCGTGTTCGCGGCGCGTCGTGACGCGCGACAGCTCGATCGTCTGTGTTGTGGCAACCTGCACGCTGTCTGGGCGTGTGTCACTGGGAGGCGCTGCGGCGGCGGAAGTTTCTGCGCTCACGGGACGACCCTTTCGGTGGGTTTGCTGTGTCACATCCGCGGAATGATGAACCCGCGATCCAGGCCGTTCAAGCGGCTAGTGTCCCGAATCCGAAGTTCGTATCATTGTGCGGCGGGCTCCTCTGCGAACTTCGGATTCGAAAGGACACTAGAAATCTATGATTCTAGTGTGGTTTTGGTTCGGAAGTTCTCTTGACGGACTCGCAGCAAAATGAAGAGAACTTCCGAACCACCACACTAGTGGAGCGGATTTGACGTTCGCTACCCACCTGCCACGAGTGCCTCAGGCGAACGTCAAATCCAAAGCTCCACTAGCAACAATAATTTCCTAGTGGTCCTCTGATTCTAACATTCGCAAAAGCGGCTCCCCAGATGGGTAGCGAATGTTAGAATCGGACCACTAGCATCATCCGGAATAAGCGTGAAACCGTCCGCGCACATAGGCATGCGAAACCGCTTTCATCAGTTCGCCGACCTCGGCTTCAAGAAAATCATTCGCCAGGATCAGCGCGCGAATGGCGGCACGCATATCGCCGTCGCAGGCGGCGATTGCCTGGTCGACCGCCGCCTCCAGCGCCTCGCCATTCGTCAGATCAGGTTTCGCGATGGCAGACACGGATTGTCTCTCCCGCTTGCCGGCCGCAATGTTCTCCTTTTGTTCTCGTCAAGTCAATGGCCGGCCATGATGGGGAGCTGTTGACTTTGGTGGAAAAACCAAAGCAAGCCTCACTGGCTCCTGAAGGCATGAGCAAGGCTGATGGCGTCTAGCCATCGCGTTACAAAACCGTCGCACTGCCAAACTACACAGACGCAAACCCAAAAACTTCGTGCAAAAAAGAGGCGTTGCCTCTGGGAGACCGATCATGCGCATCGCAGCGATGCTGTTATCTGCAAGCATGTTCACTTTGACGGCAGGCGCCGCTTCTGCAGAAAACGCCACCCCGCATAACCTGATTCTGTTTGTTCCCGACGGTTTGCGCGCGCTGATGGTGAAGCCCGATACCGCGCCGGCGATGGCCGAGGTCCGTGACAAGGGCGTCAACTTCAAGAACCCGCATTCGCTGTTCCCGACCTTTACGACCGCCAACGCCTCAGCCATGGCGACCGGACACCACCTGGGCGACACCGGCGACTTCAGCAACACGATCTACACCGGCTTTTCTTCGCTACCAGCTGGCGACACGGTCGTCCCCTTCCTTGAGAACGACGCGGTGCTCGGCGACGTCGACGAGCATTTCAAGGGCGACTACCTGAACGAGGAGACAATCCTTAAACTGGCTCGGACCCAAGGCCTGTCGACCGCAGCGATCGGCAAGGTCGGCCCGATCCTGATTTTCGATCACACCGACCGCGCCAACAAGGAAGGTGCTGTTCATTCGATTGTGGTCGACGATGCAACCGGTGCCAAGAATGGTGTGCCGCTGTCGGATGAAATGAAGGAAGCGATGGCCAAGGCCGGTCTTTCGCCGACAGCCCCTTCGCGAGGCGACAACGGCAATGTCGGCGACGCCAAGACGCCCGGCACCACCGCCGCCAACACTGCCCAGCAGGCCTATTTTACCGATGTCGCCACCAAAGTGGTGCTGCCCATGTTCAAGGCACGCAACAAGCCGTTCGTGCTTGTGCTGTGGTCGCGCGATCCGGACGGCAGCCAACACAATCAAGGCGACAGCCTGAACACCATCACGCCGGGCATCAACGGACCGACCTCGCTCGCCGGCATCAGAAACGCCGACGACAATCTGGCGCAATTGCGTAAAGCGCTTGACGAGCTTGGCCTGTCCTCGACCACCGACATCATCATCGCCGCCGATCACGGCTTTTCGACGATCTCGAAGGAGAGCAAGACGAGCCCATCGGCGAAAGTCGATTACGCCGATACACCAAAGGGTTTCCTGCCGATGGGGTTTCTCGCGCTTGATCTGGCCAAGGTGCTCGAGCTACCGCTGTTCGACCCCAACGACAAGAATGCACGCGTAGCCGAGGGCACGCATCCCAAGGCCGGCAACGGTGTGCTCGGTAACGACGCCGCCAAGCCCGATGTCGTGGTGGCCACCAATGGCGGTTCGGACCTGATCTACCTGCCGAACAAGGACAAGAGCCTCGCCCGGCGTACCATCAACGCGCTGCTCGAGCAGGACTACGTGAGCGGGCTGTTTGTCGACGATGCATTTGGCAGGTTTCCGGGCACGCTGCCGATGTCGCAGATCAATCTGAAGGGCCAGGCGGTGACGCCCCAGCCCTCGATCGTCGTCAATTTCCGCTCCTTTGTCGACGGCTGCGGAGAGCCGACCAACTGCTCCGTCGAGGTTGCCGATACCGTCTTGCGCCAAGGTCAGGGCATGCATGGCAGTTTCGGCCGCGGTGACACCATGAATTTCATGGCCGCGATCGGGCCCGACTTCAAATCGGGCTACAGCGATGCCCTGCCCGTCAGCAACGCCGACGTTGGCGCGACCGCGGCGAGGATCCTCGGGCTCCGGCCGAGGCCGAACGGCGACCTGGTCGGACGCGTCATAACGGAAGCCATGCCGAATGGCGCCACGCCGAGGGTGGTTTCCGTCGTGGTCAAGTCGGGCCCGGCGGCAAACGGCCTGCGCACCGTGCTGAACTTCCAACGTGTCGGCACGCAGCGCTACTTCGACGTCGCGGGCTTTCCAGGACGGAGCGTCGGTCTGGAGGCCGAAGCTGGCAAGCAAAAGACGGCGGGGAAATAGCCCCGCCGCCGGCTTCCAAGGGCTCAGATCAATCCGATATCGAGCAGGGTCGGCAATTGCTGCGCCAACGGCAGGGCGGCGGCACCGACGAGGGTTACGACCATCGCCATCAGTTTGCGGTTGCTGCGATGCCTGCCGCGCATCTGGCTTGCGATCCACTCAAGCACCTCGGTTTTGACGCGAGCTGCGTGGACGGACGCCCAACTCTCGATTTCAGTGTCGGGTGACAGCGCTACCGTGCGCGGCGGCACGCGCAGGCCGGAGGCCGCGGCCGCGTGATGGGCGAGCGCTTTGGCCAGCAGATCGTCAAACCGGCCGTCATCGCTGCGTTCGGTCGCAGCATCATCTATTTCAAATAGCGCTTCGACCTCGGCCCTGCTGATTGGCTGGTGCTCGACCGCGCTCGCGGTCAGGATGCGCGCGCACAAGACGACATCGGCGGCGTCCAGGCAACGGGAGAAGTGCACACGCCCCTTGGTCGTGGGGCCTTCGCCGGTGATCACTCCATCGCGCACAACAGTCAGCGCAGAGGCAGCGGTGTCGCGGCAAGTGGGTTCGAGAGCGTCAAATGCTTCGACGGACTTGGGGCTCGGGGCGGACATAGTTTCACTTCTCAGTTTCTTGTTCTGGCTTCACCATTTCCCCGGGGAGTGAACGAGCGGTTAATGATTCAAGACCTGCGGCATGAGATTTTTAAATGGTTGCTGGTTGGTCGCTTCCATTCCCGGGAGGGTTCGGGGAACTGACCGGGGGGCGCGTGTTGAGGACCATAAGCGGCAATATCTGGGCAGGCCGGGGCAATACCTTCGCCGTGGTCTTTTCGCGGCGGCTACACCGATCAAAATGTGGTGCTAGAGGTCTCCTGCTCGGGAGAATGGCTTGCTCTTTTTGTCGGCATCGTTCACTAAATGGGGCCACGCTCCTATATATTGCTCGGCAAATTCACCTGTAACTTGAATAACATGAGGCTGTCACATGGCACTTCCAATAGGCGCTGTGGCCCCGGACTTCGAGGCCGAAACCACTGAAGGTAAAATCAAGTTCCACGACTGGATCGGCAACAGCTGGGCGATGCTCTTTTCGCATCCCAAGGATTTCACGCCGGTCTGCACGACCGAACTGGGGTTGCTGGCCAAGATAAAGCCGGAATTCGACAAGCGCGGGGTCAAGTTGATCGGTATTTCCGTCGACCCGGTCGATCGGCATTCGAAATGGGCCGAGGATATCAAGGAGACCCAGGGCGCCGCACCGAATTACCCGATGATCGGAGACACCGACTACAACGTCTCAAAGCTCTATGAGATGTTGCCGGCGGCCACCTCCGGCGATCCGCTCAAGCGCACTCCCGCCGACAACCAGACCGTCCGCAACGTTTTCGTCATCGGCCCCGACAAGAAGATCAAGCTGGTGCTGGTCTATCCGATGACCACCGGCCGCAGTTTCCAGGAAATCCTTCGC
>Ga0306924_10006360_pt1 | contig 11767 bp, 12 predicted proteins | sample sta12Can44000111_FD_203756 | JGI IMG/M metagenome (GOLD analysis project Ga0306924, IMG submission 203756) | Lab enrichment of tropical soil microbial communities from Luquillo Experimental Forest, Puerto Rico - statanox.12C.anox.44.000.111 (v2)... | ecosystem: Environmental > Terrestrial >...
TGGACGTGGCGCCCGTCGTTGCCGCCTGCGTGCTCGGGCGCGTTCAACAGCCAGCCTGACCCTGGCCTTCGCCCTCCGGTGCGAGGTCCTGAGCGCGTCACGGCGCGCGCGAGAACGCGGGACCCCGGAAGCGGATAAGACCTAAGGGATCACGTAAGCGGGCGACCTGTAACTTTACGGCGTCAACTCTCCACGGACCCCGGAACGGCCGACGACGCGCGCCTGGTGCGTCGCAACGCCCGCGCGAGCGGTCTCGTCGCGATCGCGCTCGCCTTCATCGCGGCGCTTGCCTAGGCGTCGGCGTCGCGCTCCAGAGAGAGGGAGGCCAGCGACCACTCACGCGGTCGCGAACTCGCCGTGGCGCCGCACGGCCCCGGCGGCCGTGGCCGTGGCGCCGCGCGAGACAACCAGCCGCGCCGGTGAGAGCGCCCACGCCACCGTCAGGCCGCGCCCCACGAGCCGCAGCTCGTCACCGGGACCGAGCACGTAGTCCTCGGGATCTCCCTCGCGCGTTACCATCACGCAGCCCGCTGATACGCCGAGGGCCAGCTCCCCCCGGCCTTGGCGCACCCGCAGCGTCGCGTCCCGCGCCAGCTCGTGCTCGCCGCCATCCGCCAGCCGAGACCGCCTCCACATCGCCGTCATCTTGCGTTCCCTTCCTTTCGGGCTCCGCCCGATCGCGAGGAAGATCCTGGCGTCGTCGCCACCGTTCAGCAATGCACGATCGCGCACGTCGAACGTGCATCGATGCACGGAGGTCGTCACAGTTGCCATGCTGCCCGGGACGACCTGCGGATCTTTCTGGCTGTGCACCGCGCCCGCAGCCACGCGGGGCGGGGCTGCGCGAGCGCTGCGGGGTGGCCTCCACAACCGTCGGCCGGCGGATCGCGGCGCTCGAGTCCGCCGTCGGCGCGCGCCTGTTCACCCGCGAGCCCGAGGGGCTCGCCGCCACCGCGGTGGCGCGCCCCTCCTGCCGAGCGACGAGCGCGTCGAAGCAGAAGTGCTCGAGGCGAAGCGCGGGCTGGCGGGCGCTGACGCCTGCCTCATTGGCCCGGTCCGCATCACCTGTGGCGACGGCTACGCCAAGCCTTGTCCAAGTGCATGCTTACGCCATTGAGCGGCGAGCGCGGACGCAATTCTGTCGCCGTTTCGTCACACCATGCGAGCATGGAGGCGGCCGTTATGAGCGCCGCTTGTTGGCGCGCAAAACGAGCTATCGCACGTGTGGCTAGGTGCCTCAATTGTCGTCGAGCAGGTTAACTAATCCCATCTGGCCAGCCCAAGAGACGCGGCGCGTCACACTTGATGACGATCAAGCACCATCCATACACCCGTACCGTGCCGGCGGCGGGTTTCGGCACGAATAGGAGCAGGTATGCGAGCGGTGATTCGTCTGGCAGTGTGCATCGTACTGGCGGCGTCCTCGACTGCAGCGTTAGCGCAAGGAAATGACGCGAGCTCTTCAGGAGACGATCAGCAGAACGTCAAAGACCAAGAAACGGGCGCGAAGACCAACGCCACAACGCCGAGCGGCGAGAAGAATGATGCGGATGTTGGCGCTGCCAGTGGCGAACCAACGCGCTCAGACGCGCGTGCTAAGGCGGACGCACGCACTCGGGAAGAGGCTGCGGCCCACGACTACGACCAGCAGGTCCGCCAGATGGAGATCTGGACGAGCCCCTAGGACCCACGACGCCTCAGCCGCGGGTCCTCTCCTGACCGATGTAGTTCCTGAAGTCGCCCTCGAAGACGTCCACCGTCACGCCCATGGTGTTGCGGAACGCTTCGGGAACTCTGCTCCATCATCGCGCGAGGAGCGGGCACGTGCGCTTCTGGCGTGCCGTTGCGTGAGGCACCGGAGGCATGGTCCGCACCGCGTCTTCCCTGTGGATGGGCTATATCTTGGGTGCGAAGAAACCGTCTTCCGAAGCAGAGGCGCTCGAGCGACCGTGACAAGTCGGGGCGGCGCGTGGCCGGCCAAACCTCGCCGCGCGGATCCGCCGTGCGCAGTCACCCGAGACTCTCCGGCAGCGCCGGACGAGCAGGGGCCCATCGTCTTGAATAGCCCTTTCAAAAACTTCGTTGACGGCAGCATGTCGCCACTGGGCGAGCTGTAACTTTACGGGCGTCAACTATCGACGGGATGGGAATGGCGTCGGTGAGGGGAGCGCCTCGCGGGCGCCCCCCTGCGGTCACTTACCTCGCTGCGGTGCCACTTCGAACTGACCGTGCCGTCGACGATCGAGCGGACACCGGACGTCCTCGAGCCCGGACCGGCCCTCCTCCCGTGGCCCGCGGATCGGCCTCGCCGCGCTTTCGATCGCGGGCGGCGCGGGGTCTCGGGGGGGCGCTCTAACCCTCTCTAGCGCGCCCGCATCAGGATCCGACGAAACTCCGGGCGCAGATCTGGTCACGAGAGGCCTTGCGGGCCGGCTCTCTGGCGTCTTTCGGCCGCGCCACCTGCCTGGGGAACCAAATTTCACTTTAGGCCAGCGACCCCCCACAAAATCGAACGGTGATGCGACCCCTGTTCGCTGAGCAGGAAGGCAGCGGAGCACTCTGCCCGCGCGCCCGCTAGCTCTTCCATCACCCGCCATCCCTTGTCGTCCTTCTGGCTGATCCCCTTGCTCCTCAGGAACGCGCGCACATCGTCGAGGTTCTTGAACGTCCCGTGAACCTCGTTTCTTGGGCTAGTGACCTTCCACGTCGACGTCATGACTCTCCTCGCGGCGTATGACGGTCGTCCAGCCGATCGGCTGACAGTCTACGCCGCGCACTGACATGGCGTTGCGCGGTGAATGCGAGCTCCGGCGGAGCCGCAACGTGCAGCGCGGAGATGTGCCTGCGCGAACGGGAACGCAGGCGGCTTCGCGAACTGCGCAGTAAGGCGAGCTAGAGGCAGGACAGCGTCAGTGGCCGAGTACGCTCGAACCATGGCCCGCCGCCGCCCGCTCACGCCACAGCAGCTCGCTGAGATCCAGGAGGCGGCGCGGCGCGGACCGGACGGGAAGCCGCTGCGCGGGACGATGCGCGGGATGATCGAGGGGACGGCCACGGCGCCGCGGCCGGTGGCGCCGCCTCGTCAGCCGCTCCCGCCCAAGGGCAAATGGCAGCGGTCAGAACCGGCCTCCTGGCGCCGCGCTGAGTGCGGCCGCGCCTTCTCGGGCGCGATGGTGCCGGCCTCGATCTGGCGGATGGTGGAGGCGATGAGGCGCCTGACATTTTCTGCACAGCGCAGGCGACGGGCAATGAAGCTGCTTCAGCCGTCGTCCGCCGAGCCCCGTACTCGTCGCCGGGCGACGGCCCCATGAAGCCCGCGAGCGCGCCCGCGAGCATCGCGGGCGATCAAAGCGGGCGGAACTCGTCTCACGGTTCGCGGCGGGTGCCCGCCAGGAATTCGTCCTCGTCCAGTCGGTTGTCGTGGTTCTTGTCCATCTTCTGGAACATCATCTCGTGGAACTTCATGTAGTCTTCTTTCGTCACATATCCCTTCTTGTCCGGGTCCATGGCGTGCATCAGGTCCATGGGCTTCATCTTCATGAGCATGCCGTAATTGGGCGGTACTTTGTCGAACGAGACGTCGCTGGCGTGGGCGTTGGGGACGGCCGTCATGACGGCGACGACGGCGGCCGCGAAGGCGGTCCGAGCGAGCGACATCGTGCGAGCAGTGGGTCTGGTCGTGAACATCGTGCTTCCTCCTTGCAGGTCGGGTGGCGGCTACGCCATCGAGTCTCGCGTCGGTCGACCTCGTTACAGAGGCGTCCCTGTCAACGGGTCAGCGCGATCGACTCGACGGCGTACACCCGACCTCCTCCGCGCTCCTGGACGAATGCGATCGCATGAGAAGCTCGAAGAAGTTGGAGGTGTTCCAGGGTCGCCCGCCCCGAGAACGCTCCTGTGGCGGTGCCGAGCACGTTCAGTGACTTGACGATGGCGACGTGCGTGAGCGTTCGCCCCGCGTTCTCGCCGCTGGTCACGTGAGACGTCGCGCGGTCCTCGACGAGCGCGAGCATCACGTCTGCCTCCAAGCCGGAGCGCCAATCTGCGGCGACATCGAGGATGACTTGCTCCGCCGAGCGTGAGGCGACGTGGATGGTGATCGAGCCCTCGCGCGACCTGCACGCGGCGACCGCGGCGCGGGCTCCCGCGGCGTCGCTGCCGAGTGTCTGGAAGCGGCCGCCTACGACGAGTTGCGGCGTATACGGGCCACTCAGCCGAAGGCGGCGCACATAGGCATCCTGCCGTTCAGAATGGATGCGCGCCGAGAAGCGGTCCTTCCACCCGAGGCCGTCCCAGTAATCGACGTGCTCACCGAGCGCGACGATGCGCGCCCCTGGGACAGGCTGCTCCTCGAGCAACCGCGCCAGAGCTGCGTCGGCGGGCGGGCACGATGAGCAACCTTCGGAAGTGAACAGCTCGACGAGCACGGGCACACGGTCGCCGCCAGTAGGTTCGAGGGAAGACCCGACCGTCGACACCATCAAGAGCATCGGGATGAGGGCCGCCATGTGATGGGCGTCTTGGTTCTGCCGTGTCCGTTACAGAACGTCCCAAACGGGCGTCATCAGCGGCCGCCTGTACCCCGTCACGCGCCAGTCGCCTCAGGCTGTCGGGATGCAGCCACAGATTTCCGAGAGCACCGAGCTCCTCCGCGATCGCGACGAGCAGCTCGGAGACTTCGTCACGCCGCGGGGGCGGCGCGCTCACTGACGTGCTCGGCGGGCGCGAGCCTGTCGTCGTTGAGGAGGACGAGTCCTGCCCGCTCGCGGGGCGCGTCCCTGGTGACGTGGAGCTGCTGAGCGGGGAAGTAGATCGTCCTGTAGTCGTGCTCGAGCTGCTCGGACGTAGGCCCCACCTGGTTGCGACGCAGGGCCCGCTCGAGCGCGGTCTTGAACGTGCAGTCGATCCAGATCGTCCGGTCGTAATTCGGGAGGAGCTCGCGCCTGAGCAGGAAGCTGCCCTCGAGCAGGACGACGTCGACATCGTTGAACCTGTAACTCTGCCGGCGCAGGAGTCCCGATCGTCCTCCGAGGGTGAGGGTTACGTCGATCCCGGTCGCGCCGGAGCGGCGTCACGACGTGGGAGAACATCGCGTCGAACTGAAAGGCTTTCTCGAAGAAGTGCCGGGCCGTGCACGGGCTGCCGAACCGCTGCGGGGGCGGGCTGAGCCAGTCGTCGGCGTGAACCAGGGCGGCGTGGATCCCTCGGCGCTCGAGCGCCCGATGGAGCAGGTTCGCGGTGTAACCCTTGCCCGAGCCGCTCAGCGCGACGAGGAGGCTGCCGCTGCTGCGGGCGCGGCGGCTCGCGAGCCTCTCGGCGATGATGGCGACGGCACCTGGCATGTGGAGCGCCATGTCGGACCTCACGCGGCGCGGCGGAGCCGGGGCTTGTGCCAGGCCTCGAGGTGCCCCGCCTCGAGCGTCGGGGCCACCTCACCCGCGAAAAAGCTCTCGGACTCGAGCCGCCCATGGACGCCTACGAGCCGCGCCGCCTCCCGCCGGTCGTAGAATCGGCCGACGTCATCGGTGAAGCCAGCCTCCCACTGGTCGAGGTCCTCGTCCTCGCCGCCAGGCAGGCGGGTGACGTCGTGGAAGCAGCCTGTGTTCACGATCGCCCCGCTCGCCAGATGCCTGAAGCTCGCCTGCCGCGGAAGTGCGCTCTGGGTCTCGGTGGCCATCGGTTCGTCCCCTCAATCTCGTTGCTTCCGAGGATCAGTGGGCGAACCGGGCGCGGCGTTACGGGTGCCGCGCCTCAGCCGAGCAGGATCGGCAGCAGTACGCCGGTGCCGAGCGCGAAGAGCCAGAGGCCAGGCGCAGGTGTCCCCTCCGGACGCCGCCGCTTCGCCTCGCGAGCCGCCACGCGCGGGTCGAGGAGCAGCCAGGCGGCATGGCGCTTCTCGAGCGCGAGGAACGACCCCGCCGTCACGGCGCCGAAGAGGAGTTGCCCGACGAGCGACGGCAGGAGCGCGCTCGCCGCGCCGACCGACCAGTCGAAGCCGCCGCGCAGGAGGATCGGCTCGACCGTGAGCGGATCGATGTACCAGCGGATGAGACCGAACAAGAGCCCCCAGAGGACCGCCGCACCGAAGCTGGGCGCCTCCCGGTGGAACAGGAGGCCGTAGCTCATCCCGAGCACGGTGGAGATTGCGAGGCCCGCTGCGAGGCCGAGGGTGGGCGAGTGACCGGTCCAGAGCACGGCCGGCGTCGAGCCGCTCGCGACGAGCACTAGGTCGAGGGCCAGCCCGCCCGCGAGGCTCGCCAGCGCCCCCCACTTCAGCGAGTGCAGGACGCTCACGCCGGGCCCTTCCGGCTCGCGATGGATCGGGTCCGAGCCGGTGAAGAACCCGACCCACAGCTTGTCGAACGTGCCGTAGACGAGCCCGGCGAGGAGGCCGTACACGACGTGGCCGACGAGGGAGCCGAACAGCGCCGCGCCGCGCTGCCAGGACCAGTCGAGGGGCTGACCTGCCCAGATCGGCATGATGGTGAGCGGGCCGACGAACCACCACAGGATCCCGTACGCCATCCCCCACCCCATGCTCGAACCGTAGCCGCGGAGGTCCCGCTGGAAGAGGACGCCCAGGCTCGCCCCGATCACGAACGCGAAGAAGAAGTGGAGGGTGACGCCGACCATGCGCGACTGGGAGCCGACGAGCCCCGCGATGAGAGGGAAGAAGCCGGCCTGCGCCATCCACTTCCCGAACGCCCATCCGCCGACGAGCCCGGCGAGCCCCCCGACCGCGAGCGCACGCGGCCAGCTGAACCGCGGCCGCGTCTCGTCGCGTCGCAGGACGCCCCACGTGCCGAGGGTGATGCCGAGCGGCGCCCCGAAGCAGACGACGTAGCCGACGAGCTGGGGAAAGCGGGCGCGGGCCGCGTCCAGCATGCCCATTCCCTGCCCGTCCGATGTGGCCGAAAACAGCCCGACGGGAACCGCGAGCCAGAGGACGAACGCCAAGCCGAGCCCCCAGATCAGGCCTGCACCCGGGGTCGTCGCGCGGGGACCCGCCAGCATCGCGAAGATCGCGCCGTAGGCGGCACCGAGCAGGAGGCTGGCGTCGAACGCGGAGACGAGCCCCCGCCCCACGGCGCTACCCAGCGCGCCGACCACGAGGCACAGGATGACGCCGCCGACACGGTGAGAGAGCTTCGACATGGCGGACCTCCTTCAAGCGGCGCGCGCGCCGTCGGACAGATCGATGGTCTGGACGATGTCGCGCGGGAAGAAGAGCTCGAGCGTCCAGTCGGAGAGGACGCGGACCTTCCGCTCGAGCCCGGGGAGCTTCGCGACGTAGATGGCGCGCCACATCATCCACGCCAGCAGGCCCGAGAAGCGGACGTGCCTGTGTGTGAGCGGGACGCGGAGCTCGGCGCAGGCGGTGTGGTGGCCGACGACGCACAGCGCGCCCAGCGCGTCGAAGTGGAATGGCCGCGGCCGGCCCCCGGTCAGCGCCGCATGGACGTTCTCGGCCAGCGTGCGCGCCTCGCGCAGCGCGAGCTGAGCGGTGGGCGGACACGGCTCCTTCGTGCGCGCGTCGACGACCGCGGCGCAGTCGCCCGCGGCCCACACCCCCGGGTGGCCCGGGACGGCGAGGTGGTCGTCGACGACCACGGCTCCGCGCTTCGAGCGCTCGAGCGCGAGCGCCTTCAGGAGCGGGTGCGGCGTGGAGCCGGCCGTCCAGACCAGCGTGCGTCCGCGGAGCTCCTCGCCGGACTTCAGGACGAACACGCCCGGACGCGCGTCCGCGACGCGCTCGCCGAGCCTGAACGTCACGCCGCGTGCCGTCATGCGCTCCAGTGCGTAGGCGGCGAGCCGGGGCGAGAGCTCGGGCAGGATGCGGTCGCCGGGGTGGACGAGGACGACCGCGGGCTCGTCCGGCCGGAGCGACGGATAGTCCGCGAGCATGCCGCGGGCGAAGTCGTTGAGGGCACCGGCGAGCTCGACGCCGGCGAATCCTCCGCCTGCGACGATGAACGTGAGCAGCTCGCGACGTCGCGCCGGGTCGCCCTCGATCTCGGCGCGCTCGAACGCGTCGATGACTTGGTTCCGGATCCGCATCGCCTCGCGCAGCGTCTTGAAGCCGAGCGTGTGGCGGGCGACGTTCTCGAGACCGAGGTGGTTCGTGACCGAGCCGAGCGCGAGGACGAGGTGATCGAACTCGAGCGTGACCGGCGGGTCCGATGCCACGACGACGTGCCTCGCGGCGAGGTCGACGCTGCGCACGGCGCCGCGGACGACGCGCGTCCGTCGCAGTCCGGTCCGGATGGGGCACGAGATGTGCGTTGGCTCGAGGCTCGAGCCCGCTACCTCGGCGAGCATCGGCGTGAAGAGGAGCGCGTTCGTGTCGGAGACGAGCGTGATCGCGACCGAGCGGTCGGCGCCGAAGAGGCGCTCGAGCCGCTCCGCGATGGTCACGCCCGCGAAGCCGCCGCCCAGGATGACGATGCGGCGCTCGAGGAGTTTGGGTGGAGGCGCCGGGACGGGCTCGGGTCCGAGCCAGCGGTCGGCCGCGTCGGAGAGGGCCTGCGACGCGAGGCCCAGCGCGGCCCCGAAGAGGACCCAGCCGACGAGGTGCGGAACGAGCGCGCGCATCCCGGCTGCGGCCCACATCGGGCGGTGCCCCGCAGCGAGCGGGAGCATCACGACGCTCACGAGCACCCACAGCGGGACGCCGAGCGCGCTGGCGGTCATCATGCCGTCGACGTACGCCCGCCGAGGGAAACGGAACGCGAGGCCATAGCCGATACCCACGAAGGCCGCGAGGGCGACCGCGGTCGCGCCGAGGTGGAGGATCGATACCAGCGCGACGCTGGCGAGGAGCCCCGCTGCGAGGCCGATCCCGGCGCGCCGAAGCGCGCGCGGCGGCGGCGTGCGCGTCGTGGCCCAGGCGGCCCGCAGCCCAACGGTGGTGCTCATCGCCCGCTCCCGGCCGTCATCTCCGAGAGGCCCACGCCGAGATAGCGCAGGATGCGGAGCTGATGCGTCGAGAGCCCTCGCAGCGCGATCCGGCGATCCGCGCTGGTCTCGACGAGCCTTGCGAGCGCGGCCACCCCGACCTCGTCGAACCCTCGAACGAGCGAGACATCGACGACGATCTCCCGCTCCTCCTCGGACTGGAGGTGGCTCAGGAGCTCGCGGGCGGCGGCGCCGTCGAACGTCCCCAAGAGGCGAAGGACGCGGCGGCCACCCTCGACCCAGCGTTTCAGTTGAAATCCAGCCATGGCGTACGCTCCTTCTAGAGGTGAGGTGAGCTCGGCACGTCCGGCGACCGCGCCGCTGGGCCGCCCTGGCCACAGAAGATGCACGGGCGGTCGGAGGGGTGGTCGAGCTTGGCGCACCCGCGCCTCGCGCGAGCGGGCACGATGGCGGCCGCGAGCTGCATGCCGGCGAGCGGCGCGAGGAAGTAGATCCAGAGCGTCGATACGGTCCCCGCGAACACCGCCGAGCCGAGCGAGCGCGCCGGGTTCATGCTCATGCCGGAGATCGGCGCTTCGACCGTGATGAAGAGCGCTACGAGCGCGCCAGCGCACACGCCGGTCAGCCGCTGGAACCGGGAGCTCGACACGGCGAGCACGACCGACATGAGCAGGAACGAGATGGCGACCTCGGCCGGGAACGCCGCCAGGGCGCCGGCTGGACCGGGAACCGTCGCGGCGAAGCGGGTCGAGGGGTGCGTCAGCCGGTCGCCGAGCGCGGCCCACGACAGCGCGACGCCCGTCACCGCCCCGACGAACTGGGCCGCGACGTAGAAGGCGGCGTCGCGTCGATGGATCTTTCCCAGTCGCAGGAACGCCATCGTGGTGGAGGGATTGATGTGAGCCCCCGATCGGCGCCCCCACGGCGAGTAGATGATCGCGATCGCGGTCGCGCCCATCGCGAGGCCCATGGCGGCGCGGCGACGGAGGTCGCTCGCGAGCACCCCGTGGACCGGAGACCCCGGATGGAAGAGGAGAGCCCCGAAGGCGCAGGCGGAGAGCATGAAGATCCCGAGCCCGGCCGCCTCGATGAGGTACTCGGGCCAGTGGAGACGCGGTTCGGGGGTCACGGACGCTCCTCCGACACGCTCCTCCGACGCGCACGGTAGATGATGGCGGGCGGAGCCCGCGGTGTAGCGGCTGTGCGATGCCATCGGAGCACCGTCCCGCTACAGCGGGGAGACCTCACAGAAGATCTTGATGGCGGCGTCCGGGTTCGCGAGGTTCGCGAAGAGTTCGCCGTAGCGCTCGAGCCCACGGACTGGGTGCGTGAGGAGGCTCGCGAGCCAGCCCGGATAAGCCGACTCCGCGTGCGACATGTCGCGCACGCCCGCCTCGAAGTACTCGCGGCCGGCGTTGACGCTTCCGACCATGACGCGGTTGCCGAGTACGAAGTCGAGGTTTAGCTTGTCCGCCGGGACCTCGACCTTGCGATCGCCACCCGTCACGCTGGTGAGGACGAGCACGCCGTTCTTCGCGAGCCCCCGCATCGCGTCGAACACGAGCGGCGAGTGGCCGGAGCCCTCCAGGATGAGGTCGAACGCACCGAGCTCCCGCGCGCCAGCCGCGACGCCGAGCTCCGAGGTGGTGACGTAGCGCGCCCCGAGATCCTCCAGTAGCGAGGCGTTCCGGTAGGGCTTCGGCTGCTTGCCGAACGCGACCACGTCGAGGCCGCGCAGGCGGAGGACGAGCGTGGCGAGGAGCCCGATGGTTCCCGTGCCGACCACGGCGGCGCGCCTCGGCTTCCAGACGCGGAGCCGCCGCTGGATCTCGTAGGCCTGCGCGATGGCCTTCTCCACAACCGTGAGCGGCTCGAGGAGGACGCCCACCTCAGTCGCGCCCTTCGGCACCTTCACGATGTGGTCGGCATTGTCGACGTAATACTCGGTGAGGAAGCCGTGCAGCAGGCTGATGCCTCGCTCGAGATAAGTGTCGTCGGTGGTCATGTCCTGAGTGCCGATGAGGTCGTAGAGGCTCTTCCCGGGGCGGCGCACCGTCGCGACGACATGGTCGCCCGGCACGAGCTCCGTGACTTTCGGGCCGACCGCCTCGACACGGCCGAAGCCCTCGTGGCCCAGCACGAGGAAGTCGCTCCCGGGCGGCGGCGCCCCGTACTCCGCGTCGTTGATCTCGCGGTCGGTACCGTCCACGCCCACCCGCAGGACGCGCACGAGCACGCCTCGCCCGTCGGGGACCGCCGACAGGTCCGGCTTCGGGAGCTCGGCGAGGTGGACGCTGTGCTTCTTTCCAGGGACGACGGCGATGGCCTTCATGGCGCCTCCTGCAGCATCAGTGTGAGCTGGGGCAACTCCGTTACTCGCCGCACTGTTGGAGAAGCTTCGCCACGAGGCCCGTCCAGCCGGTCTGGTGGCTGGCTCCGACCCCCGAGCCGTCGTCACCGTGGAAGTACTCGTGGAACAGCACGAGCTCGCGAAAGTGCGGGTCGTCGCGGTAGCGCCAGTCCTCCCCGTGGCAGGGGCGCCGCCCCTCGCTATCGCGCAGGAAGATGCGCGTCAGGCGGCGCGACAGTTCCGCGGCTACCTCATCGAGGGACGCATACCGCCCCGAGCCCGCAGGCAGCTCGACCTGGAATTGGTCTCCCAGGTAGTGGTGGAACTTCTGGAGCGACTCGACGAGGAGGTAGTTCACGGGGAACCAGATGGGCCCGCGCCAGTTGGAGTTCCCGCCGAAGAGGTCGCTCGACGACTCTGCCGGCTCGTAGGTGACCGCGTGGGCCATGCCGTCGACGCGGAGCTGGAACGGTCGCTCTCGGTGGGTCCGCGACACCGATC
>Ga0306924_10006362_pt1 | contig 11764 bp, 7 predicted proteins | sample sta12Can44000111_FD_203756 | JGI IMG/M metagenome (GOLD analysis project Ga0306924, IMG submission 203756) | Lab enrichment of tropical soil microbial communities from Luquillo Experimental Forest, Puerto Rico - statanox.12C.anox.44.000.111 (v2)... | ecosystem: Environmental > Terrestrial > Soil...
CCGCCCTGGCCGCCGGCCACCCCGGAGCCCACACCGCTGGCGCCGCTGCCTCCGGTGCCGCCGGCGCCGCCGCTACCGCCGGTACCGCCGTTGCCGTTGGTGCCGCCGACACCCGCGCTGCCGCCCTGGCCGCCCGCACCGCCGGCCCCGCCCGCGCTGCCGGTACCGCCGGCCCCGGCGTTGGTGCCGGCCACGCCGGCCCCCCCGTTAGCACCTTGACCACCGTTGCCGCCGGGACCGCCGTTGCCGCCGTTCACGCCAGGCGTGGTGGGGCTGTAGCCGGCGCCGCCCTGGCCGCCGTTGCCGCCGGTGACCGCGGCCCCGGCTGCCCCGGTGGTGCCCGCGTGGCCGCCGATGCCCCCGGTGCCGGCCGCGCCGCCGGTGCCGCCGGTGCCGACCGCGCCGGGGTTGCCGCCGTTACCGCCGGCCCCGCCATCAGGATGGGCGGCGGTGCCGGCCGCGCCGGTCCCGCCGTTACCAGCCGTGCCGGCATTGCCGCCGGCCCCGCCGGCCCCGCCGCTACCGTTGGCGCCCACGCTGCCGTGCGCGGCCATGCCGCCGGCGCCGCCGGCCCCGCCAGCCCCGCCGACAGCGCCGTTACCGCCGTTACCGCCGTTACCGCCCGCGGCGCCGGCGGCGAAGCCGACCGAGCCGTTGGCGCCGTTACCGCCGTTGCCGCCGGCCCCACCGGCCCCGCCAAGCCCGCCCATGCCGCCGTTACCCGATGTCGCGCCGCCCAAGCCGCCCTTGCCGCCGTTGCCGCCGGCCCCGCCGGCCGTGCCGTTGGTGCCGTTGCCGTTGGCGTCAGTGCCACCGCTGACGCCGGCCCCGCCAGTACCGCCGGCCCCGCCGGCCCCGCCGGTGCCGAAGGCCCCGCCGATACCGCCGTCACCGCCGTTGCCGCCGTTCACGCCAGGCGTGGTGGGGCTATAGCCGGCCCCGCCAGTGCCACCATCGCCGCCGCTGGTGACCGCGGTGCCGTTACCCCCGTTCGCGCCCGCGTGGCCGCCGATGCCCCCGGTGCCCGCCGCGCCGCCGGCGCCGCCGGTGCCGACCGCGCCGGGGTTGCCGCCGTTACCGCCCACCCCGCCATCAGGATGGGCGGCGGTGCCGGCCGCGCCGGCCCCGCCGTTACCGGGCGCCCCGGCATTGCCGCCGGCCCCGCCGGCCCCGCCGCTACCGTTGGCGCCCACGCTGCCGTGCGGGGCCGCCCCGCCCGCCCCACCGGCACCGCCGGCCCCGCCGGCCCCGCCGTTACCGCCGTTACCGCCGACGAAACCGGCCCCGCCGTTCACACCGGCCACCCCGGCCGCGCCATTGGCGCCTGCCCCGCCGGCTCCACCGGCCCCGCCGGCACCGCCCTGCCCACCGGCACCGCCGTTGCCACTCACCGTTCCGCCGCTACCGCCGGCCCCACCGGCCCCACCCACCCCGCCGACCCCGCCGGCGCCGCCGTTAACGCCCGCGGTGCCGGGCCTGCCGGACCCGCCGTTGCCGCCGTTGCCGCCGTTGCCGCGCATGCCGGCGTTACCGCCGTTACCGCCGGGCAGGCCGGAGCCAGCCGGCTCGGAGTACCCGTTGCCGCCGTTGCCGGACAAGATCCCGCCGTCGTAGCCATTCGGGTGGGCCGCTGTCCCATCAGCGCCGTTGCCGACCATCGGACGCCCCGTCAGCGCCCGTGTGGGCGCATTGACCACCGCCAGCCCGGTCCGCTGCGCCGCCGCCAACGGCGAGGCGTTGGCCGCCTCCCCGGCCACATACGCGCTCCCCGCCCCATTCATGGCCCGCACAAACTCAGACTGAAACGCCGCCGCCTGCGCGCTCCGCGCCTGAAACTGCTGGCCGTGGCGAGAAAACAGCGCCGCAATCGCCGCCGACACCTCATCGCCGGCCGCAGCCAGCACCTGCGTCGTCGAGGTCGCCGCTGCCGCGTGGGCTGCGCTGAGCGCCGATTCAATACCGGCCAAATCCGATGCCGCCGCGGTCATTAGCTCCGGTGCTGCGATCACATACGACATGTCTGTCCACCCTTTTAGCTCTTCGGGCCGACCCGGACGAGACCGCGCATCCGGCGCCCACGGATAACACAGGTTCTGGCGGCGTGCACCTCACGTGGTGGGCATGCCTGACTGTGTTAGACGTCCACTCCACCTTTGGCGGCGTCGCCATCTGCGAATCTCTCACCGCCAGATGAGCGATACCTCATCTAAATAGATGAAGTATCGCTACTCGTTTGGCATCCTTCGATGTGTCCCTCGAAGCCAAGCGTTCTCGCGAGGTCCCGGTCCCGGAAGTCCGCGTAAGCCGCGGCACCCCCGTGAGCCCGCGCCAGCAGAGCGCGCAGCCGTAGCAGCCAGATGCCGCGCAGGGCAACGCCGTCGTCGGTCGGTCTGCGGCGCGACATTTATGAACATCATGTGAATGTCCTCGATGAACATCATATGAATGCCCTTCGGTGAACCTGAACTCCGTGACACTGGTCGGCAGACCCTTATTCCTGCCAATTGGTTGAGTGGTTGAGGGCTGACCGGGCCATCCGTGGGGTCGGCATGACGTATTGGTTATGACCCTGTGGAGGTACGGACATGTCGTTTGTAATTGCGGCGCCGGAGATGATGACGGCGGCGGCATCGGATTTGGCCGGTCTCGAGTCGGCGGTCCGGCAGCTCGAACGCTGCGGGCGCGTTCCAAGAATAAGGCGGCCGCTGCAATCGGGGACTTCCTCATGGTTACGGTCGAAGACTTCTCGCGCCTAGTCGCCGGCGTCTACGCCGCTGCCGTGACTCCCGAGCATTGGGAGCCGGCCCTCCGCGATGTTGTGGGGACATTCGATGCGGCAGGGGGAGGCCTGGTTTTTGCATGCGGGTCGAGCCGATGGCAAGTAGCCGCTCTTGCGCTGGAAGCCGTCAAGAGCTACGCGGAGCATTACTGCCGTCTCGACCATGTGCTTGCCGCTGTCGAGAAGGGTCCCGTCGGTGTGGTGCGGACCGGTTCGGAGTTGATTCTTCCTCACCAAGACACGGAGTTTCATGCCGACTGGATCCGCCCCAACGGACTGGACGACGGCCTTTTTGTCCGGCTGAATTCAGGGACGACGACGTCATGCTTCGCGGTGGCGTCTCCCCGACGGTCCGAGTCGTTCGATACGGCGGAGCGCGTGAAGTTGATGAGCGGGCTGGTCCCACACTTGCAACAGGCTCTGCGCACCCAAGATCGGCTTGCTGCTCTTTCCCAGCGCAGCGTCGACCTGAACGAGGCGCTTGACACGGTCGGGCACGGAATCATCATTGTCGGATCGGGGGGGTTGCTGATAAACCTCAATTCGGCGGCCCAACGCATCGCCCGCGCCGAGGACGGCGTGCGGATCCGGTCCGGACGCATCACTGCTGACTGCGCAGATACAGGACTGCAGCTACAACGCGCCATCCACCTCGCGCTTGGCGCCGAAGGCTCCAAAGTTCGCAGTGGCCGGTCATTCCTGTGGGGACGCCCGTCCGGCAAACGACCCTACATTGTGCACGTGCTGCCACTCCACCGCGGCGGAACAGATGAGACGTTAACGCAGGCTCGGGCCCTCGTGCTGATCATCGACCCCGAGCACCAACCCGAACCTCCCGCGGCGCTGTTGCGGCGCCTCCACGGCCTCACCAAAGCCGAAGCCGCCGTTGCCCTATGCCTCGCGCGCGGCGCGGGCGTGAAGGAAATATCAGAGGAGCTGTCGGTCTCGCCGACAACGGTTCGGACTCATTTACAAGGGGTGTTCGACAAAACCGACACACACCGGCAAGCCGAACTTGTCCGACACCTGGTCAGACTGTGTCTGTGAATCCTCGTTGGTTCACCACACGGTCGTAACCCACACCCGTACCGTGGGCGGGGACGTTAGCGCCATACAACCCGCGACATTGCGCTTTGTGCGAACTCGGCAACCACAGGAAGAAGAGGCATAGCGCTTTTTCGGGACACTGAGTTGCGGTTCTAGGCGGCCGAGCCCGCCGAACGGAAATCCACTGTTGCACAAAGGGATTGACTACGTTACGTCCAGAAGCCTAAATGCCCCATCGTTGACCGAGTCGGCCCAACCCCGAGCAGGACCACCCCCGAGGGAAGCCCTCCCCGGAGATGGTCCCCACACGGCCTGAACTCTGGAAAGGGCCTGGGAGAAGGTATAAACGCTGAAATCGGGTCTGCAGCAGTAGGATTGGCGTGTGGGACATTGCGCCGAGGCCCGCCGCGTGCGTCGTGAACTCGATAAAGAGCTTGCCGAAACTGGCGTGCGGTCTGGGCGGTCATTGGTCTGGACGGCCGCGGATCGCGAGGTTTTGGCGCTGATCGCGTCGGCTATCGACCGCAAATGTGACCTGCAGCGTGACTACTCGGCAGCCGAAGACGCTAAGACCCGCGTCAAGATCAGTGCGGAACTGCGGCTCATCGAGGCCGCGGTGGCCAGATTGCTCAAGCAGGTGCACACCGAAACCCCGGCACCGGAGTCGCAGCGGACGATTCAGGCGCGTGCGGCAGTGATGCGACGATGGCACCCAAATGCCGCGGGATGATGTCGGACACGGTCCCGCCGTGGTGGTATCCGGCGCGTACCGCAAGCTGCTAGAGGTTGATTGCGTGGAACGCGCGCGAACTGATCCGCGGCTTTATCTTGTCCGTCCGACACCCTGGAGCATTTCGCCGATTGGGAGCAGCTGAAAGCCGAAGGTCGGCGCAAGGCAGCGCTGCTGCTCGACGAATTGCTTGCCGCCGGCGAGCCGCTGACGGTGCCGCGGTGGCGGCTTGGCGGCAACCACGTCCCAGCGCCGAAAGACGTGGCGATGTTCCGCGATCGCTCGATTACGCAGTTCGTGGTGTTCGCCGATGACCGGGTGCCGCCGGCGGATGCACCCGCGGCCGGGTGGTGGTGACCGGCGCCAGCGTGGCCGAGCTGTATGAGCACACCGTGGAACACAATTTGAGCACAGTTACAGTTAACCCTAGTGAATAACGGTGATGTCTTACTGCAGCTAGAGCGCATTTCGACCCTGTGACTAGGTAGCTGAATAGGGTTCAAATCCCTCCGCCACCGCCAAAGCTATGTGCCTTCTACCGCAGGCAGGGGGCATATTTCACGCTTGGGCCGTGCTGACTGGGCGGGGTTTAGGCACGGAATGGGCACACTTCAAATCCAGCGCCTCCGCGACGGCATCGAGATCGGTGTCGAACAAATCGGCATTGAGGCTGGCGTTAGCGGTAATCCGGATTGTCGAAGTCATATCGGCATCCTGCATCCCATCCCGACCGGAGATTGCCGTACGCCGGTATGCCGCCGGCGGCGCGCAGCATTCGTGCCAGATGCATCAAATTCCAGGTCATGAAGGTGGTGTTGCGGTTAGTGAAGTCGTTCTGCGGGCCGCCCGAGCCCGGGTCGAGATACGACGGGCCGGGCCCGGCCTCTCCGATCCAGCCGGCGTCGGCCTGCGGCGGAATCGTGTAACCGATGTGCTGCAGTGTGTAGAGGACGTTTTGGGCGCAGTGTTTGACACCGTCCTCGTTGCCGGTGATCAAACATCCACCGACACGGCCGTAGTACAGGTACTGCCCGGCGTCGTTGAGCAGATGCGACCCACCGTAGAGGCGTTCGTGGACCCTCTTCATAACCGAGCTGTTGTCGCCCAACCAGATTGGGCCGGCCAACACCAGGATGTCTGAGGCCAGCACCTTCTCGAAAATCATCGGCCAGTCGTCGGTAGCCCATCCATGCTCACGCATGTCCGGCCAGACCCCGGTGGCGATGTCATGATCGACCGCGCGCACCACCTCGACAGCCACACCATGCTTTTCCATGATGCCGGTGCTGATATCGATCAGGCCCTGGGTGTGGCTTAGCTCCGGCGAACGCTTCAGCGTGCAGTTGATAAACAACGCGCGCAACCCAGTGAACTCATCAGACTGAACTGTCATGTCAGACTGCTCCTTTAATCCGTTGCCAAGGAATGTGCGACCCCTACACTCTTGTGTCAACTCTTCAATGGAGCGGCGATCAAGACAATCGTCCGCGACTCTCCGGGGGCCGCTTGACCGGTACCTCTCAAACCGCAATCCCGGCATGTTGGGGTGACGAGGTCTGCCAAAGCCCACGTGACCGCATAGACGTTGGCCGACCTGGCGATCCCGTCTAGTTCTTGAGACGCGATGTAGAACAGTGTCATCGGGATCCACGACATGGCGCTGGCCGTGGCCCATAAAAGGCTGCATCGACATGGGGCGAAATTTTTCTGCGGGCTCTATCGAGTAGCGCATCACGGCGAGAGGCTCGCCGACGCGGCCGGCGTGTCTGTACCGCGCGCGTATCAGATCCGGGACGGGCGCCGGTAGCGTGGGCACAGAATGGGCACGTTGGGCACAAAGCAGGGCAATACCAACGAACCGTATCTTATGCTAATTCGCAGGTCATTCCTGAAGGAGCGGGGCCCGTCAAGGCCCATCTCTGTGGTGTTTTGGTTGGTTCTGCGAGCTTCCTTGTCCTGGCTGGGCACGCCGAAGTAGGCGTCGGGGTCAAGGCTCGGGCGGAGCCCGACCGCGTAGCGGCCGGAGGGCCTTGACGGTGACGCCGTTCGGCGCATGCTGTTCAGGGCAGGGAGATCGAAATTGCGTGTGCTGCTTTCGGCTTGGGTAACGATGTGGTCGTCGACGTCTTCAGTGCCGGTTTCCCGGTGCGGGGCAGGCGATGGGGCTGCCGGTCATTCCTTCGCCGCGGTGTATGCGGCATGAAGCGGTTCGCAGAGTGAACGGTCGGTCGGGATCAATCAGAGGGGGCGACCTCGCCGGATCCGGGGGTCATGACCTGCACGATCCGCGCCGACCGAGTCTGGCTGCTCACGCCGCGCGCGGTGAGCGGTGCAGGGCACGGACGTGGTGATCGCGTAGTGCGTAGAAGACGAGCTCGAGCTGTCTTCGGGCGGCGGCCACCGCACCGATGTTGCGGTTGCCGCGCCGATGAGCGACCTGTTCGCGGATCGCGCCGATGCGGCTGGTGCCCGGAAGTATTTTCACCGATTCGATTGCCGCCCACCGCACTAGACGCGAGCCTTGTTTGGTGATCCGGCCGCGGTGCACCGTGGTGTCGGATTCGTGGTGGGAAGGCGTCAGCCCGGCCCAACAGGTCAACTGAGCCGGTCCAGCGAAGCGGTGCACATCTCCGATCTCGGCGACGAACACCGCGGCCAACACCGGCCCGATGCCGGGAATCTGTTGGATCGCGGTGTAGCCGGCATCATGGGCCAGCCGACGCTGCACCAGACCGGTGAACAGGTCAATCTCCGCGTCGAACCCTTCGATGAACCGGCGCAGCGAGGCGATCCGCTCCCGGTACGGCGCGGGCATCGTGACCTTGTCCAACAGCAGGTTTCCCTCGACACCGAACAGATCAGTCATCGGCACCCAGATCCCGCCCTTGGCCAAAACCGCGTGCACGTGGGCCTTGCACTGCGATCGCATCGCGACCAGCTTGGCCCGGTGGCGCACCAGCTCGCGTAGTTCGCGCGTTGCCGGCGGCGCGATCCACGCGTGCGGCAAACGCCCCATCCGCAGCAAATCCGCCAGATCGAAGGCGTCGCGTTGATCGTTTTTCACCCGCCGATACGAAAACGCCTTCACCCCGAGCGGATGCGCCAGATGCACCGTCGCACCGAGCTCGGCGAGCGCATCGACGGCCCAGTACCAACCGTAGGTCGCCTCGAGCACCACCTCAGGCGACTCGCCGGCACGCGACATCACCTCGGCCAAACTGTCACGGTCGTTGAGGATTCGCACCGTCTCCAGATGCTCCCCAAACTCGGTCATCCGCACCAACATCGACCTGCGCCGATGCAGATCCATACCGACAAACTGCCGACCTTCGTAGAATTCACTCACAAGGGGCCTCCTTCGTCGTAACAACGTGAGCACCCCGAGCATGTGCGCTCGGAACGGACACGAGGAGCGGAGGCCCCGCTCCTTCATGACATCACTGCGTGGTTCCAACAGACGCAACACCCAGTGCGGCCGTACGAGAGCGATGCCGTACCCTTCCTCCTTATTGAAGAGCCCCTTCACGACATCGTGGGGGTAGTCAACGTATCCAAATCCGGTTCGTCGTACACTCTCAGCAGCTACCTCGTAATATTGGTCCGGCATGTAGAAATTCGACTTGGTCGCCTGAATGTGATCGGAGAATCGGCCATGGAGAGTGATTACTGCTATGCCGGAATCGGATAATGAACGACCAAGCAAATTGATCGTCTCCGAGAACGAAGCCTCCGGCAGATGCGTCAGAAGCGAGCCGCAGAATATCAAGTCGAACTTCTCTCTGAAGTTGATCTCACTTACGTTGACCCGCGATAATAGACAGTCAATTTGAAACGCCTCGCGACAGAAATCCAAATGATAATCATAGAGGTCTGACGCGACGATCCTCGCCTCGGGGAAAACGCGCGGAGATGGCGAGTCACGCGGCCTGAGCCGCTCGGAAAGTCCAGAATGGATTGCGGCGGTTGGCGAGAGTTGGCGAGAAGCGCATTGATGATGACGCGCGTCGCGTCGGCCCCGACACTGTAGTAATGTCGGATCTGCCCGTCCGAACGGTCAATAAGTTCTTTGTCGTTCGGGTTCAGATTCCGATTGATGCCGCGCTTGCGGTATGCCGCGAACAAATTCTGATATGAGGGTGCCAGCGCAATATAGCGTCAAGTGTTTCAGCCGATTCCATGTTGATTCTCCAAAGGGTCGACGCCAAGGATCGTTCTGCCACGGCTGTGTCGGCGCAACACTCTCGAATGGTGAGCTGCCGCCGAGTTCGTCGAGTAACCCGCCAAACGCCTCGTCGCAGATCTTTTGCAGCCGTGGTTCAAGGTCCGCTTCCAGCGGCCGATCGATGACGGAACGTCAAACGATGTTCGATGCGAAATCACATCAGCGGTGGTTTCATTCCGAGCTTTTACCATTGAGTCGACGATATTTGCCGACGAGTCCAGCTCCAGGGCATCGAGCATTGCGCGTATTTGTTCGGTGCGCGAACGTACGAGGTCCTCCGGACAAGCGGGCCGCGATGTGATGTGGACTTCCACAGTTGTATAAGTGCCAGCATCTCCGCGCGCATGACGTCGACGTATTGTTCATCCGTTTCAACCCTGTCCCATCCCAGTCGGGCGGGGCAAAGCCGCGCCGAGCATTGAACGCCAGTGTACGGAGGCCAGGCGGTCCCTGCGATCCCGGACGAGGAATATCTCCCGCCCGCGCGGGTAAAGCTGCCGCATTAGCCAGTCGTAGCAGGGTGACCCCGGATATCGCCACCGCCATGCGCCGATCCCGTCCCTCCTCGTCGAGGGCGCCGCAACATCCACGGCGATGCGCTCGTTGGCGACTCCATGGGCCGCCATCGGCAACACCTGCGCCCGCGTCCCCTACCGCTGCAGCGCGATCTGCAACACCACCTTCTCCATGTCCAGAGATGCCTGGCATGCCACCATGTCCGGAATCCTGGTGTAAAGACAAGAAGCCGGCATGCCCCACTGAATTTGAGCACGTGGTCGGTGCCGGTGCCTCACCAATTTTGAGCGCGTGGCTTAGAAGGCTTGCCCCATGTGTAAGGCAAGATCGACTTGCGCATGAGTCCGGTCGACTTCGAAGACGGAATCACCAGACGGCACAAGCCGCCTGACCCTTTCGCCACTAAACGGGGTCAAGCCCAGCACCTCTTCCGGTAATTTGCACCCATGCGCTTCGCCGTCGCGATCGTGTCACCTCCCTCGCATTATGACATCAGCGGGGGAGCTTTTAACGAGGTCGCCGAGGCATTGCACCATGCTCTTCTGGCGCTTGGTCATGACTCGGTGCTGACCAACCGTCTCGACCTCGACGATCGCCGCACTATCGTGCTCGGCGGAAACCTCCTCGTGCAGTATGCCTTGGAGCCTCCAAAGAACCCCATCTTCTACAGCCTCGAGCAATTGGGTGACGACTTGCCGTGGATGACGATGCCTGAATTCGTCGACCTTTTCCGGCGCTACCCGACTTGGGACTACAGTCAAGCCAACATCGAGTACCTCGCTGCTATGGGATTGCCCCGGCCCACCTACGTTCCGATCGGATACGTCCCCGAGCTGACACGGATCGCCCCAGCCCCCGAGGACATCGACGTACTGTTCTACGGCGCACTCAACGGGCGCCGATACGCCGTTCTCAAGGACCTGCACGACCGCGGCCTTCGTGTCAAATGGCTACCCGGCACCTACGGCGCGAGCCGCGATGCCTGGATCGCACGCTCGAAGATCGTCCTCAACCTGCACTACTGGGAAGCGAAGATCTTCGCAATCGTGCGTGTTTCCTATCTGCTCGCCAATAGACGGGCGGTGGTCTCCGAGCGCGGTGCCGATCCGACATTGGAGCGCGACCTGGAGTCGGGCATCGCGTTCGCGGACTACGACGGACTGGTCGATCGCTGTGTGGAGCTCGTCGGCGACGAGCGCGCGCGACGCGAGCTCGCGAAGCGGGGCTACCAGGCTTTCTCCGCTCGCGACCAGGCCGCCATCGTGGACCGTGCGCTGTCGGCAGGCCTCGAGGGTGTCACCCACCAGACCGCTGCGCGGGACGACTCTTGCATCGATGTGCGCCTCGAAGGCAAAGACCGCAGCGCAGATGATCAGCTCCGCGAGCGCCAATTGTTCACCTACAACCTGTTCAAGCATAAGGCTGCGCAGGAGCGCGATTGGTTGCTGGCCAAGGTCAAGCGCAACCCTGAGGATGCGCAGTCGGTCTTTTTCCTAGCCGAGACCTACTTCCGTATGGAGGATTTCGTCAACGCGCGCCGGTGGTGTGAGCGGCGGGTTGAGATGGGTGGCTGCGACGAGGAGGTCTACTGGGGGATGTACCGGCTCGCGGAGTCGATGTCGAACCTCGGTGAGCCGTGGCCAGATGTTCAGGAGGCCTACCTCAAGGCGTGGGAGTTTCGACCGACCCGCGCCGAGGCGTTGCACGCCATCGCCTTTCGGTATCGCAACGAGCAACGCTACAAGTGCGCGTACCAGTTTGCCCAGCGCGCCGCCGAAATCCCCTTTCCCGAAAAGGACCTCTTTGTCCCCAGATACGCGGACATCTACGCTTGGCGCGCAACCGATGAGCAGGCGGTGTGCGCATCCTGGATCGGCAGGCACGCCGAGGCGTTCACGCTGTGTCGGGACCTGGTGGCCCGCCCCGACCTCCCCGAGCCTGATCGGCAACGGATTGCGGCCAACCGCGATTTTTCGGTGCCGGCCATGCTCGAGGCGGCCGCACCGTACCCCGAAGCCCTGGTGCAGTCCCTGGCCGCCGGTCCCGGTGAGGCCGAGGTCACCGTCAGCCTGGTCGCCGGACCAGACCGGGAGACCACCGAGCAGACCATCAACTCGTTCCTGACCTGCTGCCTCGATGTGTCGCGGGTCGGGCGCTTCCTGGTGCTCGATGCCGGCCTGTCCGCCGCCGACCGCGCCAAGCTGCGGAAACGTTACGGTTTTCTCGAGTTCGCCCGTCGCAGATCCAGCGACAAGCCCGCCGCCCAACTGGCCCAGCTGCGCGCTCAGATCGACGGACGGTTCTGGCTGCACCTGGGCGCGGGCTGGCGGTTTTTCGCCCCCGAGAACTTCATCACCCGCCTGACCGCGGTGCTCGACGCCGAACCACAGGTGTTGCAGGTGGGCATCAATTTCGAAGATGCGGTCAAGCTGAGCGGCGCCAGCGCAGCCGAGCGGGCGGTGCGCCGGGC